>Ga0208664_100491_pt1 | contig 9449 bp, 10 predicted proteins | sample Wag42014_10_20_FD_187332 | JGI IMG/M metagenome (GOLD analysis project Ga0208664, IMG submission 187332) | Deep subsurface shale carbon reservoir microbial communities from Ohio, USA - Utica-2 Time Series 2014_10_20 (SPAdes) (version 2) ... | reverse complement strand
GGATCCCCTGTTTTCTGAAAAAGACTACTGTAACCCGAATCCTGCTTGGGGTAATGTGTTATGGTCTGAAAATCCTCCTCAGAGTCAAATACTGTTTAAATAACAGGGGGTGAAACTAAACACGCCCTTGTTTTCCGTAATTTTTAAATAGTCTCTAATTATACTTCCTTGTGGTGAAGCAGTTCCCAGAATGTGGGGTTTGTCAAGCCCGAATGGGGACTGTCGAGAGCCTTGAAGATGTGGGGAGTCTCCGTTCCCCCCGAAAGCCCTCCGATGAAGACGGGAGGAGGGAAGCCTACCCGTTACGAAATTAACACCCTACACACACTTTACGGGTAGGCAGAACGGTGACTTTGAGAACGCACTTCAAATTGCAGAGTCGATTCCCGATAAGGTGATAAGGGCAAAGTCAATGTCAATGGTAACGGTAGAGATGGCAAAGCAGGGAAGAGACTACCATGATGCTCTCAACCAAACAATAGAAGCTATCTTTGAAATTGAAAACGATGAGAGTATCACTAAAGCCCTCATGAGCCTGGCTTTCGAGTTTCTTGGGCTTGGTAAACCAGACGAAGCTTTAAAAATAGCCGGACTTATAAGAGATATCTCCAACAGGTCAAAAATACAGGCTGAGGTGGCATTAGCCCTCGCAAGAGAGGGAAAGATTCAGGAGGCGTTTAAGATTATTAACGATATTCTCGATGAAGACGTTAAAACATGGGCAACCTCAAAACTCGCCTCCGAATTAAAGTATTGACATTCTTTTGATTATTTTGCGCTTTTCTTTTTTAGGAATACACCTGTAATAGTCCACAATCTTTTTTAAACAGTGTTAATAGTCCTCGGTGCAAGAGAGGGAGGTGATAAAATGAAGGAACTCGTGGGACTCATAGGCATGCTTCTTCTCGTGAGTTCTTGGGTGCCCCAAACATGGGAAACAATCAAAAACAAGAGATGTCCACTAAACTTGGAGTTTGTTCTGGTTTACGTTACTGCCTCAACACTGCTCGCAATCTATTCGTATCTAATAGGGGACTGGGTATTCCTAACCCTAAACTCCCTGGCAGCCCTCCAGAGTGGTGTCAATCTCTACGTTAAGCTGAGATACAAATGATTACCTTCTCTCATTCCAACAAGCCCCCAAATCGAATTACGTGCCCTTTTCAGGGCCTTTTCTAAATCCTCCTTGCCTGCTCCAGGTTTTAGGTTGAGGGTTAATCTTTCCAAAATCGTTCTTTCCTTGAATGACTTTGAATGGTTTTCATGTTTCAACACAATGATTAAGAACGTAAAAGTATTCCGGCATTATTCTTTTATTTGATAAAGCTTTTATGGCACTTTCCCAAATTTATTTTGGTGATCGACATGGAGCTGAAAGGAAAAGTCGCTTTAGTAACCGGAGCCTCTCGGGGAATAGGAAGGGCAATTGCAGTTGCTCTGGCAAAGAAGGGATGTAACGTGATTATAAACTACGCAAGGGATGAAGAAAACGCAAAGAAAACCGAAGAAATGTGCAGAGCTTATGGAGTGGAAACCCTTACAGTTAGGGCAGATGTGAGCAACAGAGAAGAAGTCAGAGAGATGGTGGAAAAGGCCATCGAAAAGTTTGGAAGGATTGACATCCTAATCAACAATGCCGGAATCCTTGGAAAGACAATAAACCCGAGGGAGATAAGCGACGAAGAGTGGGACAAAGTTTTGGGAGTTAACTTAAAGGGAGCCTTCATAGTTACGCAAGAGGTTCTCAAATACATGAAGAGAGGCAAAATAGTCAACATAGCCTCAATAGCCGGTAAAGACGGAGGGACTGTAGGGGCCCACTACGCCGCTTCAAAAGGAGGTTTGATAGCGCTCACCTTCAACCTTGCAAGACACTTAGCACCGAACATTTTAGTAAATGCCGTTGCCCCAGGACCCGTTGAAACCGATATGATAAACGAGGAGATGAGAGAAAGGCTAAGAAAGCTTTCATTGACCGGAGAGATAGCCAAGCCAGAGGATATAGCCCATGCAGTTATTTTTCTGCTAGAAAACGATCACATAACCGGAGAAGTCGTTGACGTCAACGGAGGTCGCCTGATGGATTAAGTTTTTATTGATATTTTTCAATTTTTCCTGTATGAGGGTAATCTGGGAGAAAGAGGTAGCAGCAGAGGAAATTATTGTTTCACCAAGACCGGTGTGGAAGTGCAGAAGCTGTCCAGCCTATGGAAAAAGCCCTTCCTGCCCGCCTCATGCTCCCTCATGGAGGGAAGCAAGAGAACTAGTACAGCACTACAAAAGAGCGCTCCTGATAAAGTTTAGCATTAATTCTGAAAATTTTGACGAAGAAAAACGAAAGGTATTGAATTACATTCTCAAAAGAGAAGAAGAGCTGTTCAAAGGCGGGAACTTCTATGCAACAGCACTATTTCCGGGAAACTGCAACCTCTGTGAAGAGTGCGAATTCGAGAAAAGCGGAAAATGCAAAATGCCAAGTAAGGTAAGGCCCTCAATAGACGCCGTGGGGATAGAGCTCTCAAAAATAGTCAAGCTCAACTTCTCCGAAAGTGTTTTGTATGGGCTCATCCTTATAGATTAAAGTGGAGCCTATGAAGGCATATATCACAATGCTCGGAAGGTCAACGTGGGCCATGATAAACTCATACTACGCCGTGGTTATGAGGGGCTACAGGCCAGATAAGATCTACATCTTTCTGGAGGATATCTATTCCGAGAAGCTGCCAAAAGCTGTGGAAGCCCTGAAGATAATTTCCAGTGAATACGGCTTTTCTCCAGAGATAGAATGGGCGATAATAGAGGAAGACAACTTTCTCGAGGCAGATGAGAAGATAGGAGAACTCCTCAAAAAGCTGAAAGAAGAAGGATACGAAGTTTCTGTTGACATAACCTCTGGAAGAAAGGCCTTAGTAGCAGGAGCAGCTATTCATGCAATTCCACTGGAAGTGGAGCACCTCTTTTACCTTTCACTTAGGGACTTGGAATACGCAAACAGGCCATACATGATGATTCCTCTGCACATTCAAAGACTAAAGGACTTTATGGAGGGCAGGCGATGGAAAAAATTATAGAGAAGCCCGAACTCCAGATACTCATAAACCTAATCCAGATGCGGGACAAGATAAGAGTAAGCAGCCCCCTCTATAACATCCCGCTTTTGGAGGCGTTTCCCTATAGAGAGGGCTACAAAATACGGGTGTTGGCCAAAGAAGACGAATTTCATAAAGTACTTCGAGGGAAAGAAAAGTACCTATACGATCTTCCCACATACAGAGACTTTTATGAGTGCTTCCTTTCCAGTGGAATCATAAACTACGCAAACATAGAAGAGTTCCAGGAGAAGCTCAACGCATACAAGAGCCTCACGAAGGGGATAGTCTTCGCCCCGGATACAAACCTGCTGTACCACGCATTCTTATCAAAGCTTAGGGGAGTGGAAGGAATCCAGATAGCCATAGTGGATCTGGTCAAGAAGGAAATAGAAAACTCAATGAACTTCAAATACAAGCCAGCACAACTAAAAGAGCTGAGGAAAATTCTCTACAATTCACATCTGCTTCAAGAGTTCAGTAATAGAAGAATGAAGAAATCGAGGAAGGCCGCGTACATAGCTCTAAGGGAGTATGAAAAAATAAAAGACAAGGTAATAGAGGTAAAAAGCGTCGATGAAAAGACGAACACAAACGACGAGCGGATAATAAAGAGCTTAAAGGAGTTCGATAAGAATACACCGGCACTTGTAGTTCTCTTAACGGCAGATATAGCGATGACCGACATAGCTAAAATCGAAGGCGTCGAGTACTTTCTCTTTGAATATCCCCACGAAGAGCTAAGCAAACACTACGCAACTGGTTATCAGTTGAGGACCCTAATCTTCAATTTGGCGGCAGTTTTTGGTGTTATAGAAATGAACAACGTGCTTTTGTTTGGCGAATTTAGGGGGAAAACTGGGCTAAACGAATTAAAGTTAGTCTTTAGAAAAGACATACACCAAGAGTTTCATTTCCACTGGAGCTTGTGCAGGAGGCTTATGGAATTAAAAATTGAAAGGTAGTTAAAAGTAACCAATATCCTCTTTCGGGCTTTTAGTCTCAATTATCTTTTCCAAGAATTCCTCGGCATCTTTTGGATCCATCCCGACCTTAACTACCAAGAAGTTCAGAATTTCTTCTTTTTTGGCACCTTTTTCAAGTCTTTCCAGCACCATCATTGCAACTCTCTCAAAAACTGCCCTAGCGAACTCTTCTTCAAGTCCCAAGGCAGCTATTACTTGATTCAAACCTATCAAGAGACTTGTAAGAGCATCGTTAAATTCCTCTTTTCCAAGAGTTTTCCTGTCCAAGTCAACCCTCAAGGTTATCTCCTCATTCATCCCGGTTATGCAGAACTTTATCAGATTTAACTTATCGCTCAGCACCAAAAGGGTATGGTAAACTTTCAAGCGCTCTGGCAACTCCAATGCAACAGTCTCCAATCCAAGCGGAACTATAAGGTGAACAAACTCATCGGTTATCACGATGTTGAGAACAAACGGAATTTTGGGATGTTCAGCAACATAGAAATTCTCTGCAGTTTTTGTAACTTTCCACGGAAGGTCCACTATATCCTTAGCACCATCATACCCTTCTTCCAGCCACTTGAGTACTTCCACAGGAACCACCTTATGAAGTTGACCTTTGAAGTATTTAAGCTCATTCTTCCAGAGGAAGCAGTGCTCCCGAAGAATTCAAAAGCCATATAGAAATTTTACAATAGCCAAGCATCGAACAGTTTGATTCTCATTTCCTATGGACAGAAAAATGAACTGGAATGTACATTAAAACCAGAGCATTGAGGTTCCTAGATGTGCATTGGATTTAACAAAAATACTTACCAAGAGGTTTATTGTTAAACAGTCTCTTAACCCCCCAGAGTTCCATTTCCTGTGGAAGCGGCGCAAAACACTCTTCTAATTATTTCTGAATCGGTGTAAACACTCCCATTTTCTTTGGAATTTTGGATATATATACTTATCTATGAACATTGTTCAAAAAATAACGGAATTAAACGATAGAGGGAATAACTAATGTCGGTTAGTATTTAAGTATCGTGAACAAAATACTATTGGTGAATGTTAAGAACCTTTTTAAATGCTGTTTACATTATCTCCATTCGCGAAATCCGTCCATTCGTCCAAACCGGGTTCCAGTGGAAATAAAACTCTGGGGGGTATTGCAGATGTCTTTATGAACGTTTAGATGAATATGGAAAGGGAGTTTTATTTCCACTGGAACTTTTGAATACTGGAGTATTAAAATGGTCATCATCACCCAAAATTGTGGTGTTTTATTTCCACTGGAACAGTGAAGCTTTTTAAGCTCAAGCTGGGGTGATAACTAGTAGAACTTTAGCTGGGAGATTGCTTGCAAGCGCAGTCTTTGAGCCCGAGGTTGTTGACGTCATAGATGACATAACAACAGCCCTCGGGAGATACGATATAACTTCTCTAAGACTCCCCGAGATGGATAGAATGGCTTTTGGAGAAGCATTCAAAATCCTATATTCCAAGGGTTTGTTCCTCCTTGGTTATGCAAAAGAAGAAATTCACCTCATGCCACCTCTCGATGAGCCGATTCCAGAAGGTGCAAAGCTGTTGGTTATCAAGTCTGCAAAGTAGAGTTTCATTTCCACTGGAAATCTCAAACTTAAAGCCTTTATTTTTGTATTCTGGCTTTACTAATCAATGATTTTGTAATTTTCAGCCTTTAAGTCCTTTTTTCGGGCATGGGAAAAATATATAAGGACTTTGACTTCACTACTATGTAGAATCATGCTTATGGGTGGTAACTATGGCGAGAAAAAAGAAAGTTGAGGATGGAATTAAAGAGCTTGAAGAGTTTGAAGAGCTTGAGGATTTCGAAGAACTTGGGGAAGTTGAAGAATTGTCAAATGAAGCTGAAAAAACCAAAAAGAAGGAAATAAGAAGCTTGGAAGATCTCCCCGGAGTTGGACCCGCAACTGCTGAAAAGCTTAGAGAGGCAGGTTATGATAGTTTAGAAGCGATAGCTGTTGCATCTCCACTGGAACTAAAGGAGCTTGCTGGGATAAGTGAAGGGGCTGCTCTAAAGATCATTCAAGCCGCGAGAGAAGCTGCCAATATTGGAACCTTTATGCGTGCCGACGAGTATTTAAAAAAGAGGGCTGTTGTGGGCAAGATTACTACCGGAAGCAAGGCCTTAGATAAGCTTCTCGGCGGTGGAATTGAAACACAGGCTATTTCCGAGGTATTTGGAGAGTTTGGAAGTGGAAAATGCTTTGCAAAGGACACTCCAATCTATTACGAAAATGACACAGTAGTGCATTTTGAGAGCATAGAGGAAATGTATACAAAGTATGCACTCAAAAATGGCGAAGTTCCATTTGATAATGGCTTCGCTGTTCCAGTGGATACTGTGACCGTTTACGCCTTTGATCTTGACAGCGGAGAAGTAAAAAGGACAAAGGCAAGTTACATTTACCGGGAGAAGGTCTCAAACCTTGTAGAACTTAAGCTTTCAACTGGGATCAACATTAAAGTAACACTTCCTCACCCTGTGTTGGTATTTAGGGATGGGTTCCAGTGGATAAAGGCTGGAGAAATCAAAAGGGGAGATGTGCTTGTAGGGGTTAGGAAAGTACCAGCAAATTCTTTGACTATTGATGAGGATGATGCATACTTTTTGGGTCTATTTGTGGCTGAAGGTACAGCAAACCCTGTTTCGATAACAACAGGCTCTGAAGTTATCAAGGACTTTATCGTCGAGTACCTAAAAAGCAAAGACGGTTACACTCCAACGGTAGAAACGAGAAGGGGGCTTTATAGGATTCTTATAAGAAAGAGCACGGTAGATAGAGTACTTGGGAACTTAGCGAAGAGTGACGCAAGCACAAAAGAAGTTCCGGATGTAATTCTCAATGGGGATGAAACAACATTGATGGCATTTTTAGCCGGATATGTGGATGGTGACGGATACGTATCTAACAGTATTGTAGAGTTATCAACAAAAAGCAAAAAACTTGCAGATGGCTTAGTTTTCCTGTTAAAGCGTTTGGGAATAACCTCCACGGTTTCAGAGAAACTCATTGAAGGAAAGACGTACTACAGGCTTTATATAACTGGTGAAGACAGAAGCCTGATTGAGGATGTAATTAAAAAGTCAAAAATTAAAGTTGGTGGATTTAATTCAGGAGGGATTGGGAGGTATCCACCACAGCTTGCACGGTACCTAGGAAAGCTTTATTCACACTTCAAGTTGCCTAAACGAGAAGGTGAGACAGCATATCACCTGCTAACACGTTCAAAGGAAGTTTGGTTTACTGAAAAGACGTTAGAGAAAATAGAAGAGTACTTTAAAAAAGCCCTTGCAGAGCTTGAGCGTGCTGAAAAAGAACTTTGCAATACTGATAAGCCAAAGCTACCATTTTCATGGACAGTCCTCAAAAAATATGGTTTTACAGAAGGTCAAATTAAAAATTACCGCTACCGGGGGATTCCTAAAGATACAGAATTAAGAGCTAAAGTTATATCCGCGCTAAAATCTGAAATTCAACACCTAAGAGAAATAGCAAGGCATGCACTTGAGGTGATATCTTTAGCTAGGAAGCTCTCATTCTACGAAGTTGAGAGCGTTAGCTTGGTGGAGTACAATGACTACGTCTACGATCTGGTGGTTCCAGAGGTTCACAACTTTGTTGCACCAAACGGGCTGATACTCCATAATACCCAATTAGCCCATACATTGGCTGTTCTCGTCCAAAAGCCCCCAGAAGAGGGCGGATTGAATGGAAGCGTAATTTGGATTGACACAGAGAACACCTTCAGACCTGAGAGAATAAAACAAATAGCGGAAAACAGGGGCATGGATCCGGAGGAGGTACTAAAGAACATCTACGTTGCCAGGGCATTTAACTCCAACCACCAGATGCTCCTTGTAGAGAGGGCTGAAGAAATCATTAAAGAAAAAGCTGCAAGTGACAGGCCCGTTAAGCTTCTTGTCGTGGACTCTCTCACAGGACACTTTAGGTCTGAATATGTGGGAAGAGGAACACTTGCGGAAAGGCAACAAAAGCTTGCAAAACATCTGGCAGACCTTCATCGTCTAGCTAACCTTTACGACATAGCAGTATTCGTTACCAACCAGGTTCAGGCAAGACCAGACGCATTCTTTGGTGATCCAACAAGACCAATAGGCGGCCATATCTTAGCACACTCCGCCACTGTTAGAGTTTATTTAAGGAAAGGAAAGGCCGGAAAGAGGATTGCGAGACTTATAGACTCTCCGCATCTGCCTGAAGGAGAAGCGGCGTTTACGATAACTGAAAAAGGAGTTGAGGATTAGCTCCTTTAACTTTTTAAACTCTTTTCTAAATTTCCTTTGAGGATCTATGAAGGTAGAGGCAAAACTGAATCCCAGCCATGAGGAAATTGTGGATATTTTCAACCGGGCCCTCTCAAAAGAGGCTATAGTAAATATTTTTGCCCATTGTAGGGTTTTTTACGATGGGAGGGCTAAGAGCGAGCTTGGCCCGGGTGATAGAGTTATAATAATAAAGCCTGATGGTTCATTTTTAATTCATCAAAAGGAGAAAAGAGAACCCGTTAACTGGCAGCCCCCTGGGAGTTCTGTCGGGCTTGAGATAAATGATGGGAAGTTGTTCCTTAGGAGCGTCCGGAGAAAGCCTCGAGAAGTTCTTGAAGTGGAGCTCTTGGAAGTTTACCTAATCTCCTATTTTCAGGCGGAAGACTATGAGGAGCTGGCATTAACGGGCAGTGAGGCAGAGATGGCTGACCTGATTTTTGAGGACCCTTCTCTTATTGAAGCGGGCTTTAAACCGTTATTTAGGGAAAAGCCCATAAAGCATGGAATTGTGGACGTTCTTGGGGTGGACAAAGACGGAAATATTGTCGTCCTTGAGCTCAAGCGCAGGAGAGCTGATTTGCATGCTGTCAGCCAGTTAAAGAGGTATGTCGAGGCCATGAGAGAAGAACATGAAAAAGTCCGCGGCATTCTCGTTGCTCCGTCTTTAACTTCCGGTGCCAAAAAGCTTCTGGAAAAGGAGGGGCTCGAATTTAGAAAGTTGGATCCTCCAAAAAGGGGAAAATCTAAAAGGGGGAGGCAGAAGACTCTTTTTGATTAACCCATTGCCATTTCGTGTGGAAGCATTTCTCTGACTTTTACTTTCATTACGTTGTCTTCGCTTGAAACTTCAATTACTTTCCCCAGTCCCACAAGCCTTAGCTGTATTCTGCATACGGTAATTTCCCGCTCATCACTCTCTTCCCAGGGTATTCTCTGTTCCATCTCTTCCATCTTTAGGACTTCTGCTATTATTCCCTCCGTTCCCCGGGTTATGTCTTGAGGAGTTTCATAAGTCAGGAATATCTTTTCTCCGGGCTTCAATTTTCGGGTAACAATAACGTTTCTTGCACT
>Ga0208664_100467_pt1 | contig 9785 bp, 9 predicted proteins | sample Wag42014_10_20_FD_187332 | JGI IMG/M metagenome (GOLD analysis project Ga0208664, IMG submission 187332) | Deep subsurface shale carbon reservoir microbial communities from Ohio, USA - Utica-2 Time Series 2014_10_20 (SPAdes) (version 2) ... | reverse complement strand
TCATATACCAATTTATTTGTCATTAGAACACAGATTCTAAAGGCTGATTCAAGATCATTTTTAAAACTGTACTCCCGTTCTAAAAATTCCTGGTGTTCTTTTTCTATAAAAGTTTCTAATTTATTTCTATAAACAAATTTCTCTTCAAGTTCCTTTTTGAAAAAATCTGGATGTAAATTTTGGGCAACCTGATTTAGTTTCCATTCATGAAAGATATGAACTGTCTTTTCCCATAAAGTTCCAGGTCAAGTTCTGGATCATCATGTGCTCTACAAAAATAGTCTGCAATATAATGAAATAACTCTCCAAGTTTAACTGCAAATTTATATGGGTTCCGATCAGGATTCATTTTCTTTAAGTCATCAAATTGTTCATAAAATTTTTCCATCGTTTCATCTTTAAAATGACTTATATCTCCTTCAATAAAATCAGGTTTCATACTTCCCCAGGCCAGTGCCATTTTTGAAAGCCAAATGTTATTTTTTGCAAAATGATCGTGAATTTTATAAGCTAACATTTTGTGTGTTCGAGTATCCAGTTTAAATACCTCCCGGTGATTTGTCTCATTTTGAAAATCTTCAATAACATTATCTTATCATAAAGAAAAGTGATTAGCAAATGGATTAATTCACCAAAAAATATATTTTGAATATTTAATCTGCTAATACTGTCAAATTCATATTAATTAAATTCAAAAAGAGGCAAAATTATATCAAGGTTTTGGCCTGATTAATGATGGTCAAGCGTCAAGCAATATCTTACTTAAATTGGAGATTGGAAAAATAAATGAGAACGCGATAAAAATTATGTTATGAGTGCCTTGGGAACCTGGTCTGCTCAGGAAATGCTGGCCACTTTTTAGTGCTTAAGTAGTTGATTATATATTTTACTTTTGATAAGATTTAATTTGAAAGTAGATATTTATTTTAAAGCTATTTTAAATTTTTATAATATAATCTAGAAGGAGAGAGATTTTTATGAAGGCAAAAAGGTTAACAGGAGAAAAGGCAGCAGAGTATATTGAAGATGGGATGATAATAGGATTAGGAACGGGTTCAACTGCTTATTATGCAGTCAAAAAAGTGGGTGAATTAGTCCGTGATGGTCTTAAAATAAAGGCAGTACCAACTTCTAAAGAAACTGCAGAACTAGCTGCGGCTGAGGGAATAAATCTAGTAGAGTTAGCAGATGTAGAAGGTCTGGATTTAACTATTGATGGTGCTGATGAAGTCGATCCTGATTTCAACCTAATTAAAGGTGGAGGGGGAGCGCTGCTTAGAGAAAAAATAGTTGCCTCTGCTACTGATAAATTGGTTATTGTTGTTGATGAATCAAAGTTAGTTGAGCATTTAGGTGCATTTCCTCTGCCTGTAGAAGTCACTCCATTTAGCTGGCAGTATACTCAGCGTATGATTGAAAAATTCAGCTGCAGCAGTGAAATTAGAAGAAAAGATGGAGAAATTTTTGTAACTGACAACGGAAATTATATTTTAGATTGTGACTTCGGTCAAATTGAAGATCCCTTAAAAATTTCTGTAGAATTAAATAAACTTCCCGGAGTAGTAGAGAACGGAATTTTTGCTGAGATGGCTGAAATAGTAGTTGTAGGCTATAATGATGGCCATATTGAAGTTTTAGATAAAGAATAATTTATAATTATTTTAAATAAAAAGTATAAACAGAAGCAAAGGGAGCAGGCATTAAAAGCTGAGGCTCCCTTAAAAATTTAAAAAGTGATTAAGCTGCATCTGAAATTTTAGCTAAGTCTTTTCCTGCAATTATCTTTTCCATTAAAATACTGATGATAGAGTGAAAGTCTGCTCGCAAACCTCGTGGGCTTGCCCCGAGGATGGTCAAAATAACTAAAGGTTTATTATTATAACTAGATTGAATTTAAATAAGATTACTTTTAAACCAATTTATAATATCGTTTGATTCATATAAAGGTTTGCCATTAATAAACAAACAGGGAACTTGTCTTTTCCCCCCAACTTCTATTAATTCTGCTTCCGCCTCTTCGTCTTGATTAATATTTTTTAATTCAATTTCTTCTAAATCATGTTTGTCAATGAATTTTGTAACTTTTCTGCAGTAAGGACAAGTTGGATAGTAATATAAAACTAAATCAAACATTTTATCATCCTTTCGAATTATATGTAGTATTTTTCCTTAATTTAATAATTCTATCTTAAACTGCTGATTCCTTGTTTAAAGCCAAATTTAAATTAAATTTATAAAAATTTTCTATAAATATAGTTAAATTTCCTCAAATTTTGTTTAGATAGTCTTTAATTAGTGGCTAAATTCTGTTATAATGTTAAGTAGATAACATTTTTAATACTTTTATTATAAATGGCAAAAAAGGTGGAGAAAAAATTGAGAAGACGCGAACGCTTAACAGGTTTTTTTATTATTTTCATATTGCTTACTTTTTCGGCCTACAGTAATTCGATGAATGTAGGTGGAAGAATGCTTCAGTCAAATTTACAATCTGATTCAGAAAAACGGCAAAATATTAATAATTTTCAAGAAAGAAATACAGCCACAAATAGAGATTTTAATAAAATAAACAGTAGTACAAAACAAAAAGAAAAAACAACAATGGAAACTAAGAATAAAACAGAGAATAATAATTCTGATACAGCAGATATTCAGGATAACAGCGACCGCAAAACTGAAAAAAATTTAAATTTAAATTCTGATAATAATAGGGATCTTAAAATAAATAGTCCTAGAGAAGAGAATAATGGAGAAAAGGAAAACCCAGAAAGAATCTTTACTGAGGTTGAAAAAAAGCCATTAATTAAGAGAGTTAAAGTACATACTGTTAGAAGTGGAGAAACTCTTTGGGATATTGCACATCAGCATGGTTTAAATATTGATTCATTGATAGGTGCTAATAACATCAGTAATATGAACAGCATTAAGCCAGGACAGAAATTTAAAATTTTACCGATAAAAGGTATCATCTATCGTGTTTCACCAGGTGAAAGTGTTGCCAGCATAGCGTCTAAATTTAACATTAAAACAGAAACTATAATGAAAGATAACAATCTCGATAATCCTTCAAATCTTAAAATTGATCAGGAATTAATTTTAAGAGGTGCTAAGCCTGAATTTAGTTATAAAGATCGTTTAGATCAAAAGTTTATGTATCCAATCAACACTCGGATCACCTCATATTATGGTCCCCGATGGGGTAGAGTACATGAGGGAATTGATTTTGCCGCTCCAATGGGTAGTCCAATTAGAGCAGTAAGCTCTGGAAGAGTTGTATACAGCGGTTGGGCAAGTGGTTATGGGTATGTAGTTATTATTGAACATCAAAAAGGATTGAGAACACTATATGCTCACAACTCAAAATTATTAGTTAGAAATGGAGAATCAGTTGGCAGAGGTGAAGTGATATCTCGCTCTGGAAACACAGGTAATTCTACCGGACCACATCTTCATTTTGAAGTTCAGGTTAACGGACGTCCCGAAAACCCTTTAAACTATATTCATCGCTAAAAATTATTAAAAGTTAATAGAATTTATAAACCCTGCTATTTAATTAGTGGGGTTTTTAAATTACTTAGGTCTTATCTTGACACATCGCGGCAAATATTCTATAATTAAATCATAAAACATTTGAATAATTGTTCATATATAATAAATAAAAAAAGTTGAGGTGGGAAAATGCAGAATACAGTTGAGATGAATAAAGATAAAAATGAAAAAGAATTTGAGCTTGAAGGCTTAAATTGTTCAAATTGTGCCATGAAAATTGAAGATCAGGTTAAAAAACTTGATGGAATGGATAAAGTTGAACTAAATTTTGCAACTTCTACTTTAAAAGTAGCGGCTGCAGATGCAAGATTAGAAAAAATTCAGGAAGAACTACAAAAAATTTCAGATAGAATAGAACCTGGAGTTAAAGTTAGAGATAAATCAGAGCCTAAAACTGAAGCTCAAGCTGAAGAATCTTCACTCAAATCTTATCTTTGGGAAAAAAAGAATATATTTATTGGAATCTTATTTTTTATCTTTGCCCTAAGTTTTTCTCATTTAAATATTTTAAGCAGTACATTTTTTAGTAGTTTGGCCCTGCCTGCCTACATAACAGCATATCTTTTAATTGGCTATCCTATTCTTAAGGCCGCTGTTTTTAATATTGGGCAGGGACAGATCTTTGATGAAAATTTTTTAATGGTTATTGCTACTATTGGTGCTTTTGGAATTCAGGAATACCCAGAAGCGGTAGCTGTGATGCTTTTTTATATGGTTGGTGAATTATTTCAGGAAAGAGCTGTTAACAATTCTCGCCGTTCAATTAAAGATTTGATGGATATAAAAGCTGAGTTTGCTAATTTAATAAAAGATGAAGAAATCTTAGAAGTAAAACCTGAGAATTTAAATATTGGAGATTTAATTGCAGTTAAGGCTGGAGAAAAAATTCCAATAGATGGTGAAGTAGTCAGTGGAGAAACTGCTCTGGAAACCTCTGCCTTAACCGGAGAATCAATACCCAAAGATGTAAGAGAAGGTGACCAGGTTTTAAGTGGAATGATAAATTTAAATAAGTTAATTACCGTTAGAGTAACCAAAGAGTATAAGGATTCAACTGTAAAAAAAATATTGGAACTTGTCGAAAATGCCAGCTCTAAAAAAGCACCAACAGAACAGTTTATCAGTAAATTCGCCCGTTATTATACTCCTTTTGTTGTTTTTACTGCTCTTTTAGTAGCTGTACTGCCCCCATTGTTGACCGGAGCATCTTTTAACCAGTGGTTTTACCGCTCATTGATATTCTTAGTTGTTTCCTGCCCTTGTGCCCTTGTAGTTTCAATTCCACTTGGATTTTTTGGTGGGATTGGTCTGGCATCTAAAAACGGAATTTTAGTTAAAGGAGGAAACTATCTTGAGGCTTTAAATGAGCTGGATACCATAGTCTTTGATAAAACAGGTACTATTACCGAAGGAGATTTTAAAGTAACTGAGGTTAATATTGAAAGCGGCCACAGTCGTCAGGAAATCTTGAAATTAGCTGCCGAAGTAGAGCAATTTTCAAATCATCCAATTGCTCAATCGATTGCTGCAGCTGCTGACGATTATCAGAAACATTCTGCTGACAGTGATTACCAGGAAGTTTCAGGTGCAGGTATTGAAGCAGTACTAGATAATAATCGGATTTTAGCAGGAAATGAAAGACTTATGCAGAAAAATAATATTAACTTTAAAAAAGTTAAAAGTACAGGAACTGCAGTTTATTTAGCCAAGAATGGCGAATTTTTAGCTTCAATTGTCATTTCTGATCAGATCAAAACTGATGCAAAATCTGCATTTGCAGAACTTAGAACTTTAGGAATTAGTAATTTAACAATGTTAACCGGTGATAATAAAGCAACTGCAGCTGAAGTTGCTTCTAAACTTGGTCTGGATAATTTTTATGCAGAACTGCTACCTGATCAAAAAGTCGCTAAAATTGAAGAACTGTTAAAAAAGTCAAAAAAATTAGCATTTGTTGGTGATGGGATTAATGATGCACCTGTGCTGGCTCGTTCTGATTTAGGAATAGCAATGGGAGGTCTCGGTTCTGATGCAGCAATTGAAGCAGCAGATGTTGTTTTAATGACAGATGAGCCTTCCAAAATAGTTACAGCTTTAAACATTGCTGCTAAAACTAAGCAATTAGTCTGGCAAAATATTGTAATGGCACTTTCTATTAAAGCGGCAGTGATGATTTTAAGTATATTCGGTCTGGCTTCAATGTGGGCAGCCGTTTTTGCAGACGTAGGAGTTGCTTTAATGGCAGTGTTTAATGTAATGAGAATTTTAAAAACAAAAGATATTTAATTGGAGTGAAAATTATGGCAGCAGAACTAAAAGAAAAAGCAATATGTGATATATGTGAAGTTTTTAATCCTAACAATCAGGTAGTTAAAGTTATGAAAGAAAAAACTTTAGATGATGATGTTGTTTACGACCTGGCCGAGTTATTTAAGACAATGGGGGATCCAACCAGAATCAAAATCCTTTATGCTCTTAAGGAAAGGGAACTTTGTGTTTGTGATCTTTCAGAACTGCTGGATATGAGCTCTTCTGCAATTTCTCATCAGCTCCGAGTTTTAAGAAATAATAAGCTGGTTAAGTATCGTAAAGAGGGACGTTCGGTTTATTATTCTCTCGATGATGACCATGTGATGTGCCTTTTTGGTCAGGGACTTGAACATGTACTTGAAGATACGAAATAATTTTGCAAAGGAAGATTAGATGTTGAAAATAAATGCAGTACTTCTGGCAGGTGGGAAGAGCAGACGATTCGGAAATGTTGATAAGGCTTTGCTTCCTTTTGCTGGAACAACTTTAATAGAATATATTTACTCCAATTTAAAAAATAATTTTAATAAAGTTATTATAATTGGCTCTAAAGATAAATATTCTTTTATAGATGATGTAGAAATCCATGAAGATATTTATAAAAACAAAGGACCCTTAGCCGGTATTTATACCGGCTTATATTTTTCCGAGACCAATTATAATTTTATCTGCGGCTGTGATATGCCTTTTTTAAACTCAAATTACTTTAATTACTTAAAAGGTAATTTGACAAAACAAGATAAAGCTGAGATTATTGTACCTAAATATAATGGGTTTTTAGAACCACTGGCAGCGCTTTACCATTATTCTCTGCTGAAAAGGATTCAAAATGAAATTTTAAATAATAACCTTAGAATTAAATCTTTTTACAATAATGCTGAAAAGAAAATCTTAAGTGAATCAAGTTTAGAAAAAAAATTTGATTTAAAAAGATTGTTTTTTAATTTAAATTATCCACAAGATTTAGAACAGCTTTTAAAATATCTCGAGGAGGTAGATAGAATTGAAAAATAGGAAAGCTAATTTTATTTTAAATAACAAAACTATATTAATTTTATTTTTTGTTTTTTTATTAATTTTACTTTTACCGATTTCAACTGCAGCCGAAATGGAGTTAACAGAACCAGAATATCAGAGTTTTAAGCTTAATAACGGAATGGAGTTTATGGTTTTTCCAGATCATTCTATTCCTCTAATCAAATATTCAATTTATTATAATGTGGGCGCAATTGATGAAGAGGAAGGACGGACAGGAATATCACATTTTTTGGAGCATCTAATGTTTTTGGGAACCCAAAATCTGCCGGAAGGTGAGATTGATGATTTGATTTCTTCAGTTGGTGGTCAGCTTAATGCTGCAACCAGTTTTGATTACACTTATTATTATCATGAGGTCCCATCTTCAACGCTAGAACTGGTAATGGCTCTAGAAGCAGATAGAATGCAGAATTTAAAATTTATAGAACAGCAAGTAAACAGGGAACGGGAGGTAATTAAACAGGAAAGACGAATGAGGGTGGAAAACAATATTTTTTCTAAGGGATTTGAAAAAATTAAAGCTTATGCTTTTCAAGGTAGTTATTTGGAACACAATGTAATTGGCTGGATGGAGGATATAAATAATATTTCTACTGCAGATTTGAAAAAATATTATCAAAGCTATTATTCACCTAATAATGCTTTAGTTGTTGTTAGTGGTGATGTAGAAGTTGAGGCAGTAAAAAAATTGGCTCAGAAATATTATTCTAATTATGAAACTGCAGTTTTAGAGCGAAAAGATTTTGAGTTATCAGAACAGAAGATTGAAAAAGAATATCAGGTAGAGTTAAACACTAATATTCCTTATGCTCTTCAGCTTTATCAAATACCTCCAGCTGACAAATTAGAGCTAGCTGCATTGGAAATTTTTCTTGATGTTTTAGCAAATAATCAAAGTTCCCGCTTAAAGGAAAAATTACAAAAAGAAGCAGGTATAATTTTAGATAGTGGAGCTTTTATTTATCCATTAAGGCAGGAATCTTTTGCTTTAATTTATTTTATCCCGGCTAATCCCAATTTGGTTGAAAAAGCACAACAGGCTTTTGACAGAGAAGTTGATAAAATTTTCAACCAGGGTATAACTAAGCAGGAATTTGAAATTGTAAAAAAACAATATCAAAAATCTTTAGTTTTTTCACAAAAAAATATTAATTCTGCAGCTTCAACTTATGCTTTAAATAAATTAAGATTTAATAATCCTGAACTTTTTGCGGCTAAAATTGAATATATTAACAATTTAACTAAAGAAGAGGTTGTGCAGATTGCGCAAAAATATTTTTCCGAAAACCAGCGAACAAAAGGCTATATTTTACCTGAAATTAAGGGTGGTGTTCAACAGTGAAAAAAACAAATAAAACTATATTATTATTATTGATTATTATATTCTTACTGACTTTCAGTGCAGCAGCTCAAAATCAAAAATTTAGTCTAGAATATTTTCGTGATTTAGCAGATGTAGTAAATAAAAAACCTGAAATTGAAGTGCCTGATTATGAACTTTTTGAATTAAAAAATGGAATGAAATTTTATTTAGCTCAAGATAAGAATCTGCCAATTTTTGAAATCAGAGGTTATATTGATGCTGGAAAAATAAATGAAAATAAAGATAATGCGGGAATAACATCTTTAATGACAGAGCTGATGCTTTTAGCATCAGAAAATTATAGTGAGAGAGAACTATCACTTTTTAAAGAGATCAATGCTTTATCATTGAACCTAGAAGCCGGATTTGATCTAATTTCTATTAGCGGGAATTCTCTAAAAACTGACAGCAGTGAACTTATTTCTTTACTGGCTGAAACTTTAATTAGGCCTAAATTTGAGGGAGATCATTTTACTAGAACTGTTAAAGAGTCTCAGCAGCTTTATAGACAGCGTTTCTATAATGATTCTGCTCTTTTAAATATGCATTTTTTCAAAAATTTATATGGAGAACATCCTTATGGCTACAACAATAATTACAATTTAATCCTTGATTTTTTAAATCAGGTTGACTCAGAAGAAGTATTAAATTTTTATCAAAAAACTATTAGGCCAGAGGATATTGTAGTTGCCATCAGCGGAGACTTTGAGTTAAATAAATTAAAAAAAGAGCTGAGCAACAATTTTTCCAGCTGGAAAAACATTAAAACAGAACCTACAAAAAAATATGTAGATGTAAATCCTGAACTACATCAAAAAATAATAATCGTTAATAAGCCAGATGCAACTCAGGCTAATATGAGAATGGGCTATAATTTTTACAGCAGTAAATATCCAAAACGAATTCCTTTTATGATGGGTAATAGAATTTTTGGTGGAGGTTCATTTAACAGCCGTTTAATGGAGAATTTGCGTAATGACAAAGGCTATGTTTATGGAATAAATTCCCAGATTAACTATAACGATTACGGTGGATCCTATTTTATTAATTTAAGTCTAGAACCTGAAAAAGCACTGGCAGGTATGAAAGCTGTTAAAGAAGAAATACTTAAAATTAAGAATGGAACTGAACCATTTAAAAAAGAAGAATTATTTGAAAATATTAATCTCTACAATGCAATTTTCCCAAAAGCCTATCAGCATCAAATTGATGTATTAGATCAAATAATTTATCAAAAAGAATTTAATAATAAGTCAGATGACTATCTGAATGATATTATTAAACAGTATAATGGTCTCGATGTAGAAGAAGTTCAGAAAATTTATGCTGAAGAACTTTACCCAGAGATAATTTTTACTGTAATTGTCGGACCAAAAGAAAAAATTCTACCTCAATTTAAAGAATTTGGTCAGGAAGTTGAAGTGATAGATAATTCAACTCAGGGATTATTAAAATGAGATTTTTAACGCTTGACAGCAGACTGGGTTATAAGATATTATAGTAACGATAGTCACTAGCATTGCAT
>Ga0208664_100445_pt1 | contig 10098 bp, 9 predicted proteins | sample Wag42014_10_20_FD_187332 | JGI IMG/M metagenome (GOLD analysis project Ga0208664, IMG submission 187332) | Deep subsurface shale carbon reservoir microbial communities from Ohio, USA - Utica-2 Time Series 2014_10_20 (SPAdes) (version 2) ... | reverse complement strand
CAGGAAAGTACCTACAAAGTGGACGAGCAATGACAAAACAAAAGGCAGTGGAAATCAGAAAAATGGAAATAAATATCTTGCATGGGCATTTTCGGAAGCGGCCGAATTTATTAAGAAATTCGATCCTGCGGCAAAATCGTATTACCAACGCAAAATGTCTAAAGGAAATAAAATGATTGCCCACTCAGCTGTGGCACACAAGCTCAGCAGAGCTGCTTTTTATATTATGCGTGATGATGTAGCTTATGACAGTAAGAAGTTATTTGGATAGAATGGTTGAAGCGGGGAACCGGAAAGGGGAGTGGTAAAACCACATTGCCTGATTGGAAGCCGCTTCGACCTGCAGATTGAGTACTTTGCTGCCTATGCGATGAGCTTACTAAGGATTGGTTAAAAACCATGGTTTCTGATATCAAATTTTATAGACATCGCATGGTACTGACGTTTTTCTGGTTCGCGGAATGCGAAACGGGTATCCCGGAATATTTGGTGATACCTAAATCCTGATGGGTGTCTGGTGCAGCAAATATTATGCTGACACAATATATTGAAAACACAGGTGCAGAAAAGGTGCTTAATTTGCAAATATTATAGTTTAGTCAATAGATTGCATAAAAAATGCGTACAGTGGAGGAATATCTACTTGACAAAAAACTTGTTATGGGTGTCCCTATTTTTCATTATGAGCTGTAGCAATAAAAGAAGTTTCACTCATATACGAGAAGCATAATTTACCTGTCCCTATTTTTCTATTTTTCTTGCTGCCGTACTTATCTTGCCCGGTGATAACGAACAGGTTCTTGCAGTACTGAGTACTTCGAGTTGGCCGCTTTTCGTAACACTGGGAGTGCTTGGAGCCGGATTATCATTCATTCTCTATATAATTGGGCTGAATCATACCGCTCCGGCCGTAGCCTCAATTGTGGCAATGGTGGAGCCGGTTACCGCTTCGCTGTTCGGTGTCGTGGTTTTGGATGAAAGCCTTGTCGATGTGCAGATTTTCGGTATGGGACTGATATTGGTCACAGTTACGGCACTAAGTGCAGACGGTGCCCGATCTAAATCTTACGATTTGCCGCTTGCGGAGTAGTGCTCACCCAGGATATCTCCTCTTATGAAACTTTTGAATAATTGGGATATTGTCTCCCTGAACTTGTTTCAGGGTCTCATAAACTATTGATAATATGAGATGCTGAAATAAATGGTTGACTCTGTCAAATTTAGCATCATTGTAGCTGCTACAGCATGACCAAATAGAATTATTCAAAAGTCTTCTTATTTAGTTGTTTTTAGTCAATAGTAAAAAAATCCAGGTAAATTATACTTCTAAATATTTTCTACTGTATTTTACAAAAAATTTTTATTGGTATCTGAAGTTTAAGGTACTATAATTAAATATAGAGTGACCGGTATTTTCTTTTTTGGGACATGAACTATTAAAACACTTTATATAATTTGGAGAAAGACTTAAGGATAAAAAAGGGGGCTTTATGAGTGTCAAGAAGACAATCACAGACAGAAGAGCATACAGGTCGCTGGAGCCTTTTAATGTAACCGATGACTTAATCTATGATCTGGCCGAATGTGCCGGACTCAGCTCCTCATGTTTCAACAATCAGCCGTGGAGATATGTTTTTGTTTATGATGAAGATATGCTGAAAAATCTTCATACAGCTTTATCCAAAGGTAATGAATGGGCATATGATGCATCGATGATAATCGCTGTTTTCAGCAAAAAAGATTTGGATTGTGTGGTTGCCGGCAGAGAATATTTCTTATTTGATACAGGTATGTCTACAGCTTTTCTGATTCTCAGGGCAACAGAGCTTGGGTTAGTGGTGCATCCCATGGCCGGTTTCAGTGAAAGTAAGGCAAAAGAAGTATTGGGTATCCCAGAGGATATGACGCTGATATCTCTTTTGGCGGTTGGTAAGAAGGCACGTGAAATAAACGATAATCTTAATGATAAACAGAAAGAAAGTGAGCTGAGCAGGCCGGAAAGACTGGGGTTTGACCAGTACGTTTTTCTGAATCAGTTTTCTTAGCGCTTAAGTACAGTTGCATATTTGTTTGCTATATCGTTTCTTACGGTAGAGATTTCTTCCCGAGCATTTAAAGAGTTAAGTGCTCGGTCGAAAGAGTGCATACGGTTAGCACCATTCTGAAAGACTGGTAAATATGTTTACATCCTATCTATCCATCTGCGTCGGATACTATGCAAAAAATTGTCACCTCGACCGAAGTGAAGAGGTCTCTTTTCCAAACAGTATCTGAGATTTCTCCACTCCACTCCGTTCCGGTCGAAATGTCACGTATGGGTAACTGCCATTCCTGCCCTGTTAAAAAAAGACCTTCGGTCTATAAGAAAAGCTGATATTTCACAGGGTAAGCCCTGTGAAATGCTGCCAAAGGCAGCCCGGCTATCACCAGCTGAGGGCTGGTAACTATGTGGAACACATTAAAGATAGATTTAACAAGGGCAAAAGTAACCTAAGGATCGATGTCTATAATTTGCAGTAATTCGGCTTGTTTTGTCAGCCAAACAACGGCCAACGTGGTGAATATGGAAAAACTCTTTATATTCATGAATAAATTATCATATATTCACGCATAGTCAAGAAATTTTTTATTTACTGTTTGTTGATTTTGTTTATATTTGCTGATTATGAGAAAATTTATAATTGTTATAATCATTCTCTTCATATCTGCTGCTTCATATGCCGAAAATTACATTAAATTATCCCCGAATGATTCCGTTAAATTAAGCAGGGATTTATATTACAGAAAAGATTTCGCCTCCCAATGGTGGTATCTTACCGGCCATCTTGAAACGGAAACAGGAAGAAAATTCGGTTATGAACTTACCTTTTTTGTTATAGGTGTTAATAAGAAAGAATTTCAAAGTGCCTTCGGATTAAATAATTTATATATTTCACATTTTGCCGTAACGGATATAAAAAGGAATAAATATTACCGGAAAGAAGAAATTTCAAGAGGTGCATATAAAGCTGCCGGTGCTTCCGCTGCCAGTCTGAACGTTTTTGTTTACGACAATAAATTAAATGGCAATTTAAATCAGATGCACATCAAGGCAGAAATGGACGAATTTTCACTCCAACTGAATTTAAAATCAACAAAAAAGCCAATCCTGAACGGTGACAACGGTTATTCCAACAAAGTGTACGGTTGTGGGGAGTGTGCTTCACTTTATTTTTCCATTACGGATATGGATACAAACGGTGTCATTACAATTAACGGGCAAAAATACAGTGTTTCAGGAAAAAGCTGGTTCGACAGGGAAATAAATTCTGACTACAACACAGATAATATCGAAGGCTGGGACTGGTTTTCCATCATGCTTGAGAATAATCGTGAGCTGATGATTTACCGGATTAGAAACAAAGAAGGAAAAGCAAACAAAAGCTCATACGCAGTACTGATAGACAAAAACGGCAACAAACAACAGCTTGATTTCAGTAAAATCTCTTTTGAGATAACCGAATATTTCAAATCAGAAATCACAGGCTCAAAATATCCTGTCGGCTGGCATATCAGGATTCCAGAAAAAAATATCGATATAAAAGTAAAACCGTATGTGAAAAATCAGGAATTTATAGCAAACTACTCAACCTTCAACCATTATTGGGAAGGTGCCTGTGGCGTAACAGGTACGGACACAGGAAAAGCTTATGTCGAGTTGACGGGGTATTAAATGGTTGTAGGGGTATTAGGGGTTGTAAAGGTAATAGGGGTAATATAATGATAAAGCTGGAAAATGTTTCCAAAAAATATGGAAAAAATGTTGTACTGGATGATTTAAGCCTTAACTTCAGCAGCGGTGAATTTTTATCCATAATGGGACCGTCAGGCTCAGGCAAATCGACACTTTTAAATATCATAGGTGCAATGGATAAACCGGATTCGGGAAAAGTTATCGTAAACAATGAAGAAATAAACCGCTTTAACGAAGAAGAACTGACACTTTTCCGAAAAAAACATATCGGTTTTGTTTTCCAGTTTTTTAACCTGTTTAATAATCTCACAGTTTATGAAAATGTTCAGATTCCACTTCTCATTTCAGGATTAAAAGAGCAGAACAGAATAGATGAAATCCTTACTTCCCTTCATATCAGTGATAAAAAATTTTCATATGCAAGTCAGCTGTCCGGAGGTGAGCAGCAGCGTGTAGCCATTGCCCGGGCTTTGATAAAAAATCCCGATATAATTTTGGCTGATGAGCCCACCGGAAGTCTTGATTCCGAGGCGGGAAAAAATATTCTTTCCATTTTAAAAGATATAAACAAAACAAGAAAGGTAACCATCCTTCTGGTAACTCATGATATAAATGTAGCATCATCGGCTGAGAGAATCATCAAAATCAAAGACGGCAGGATCACCGATTGAATACATTAAAATTAATAACGGTAATAACATTAAGAAACCTGAAAGAGGAAAAACTTTTCAGCATTATTTCAATTCTGGGGGTAGCCCTTGCTGTAGGTCTGTTTATATCCATACTGGGAACCACTCAGACTGCTATAAACAGCTTCACAGAGGATATTAAAAAACTCAACCCCGATGCAAATTATCAGATACTGCCAAAATTCGGCAACTATTTTGATGAGTCTGTGTACGAATTATTAATAAAACACGATTACAAGCCGATACCTGTCATTAAAACAGACGGGCTGCATGAAAAAACGGATACCAGTATCAATCTGTTCGGCATAGATACCTTTTCAGCATTCAAACAGTCCCGTGTAAGAATTTCACCTGAGCAAATCAATATTCGAGTATTTTTAAACAGTATTGACGGAGCAATCCTGACAAAAGACGTTGCCAAAAGGATTGGAGTAAACAAGGGAGAAAATTTCAGCCTGATTGTCGGTAATAATAAAGTGAATTACAGGGTTGCGGGCATATTGGCTGGAAACAGAATTCCCACAGGCATATATCAGGATATAGGCAACTTTCAGGAAAAGCTGTCAGTATTCGGCAAATTAAGTCGAATCGATTTGAAAAGTAATGATACTGACAGACTGAATAAAATTCTTCCGCAGTCCGTGCGTTTGATCAGCAAAGCCGGTGTTATTAAGAATGAAAAAGACATTCTGGAATCTTTTAAATTCAATCTGCATTTCATAAGTTTTATTGCAATTTTGGTGGGCTTTTTTATGCTTTACAATACGATTTTCATTACAGTCGTGAAAAAACGCCCTCAAATCGGTATATTAAGAGCTTTGGGTGCCGGTAAAAAGCAGATTCTTCTTATCTTTATCATTCAGTCAATAATTCTGGGTGTGATCGGCTCATTTTTAGGATTATTCCTCGGGCAGATTCTTTCCTTCTATTCTTCGAGAATGGTGGAAGATACTGTCACCACAATATTTAAGCCTGTAATTATTGAAGAGATGTTTATTTTCAGCAATTATGCACTGATTGCTTTTATTATCGGACTTGCAATTTCCCTTATAGCTGCAGTTTTGCCGGCTGTTGAAGCCACCAGAGTAAAACCCACAGAAACGGTACGAGAGGGAACGTTTGAGCTGAGATACCGAAAATTTTACAAACAAGCTTTTATATTGGGCATAATTTTGGTAGTTGCTGGGATTTGCTTCAGTTTGGCTGATTATTTTTTGAAAATATTTAATCAGCCCTTCTTTTCTTACGCCGGTATTTTGCTTGTACTAGCCGGTTTTGCAGCCGGTTCTCCGTACTACCTGGAAAAATTTCTACAAAAGGGGCAAAACCTTCTCAAAAAAATATTCCGTGCGCCGGGGACGATTTCCTCGGCAGATATATACAGCAGCCTCTACAGATTTTCCATAGCACTGATAAGTGTTACTATTTCCACCGCTCTTATAATAAGCATGATGGTTTTAATAAACTCCTTTGAAACATCTCTGAAGAACTGGATAAACAAGAACCTTAACGCAGACATTTTCATCAAATCATCGTCATGTTCGTCCAACTTCTGTTTTGAGCCGATAGACAGTAATGTCTTGTCAAAAATAAAAGATATTGATGGAATAGCAGCACTCAATCCTTTCATGGCAATGCAGGGAAAATTCAGAGGCCGGGATGTAATATACGGTTTTGGGGATGAAAAGGTTGTAAAAAAGTACAATGACAATATTGAAAATTATAACATTACCAGGACAACCGCCGTTTCAGAATATCTTAAAATAAAATACGGAATAGAAAAAGGTGATGATATCCTGATTGATACCCCGGCAGGGCGAAAAAAATTTAAAGTACGTGAAGTATTCACAAGCTACTCCACCACCCAGGGATTTATCATTCTGGACAAATCTTTTCAGAAAAAATACTGGGGCTCTTCAGCTTTTACGCAGCTCAGTGTTTTTCTAAAAAAGGACGCCGATACAGAAAAAGTAATCAAGAAAATCAAAGAAAAATTAGAGGGTGCATACACTCTCGATATTTTGAACAATAACGTTCTGAGACAGAAGGTAATGGGAATTTTCAACAACAGTTTTCAGATAACATACGCCATTCAGCTGACAGCACTGATAATTTCGCTTCTCGGAGTGGCCAATATGCTTTATGCAGTAGCTCTTGAGAGGAAAAGAGAAATCAGCATTCTGAAATATCTGGGTGCCGATAATAAATTTTTGACAAAAATTTACATGATTTCAGCAGGTTTCATCGGATTCTGCGGAATAATTTACGGGGTAATTCTGGGCTTTATACTCAGCTTTATAACTATAAAAGTTGTTAACACAATTTCCTTCGGTTGGAGTATCAGTATTCATTTGAATGCCGTCAAAATATTTATAACATTAATGATTCTGTTGATCTTTGTAATACTTGCAGGCATTTTGCCTTTAAAAACAATAAAACAGACAGACCCCAAAAAATCAGTCAGCTACGAATAAAAAAAGATTTCGAGCCACCCCTAACCCCTCCTGTCTTAGTAAGCAGAAACGCAGAAATTGAGACCTTTGCATAATTCCATAATTGTCACCCTGAACTTGTTTCAGGGTCTCATAACTTACTGATATAATTAGATGCTGAAATAAATAATTGACTTCGTCAAATTTAGCAACTTTAGTTGCTGCTACAGCATGACTAAATAGAGTTGTGCAAAGGTCTCAAATTATTAGCATATAGTTGGAGATCCCTCGGCTTCGCTCGGGATGACATAATTTGTTGTCATTTCTCCACTCCATCCTAATCAAGCATCAAAGAGTTAGTAGGAGCTGGGGATGATAAAATTTATAATGGCTCAATTAATCAAAGCTCTTGGTATCTTATTTTATTTCTTCCAATCCTAAAATTTTTTCTGATTTTATAAATTCCAGAAACTCGCGCATACCTTTAAACCCTGTTTCCCTGTCTACTGATTCCACAGCCAAAAACAGTATTGGATCGTTTTTGTAGATTGTTCCGATATTGTGAACGGCTAAAAGTGAATTAAAATTATATTTTTTAAAAATTTCGCCGGCTTTTTCTTTCAGAATCTTTTTAGCTTCCGGAGTTTTTTCAAAAAGTTTTATTTTCGAATAATCTTTTACATATTTTCCCGGATATTTTGCTTTACCGTGATGTATCAATATTGTCCCTGTGGAATCGCATGTATCTTTATAAAAAAACTTGTAAAGCTCAGATATTTCATTAATTTTTTCAATTTTTGCGATAATGTTTGCCATGACAACCTTATTGTTTAAATCTGTATTTATAGATTGTATCTCAGTATAGATTTTTTTGGAAGTGTAAAAAAAATTTTAATATTTCTTTTGACTAATACATAAGATACTGATATTATAATGAATGGGTAAAGCCCAAAGAAATAAAAGAGGTGAAAGAATGAGTAACACAGGTACCGTTAAGTGGTTCAATGATTCAAAAGGATACGGTTTTATAACCGGATCTAATGGTGAGGATGTATTTGTTCACTATTCAGCAATTTCAATGGATGGATTTAAATCCTTGAAAGAAGGTGATCAGGTACAGTTTGATGTTGTCGATGGTCCTAAAGGCCCTCAGGCAGCCAATGTTGTCAAAGTATAGTTACAGAAGCAAGAACGAGCAAACAATAACATTTGCAGAAAAGAGACTATACTTATAAAGGCAAAATATATCCGCCTTCGGGCGGATTTTTTATTTTCTGAAAAATATGTTCAGCAATATAGTAAGAATTATGCTGATAATTATTGATGTCACAACCGGGAAATAAAAGGTAATATTGTCTTTTTTGACAAAAATATCCCCCGGCAACCTGCCAATACCGATTTTACTCCCAAACATAAATATCAAACCTACAATAATACTTATAATTCCGATAACTACAAGGATTTTGCCGAATTCATGTATTTGATCCATAGCTAAACCCTGTTATCCATAATAGGTCTGCCTTTTTTGTAATATCCTGACAACTGCTTTTTATATCGGTATTCTTCGCTGTATATACATCCACAGTATTGCTGTCTGTAAATATCCATATTTTTGCTCTCACTAAGCCCTTCATTCCAGCCTTCTCTAAAATCGTTGTAATAAAAAGGAACACCGTATTTCCTGGCAAAAGACTGACAAAGCTCTTTAATCAGCTCATGATTCTGCATTTTACTGAACAGAAGCGTTGTGGTAAAGTAGTCAAAATTTCCTTTTTTGGCTACAGCGGCAGCTTTCTCTATTCGCCAGGCATAACAAAACACACATCTGTTTTCTTCTCTGTACACAGACTTTCTGACAAACTCCTTCAAACCGTAATATTCATCTATTATTGAATTAATATTATTTTTCTTATTAAATTTTTCAACACTTTCAAGCCTCAGATAAAACTCTTTAACAGGATGAATATTGGGATTATAATAATAACCGTAAATAGTATCAAAAGACTTTTTCAGTACTTTTACTGTATAAACCGAACACGGTGCACAGCATTGATGCATCAAAATTTTCATATAAAACCTGCAACAAAGGAGCAAAAAGCTCCCTTATATTTATACCTTAGGTAAGTGATCCAGAGATTTTTTAATTTCCTGCTCCGGATACTCGTAATCTTCAAGCTTACCGTCAAGATAAGCATCATAAGCTGACATATCAAAAAAACCGTGACCGCTGAGACAAAACAATAACGTTTTTTCAATACCTTCCTCTCTGTTCTTCTCTGCCTCAAGCGCTGTAGCCGCTATCGCATGAGCAGACTCAGGTGCAGGAACAATGCCTTCCGTTTGAGCAAACAAAATACCATATCTAAATATATCTGACTGATGAACATTCTGAGCATCAATCAAGCCATTTTTATACAAATGACTCACAATAGGGGATTCTCCATGATATCTCAACCCTCCGGCATGTATTGCCGGCGGTTCAAAATCATGCCCTAAAGTATACATTTTCATAATTGGAGTAAGCTTTGCTACATCGCCATAATCATAGGCAAACTCACCCTTGGTGAGTGTGGGACAACTGGCCGGTTCAACAGCAACAGCTTCAATATCCCTTCCATCAAGCTTCTCCTTTAAAAACGGTGTTGCAATCCCTCCGAAATTAGATCCGCCTCCGCTGCAAGCAAATATTTTATCAGGATATTCACCAATCAAATCAAATTGCTTTTGGGTTTCAAGACCTATAACAGTTTGGTGCAAAACAACATGATTAAGAACACTGCCCAGTGCATAGTTAGTATCTTTTCTGCCGACAGCTTCCTCCACAGCTTCACTTATGGCCAGCCCCAAGCTTCCGTTAGAGTTGGGATTACGCTTTAACATATCCCTGCCTGCATTAGTATACTCTGACGGACTTGGTATAACCTCTGCATCAAACATTCTCATAAACGATTTTCTATAAGGTTTTTGGTTGTAACTGACTTTCACCATATAAACCCTGCACTGCATATCCAGCATTTTACAGGCAACAGAAAGAGCACTGCCCCACTGCCCTGCACCTGTTTCAGTTGTTAATCTGTTTATTCCGTTTATTTTATTATAATATGCCTGGGCAATAGCAGTATTAGGCTTATGACTCCCCGCAGGTGATGTTCCTTCATATTTAAAATATATTTTCGATTTGACACCCAGAGCCTTTTCAAATCTTTCAGCTCTTATTAGCGGTGTTGGCCTCCATAAACTTAAC
>Ga0208664_100434_pt1 | contig 10501 bp, 16 predicted proteins | sample Wag42014_10_20_FD_187332 | JGI IMG/M metagenome (GOLD analysis project Ga0208664, IMG submission 187332) | Deep subsurface shale carbon reservoir microbial communities from Ohio, USA - Utica-2 Time Series 2014_10_20 (SPAdes) (version 2) ... | reverse complement strand
GATTTATCCTCAAGTTCTGAAATATCTAAAGCACAAAAATCAGCCATTTTTTTATTGACTGAACCAAAATGAGTGGAATCTTTCAATATATATGAAATTTTATTTAAGTTATTAAAAAGAAAGTTAAAATCAGCTGAGATTTCATCCATCTTATCACTCCCAGTTTTAAAAAAAGATCAAAGTTAATTATTAATATTATTGAAAACCTGCTGCAGATTAGCTTCTATTTTATCTAAATCAACAAATTTAAATTCTTTAGATATTTCAGCCGCTTTTTCGAATATATTCGAAGAAATCTTTAATTCTAAAATTAAATTATCTGAATCAAGAGAATAATTATCAGCCTCAGACAAAACAGCTGTTAAATATTTTTTTATCTCAGCTTCACTCAGCTGTTGATCATTGATTAATTTTATTTTTAAATATTTATGGCTGAGCTGATCTTTAAAAGCGCTAGGTTTATCAAAAGCAATTACTTTCCCTCTATTAATAAATGCTACCTTATCACATAAGCGATCAGCTTCTTCAAGGTAGTGAGTGCTTAAAACAACTGTTTTTAAATTCCTTTTAAAAGCCAAAACTTTCTTTCTTATTATTTCAGCAGAAATGGGATCTAAACCACCTGTCGCCTCGTCTAATATTAAAATTTCTGGATCTGACAATAAAGCTCTACAAATCATTAATCGTTTTTTCATGCCTTTGGAAAAAGTTTTAACCTCCTTTTTAACTGAATCCTGCAGTTGAAATTCTAAAAGTAACTCTTCCACTTTCTCGCTTTCGATATTATTTATTCCAGCAAACAAGTTTAAATTATCTAATGCATTCAACCTTGAATATAGATTACTCTCTTCGAAAACAACAGCAATTTTCTCTTTAATCCAGACAGGAAGTCCTTTCTTTATTTCTTCTCCCATTATTTTAACAGATCCTGAATCAGCTTTTAAAAGTCCGGTCAAGATTCTAATTGTAGTACTCTTTCCAGCTCCATTTGGTCCTAAAAGACCAATAATTTCTCCCTTTTTGACTTCTAAATTTATTCCCCGGAGAGCTTTAAATCCAGAAAATGATTTTTTTAAGTTATTGATTTCAATTATTGTTTCATTCATCCTTATCATCTGCCTCAGCAGCTTTTTCATCATCTATAGCACTGTGATAATCCCAAAAAATCTGAAAATCATCATTAATTTTTCGTAAATATACAGTTTTTTCTGACCGCTCTTCTCGACTTCCGAAACGGTTAAACTTTATCAAATAGCTTACCTGAAGTTGATAATAACTGCCAAAATCCATCGCATATTCAAATTCTTTTTTTATCTCTGAAAAATCAATGGGTTGAGCTTCTCCAACCTTTATCTCAGTATATTCCAAATTATATTTTTCGAAATTTTGCTCTTGAAATCCTACATATTTTTCTTCTGCAAGAATTCTTTTTAATTCAGCTGCAAAATTTTCATATACCTCGGCAAAATTTTCTTCAGCATAATTACTGTAAATATATTCTGTAAAAACTTCAGAGTTTTTGAATTCTTCAGCCTGCAGTAGAGGAGCTAAAATCAAAATGAGCAATATAGTTAAAAAAATAATTTTTTCATTCAACAAGAGAATCAGCCTTTCTTATATAAATAAAGATTATTAAATAGAAAATAATTGCAAATAAAATTAGAGCTAATATCTCCACATACAAATTACTGTGCTGGCCCTGATAAACTAAAACTTTATCTAAAGCCTGATAAAGATAATAGGTTGGAAAAAACAAAGCAAGTTTTTGGGTTAAAGGAGAAACATCTGCTACTAAAGCTGGAAAAATAATTGGAAAATAAATAACTGTTGAAATCGATCTGGCAGATGATTGGCTTTTAGTAAAAAGACTAATAATTAAACCTAGACCACTAAAAACAAAAGAAGCAGTACTAACAATCAATAGAGATAAAAGTAATCTTTTTATCCCAATACCCAGAACTCCATTCAATGATCCCATTAAAACTGAGGTAATTATAGTTAAAATCCAGGCGAAAAATGTTTTCGCTATAATTATTTGATAAATGTTGACTTTGGTTACTAAAAGAGCTGCAAGTGTTTTATTATCTTTTTCTTCAGATAAAGAAGCGGATATCAACATTAAACCGATCATTGTAATTGTAACGGTTAACCAAACTGGTAAAATAGAGCTGCTGACCTTAAAATCTGCAGCAGGCTGAAAATTAAAATCAGGTCCCTGATCAAGTTCATGATAGTCCGCTAATAAATCAGCTATGTTTTCCCTTAATATAAAAAAGTTGACAGTATCTCTGCTGTCTAAAAAAATTTGGTAACTATCCTCTAATTGTTCTGCTTCCGCATCATAATAGATTGCAGCATCAATGCTGCCGGCTGCAGTTGCTGATTTTCCAGCTTCAATTTCTTTAAATTCTTGAATAGAAAAATTACGAAAATTTTGTTCGATAAAATTCACCAGCTGATCTGTCTCCCGGCCGCTAATTCCCAATTCAAAATTTCTAACAAGCTGTTCTGAACTGACTAAAGAAAACATCAGAGAAGCAAAAAGCGGCAGTAAAATTATCATTATCGCTGTTCTATTTTTAAGCGATTCTTTTAAATCTTTTTTGATTAATAAGAATATAATCTTCAAACCCTCTTTAACATTAGACATTATTACTCTCCCTCAATCAATCTAATTATTTAATCCTATGGCAAAGAAGGGAGAAATTATTTAATTTCTCCCTAGTTTTTGCTTATGGAGCCATTCTATCAAAAAAGTAAACAAGAGCCCAAACTATTACAATAATTCCTACTAATTCTGCCATAAAAATTCCTCCTTTCAGCTGCATAGATAAAATTTGGAAATTTAATTCTATATATATTATTTATTCTCCAAAAAAAACTATTATCCTCTTTATTATCAGGCTTACCTAGAATTTAGTTAACTATTTTACTAAAATTTTTAGCTTTAGCTTTTTTTATATGTTATAATATTAGCCGGAGGATGATCAAGCAGTGAAAAAAATACTTAAAATTTTCTTCATCTTTTTTAAAATTGGATCCTTTACCTTTGGCGGTGGTTATGCAATGCTGCCAATTATAAAAAGAGAGCTGGTTGATAATTTAGGCTGGATCAAAGAAAAAGATATATATAATTATTACGCAATAGGTCAAAGCACTCCAGGAATCATCGCTGTTAATACTGCTACGATGACCGGTTACAGCCTGCAGGGAATTAAAGGTGCTCTGGCAGCAACTGCCGGCTTTATTCTTCCCTCTCTTATTATTATAACCCTTATTGCTTCATTTTTTAAGCGTTTTCAGGAAATTAATTTATTTCAACATGCTTTTGCAGCTGTTCAAATTACTGTAGTTGCCTTAATTCTTGATATTGTTATCAAAATGTGGCAGAAATCTGACAAAAGTAAAGTGAGTCTATTTTTATTTTTACTGTCCTTTTTACTGCTCGTAGTTTTCAATATTTCACCGGTCTTTGTTGTTTTAGGAGCTGCAGGATCTGGTATTTTAATTCAGTATTTAAGAGGTAATCTGCAGACTGCTTATCAAAATTATAAAGAAGAAACTAAAGATAGTGATCAATTATGATCTACTTAACCTTATTTTTTGAATTTTTTAAAGTTGGTCTATTTGCCCTTGGGGGTGGTTTAGCTGCTCTCCCCTTTCTGCAGGACCTAATAATTAAATATGGTTGGATGACTGCTGAAGAATTACTGAATATGATTGCAATTTCAGAATCTACCCCAGGTGCAATCGGAATTAATACTGCCACTTTTATCGGCTATAATACTACTGGTATTGCTGGCGGTATTACTGCTACACTTGGGCTGGCTGCTCCTTCTATTATTATAATCATTATAATTGCTCATTATTTTCAAAAGTTTAATGAACATCCTCTTGTGGAATCAGCTTTTAGCGGTATTAGACCAGCTGTTGCTGGTTTAATTGCTTCAGCAGCTTTCGAATTAGCTCAAGGAGGAATTTTTGAATTAAATAAGCTGCAGCTTAATCAAAATTTTAAGGACTTTTTTGATTATAAATCTTTATTATTATTGGTTTTTATTTTTATTGCAATTAGAAAGTTTAAACAACACCCAATAGTTTATATAGTTTTTGCAGCTGTAATAGGGATTATTTTTAAATTTTAAGTTTAAGGTTGGCTAAAAACTTCCTTCAGAAAGAGAATCTGTGATATTAAATAATAAAATAATAGAGTATACTTCTGCTTATTATATGAATGACAAATTTAAATTTAAATTTGATTTAGAATAATTTACATTTAGGACAAATATGGGGGGGATCTATAAAATGAGAATTATTGTAGAAAAGGATTATCAGGCGATGAGCAAGAAAGCTGCTCTAATGGTAGCAAGTCAAATAACATTAAGGCCAAACAGCAACCTGGGTTTGGCTACGGGAGGAACTCCACTGGCAATGTATGATAAATTAATTGAAATGTATAAAAAAGATGAAATTGATTTTAGTGAGGTTCAAAGCTTTAATCTTGATGAATATTGTGGTTTAAAAGATGATCATCCAAATAGTTATCATTATTATATGTATAACAATTTTTTTAATGAAATTAATATAAAAAAAGAAAATGTTCATATTCCTAATGGTAGAGCTGAAGATTTCGAACAGGAGTGTAGAAATTATGAAAGATCAATTAAAAAAGTAAGAGGTATTGATCTCCAAATCCTGGGAATTGGCTCTAATGGACATATAGGTTTTAATGAACCAGCTGAAAGTTTAAATGTGGCAACAGAAGTTGTAAATTTAACTGATGAAACAATTGAAGCCAACAGCAGATATTTTGACAGCATAGATGAGGTGCCTAAAAAAGCTATATCAATGGGAATGGCCACTATTTTAAAAGCTGATAGAATAATTTTATTGGCCAGCGGTGAAAATAAAGCAGAAGCTATCCAAAAAACTGTAAGTGGTAAAATCTCAACTGAGATTCCAGCTTCACTGCTCCAAACTCACCCTGAAATAACAATATTACTTGATCAAGAGGCTGCTTCCTTAATAAGCCAAGATGAGCTATCAGCTGATTGTCACTTCGAAATTTGTGACTAAAAACTCTGGAAATGATTCAATAAAATCAAGATATTTATCCATCTTACTCTGCAGATAATTATAATCATTACCTACTGCGGCCACACCAAGAACTGCAGTCTGGATATAATCTTGAGCATCTACTTCAGCTGCAGAAAATTCAAATTTATTTTTGCTTTTCTGCAGCAAACTTTTTATAATCTTCCTTTTATCTTTCAAAGTTGAAGCTCCAGGTAAATATAATTTAAATTCACAGCTGGCAATTAACATCTTGAACTCTCCTTACTTTAATTATCTTTATTATTTGCTTGATTTTCAGATGCTGGAAAATGCTGAATTTCATCTGACTTATTATTAATAGCAGAATTTTTATGAGCAAAATGAACAGTCTGAGTTGGAAAAGCAAAACTAAGACCTAATTCTTCTATTCTTGCTTTCAATTTAAAATTAATCTGCTGCTGAATTCCCATATATACCTTAAAATCACTATCCTTAACATAATAAACCACCTGGAAAAGTAAACTCGAAGCAGCAAATTCTGCAAAATGAGCACGATCAAATTCTGTTTTGTCTGTCGATTTAATTATCTCTTCCACAATCTCTGGAACCATTTTTAATTTTTCTAGTGGAGTATCATAAGTTAAACCAAAACTAAAATTAATCCGCCTCTGCTTCATTCTTTTGTAGTTGTTTATGCGTGAGTTAACGAGATCTGTATTGGAAATAATAAGCTGCTCACCACTTAAACTTCTAATTCTAGTGGTTTTAACCCCAATATGCTCAATCGTTCCTCGATTTTCGCCTGTAATAATAAAATCACCAATATCAAAGGGCTTATCAAAAAATATTGTAAAATAATTAAAAAGATCTGTTAAAACATTTTGAGCAGCAAAGGCAATAGCAACACCACCAATTCCTAGCCCAGTAACCAGGCCTGTAATTTGAATGTTTAGGTTATCTAAAACAAATAAAAATGCAATAATCCAGACAACTATCCTAATCATAAATAAAGAAATATTTAAAACCTTCTGCTGTTCCTCACTCCGCTGTTTTTTGGACCAGTATTTTTTGAGACTGTAAGTTAGAATATCAAGAGCAGCTAAAACTACAAAAATTACAGTTAGAATCATCAAGATTAAGTTGACAAAATTATCTATCTGACTACTTACTTTAAGCTCTTTAAAAGCCAAATAAAAGGCAAATAAATACAAAAGAAAATAAATTCTCTTTTGTATTATATTTTTCAGCAAAACCGAAAATGAATGTGAAAATTTATTAATAAAAATATCCATCCGCTTTAACAAAAACTTATCAAAAAGTTTGATAATTATAACTACTGTCATAATAAATAACAGTGCTAAGAGATAATTCTCAATACTATTATTTAAAAGCATTGTACCAAGACCAAGTTCCTGCATAATTCTACCCCCTACAAATTTTACATTTTTATTTTTATCTAGTATTTTCTTAAGATCTTTTTTTCCTGGACATAAGACTCCTCTCATTTCTTCTACCTTATACTTATATATATTAAAGGTTTTAAAGAAATTTCCTTCTTTTATGTAAATAATCAAAAAAAGAACCCTGATTACAGGTTCTTTGTTTAAAAAATTTATTATATTGTGGATATTGATGGTGGAGGTGGTCCGTACACTACCCAATCCACAATTAGTTTACAAGATTATAGGAGAAATGTCAATAAATAAAAAATTCCTACATTATATATAGTAGTTATTTATGAAAAAGAAAAACCCAGCATTTAAACTGAGCTAATAAAATCTAATATTAACGATACATCATTTTTGCTCTGATAAAATAAATACATCATAACATCAGATTGATGATGTTTATGAACTTTATTTTCGCCAACTCCTACAATATCACTTACTCTTTTGTTAAGAATATCAGCAAAATTTTTATTAACAAATATCTTCAATCTTTTTTGCTTCCCTTGTCCCCAATTAACAGATATTTCTACACAGTAATGTTGAGAGCTGATGTAATACCTTAAGAATTCAACTTCTTGCTGATAGAAGTTGAAATTAGGGTAGTATCTTTTTTCTTCTCTTCTACCTCTCCAATTATACTTTTTTCTTAGCAAATGAATGAAGTCTTTGTTATATATTTTCATTCTATAGTAATCATATTCATAACCAGGTCTTTTTTCATCTGCAGGGCCTTGATATATAGTATATTCAAAACCTAGCTTTGCAAGATAATTTTGGACCTCATTAACAATTTCATAGTTTTGATTAGTTATTTGAACTGAATTTTCAACAGATGACCAGCTGGCCGTAGTCCAGAATATTCCTAAAATACGACCAGGTATAATTAGATCAGCCATTATTCTTCACTAATAAGTAATATTTTTTGAGTAGCTCATTATCGCCCCAATCTTCCCAACTATCATCGCCCCACATTGGCTGATTATTCAATGATTGTTCTACTCCTTCTGGATGGCCTTCGAATGTTGCCTTATAAGCAACTCCTCTACTTTCGAAGTGCATTTCCAAAACTGCGTCTTCTGGATTGATTTCCATATCTTCGAAACCTCTACCCCAATAGTCAGATCCAGTTAACCAATCTAACATTTCTTCATCATTTTCTGCTAACCATTTTCCATCAACCTTAATTATACTACCTTCCATTTCCTTAATAATTTCTTTTCTAGTCATTATAATAACCTCCTTTGGATTTGGTAGTTCTTTTTCGATGCAATGCCTAATGAACTGACTTCGGTCCATCCCTCTGTTAGTTGCTTCTCTATCAATTCTTTTTTGAAGTTTTTCCTCAACTCTCACTCGTATAACTTTACTTTTACTCATTTTTGTTTGGCCCCTTTCCTTACTCTCTATGTATATTGTACCACCATTGTAGCACATTGTCAAGGGTTTTTATCACTTTTTTCAAAAAATATAAATTTTTTTGGCATAAAAAAAGACCCCAGGCTTTCACCTGAGGTTAAGTAATTTATATTAATGTAAATAGTATCCAATAAAATATGAAACCAAAAACTCCTAAAAGGATAACAAATATCACAATTGTTGAAATCCAAGCAAATAAAACATCTCCAAGACCGCCTGTTCCACTGGAATGCTTAGTTATATTACTTATCCATTTTACTCCAATAAAATATGAAGTTGCTAAACTAAAAAATAAATCTAATATCATTAAAAAGAAAAACTTTAAGTATTGCATGTTTCTCCTTCCCTAAAATTGAAAATCAAATCCAAGTATTATTCCACTATTTTCTATATTAGCAGGGACCACATTGACCCCTGTTATTATTCCAATGTTCTTTTTATTTAAAATATCATCTATCATTTGTTTTTGAGTATCAATCAAATCCTGCAATCTATTATTAGAGTCTATTAATTTTCGATTGTTCTCCTCAGCTGATTTATATAATTGCCTGTATTCCTCAACATCTGCCTCTGCCTGGTTGTACAACTTTTTATATTCAGTGACATCTTTCTCCGCTTCCTCATAAAGCTTTTTGTACTTCTGGGCAATATCATACATATCACGATAATCTTCCAGGAGCTGATCATATTCTTCCGGAGGATCTAACTCCTGAGCATTGACATTAACAGCTATAGGCAGCAGCAAAATCATTACTATTATAATGTAGATTAATTTTTTTCTAATAGTGATCACTCCCTTTGATGTTCATTTAATCGAGCCTCTAAATCCTCTGCTCTTTCCTGCCGGTCTTTTTGATTATTATTAAGTTCTTCGGCTTTTTCTTTGCGATTTTCAGCTTTCTGCTGCAGCTCCTGGTCCTTTTCTTTTCTATCATCTATATTATTTTCTACTTCATTGACAACCTCTTTTTCCTGATCGGCCTGTTTCTGGACTTGTTTGCTCGCAGTTTTATAACCACCTGCAGCTCCAACTGCTCCTAAAATACTTGCCGCCTTCCATCCAAAAATAAAAAGCACTGTCAGAACAATGACAATTCCGATTGCATAAAGATGCCATCTTTTTAATTTCATATTATCCAACCTTTCTTTTAATAAAAGCTCTAATAGCATCGCGGCCACCAGTTAAAACAACTCCAAAGCTTAATAAATATGTGATTGTTCTGCTGTCTAAATCCTGTCTGATATACCCCGCCACAGCCATACTTACACAAACAGCGGCTATCAAGTAAGTAGCAGTAAACTCAGCCCAGTCTGGAATGCCATTGTCATTAGAGTCTTCTCTTAAGTTAACTTCATTAACTTCTTTTTCTGGCAACTTAATTACCTCCTTATAATCTCTATCCTTTTATTAACCCAACCACGGATAAACGTTTTAAATTTGTCGCTTTTCTCAGCTAGGTTAATATAATGCATAATTTGATAACCATTCAATAAATTAAATAAACTTATAGGTTTGCCGCAATGATTGACAGCTTTTAAAGTGTTTGGGCCAATGACTCCATCAACTGCAATTTGATTATCAAAAAGTAAATTATATGACTTCTGCAAGTTTCTATTAGCTCTTCCGGGCCCCATATTAACTGCCTGATCAAACATTTCTTTTGCTATATCCCTGTTTTTAATTTTGTTATATTTCTGATCAAGCCAAAATTCATGATAATAAATATCTCTAGCTTGATGCAGTTTTAAATCTCTCATATCTCTCTCGTAGCCATTTCTTCTTGCTACTGCTTCAGTAATACCAAAATTAGTTGCACCACCAGGATCATCTTTGTGATTTACATAACCGCCTTCTATTTCCATAACCTCTTCAAAAGCTTTTTTGAAAATATTATCCATTTAATAACACTCCTAATTTATCTAAAGCTAATAAAATCGTTACTATCCAAGCTATCCACTCTCTCCAATTAGTTGTAGTCTCTTTTTTTGTTTCTTTTGCAGTTTCTTTTTCTGTTTCCATTTTATTAACTTTAGAAATGAATTTTTCTAACAACTCTCTGTCTTTCTCCCTGTCTTCAATCAGACCATTATATTTGTCGAATTTTCCGTTAAATTCAGTTAGTTGAGAAGTTAAATCTTGAATCATCTTAAATAAATCCTTATTAGAATACCAATCACCAGTCATCAACTTATCTATTTTATGCTTATTCTCTTTAGTGAGTTCTGATAACTGTTCAATTTTGTCTTTAAAATGACAGTCTTCTATATTATGTTCTTGCTCTGCCATAAAACCACCCCAAATTAAAAAAGCCACCCGTATATTAAAGGTGGCAATTATATAATATATTTAATTATTTATAGTCTTCCGCTTATCGAATCTTTATCTGCTTTAATTTTAGAAACTAAATTTTCAAATTCTTTACCTAAAGTTAAAGTGTATTTTTTACCTTCCTGAGTATATTCCTCTTTCACCTCAATTATTCTAATCATAGCCCTAAAAACTTCCGGATATTCAACAACTATAATATCTCCCAACTGAAAATCAACCCCATAATTATAAGGACCATAATGGTTGTACTCAA
>Ga0208664_100416_pt1 | contig 10959 bp, 9 predicted proteins | sample Wag42014_10_20_FD_187332 | JGI IMG/M metagenome (GOLD analysis project Ga0208664, IMG submission 187332) | Deep subsurface shale carbon reservoir microbial communities from Ohio, USA - Utica-2 Time Series 2014_10_20 (SPAdes) (version 2) ... | reverse complement strand
ATTATTATATTACCCTTTAAAAAATATTTCAATTGCTTCTGTCAAATTGTCGCAAATTGAGAAATCTGCTCTTCTGAGCTGAGAAACCAGACCAAACTTTTCTTCATTTGGAAAATTTTCGGTGTTCTTATAAATTTTTACTGCAAAAGCTTAGCTTCCAAACCTCCAGTTTTTCAAAAGGAAAAATATAATCCATCCCGGTGAAATTGACTCCGTATTTCACAGGACAAGAAACCTCAACCCTCTCAACCGTTTCAACTTCTTCAACTTTCTCAACCTTTACCCCAGTTAAATATCAGCTTCGCTGATAGACCGAGGGTCATTTAACGGGGTGAACCTTACATTTTACATTTCATCAATACAAAAAACCGAAAAGCCAAAGTGGTATTTTGTTTCCACTGCCTATTTCTATATCATCCGCCACTACATAACCATTCTCAGCATCTTTAATCTGCTTAAAATTTTTGTTTTTACCACCTATCTCTATTAAATACTGATTATCAAGCAAGAAATCACCTTTTTTTGGTATTGAAATACTATGATTGGGAGTAACCATACTACAAAACAACGCTTCTCTTATAGTCCCCATCTCAAAATTTTCACAATAGGCAAAATGAAGGTTTGTATTACCCAAAAATATTTTTCCCGGCTTAACAAAAATACTGTCACCCTTGGCTTTAGGTTTAATTATATTGATCACCTTTGCCTTATAAAGATATTCCAAAAACCTATAAAGGCCTTTATAATTTTTGCCCATTTGCATTTTTTCCAGCAATTTTTTCATGTTAGGAGTATAAGGCAAAGAACTACAAACAAGCCTTACAAGTTTTTTAAGGTTTATCACATTTTGATATTCTATAGGAAAAATTGAAGGGATATCCACTTCAATAACAGTATTTATTGTTTCATTTAGCCGCAATAAATAACTTTTTTTATTTTCAAAATAAAAAGGATAATATCCTTGCTTAACGTATTCCCTATATTCCAGCCTAAGCGTAAACTTCTGAAGAAGTTCAAAGGCTATATCTACATGATTGTCAAAAATCTCCTGCAATGAGTATTTTGGCAAAGTAACACCTTGATTCATTTCAATAAATTCCCGGAAAGAGAGACCATAAACATGATAGATTACTGTTCGTCTACTTAAATCAGCCTTAGAATTATCTATTTGTAGCGCACTACTGCCGCTAAAAATAACTTTTAGACCTAATATATCGTAAATTTTTTTGAGCTCTATCTCAAAATTATTATATTTGTGAATTTCGTCAATAACCAACACCTTTCCATCTTCTTTAGAAAAAAGCTCTGCAACTTCAAAAAGAGATGGTATATTGATAGTATCGGCGCTGATGTAAAGTTTTTTGGAAAAAGGTATATCAAGTTCTTTCAAATACTGGATTAAAAAGGTTGTTTTGCCAACACCTCTTGCGCCAACAATACCAATCATGGAATCAGAAAAATCTATAGCATCGTAAAAATATCTTTTATAATCAAAGTTATACTTTTCAAAAACTTTTCTCTGATACTCTCTGATTTCATCTAACATAGTCAGCCCCTTTATAAAAAGCATAACACATTAAACTTCAAAGTTCAATTTTTGCATATATTTTTCAACATGGAAATTAAAAAAAATATATTAGTCATCGTGATCAGAAAATAATCAAAATCATAAATAGATTTGAAAACCCAAAAAGCATAACTACCTATTAACAAATGATGCTTCAAGATATCCGCTTTTTCTAAGCATAATTGCATATTTATTTAGCATATAGCATTAAGTAAAAGATGTCTCTTTTCCAAACAGTGTCTGAGATTTCTCCGCTCCACTTCGTTTCGGGTGAAATGACAGTTTTTTGTCACCTCGAGCGGAGTCGAGGAATCTCTTGTCAAACGGTATCTGAGATTTCTCCGCTCCACTTCGTTCCGGTCGAAATGACAGTTTTTTGTCACCTCGAGCGGAGTCGAGGAATCTCTTGTCAAACGGTATCTGAGATTTCTCCGCTCCACTTCGTTCCGGGTGAAATGACAGTTTTTTGTCATTCCGAGCGGAGTCGAGGAATCTCTTGTCAAACGGTATCTGAGATTTCTCCGCTCCACTCGGTTCCGGGTGAAATGACAGTTTTTTGTCATTCCGAGCGAAGCCGAGGAATCTCTTGTCAAACGGCGTCTGAGATTTCTCCGCTCCACTTCGTTTCGGTCGAAATGACAGTTTTTTGTCACCTCGAGCGGAGTCGAGAGGTCTCTATTCCAAAAAGTATCAGAGATTTCTCCGCTCCACTCCGTTTCGGTCGAAATGACAGTTTTTTGTCACCTCGAGCGGAGTCGAGAGGTCTCTATTCCAAAAAGTATCTGAGATTTCTCCGCTCCACTCCGTTTCGGTCGAAATGACAGTTTTTTGTCACCTCGAGCGGAGTCGAGAGGTCTCTATTCTTATATAACAAATATATCTGCGTTTCTGCTTAACATATACAGGATTTCTGTCGGAAAATCGTCATCCTGCATGTTTGCGATTTTCCTGTACAGTTTATAGGGGCAAGGAAAAAGGCAGAGGGGTTGATATGGTTGAACTTATTTGTAGATGTCTTTTCTTTTTCCCGCTCTGAGCACCAATAGAACTAAATCATCATTTTCGATTCTGAAGATAACTCTGATTTTTCTTGCAACAACAAAACGAAACTGACCTTTATATTTTGTGCCTTTTAGCTCTGTAATTTTCTTTGTTTTTCTTAGTTCATCAAAGTTTTTCGCCAGATACTGAATTTTTTTAACAACAAGCTGTCTTTCAGCCGGATTAAAGTTTTTTAGATCTTTTACAGCAAATTCCGAATATTTAATCTTCAGAATTTTCAATGTCTATACCCAGATTCTCATAAACTTCACTTTCGTCATAAACTTTCATCTTCCCGGTTTTAATATCATCTGTAATTTTGTCAGCAATAATACCATCGGTATAGTCGAAGTAAAAATCCAGAGCGGATTCAACGATCTCCTTCTGGCTTTTATTCAAAGCTTTGGACACAATCTCCAATTCATTTGCTACAGACTCATCAAGGGAGATAAGTTTTTTCACACTGGACATAGTAACCTCCTGATTAATTATATCTAATTATATATCTAATAAGCTATATGTCAATAAATTAGTGATGAGTGAGGCGTGAGGAAGGGAAGGGAAGGGAAGGTAGAGGTTGAGGTAGAGGTAGAGGTAGAGGTAGAGGTAAAGGTAGAGGTTGAGGTAAAGTTCATTTTGGATTCCTTATACAATAGGTTACAGGGCCAAGGTTCAAGGGGCAAGTTTTACCCTTGGTTTTAAGTAGTTTTAACATATTTCATTAGCCCACGTATTGTAAAGGTAGAGGTAGAGGTAAAGGTAAAGTTCATTTTGGATTCCTTATACAATAGGTTACAGGGCCAAGGTTCAAGGGGCAAGTTTTACCCTTGGTTTTAAGTAGTTTTAACATATTTCATTAGCCCATGTTAAGATAAAGGTTGAGGTAGAGGTTGAGGTAAAGTTCATTTTGGATTCCTTATACAATAGGTTATAGGGCCGAGGAGCAAGGTTCAAGGGGCAAGTTTTACCCTTGGTTTTAAGTAGTTTTAACATATTTCATTAGCCCATGTTAAGATAAAGGTTGAGGTATAGGTAGAGGTAGAGGTAAAGGTAAAGTTCATTTTGGATTCCTTATACAATAGGTTATAGGGCCGAGGAGCAAGGTTCAAGGGGCAAGTTTTACCCTTGGTTTTAAGTAGTTTTAACATATTTCATTAGCCCATGTTAAGATAAAGGTTGAGGTAAAGGTAAAGGTAAAGTTCATTTTGGATTCCTTATACAATAGGTTACAGGGCCGAGGGACAAGGGGCAAGGCATTCTCTTCTAATTCTTCAAAATTAGCCATAACTTAACCCTTGAGCCTTGAGCCTTGGCCCTTGATCCTTGAGCCTCGGCCATTGATCCTTGAACCTCGGCCCTTGAGCCTTGAACCTCGGCCCTTGCTCCTTGCACCTCGGCCCTTGATCCTTGAACCTCGGCCCTTGCTCCTTGCACCTCGGCCCTTGATCCTTGAACCTCGGCCATTGAGCCTGGTTTTACGTTTTACATCTCAATCGCCTGATGTTCTTCTTTTTTGTATATTTCATCAATTATTTTTGGAAAATGATTATCAAAATTATTCAGGAATTTTGTATCTATTATTTTAATGTTTTTAAATAGTTCCTGAGGGAACGTTTTTAGTCTTACAATTAGTTCCTCATCAGTGAAAACAGCTTTTTGGTGAGCTGCATCTAAAATATTATTCCAGGAAAATGAGTAATATTTGGAAATTAAATATATGTCAAATATGTCTTTAGGGTCGTCTCTACCAATGACCGCAGTCAATTTGTTACTAAGGATATTAAAGACATTATCTATCAAAAAACCTTCATTTGTGACAACTATGTCACCATATCTGAAAGCGATATCGTTGACAAAATCGATTTGCAAGAAGTCATTAATCCTGAATCTATTAAAGTCTTTGGATTCAACTTCAATAAATACTTTAAAGCTATTTTTTAGTTTATTTTTTATATTTCTGAGTGCAAAACTATATCTTGGAGATTGATTGGTAAAAAAATCTAAGTCATCAGAATACCTCTTTTCTTTATAAAATCTACCTATACATGTCCCACCTGTTAAATAAAAAATATTTTCTGTTTTGAATATGAGCTTCATGACCTGATCTTGCAATAAATATAGTGCTTTATAATCTATCTTGTCCATTGCAATTCCTTAATAGTCAGGGGCTTATTTAAAAAATATACTTCGACTAAATTTTTCCTTCTTTCGCAATATTCCCTGTTAAAAGAAGGTATTTTATAATTTTCTATTAGCATTTTCAAATCCTGCTGACTAAAAATATTTAAATCCTCAAATAAACGTGTGCTGTTGAGGAGTATTTTTTCGAAAATAAATTGTTTTTTGCTAAAGTCATCTCCCTCTATAACATCTTTAATCCATTCAATAGATATATCATAATCCCAAAAGCACTCTTTTTTAATACGCTCAAATTTGTCCAACTTTTAACTCCAAAATAAATTTTATTAAATCTATATTTCTATTATATAATTTAATCAACAAAATGAAAGATAGAAAAAAATACAAGGTACAAAGGGCAAGGTGATAGGTGAATGTTGAATTTTGAATGCTTAATGTTGAATGTGAAAATGTAAGACGTAAGACGTGAGACGTGAAGTGTGAGACGTAGTAGAGGTTATAATTCCCACTCGAGACCTTTGCATAATTCCATAATTGTCACCCTGAACTTGTTTCAGGGTCTCATAACTTACTGATATAATTAGATGCTGAAATAAATAATCGACTTCGTCTAGCACCAGTCGTTTAGACTGGTAAATATGTTGTTAAACATCCAATTTAGCAACATTGTTGCTGCTACAGCATGACGTATTTGTGTAATTCAAAGGCCGAGAGCTTTGAATGCATATTTTATGTTTCCAACAGTTTGAACAGTCCTGCATCGTCATAAAAGATTTGGTATATATGGATATCTTTTGCAAATTTCTAACATCCTTATGACATATATCTAAAACTCTTAGTGTAAATAAAATTAAAATTATTTAGGAGGTATACCTATGAAAAAAGTACTATTACTTGGTTTGTTACTGTTATCAATGAGTATTATTATCGGATGCGGTGATGACGATGATGATGACTCAACAAGTTTAAGTCAGCCAAACACATCAGAATTATCTATGATTGAATTCTCTGAACTTCCAATCCCGGAGACAGAGGAAGCCCAAACTGAAGTCAAAATGTCTGAAAGTGTAACGTTAACGTTTGAAGATGGCAATGATTTAAACTATCCATTAGCTTACACCACACTTTTCAGGACAGGTGAAGAAGTAGGCAGAGATATAGCGGGTATGATCCTTGATAAAGATGGAAATCCTTTGCTAACATCGTATTCCGGCGAAACATCTTCTATCAGTAATTACCCAGATGCTAACTCCATCCTAACAAAAGATGGGAAACATTTCTTAATAACCCATTACGAACAGTCCCCCGGTGCTGTTGATATTACAGAATTATCTTACGACGATACTGAAAAACGTTTTACTGCAAAGGAATTGAAAAATATTGATTTTTCTTCCGTTGGGGGGACATGGATTAATTGTGCTGGTGATAAAACCCCGTGGGAAACCCACATAGGTGGCGAAGAGGATTACTATCTGGATGCATATCAATTTGACAATGAAACAAAAGACTATATGTCAAAGCATATAACATATTGTGAGACTGATGAGAATGGTTCACTGATCGGTGGCTACACCCCTCCTCTTTTTGATGAAACTGCTAATTTCAGCTGGTGGTGCGGATATGTAAAAGATATAAAAGAAGATTATCTTCATGGGGAAGGTTTTACACCATATAACTACGGCTACATCGTTGAGATTGATACCGATTCTAATATGAATACCACTGTAAAAAAATTGTATGCAATGGGAAGAAGCACCCCGGAAATGGCAACTGTAATGCCTGATAATAGAACTGTATATATAGCTGATGACGGCGGTTATAGAGGCATTTACATGTTTGTTGCTGATGAACCAGGTGATTTGAGCAGCGGCACTATTTATATGGCTAAATGGAATCAGACGAGTGCTTCAAGAGGCGGCTCAGCAGATATTACATGGGTAAACCTTGGTCATACTGAAGAATCTACAGTGAAAAATATAATTGATAAAAAACCTGAATTTTCAGATATTTTCCAGGTGGGCAATCCTGATGCTTGTGCCACAGATGAAGGATATAAAGTAGTTAAAGCCGGTGACCCGGCAGATGCAGGTGAAGGTGCTTACAAAACTCAGATGTGTTTAAAACTCAGAACCGGCGAAGACAGAGCAGAAGTATTCACAAGTGATGAAGAAGTTAAGATGGCTGCAAAAGCACTCGAAACAAGAAAATACGGTGCATATTTAGGGGCAACTGCAGAATTCAAAAAAGCAGAAGGGTTAACATTCAATCCTGATAAAAATGAGCTTTATATTGCAATAAGTCAGATTAGCTCAAGTATGTCTGATGATGAAGGAGACATTCGATTAGAAGAAGAAAAAGCAGGCGCCGTGTACAAATTACCAGTCGACACAGCAAATGATACGGATGGCAATCCCATTGACAGCAGTTATGTTGGCACATCCATGTCACCACTTGTAATCGGGGAATATACAGGTACACCTGACAGCTTGGGCAATACTGCAGATGTGGATAAAATAGCCAGTCCAGATAATATTAGATATATAGGTCATGATATCCTATTTATTGGAGAGGACACTGGTTATCATACCAATAATGCTGCCTGGGCATATAATACAGAAGCCGGAGAGTTAACACGTATTTTGACTGCACCAATAGAAGCAGAAGTCACAGGTATGTTTGGCACACTGGAAAAAGATAATGCCCTCTATGTATTCACAAATATTCAGCACCCAAGAGAAGATATAGATGATTATAGTGCTCAGGCGAGAAGGGGCTATGTAGGTTATTTCAGGATACCATTGCAGTAATTAAGTACATGAGGTGATAATATGATTTTTATTAGAGAAACTACACGAGGCCGGAGTATTCCGGCCCTTTTTTTAGTAATATTTGTCCTTATTACAATAATCATTGGTTGTTCAGACAGTGATGATGATGACTCACCAAACTCCATAAATAATAGCACACCTTCTGTAAGTATTTCTACATATCAGGAATCACTGGAAGAAGATAATCAGATAGATATGAATGCATTATCTCAGAACCTTGCCCCATACATACCACCACAATGCTATACCAAAGTCTTAGATGAGAATGAGCAGGCGCATAATCCATGTTATACTTGCCATATTAATGGTAAACACCCGAATCCTGTGGATGACCGTTTTCTACAAAGTGAATATAGCTTACCTCCTGAGGTTTCATTTAACCCATGGGCAAATTTTTTCAAAAACAGACAAACTGAACTTTCCAAAATCACCGATTCTGAAATTCTTACATATGTTAGGACTTCCAATTACCTTGCAGCGAATAATACGATAAAAATTGCAGAAGAACTCCCTGAAGAATGGCCTGGATATAGACCAGATTGTTATTTCAATTTTGATGAAGATGGTTTTGATATCAACCCCAATACAGGGGAAATGACCGGCTGGAGAGCATTCAGGTACCAACCTTTTCTGGGCACTTTCTGGCCGACAAACGGTTCCTTTGATGATGTGCTTATACGATTACCTGAAAGTTTCAGAGTGGATGTAAACGAAAGACTTAGCACTGAAGTGTACAAATACAACCTGGCTGTGGTGGAAGCGTTGATTAAACAAACATCCATAAATACAGAACCAATAAATGAGCAGCTCACAAATTGTGATTTAGATGGTAATGGTATCATTCAAACAGCTGACAAAATTGACTGGGCATCTCTAAATAATTGTCCATCACATTTTGCAGGGGCAGCTGGCGAGTTGGAAAAATCCGGAGAGATCTTCTTCAATCCGGGATTATATCCCAAAAACACTGGGTTTCTTCATTCTCTTCGCTATATAGACTGGAACGATGCCTCAGATATACCTTCAATGGCAGAACGTTTTAAAGAATTACGTTACATGAAAAAGGTTAAATATCTTTCTGCAGAGAAACTTCAGGATCTTTACAATCAGGACCAATTTGAAGACACAGATAAAGATGAATCCTCGATAGACAGTTTTTTCGGTGATTTTTCAACGGGAGTTTATACCGAACGAGGATGGGTATTGCAGGGTTTTATTGAAGATACAAATGGCGAATTAAGACCACAGACAAAAGAAGAAACAGTTTATTGTGCAGGATGCCATTCCAATATAGGTGCTATCAGTGATGGTACATTCGCTTTCCCCAGGAAATTTTACAATAGCAATGGATGGGAGCACTGGACCCAGCAGGGACTACAGGGTGTTGATGATCAAACTGTACATTATGAAAACTTTGGTGACGTTAAAGAATATGCTTTTTATCTCGAACAAAACGGTTACGGAGATGAGTTTCGGGAGAATGAAGAAGTCAGAGAAAAATTTTTCACTGAAAATGGGGAATTAAATCAAGATATGCTTAGCCGGATGGAAGATGATATTACTGTTTTGTTATATCCTTCCAGAGAAAGAGCTTTAAAGCTTAATAAACTTTATAAAATAATCGTTGAAGAGCAGAGTTTTAACCAGGGACGGGAAGCACTGACAGAAGGAGCCCTTAACGTTTATATGAAAGTGGTCCCCAATATGGGATCAGGTCTTGAAGAAGTGATTTACTAGGAGGTAGTAAATAATGAAAAAATATATGCCGGTAATCATTTTAATATTCATTTATCTTTTTAGTATAAGTAATGCTGCAGCTGTTGAAACAAATCTTAGCTCTGAAATGCATGAATACTTAATATCACATAAAGTAAACGGACAATCAGGATCATTATATGAAAGCTACGGTACTAACTTTATTTTTAAAAGAAGCTCGTATGATGATAGTATTAAAGACTTTATTTATAACTATCCTAATAGATTAGCCCTTCCAACAAGACTAATCTTGCCTGTGGAAAACAATGAAAGCTGTCTGTCCTGTCACCGCCTTGATTATCCTGCGATAGCCGGCGGTGGAGACATTCCTTCAACAGAAATTATGGATGAAAGGACCTCAGCTTCAAACCTTACATTTGACAATGCTGATGATATATTGCCGGTTTGGAGCTCTAAGAATGAAATTTTTTGGCTTTCAGACAGGTCAGGAAGTTATCAGTTGTGGGTAATGGATTCAATGGGAAATAATAAAAAACAACTAACCGAAGAAGATGGTAACGTTGTTTACTTTGACATAGGTGAGAATGGGGATAATATCGTGTACTCAGCCTATGACAAAACAAATTCATCATTTAATATTAAAGTTTTGGATTTAATTAGTTATACGTCTACTGAAATCGTATCTTCAGAAAGTATTATTGACAGACCTGAGTTGAGCCCCGACGGAAAGTGGATAGCATATTCCCAAAAGAAGGATGCCAATTGGGATATTTTTGTAATTCCATCAGAAGGGGGTAATCCTACGCGTCTTACCAGTTCTGAGGATATGGACACAAACCCGAGATGGAGTCCTGACGGAACAAAAATAGCTTACAAAACAGCACCTGTGTCCGGAAACTATAATTTGACAACACAAAATTTTATCCAATTTGATAAAGATAAAGGGGAACTTGAAAAAATTTATCACTGGGAAGGTGTTCAGTCTATCCAAATGAGCGACTGGCGTCCGGACGGAACAGGAATTGTATATACAGCGGAAATTGTCAGGTATATTAACGGTAATCCTTTGATAACTTATGCAGCAGCTTATTCAGACGTTGTCCTTAAAGGGGATAAAGCGGTAGCTTATCCCGTAATGCTGTCTGAAAATACTATGGGTGACAGGGGAGCCGTCTTTTCTCCCGTGGCCGATAAAATTGCATATTGGTCATGGGAGGCTGACGGTACTTCAGCCATCAGGATTTACGATCTTGTATCGGAGAAAAGTACAAAATTAACAGAGGGCGGATTCGCCTTTTATCCCTCATGGTCGCCTGACGGGGAAAAAATCATTTTTGAATCGTATACAAATAAACAAAAAGATATAAAGATAATCAAATTTTCTCAATCTGTTGATTAGTTTTAACACTCTGTCTGCCCTTCCCCTGTTGAATATAAAATCTACTCAACAGGGAAGTTTAAGTTTGACTAAGTATCCCGTATTTTATAATATAGTGGCTTTTCTGCGGAGAGCTATTTAACTGAAAAAATCCCTGATTCAAGCAATGCCTTCCACAAGTTGGCGTAAGCTGATGAAGCCGGGCTTTTTGATTCAATCATCTGAACAGGGGTTCTTTCAATACCCATTTTTTCAACTACAGCAGAATAAGGTATTGCCACATTTAAAAG
>Ga0208664_100410_pt1 | contig 11021 bp, 6 predicted proteins | sample Wag42014_10_20_FD_187332 | JGI IMG/M metagenome (GOLD analysis project Ga0208664, IMG submission 187332) | Deep subsurface shale carbon reservoir microbial communities from Ohio, USA - Utica-2 Time Series 2014_10_20 (SPAdes) (version 2) ... | reverse complement strand
CAGCAGCGGCAGCAGGAATTCCAAAGTCAACAAGATTTTCACTCACACCACCAAAAGCTGCAGCAGTTCCGGGAGTTACTCTCGGAGAACTCATTCCTTCACCCCGCATCAGACAGGCCAGATCCTCGTCACTCAGCTGAGCAATAAAATCTTCCAGGGAAGCCCTGTTCTGATAAACATCTTTGAGTTTAATTCCCTGATCACCTGTATATGAAATTGCCTGAGGACGATCAGCAGCTATCCGATCCTCCAGATCTATAGTTCTCTGAGGTACTTCTTCTTTAGCCATTGTCCCATCGGCATCAACCTTTAAGCGTTCAAAAGATTCTACCGGTGCACATGCTTCCTCAAGCTCTTCTATAACCTGCAGAGTATCAATTTCAAAACTGCCGGCCAGTTCAGCTTTCCGCACATCACTGCCCGCATAAATTTTATACTCACCTGCTTCTAAAACATAGGAAGATTTGTGGCCTGTTATGCCGCTGTCATCATAGGAGGCCAACTGTTCTTTAGAAAAGCTCAAGCTTAGTTTCTGACTTTGACCCGGCTCCAGTAAATTGGTTTTAGCAAAGGCTTCTAACGTTCTAGCTGCTTTACCCAGCTTGCCTAAAGGTTTACCGGCATAGACCTGAACTACTTCTTTTCCGGCTTGATCACCAGTATTTTTTACCTCAACTTCTACTCTCAGTGAATCTTCTCCTTCTTCGAAGGAAAGAATATTCTGATCAAATTCTGTGTAGGACAGTCCATAACCAAAGGGGTAGATAACCCTGTCTTTAGCTGCTGTTTCAAAATATCTATAACCTACATAAATATCTTCTTTATAAATTAAAGTGTCCTTATTTCCGAAATCATCCATGGAAGGGTAATCTGAAAGCTCATAAGCAATGGTGTCACTGAGCTTTCCGGAAGGATTTACTTTTCCAGTCAGTACATCTACAGTACCATTTCCACCTTCCATACCTCCATGCCAGGCATAAAGCACTGCCTCAGGCTGATATTTTTCAACCCAGTTCATATCAATTATATTACCTACATTTAAGACTACTGCAACTCGATCAAAGGCTTTAGTTACCTTTTCCAGCATCTCTTCTTCAGTATCTGTCAGATAGTAACTTCCTTTAGTGGCCGAGTTATCTCTATCTTCTCCTGCAGTCCGCCCCAGAATAACTACAGCGAGATCAGATTCTGCTGCTGACTTCTGAGCCAGTTCAGCACTGATTGGCATTTCTTTTTGAGACCAGGGTTCCTGGGCCCAGCCCTCACCGTGATCAAAAGGGTTATCTTCCAGCCATTCTTCATATGTAGCCATCAGTTCCTGATTAAGAGCAAGCTCATCATTGGCCTTCAAAGCATCTAAAATGCCTACTACATATTCAGTGTTAACCAGTCCCCCAGAACCGGTACCGCTCTTGTAATAGTCAAATTGAATTCTACCAAAAACAGATACTTTCTCTCCCTTTTTAATTGGAAGTGCCTGATCTTCATTTCTAAGCAGTACACAGCCTTCTGCTGCTGCCTGTCTAGAAAGTGCTGCGTATTTTTCCATATCTAGTTTAACCTTTTCCATTTGAACTCTCCTTACTTTTAATTTAATAATTATTTTAGTTAGTTGTCTGTTTAAAATTTATACATAACAGTATTATTGTAACATAAAACGATTTAGGAAGTAAACAGCTTTAGCAGCTTTAAATTAATATTCTTATCTGATAAGTCTGATTAAAGAGCTGAAATTATGGATTGCAAAAATTGGCCTGTTCTTTTGACAAGGTGAAGAAAAGTTAAAGGCTTTATTTATCCACTTATAAGTTTGAACTAGCTGATCCACCATCAACCACAATAGAACTGCCATTAATATAATCAGACTTTGGTGATGATAAAAAGGCTATTAAATCACCTAATTTTTCAGGTGCACCTATTTTCTCTAAAGGTACACTTTTACTCATTGCAGCTAAAGCTTCCTTATAGTTTTCAAATTCAGCATTTTCAACCTGAGAATTAATTAATTCTTCAATTCTTGCAGTTTCATGAGATCCCGGTAAAACAGCATTAGCTCTAATTTCTGGGGCTAACTCCTTAGATAAAGTTTTCATTAAACCAATGACTGTCATTCTAACTGAATTAGAAAGGACCAGATTGTCAATAGCTTCTTTAACACTAATCGAAGTTATATTTACTATAGTTCCTCCACCATCTGCTTTTAAAAATTCTACAGATTCTTTTACCAATCTGACCACACTCATTACAAGCAGATCATAAGAGTTATACCAGTCTGCTTCTGTTGTTTCCAGAAAAGATTTAGCGGGTGGTCCACCTGCAGAACTAACAAGATGATCAAGCCGTCCAAAATTATCAACTGCAGTTTTAACCAGCTTTTTAATATCTTCTTTTTTAGTTATATCTCCCTGACAGGAAATAACTTTACCACCTTTTAGTGCTTTTAATTCTTTTAAAGCACTTTCTAATTTCTTTTGCTCTCTGCCGTTAATAACAACATTAACCCCTTCTTTGACTAAAGCAGCTGCTGCAGCTTTTCCAAGCCCGCTGCTCGAAGCAGTAATAATAGCAGAATTACCTTTTATATTTAAATCCATAATATAATCCCTCCTGGCTAATAATTATTTAAAATTTCTTTAACTCTCTTTACTTTTTGGATATTAATCAACTGATATTCGCTTTCTGAAATACATGGTTTATTAAATTTTAGCTTCTGCTTTAACATTGATTTATCCACCCTTTTACTGAAAGCTGATAAATGTACATTTTTGCAATTTGTCTTTTCGATAATTTCTTTTACATTATGTTCTCTAATCCCTCCACCTAAAACTATTTCCAGCTGATTTCCATCGTATTTAATAATTTCTTTTGCCATCTGAAGATTATCAGCAATTTTATTTGCCTGAGCACTGGTTAAAACTCTGTCTATCCCAATTTCTTTAATCTGATCTAAGGCAGCAAAAGGATCTGGAACTATATCAAAAGCTCGGTGAAAAACAGTTTCTTTATCTCCTGCAATTTCTTTTAGAATTTTATTTCTTCTAAGGTCAAGCTCTCTATTTTCTTTAAGGATTCCAAAAACAAGACCATCTGCTCCATATTTAATTGCGAGTTCAGCCTGTCTTTTCATAACTTCAAATTCAAGCTCAGAATATGAAAAACCTCCACTGCGAGGACGGATCATTACCATCACCGGGATATTAGTTTTAGCTTTGACAATTTCTAAATCAGCAATGCTCGGAGTTAAACCACCATAGGCAATTGCCGAATTCAACTCCACCCGATCTGCACCACCTTTAAAGGCATTAACTACATCTGCAGCTGAAGCACAGCAAATTTCTAGTTTAATCATTGGGTCCTCCCTGTTTTGATAAGGCTAAATAACTTGGAAACCATCTATATAATTATATTAGATTTAAAGATTAAAGCCAGTAAGAAGTAAAGCCATCTTCTTCAAAACGACGCAGCATATATGCTATTTTTTCTGCCGACTCTGGATACTTAAAGCTCTCCTGATTTGCCTGATAATATTTCCAAACTCTATTAGACAGCTGACCATTTTCTTTACTGAAGCTGCTTCCACTAAAGAAATCAAATAATTCCAGCAGTATCTCTTTTATGATGGCTGAACTACCCTGAATCCGGGGTAATACCTTTTGCAGAATTTCCTTATCAAAGGCAGTGTTTTTAGCAAGCAGTTCTTTATCCAGAGCTTCTACTATGTAGAAGTTAATTTCATCTCTGATTCTGTAGCCTACCTGCAGATTTGCCTTTTTAAGGATCTCATTTAATCTTTCCAATTCTTCTGTTGTTCTTTTAACTTCATCTTTTTTAGCAGGCAGCAGATCTTTTAGATTTAGATACTTAGTTTTTAGAAATTGATTAGTTACTTTTAAGCTCTGAGCCTGATCACTATAATCTTCCTCTAAAAAGGCTGTTAAATCGATCTGATTGAATTCAATTGTATTTGCTCTATCTAATACCTTTTTGCTAAAAGGATGGGTTGTTTCGTCCATATTAACCGTTCCAATGAGATATAGGTTGTCAGGGATATGTAGATCAAAATATTTAGCCTTAGAATCATTACTGTCATTTTGATCAAAGTCATTCTCACTTAATAATCTATCCGTTTTAATCTGATCCCCAGCATAGTGACGGGTTTCCATCTTGGATAAAAAATCACTAAAATAGTATTCCACTCGAGCTAAGTTCATTTCATCAAGACAGACTAAATAGGGATTAACTGGATCTTCAGATGCTTTTTTGATTGTTTCTAAGATCGGGCCAGGCTGAAAATCTCCTCTGATATTGCTGTAACCTAAGAGGTCTGCACTGTCATTCCAGTCAGGTTTAACTGAAATCAACTTAAAGCGATCATTATCTGAGCTGCAGCCAATAGCTCTGGCAAATAGTTCTACCAGTTTAGTTTTACCTGTGCCTGAGATACCTGCCAGCAGTACAAAGGGTTTTGTTTTTAGAGAAAGATAAAAGTTTTCGATTAAATTGTCAGGATAGGTATAGCCCTGAGCTTTGATGTAGTTTTTGATTTGGCTTAGTTTTTCTTTAGTTGTAAGTTTATCTGCTTCTGCTACCATTGGATCCTCCTCTAAAAGAGTAAATTCTGGCCAGTTAGTTCCTTTAGATTTATTTTGAATAATTGTTAAGGCCTTTTTGGTGAAATAAAATAAATAGCCTTGATTAACTCCGCCTAATTTATTGATTGGACCTTTTTCAATATCTAATTCTTCTATTTCTTGATTGAATTGACCTAAACTAACTTCAGGTTTTAGCTTATAATAATCTGTTTTAACTAATCTACCTTCTCGATTCCAGTCATCTACTTCCATACTGGCTGGTTTTTCTGATTTAACTGCTTCTTCTTTAACCTGACTTACATATTTTAAAGCACCATTAGCATAATGAAGGATTATGTCTCCGGGTTTAACTTCGGTCATTGTCTCCCAGTGATACTGAGTTGTACCACCTTTGCTTTCTATTGGAGCCCAGAGTATACCTTCATTCTCTTCTGCTTCCATTGTTTGACCTTGATTGACCCACCAGATATTTTGATCAGCTTTATAATCTTCAGATATTAGTTTAACTTTATATTTAAAGGCTTGATCTGTTTTACAAAATCTTAGATATTCTTTCTTTTCCTCTGGTAATTTATATTGTCGATTTGTATTTTCACCATTTTCTCTTTTATTTTTTAAATAATTGTAACTATAACTAAACTTATTTTTTAATAAATCAATCAATTTATTATTGCTATCATATCTCAATTGCAATGTGTCATGATCAATACTTTTTCTATTAATATTTATTAGTCTAGCTTTATAAGTTTGACCATCCACTATTAATTCTATTTCTACACTTTCTCCTTTAGCAATATGTTCTCTATTATTTGCCTCTTCAAAATCTGAAATAAAATTTAAAGGTATATGAGAACCATATTTAAATATTGACCAATCAACAGTTTTTATTGCAATTAGGTTATCGTTATCATCAGTTTTATACCAGCTTCTATTTTGTTTAATTATAGCCATAAAAACCTCCATTCAATTATTCATAAATATAAGTATAATCTTTTTTTATTTTTTTCTTCTTTTTTATATTCTGAGTATACTTGCATTTTGGATATCGATCACAACCATAAAACTTACCATATTTTCCGCTTCTAATCACTAACTTTCCAGTTTTACATCTAGGGCACTTTATATTTGAAATAGTATTTTTTACTTCAGCTTTATCCATTCCTAAATTTTTTATTATTTCATAGGCTGTATTTTTACCTTCTATTCTTCTCATATGTTCTTCAGTATTATTATTATTACTTAAAATATTGAGACTACCTTCCCAAGTTATTTTATTATCAATAATGGCTATCTTCTGATGTATTTTTTTAATTTGTTGTACTTCTGCGCCAATATTTAAAAGTTGTTTTATAACCTCTTCTGCATGATCTATAAGTGGTTTAGGCTGATTACTAGGAGGTCGAGTAATAATTTTCATTTTAATATTTTTAGAAATTAAAGTTCTAAAAAAATCTAATAACTTTCCAGCTCTATTTTTAGAAATAAAAGGACTCATTATAATAATACTTTCTTTAGCTTTCAATAAATCCTTTAAAAATCTTGGCCAAAAATCAAAATCACTAAAAATAGTACTATTATCAATCTCATCTATTATAGCCTGGTTTTCTATTATTTTAGTTGAATAATTATCAAAATCATTAGAAATATAATTGTCCAAAAATTGGGTTGAGGATAAACTTATCCCATTACTAATAAAATTGTTAATTATTTGAACTAAAGAAGAACGACTTGTTAAAACATCATTAAGATAATCTTTATATCCTACAAGAAAGACTTTGCTTTTCGCTCTTGTTAGAGCAACATTTAAAAGCAAATCAGCATCAGAGTCTTTTCTGGTGTTATCCAACAATGACCATTTAGATGTCCCTGGTGATTCTACTGTATCAAAAATAATAATATCCTGCTCGCCTCCCTGAAAACTGTGAACAGTATTAATTCTTACTTTTCTATCTATTTTCCAATCTTCTAAAATTTTATTGATTAATCTGGCCTGGGGGCGGTAAGGTGTAATTATACCAATACTTTTACTCTTATTTTTTATCTGATATTTAACAATTGAAGCAGAAACTAAAGCGCTATAAATATTAAATCTACTACCAGAAGTTAAATGACTACTCCAAGGATTAATTTCTGAAGTATCTACAAATACTAGTGGATCGTCATTTTCATCTTTTATTGAGGGAGCATTTTTTAAAATGTTATTATAAAAAAATCTATTAGAAATATCTGCTATTTGAGGTGCCATTCTGTATTGAATATCTAATAATGACACTTTCCCCTTTTTTAATGCTTTTTCTACTGAATTAATATCAAGAATATCATAAATGTTTCTAGCAAGCCATTTTTTAGCTATCTCTTCTTTAGATTGGCTAATAGGAGGCAATTGATTAAAATCACCAACAATAGTAACATGTGAATTAACCATACTTGCTGCCCAATATAGATATGGCAATGGTGCCATACTAGACTCATCTACAATCAAAACATCAAAAGACTTCTTCTCTAATTCTTTTGAAATAAAAGTTTTAGTAAGTGTTGTTGCTACTAATTTTGATTTAGAAATAGCTTTGCTTTGAATGTTATCTATTTCTTTTTGTATTTTAGTTATTCTCTGATTTAATTTCATCTTTTCATCAGAAAGCTTTTTATGTTTTGTTCTAACTTGATCAGATGATATTTTGAATTTATTTATCAATCTTTTTAAATTATATTTCCCTCTACTTAATTCATTCGTTTTAATATCTTTGTTATTTTTAGCAATTGATAACTTGTTTTTTAATTCTTCATTTACCCTATTCAGTGAACTAATTTTAATTGAAATATTATCCTTTTCTTTTTCTAATTTTTCAGAATCTAATGCAGAAAAAAACTTACGTACTTTTCCATAATTATTAACTTAAGCGAATTTCATAATACGCTTAATTTAGTTTAATTCAAAAAAATATTGTCTGCGAATCATAAAAATAAGCCTTTTAACTTGAATTTGAAGATTTTAATGATTTACCATAGATTTACTGCTAAAATTTGACGCACTTAATTTGGGTAACTTAAAATCATAGTTTTAAAAAGCTACTTAAGCAGCTAAAACCTGATTTTGCAGCTTGATTTTCTCTGCTGCGATTCTTGCAGCTATCAAACTGATAGAACTTAATAGCAAATGAGTTTTAACTTTTTTGGCTCCCATTACAGTTAAGTTTTCTAAATTTAGATGCTCTTTTAATCTGGAAAAAGTTCTTTCAACACTGGTTCTTTTGTTGTAGATCTTTCTCCAGGTTCTAGAATCCCTATGTGGAGTTGATATGTATCTTGGATTATCCTTTGGTCTTGTTTTAGTTACTCGACCATAATTTTTATCAGAACACCATTTAGTTCCGTGTATACAGTCAACTTTACCACATACATGTGGACATCTGAATTTGTTGACTCCTTTGTAATGACCCCAGTAATACATTTTATGACCTCCACTACAGACTGGTGTTCCTTTAAAATCATAGAAACCAGCTGGTGGCTGCTTAGCGTTACGCTTGTTAATTGGAGTAATAGCCTGAGATTCCTGTTCAAATAGAATATGCTCATAGATATCAGTGTAGTCATAACCTGAATCCATAGTCCAGTATTTGGGTTTAGTTAAATTTCTTTCAGCTAAAAAGCTATTAACTTTTTTAACTAACGGTATTGCTTGAGTCTTATCTGAGTGATTGGCTGGAGTTAAAGTTAAAGCTATTGGTAATTCTGATTTGGTTTCAACTGCAGCATGTATCTTCCAGCCAAACCAGGTTATCTGATTTTTATGAGAGTCGAATTTAGTACCCCAATCAGGGGTAAAAGAATTTTCCTTATCTATCTTTGACCTTGGTTTAGCTCGCTCATATGCTTCTAGTTTTGAAGCATCAATAGCCATTGTTTCAGTGTCCAATAAATTAAGTTCTATGCTTTGATCTAAGAGGTCATTCATTAGTGATTCCAGTCCATCAGTTTCAGATAATTTGCTGTAATAACGGCTAAAAGTTGCTTCACTGGGCACCCGTCCAGTGGTAGAAAAACCGCAGACATATCTGAGATAAGGACTTCTATCAATTTTGCTTACTAAGTCTGCTCTGCTAGGAATTTTTTCGATTTGTTGGACCAGAAAAGCTCTTAAAATAGCTTCTGGATTATATCCAGATGGTCCTTTATTAGACTTAGGTTTTATCTTTTCAACTAAAGGTTTAAGATCAATAGGATCTAAAATACAAATTAATTTGTCTGTTTCCGATATATTTAGTAATTCTTCAAAGGGAAAGAGACACTCTTGTCGAATATTATTAATAGGGCTTCACCTTCTTTCGTGTTTTTTGGGTGCTACTATTAAATTCGACAAGATGGGGTGAAGCCCTTTTTATATCATTAAAATCTTTGTTATATCAAGGCGTATTTTTATGAAATTCGCTTAACTTTATTAATTTTTTCTTCAGTCGATTTTAACTTTTCCCTATTTGATTGGATTTCATTGATATTTGTTTCAATTGAATTATTTATTTTTCCTATAGAATCATTGAGTTCAGTAATCTCTGAACTTAAACTATTAATTTCACTTTTAGTTTTAATTAATAGATTCAGGTCATTTAATTGACTATCAATTAACTTAATTTTAGTTTTTATATTTTTTCTTTCTTGAATAAGATCTTTGCCCAAATTTTCAGCAATTTTATCTAGAACCACAAATGGATAATTATTAGATAATTTTTCAGAAGTAACACCAAGTCTGATAAGTTTACCTTCTTGATAGAAATGAGTGTGTTTTAATTGTTTTGCTACATTAACTAGGGCTTCATCTACAGCTGTATTGGCATGAGAAACTAATAATATTGATCTGTTCTCATTAAGATGAGCTTCAATAGCTTTAGAAATAGAGTTAGTTTTTCCAGTTCCTGGAGGCCCCCATATTATTGACACTTCATTATTTAAAGAATTAAAAATAGCATCTTTTTGAGATTGATTTGGAACCTTATCTGATATTGTATAGTTAGGTTCAATGTTTGAATTATTATTCTTAAAGTTAAAATCAAATAATTTATCACTAGTCTTAAATCTATTTTGTTTAATTTTATTTTCTTCAAACTTGTCTTTTAATCTCTCAAATAAAAACCATAAATTAGTATTAATAATAGCTTTGGGAATAGAAACTCCTAATTTTTCTTCAATAGCAATATCAACTTCTAACCCTTTAACTGAAATTATTTGTCCCTTATAATTTTTATTATTTATTATTAGCTCAACAGGGGTATCATCAATAACACTAAGAAAATTTTCTAGCTTAAAAGTATAAATATATAGATTAGTTATTTTTCTCTTAAACTTTCCATTGAATATGGGAACAATCTTACCATGAGTTCCCTTTTTTAAGCTCTTTATTTCAGAATCTAGTGCTTTTATAAATTCATCAATATATTTTTTTGACACATAAACCCCCCCATTTTCACTTTATATTATTAATCTCAGTATTTTCTTTTCTCATTAATGACATCTACAAAATGAGCAATATCCATTAATTTACACCTCTTAGTTAAAAATATTTAGATTAAAATCTTTATTTTCCATTTCATCTAAAAGCTTTTCGATTTTCAAGCCCTGAACTCTTACTTCCACTTTCATTTCTCTAACTAAATTATTAAGTAAAAATGTTTTAGATTCCATTCTAGAGCTCGGATAAAATAAATAAATTTGATCTATCTTTTCTTTATTAGCTAAGGCATAAGCTGTTAACTGATATAAATCTGCAGGAGATACTTTCTTTAATTGATAATTTTTATATTTTGCATCAGCTATTTTTACTAGCGTTCCAGCTTCAAAGAACTGATAATCAGGAATTAGATTATATGATAAGTTAGCAGATTGAAATTTGTTTTCTAAACTATTCTGAGCTTTAACTTTAATATCTGGAGCTAATTTTCTCTTAAAATATTTTTCTAAAAATCTCTCAAATAAAAGATTCATATCTAATAAAAAACCTGGGAAGTCACTATTTTGCCCCCCTAATAAATTAAAATCCTCTTCTCTTAAAAGCAACTCAACTAATTTAAAAAGATTTTTATAATTATTTAGACGATCACTATTATCCAAAGCTTTGGTCAATAAGTTATTAGATAAAGCCTTTAAACTGACTTCATCTTTAATTTTAGAAAATAGAATATTTAACTTTTTCTTTAACTTTCTATTATTTGTATTTGATAATAATAATTTTAAAGCAGCTAAAATGATTTGATTTTCCTCTATATCAACAGTTAATTCCTGATATCTACAAGGTAATGTTACAGAAGAGAAAGAATTCTTAGCTAGTTTATTAAAATTTATTTTACCTCTACAGGAAGCAATAGCTTCTTCTTTTTCCTGATATCTTTTTCTCAACCCCTCATAATATACTTTTTCAGCTTCTTTTAGAAAAATTAA
>Ga0208664_100383_pt1 | contig 11920 bp, 10 predicted proteins | sample Wag42014_10_20_FD_187332 | JGI IMG/M metagenome (GOLD analysis project Ga0208664, IMG submission 187332) | Deep subsurface shale carbon reservoir microbial communities from Ohio, USA - Utica-2 Time Series 2014_10_20 (SPAdes) (version 2) ... | reverse complement strand
TGACTTATTGATTTTTTAAACTGATTAATTAGAATTTCTAAAACAATAGTTAGTGTGATTGTTTCTCTAGTATTGTTTTCATTAACAATAAAAGAATCACCTATATTAATTCTTAAATTAATTTCAGGATATTTACCAATTGCTTTAGCAGTATGATTAGCTTCAAATAATATTATTGAAAAATTATTATTTGTTGACTTATCAATAATATCGTTTATTTTTTTATTATATTTATCTGTAGCCATTATTATGATTAAGTTTCGTTCATTTATAGTTTTTTCTGCTATATGGTTAAGTAGATTTGTGCTTATATCATTAGAATTGATAAATTCTTTTTTTTGATTAATATGTTTTTTTAGAGATTCAGACAGGCTGTTTTTTTTGATTTCACTATTCTTTTTAATCACATCAATTTTTTCAAGAGCTTTCTCATAGGAATTTATATGAAAATTAGGAAATCCTAAATCATTTAAATTATTGTGTAATAAATTTACAGAGGTATTTTTAAGATCAAAAATTAAAATATTAGAAGAATTTTTAATCAGATCATTAAAATTTTGCTCAGTTTTGGATTCTAAAGCAGTTAGAATTTTATAGATATTACTTTCAATACTATTTAATAAGAATGAAATTATATAAGGATCAAACAAACTGTTTTCTGATTTATAACTATAAGAAGGGTAAGAACTTGATAGAACATCATTTAAAGCTTCTCGGCGATAAAAATATTCAGAAAGTAATTTTTTTAATTCAAGATAACTATTAACATTTAAGTGATTATTAATAAAATTTAAAATAGTTGCAGTTGAAACATCAGACTTATCAGAAAAAGCTCTTATAGATAAATGAGAAACTTCTTTCAAATTATTCACAAGATAGTCAAATACTTTATTCTCAGAAGGTGTAAAAGAATTTTTTTCTTTCATAAGATTTATAATACTAAAGAATTTAGAAATTTTAAATTCTATTGTTTCCTCATGTTTTATTTGTGGTTTAGTTACTTCATATTCATTAAGTTCTCTATTAATTTTAAAAATCAAGTCTTTATATCCATTTAAATTTAAACTCTTAAAAAATCTGTGAACTGTACTTTTACTTGCTTCTACTTTGTCGATTAAATCATCTAATTGCATATTAGGTAATTCTTCATAGTTGTTGAGAATAAAGTTGCCTATATCTTTTTTAGTAGTTGTAGCTTTATCTGAATTGATATATAGCCGTATTGTTTTTAATATACTTTCTGATTTAAAGAAATCATTACTATTTTTCTGTGCCATTTTTTTCTCTCCTTTTAGATTAATCATATCAAATGTAAAATTTAGTATCAATAAAAACATTTTTAAATATACAAATGAAATTTTATACTTAATTTGTTAAATAAAAATCACTAAAATATATTTTCTATTGAATCAAAGCTAATTTCAATCCCCTAACAATGTCGCCTTGCTCTAATTTTTGGTAACTTTCAAACCTATTTTTCTCACCAAGGTAGAATATATAGTTGCTACCTTCTCGTTTCATTTTCTTAAAAATATCCTGTGCTAAACCAATGTGGTTGCCATCAGACTTATTTTGATCATAATAACTGCTTAAATCAAAATTAAATATTTTTGCTGGGAGAAATTTATCTGTTTTAGTATCTGCTACCTCAAAATGCTTTGCGAATTTAATTTGTTTTTCCAGATTATTGCTGATATAAAATATAGCACTGGAGTTGCTTAGAGATATTTGCTTTTGGTGAACTTTATAATTATCACCGATGATCAGAGATTGGGTAACATCATTATACCCTTCAAATAATTTTTTGCTCAAAATATAATCTGCAAAGTTATCGTAAACTAACAGGATTTGGAGCCTATTAATGCTGCTGCTTTTTTTTACTCTATTTAAATTGAAAATATAGTCAGTTTTATCGCCAACAATTTTATAATTACCTTCCTCATCAGCTAAAATTATTTCCTGACCGTCGAAAAAGCTCAACATTCCGTTATAATAACCCACCGAATAAACAGTGATGAATTTTTTGTTTTCAAATAGATTGTATTTTTCGAGCAGTTTTTTAAGTCTGATTTTTTCTCCCCTGGTGCCTGCTTTAATTATTTTTCTAAGCTTATAATTCAGTTTTTTGGCCTGGTTTTTGATTTTACTCTTTCTGGTCATGGATGATTTGAGGCTTTTTAGTTCAATGTCAATACTGTAATTTTCTTGGGCGTACTCCAGGGTTTCGAGGAAGTTGAACCCCCTGTAATCCATCAAAAACTGAATCCAGTCTCCACCAGCTTTGCAGGCGAAGCAATTATACTTGTTGTTAGTAATATCTATTCTAAGGCTATCGCTGCCGCCGTGAAAAGGGCAGGTCATCTGAAGGTTTTTTCCAACTCTTTTGGTTGGCAACTCCGTCTCTTTTTTCATTACTTCCTCTATATTCAGTAAGTCGCTTAATTCGTTTTTCACTGTTAGCTAACCTCCTTTGTTTTTCCTTTCGAAGTTTCGGTAAATATGCTTTGATTTTTCCTAGCCTTTAAGATATCAATATTTAATTCTTTGCACAGCCACTCCAAATTGCTTCGGTCATAGCTTACTGCTCTTTCAATTAATTCCGAATTGCGGTTTAAAAAAACTAATATGCTGTCTGGGTTGTTCCTTTTAACACCCTGGATATTCAATTCGAGTTCGAATCTGTGCAGGTGCTTTGCTGCTTTTACTGACTTTAGAAAAGTATCATAACTTTCTCCGCTGCCGTAAGCCTCGTTAATGTCCTGGCCTTTTGGTAACGAGACGATGTAAACTTCATCAAGAGGGATTGTTTTGGCCACTCTAATTGCGTTTTTGATACCTGGGAGGTCTCCATCGTAAGCGATATAAACTTTTTCTATGCTGCTTTCCTTAATTTGATCCTGGTGTTTTTCCTGAAATCCGTTTGTCCCGTAAGTTGATACAACGGGCAGGTCAAATTGATTTTTCTGCAAAATTCTTTCTGCAGTCAGGAGGTCAAAGTGTCCTTCTACCAGAATAATTTTTTTGTACTGGCTGCTGTAGTTGTAAAGAACCCCATTGTCGGATTTGAAATTATAGAGGTGTTTGTACGGACTATCTGAATTGCCTTTAATTTCCCTCCCGTAAAGGGGGTTGCCAAACATTACCCTATCGAAGAAGAAGTCATTTCCCCTCTTATTTGTAAGCTGGAGAGACTTCAACCTTTTTTGCTTTATTCCTTTCTTTAGCAGGTAATTGGTCAGCTTTTTCCCGCCAGGAGCGTAACCAATCTGGTGCCTTTTTATCTGCCTTAAAGTAGCCCCCCGCTGGTAGAGGTACTGGAGGGCTACTTTATTTTTTAGCAGGCACTGGTGATAGTAACTTTGAGCCAAATCAAAAACTTCCTGTTTGCTGTGATTTTTCAAGATGATCTCTCCTTATTGAGCCAAACTGAGTTCCAGTTTGAGCTCTTCCGAATCATTATTTTCAGTATCGTTTTCGTCTAAAGAAAAATCTACAATGCCCTCAAACTCGTCTAATTCTTTTCTCTCTCTGATATAACCAGTAGAACCTTCGAAGTGGAGTAGAACTCTACCTTTGCCACCATTTCTCTGCTTGCGAATGAGGACTTCCAGCTCATTGCCAGTAATGAGGTTTTCTTTTTTCTCTTCCTCAGTCATCTGGTATGCTTCGTTGTAGAGCATTATCACCGTATCAGCTACCTCTTCTATGGTGCCAGAAGCTCTTAAGTCGCTGATTACTGGCCTCCTGACATAGCTTCTCTGCTTCTGGTAATTATTTGGGTTTTCGCTGTTCCTGTTAAGTTGAGCCAGGACTACGATAGCTATGTCTTTTTTCTTTGCCAACTTCGATAGCTTTTGCAGAATTTTGCCCACGAGCTTACCACCATTTTGGTTGTATCTGGCGGCTGTATTGTATTCGTGCAGATGATCGATGAATATTATTTCAGTTTCCTCGGGTAGTCCAAGTACTAGCTCGTATAGCTTTTCGGGGTCAGCAGTAAATCCCAGTTCCTTTGTCTTATCCCTAATCCCTCTATTTATTCCGTAATCGTCGAGGAAGTTGGCGACCTCACTATATTTATCTATCCAATGGAGGCTATTTTCACCGTTAACCCTTCCGTTAATTACGCTCCTGGCAAAGTCATTTCTCCTCATACTGGGGAGGTCATCTGCAAGCTGGCAGGCAATAGAGCTTAAGACAGGGTATATTTCGGTTTCTACAGAACCTTCCAGGCTAACGAGGTAGGCTGTATTGCCAGCAAGGCAGGCATTCCTGTAGAGATTGTAAACGAAAGTGGACTTTCCCATATTTGACCTGGCAGCAATGAGGTGAACATTTTTGGTTGCAAAGCCGCCACTATTTAATTTTGAGTCGAGTTCAGAGTACCCTGTGCTGATTGAATAAGCTTTGCCCTCGCTATTTTGGCACTCAAGGATCATATCTTCCTGCATCCCCGAAAAAGTAAAGTCGGCTTCGTTGTCCAGCAAAGAACTGCCGTAGGTCGAAATTTTCCTTTCCAGGTTATTGAGGTCAACCTTGCTTTCAATTTTTATTTTACTTAACTCCTCCTGCAGCCTTTTACTGATAGTTTCAAATTCCTGCTGCTGGTAGTTTTCCTTTAGCTTTTCAAGCACATAAGAAAAAATCATTTTTTCTTCGCTACTGTCCACATACTGCTTTGCTTTGGCGATCATTTCTTCTCTACTAATTCCAGTGAATTCGGCCAGTTCTTCCCAGTCAGTTCTCCTCCTTGCCTCGAGGTTCATGTCGATAATCCAGAAGAGATTGTCGGTGTGCTTTAAAATCTTGAAGTCGATCAGGTTAATTTTCTTTCGAAGTTCTTCTAAATCCATTTTCATTACCAAATTCAGTAGGTTGTACTCGTATTTTTTTACATTCATTATTTTTCCTCCCTAAGTTTGTTGAGCTCATTTTGAAAATTATCAATGTTATTTTTTTGATTTACTTTTCTGTAGGACTCTCCAAAAAACTGGAAAACGAGGTTTTTCTCTCGGATTACATCTTGAGTTCTGGAAAAATCGTCGTTGTATTCCTCCAGTTTGTCCAGGTCGATATTCATCGTGATGAGCGTGGGTTTACCCTTTATTGCTCTGTGCTTAATAATTGACCTAAAGTGGTTTACAATAGCTTTATTGTTAGTTTCCCTGTCCCCAGTCCCTACATCATCGAGGATGAGGTAATCCACATTATATACCTTCTGAATCTTGCTCTTATAAGAGGGATTCTCCCACGACAGGAAAAAGTCGTTGATGTGCTCACCCCAGTAGCAGTAGTTGACGCTGTAATTTATATTTCTCAAACTGGTAATGTCAATTAACCTCTTGGCCAGTATTGCAGCCATCGCTGACTTCCCCAGGCCGACATCTCCCTGGAAAATCATTCCCCTGCCCTTACTCATAATGTCCTGGAGATTTCTGGTCCACACCTCCAGTAATTCTGAAGCTGATATAATATCCCCATTAAATGTCGCCTTCATCTGATCCATATTGCCGACATTTAAATCCAAAAAATCTTTTGGAATTCCAGCCTTAATGTACTTGAATCGGTTGTACTTCCCCCTGTTGTCTTGATTTACTAAAACCTGATTTTTGCTGTAAATTTCTTTTGAACTTAATCTTTTTTTGCTCATAATTTTTCCTCCTTAAATTTTTTAAAGTAGTTTTTCGTACATACCTCCATTGATCATTGCCTCTTTAACTGGCTGAATGGACATCGCCAGTTTTTTATTCCAGTCCTCATCGTTGAGTTTGAAGTGCTCTTTAATACTTTTTTCTGTGCCCACATATCTTTGATAGCTGTACACTTCCCCCTGTTTTGCCAGTTGAATTAGCTCTGCTTTCCGACTGTTTTCGCTGGGGGTGCTGCTTTTTTTTGCTTTTGGCTTACTTTCCTCTACATTTATTAGAGCAATCTGCTTTTTGGAATTATTATTCCAAACCTTAAGCAGTCCAGCACTGTGCAATTTCTCCATTTTTCTCATGTAGGTGCGATATGACATGTGCTTTTTTAGATCCTGATAAAGGGTTTTGGGCTTTTTAAGGATAACCTTTTGCCCGAAAATATCTTTATTCCCCCGATAGGAGAGGCGATTGTTTCGACTGTTGTATAGCCGTTTTAACAGGTAGAAGTACACCAGGAATGCATTTCGCCTGATGTTAAGCTTATAAGAGTAGAGGAAAGCAACAGCTGGTATCTGAAAGTAACTTTTCGAGTCCTGGAAGTCGTACTTCCAGCCCAGTTCAGAATCTGGGACTATTGTTTCTGCCTCTTTTAGAGCTTTAAGAGCCCCCTTGATTTTTTTCCTGCTTATAACCTTTGCCATTAGGTCGTAGGTTAAACACCTTTTTTGCATTCTCTTAGTATTGAAGGCAATGTAGAGAAGCAATTTAAGCTCATCCCCGTTAAAGCTCTCCCAATTCCAGTCTCTCGAGAAATAGAGGAAGAAGCTATTCTTATTTATAGGGTCTGGGTAACTGATCTGAATTTGCTCTGCCATTGTTTCACCTCATTTAAAATTTTGTAGATGGAATAAATTTACAGGATATATTTAACATATTACCATATTTTTCATGTTTGTCAAATATTTTTTAAATTATTTCAAAAGAGAATGCCCTTTTATAAATGAATAATCTTTGATTAAGCCCGTTTTGTCAGCGTTGATAAGATAAAAAATTATTTTAAAAATAAAAAGTTCTAATATTTTTAAAATTAACACTATTTAAATTGAGACAATAATTGAGCCTGTCAGGAGAAATTATTAGTTTTAGCAGCCTTTATTTTTGGAAAAAATTCTAAAAAGGGAGGTGTCTATCTGATTTATTAATATGAAGCACTCTAATCCTGCAGGAAATGGACTTCAGAACCTGCAGCTTTGATCAGTACGCTTTCTCTAGCTGGTATTGGAAACAGCCTTTAAATAACCAGGGATTATAGTTAAAAGTAAACCCCTTATATAAATACCTGATCAAGTTACTGCTTCTTATTAAGGCCTATAAAGAGGAGGCTTCTTAAGAAAATGAATGAATGGGTTATCGAAGATTAGGTCGAATTAGAATAAGGAAAAATAATTTAAGGCAAAAATTTGCGGATGGCAATGTTAATTTAGATTGATAAATATATGGGCTATTTAATTGAGATTAGAAATTAGAGTTTGAGCTTATCCTGGAGATCATTGGTGGGTCAACCTGCCACTGCTTTTAATTGTTCAATTTGTTTCAGCATAGCAATTATAAAACTGATTCAGATTAGAACCAGCAAATAGAGTGCAGCAAACCAGCAGTTTCATTTTGACTTATTAAGCTTTATTCTATTAGTAGAGAGCTTATATACTGGTTGTTAAGGCAATAAAAGGGCATAAGGATTTGAAATAGTTTCACTTTGTCGCTATTTGAAAATAAAATCTCTAAAAAAGCTGATTTGACGGGGCTTGTTAGGTTGCAGATTAATTAGAGCAGGAAAATTACTTTGAGTTTCACTGTGTCGTCAAAAAGTTTCGTTTTGTCAACAACTGAAAGTGCTGAAAAGCCTGTTAAATTAGGGGTGAAAGCGATTTTATTTTTCTCTACTAATATATAATAAAGAACTACATTTATATATTATAATTAAGTATAGGTATAATATTAATATAGTATATTTCCTAATAATTTAACTTTTAAAGATCAAAACCCCCGCATAAAAAGAAAAACCAGGCTATTTTATTTTATGCGAATAATTTAAATAATGAGAAAATTTATTTAACATATATTTGAAAAGATTTCCAAATAAAAGTTTGACACTAATTACATTTTATGGTATGATATAATTAGAGAAATTGAATAAATGAAAGAATTATTTTTTTGACACTTAGTTTCCATAATTTTCTTTAAAAGGTAAAATAATTTGATTTAGGTTATTAGATTGGTGTAAAGGGGGTTAGTAAAAGTTATGAAGAAAAATAAGATGGGGCTTAATATAGATAACGGAGTGTATTACCAGTTTAAGGCAGCCTGTAATCTATATAATCTCTCAATAAGCGATGGAGTTGTATATTCCCTGGTTTTGTTCCTGCAGGAAAATGGTCTTCCACTTAATCCAGCTAAATTAGAGGATAAGCTGCAGAGTATGGAAGATGTGTTTCTGCATGTGGAGATCGGCTCAAGGGAAAAACTGTTTCAGAAGCAGAGTAATGTAGTTCAGATGGATAGATGGGCAGAAAGTGTTATTGATATTATTTCAAAGTATAATAGAATTCCGAAAAAAACAGTAACTGAAGAATATGTCTGTCATTATCTTGCTAAAGAACTAATGAATAAATTTTCAAAAGATAAGTATTCTAACTGGGAAAAAGATAAGAATGAGATTGATGAGAAGATTAATTTAATCAAAAAATACAAGTAGCCTGTGCAGTTGCGAAAAATAACAGTGGAGAGGTCAGAGCTTGCATTCAATATCCGAGAGCAAATAATTAAATATTTTCATTCGGAATGGATAATTAGCTACTATATTATCCAGAGAGCAGCTTAGATTAGTCAACAAGATTGAAGCTCTAGAATATGCCTTTAAGGCTTGTACGATAAGGGTTATTAAATAGAAAATATGGGCTTTACCTATGATAGAAATGATAAAAAGATCGAAAAGGTCTATAAATTTCCAAAATAATCCTTGACAGCAATTACAGAAAATGGTAATATAGGATTAGTCAATAAAATATTTTTTTATCCACGCTTTTCCATAATTTTACTCAAGAGGATCTGCGTGGAGCCAAACAAAAATTAGGAGGAATTTTAAATGAGTAAAAAAAGTGAAGTTATTAAGAATGGTTCAGGTATTGCTTTTGTTCTAGACAATCAGGATTATCCACCAGGGGCTTTTAAAGAGTTGAACTCTGAAAAGTATCCATCCAGTTTTTGGGTTAACTACGATAAATCAGATCTTATCAGCCCTGAAGACATGGGATCTATCGATCAGACAGCGATTGTTGAAGCAATAAAAAGGAATTTAGTTGATAGGAGTAATTCTTTAGATAGTAAAGAACGGATGAATAGATTCGTATTTGAGTCTGTTTTAGAAATGATAGAAAAATATAATGGCACTTATAATAAAGAAGACAATTCTATTACAATGGAAGAAGAGGACTTTGACAGACTAATGGATAGAACTGACAACAGAATTTTTGGACTGGATTATCTTAATATTAAGTTCATACTGGTAAAAGAAAATGGGGAGAAAAAAGGTATTTATCCTCAATATGAATCTATGAATGCGTTAAGAAGTCCAGTAAATCTTTCATTAGGATCAATAATTAAAGATTCCAAAACAAGTAAAAAACCTTATGGTGAAACTTTCTTTACTGGTACCGTAAACAAAACTATCTCTGAAATTAATAAAAGCATAACTGAAGACGAGGTAAAACTTCTAGATCAGTCATTTATTAGCATCGGAGATTATTTAGCTGGCAGGCAGAAGGCTAAATTTTATATGCGAATTGAATCTGACATTGATAGTGGCAATGTGCCATTTGAAATTGATGTTTCTAAGTCTAAAGCGAGTGGTAAGATAGCAATTGATTTAAATATTATGTTTAGAAAATTAGACTACTTTAACATGCAGGATAGAGTGGAAGCAATTCATATCTGGGCAGATGAGGACCAGGAATTTGCTGGTGAAGTCGATAGCAGTACATTAAAAGAATATATTGAGTCTCACGGGTATAAAGCAAATATTTTAGAGTTAAATTCTAAGGAGGATAAGTAAATGATGAATGTTATTCAGGAAAAAGTTGATATGAAACAGGATGTTGAAAGAGCAAAAGAGTTGAAAGAGAAGTTCTTTCAGCTCTCCGAATTTGATAAAATAGAAAAGCTAGAAGAGTACAGGAAACTTTTGGCCAATGAGCGTGTTTATTTTAGAGGATATGATTACTTTAAGCATTTCAAATTCCAGGAATTTGCTAATAGTAATCTCAGAAAAGAATTTTTATATGCTGCTAAAAATGATTTTCTAAAGATAATTCAAAAATACAGATCTGGTGAATTTGAACAGGAACTAAAGCAAAAAGAGAAGACTGCTAGAGTATTCGAGTTGTTGAAAAAATATAGCGAAGAAGAAATTGAAGAGACTGTCGATATTTTAGAAGAGATAACATCTTACTGGAATGCAGATGAGTCAAATGAAGTGATTGAAGAGTATCTGGGAATCTTAATGGATTATAATGTGGAGGTAGTTTTTAGAGATTTGAATGTTAAAATAACGGAGGCAGTATATCCTTTTATGTCTATGAAATTTAATTGTAAGAGTCTATTGAGTGATGAATATCTAAATTTCTTCTCAAGTCAAGAAATTTATTATGGTGGGCACACTTTAACTTCTTCTAATTTAATATTTTATTCTGTCGCTTATGTGATGAGAACAAATAAGTAAAGCTGTTTAGATATAGATTTAGGGTAAATAAAACTAAATACCTCTAGTATATTGAAGCTAGAGGTTTACATATTTAGAGATCAAAAGATTAAAAAAAGGGGGTGAAAAACATGTCTGATTTGTTTTTGCCTGGCCGTATTCTGGGTATATTCTGGACTACAGCCAGCTGGTCATCTACTGAAAAAAATATACAGTTTTCAAATAAGAATTATTCAATTATCAAAGAAGTTCAGGATTACCTTGCTAAATTGGGTTTTGAATATACCATATATCAAAGTCCTACTGAAGAAAAACGACCTGGCTATAAATATAGTTATTATAAGATGAAAATTTATAACTATTATATAATTCACCAGTTAAGAGAAAAATACAACTGGAGAGGACAGCGAGAAGAAACCAGATATTATCCTAAATTTGATTCTAAACAGCAGGAAGTTGAATTTTTGAGATATTATATTAAAGATAAAGGTTCTTTTGATTATAGTAATACTAGCCGTGGCAAGAAAAAAAGATACAGAGTGTGGGCAAATTATAATTTTGCAGATCGCTTAAGTAAAAAGATCAGTAAAATTGTTGGTGTTAACCAGAATAAACCCTGCCACCACAGTCAGTCTGATATAACAATGACTATATCTTATCAAAGCCAAAAAGATGTGCCTGGGCTATTGAATTTTATTAATTAACTTTAGAACTAGGGTGTTTTTTCGTTGACAGTTAAAATTATAACTAGAAAGGGTGAAAGGTAAACTTGCTGGAATTGAACTGGAACCAAGTTCAGCAGAAATTACTCCTTCAGATGATATAGAATATGATAGAAAATCTAAAGAATCTGAAATAAAAAGTTTGGAAGTAGAAAACAATAAGTTAAGAGAAACCATTGTTGAACTTGCTATTGAGTTATATAGCAGAAATAATTAGAATTATAATCTTTAAATTTCACGATAAGTAGTTTAATCAAAAATATAAAAAGGTGGAGATAAAAGTGATTGAAGAAAAACTGGAAGACTATTATCAGGAAGGTCAACTTATAGAAGTAGAAGTAACCAGGGTTAAAGACTATGGAGCTTTCATAAAAACAATCGACCAACATCAGATGAGTGGTTTGATTCATAAAAGTGAAACAGTTGATGCCTATGTAGAAAATGCAAAAGATTATTTTGAAGAAGGAGATATACTTGAGGCTAGAATTATTAAATGGGATCCTGAAGACAAACAGATGAATCTTTCAACAAAAGAATTTAATTTAGAGAAAAAAAGCTTCAATAAAGATAATAGGAATAGTAAACTATTACAATTAAAACAAAAACTAAAAAATAAAGAAAACCAGTCTGAAGAAAAAAGCATTGAAACAGAAAGAACTTATGATATTAACGAAGATGAATTTAATAAAATTGTAAAATACCTTAATGGGAAAATAGGAGTATTAAGTCGAAATGCAAAAGAGGAAATTATTAAAATAATTGACAAACACGGAATTTTTAGTTTTACACGATCATTAGAA
>Ga0208664_100373_pt1 | contig 12371 bp, 11 predicted proteins | sample Wag42014_10_20_FD_187332 | JGI IMG/M metagenome (GOLD analysis project Ga0208664, IMG submission 187332) | Deep subsurface shale carbon reservoir microbial communities from Ohio, USA - Utica-2 Time Series 2014_10_20 (SPAdes) (version 2) ... | reverse complement strand
AGTATCTTTCATGAATGACCTCCTTTTCTGAAGGATAATATAGCATTTTCAACTTCATCCTGACGATTATTACCATATTAAGATAATAGCTCAATATTCGCACTTTAAAAACAATAAATTCTGAATATAAAGTCTACAAGTTTATATCAGTATATTTGCTATATGGTTATCAAAATATTTAACGACCCTGATATTAATAGAAGAAATGCACAATTACTTATAACAACCCAAAATATTAATCTGATGTCCAGCGATATTGTCAGAAGAGATCAGGTATGGTTTACCGATGAAAAATGTGATCGTGTAAAACGTATATTTTTGCTAAATAAATAATAAAAATTCATATACGTTAATTTGTACAATAAAATGCTTAAACTTTGTTGATAAATAAGTTATTTTTAGATATATTTGTACAAAAAAGGAGATAAAATGGGGATAACTGACTTAACAAATATGCAAAAAATTGCCCCTTGTGCAAAACCAGTATTTAAATGGGCTGGTGGAAAATCTCAATTGTTGAATAAAATTAATTGTGTAATTCCAGATCACATTAAACAAACACGATTTACATATATTGAACCTTTTGTTGGTGGTGGTGCAGTGTTATTTTGGATTTTGGAAAAATATCCAAATATTGAACAGGCTGTAATAAATGATATAAATAGTGATTTAACAAACTCATATCAAGTAATAAAGGAAAATGTTGAAGATTTAATCTTGATATTAAAAAAATGGGAAACAGAATATCATTCTTTAAAAGATAGACTTGAAGAAAGAAAAGAATATTACTACTCAAAGAGAGCATTATTTAATACCAGAAGTTCTGATAAAACAACACAAACAGCGCTTTTTATATTTCTTAATAGGACTTGTTTTAACGGGTTATACAGAGTTAACAAAAAAAATCAATTCAATGTACCAATAGGTAGTTATAAAACACCTATGATTTGCGATGAGGATAATTTAAAAACAGCAAATAAAAGATTACAGAAAGTCACCATTTTAAACGGAGATTTTGAAGAGACGTTGGATTATGCAAATGAAAATACTTTGTTTTATTTTGATCCACCTTATAAACCGTTAAGTAATACATCAAACTTCAATTCTTATGCGAAAGATGAATTTGATGACAATGAGCAAATTAGACTTGCCAAATTTTGCAAGAAAATTGACTTGCTTGGTCACCAATGGATTTTAAGCAATTCCGATGTAAAAGGTAAAAATCCTGATGATAATTTCTTTGACGAATTGTATAGTGATTTTAATATCCAAAGAGTGATGGCAAGAAGAAATATTAACTCAAATCCAAATAAAAGAGGAGAATTAACAGAATTGTTGATTACAAATAATCCATATGAAAAAATTATGTCAGTTGCTCAATAAAACAGAAGATAAACTTTTTAATGAAATTACATTATCTTTTAAAAATAAAATTACGGAATGGAGTTTTTTTGTAAATTGGAAGAAAGTATTGCAAAATATAGAGCCAATTGAAAAGGAGCTAAATCTATTAAATTATCTTATTGGGAAAAAGAACTTACACGAAGAAACTGTTGATTTATTGTTGAGATACCCCGAAACAATTAAAGCAATTCCATTACTTCTTGCTATAAGAGACAAATCATTGGAAGTTTTAATAGATACAAAAAATTTTATTTATCGTGAGTTTGATTTTTCAAAAGAAAGTTATGAAGTAGATGAAATAAAAACATTTACCGATTTCATTTTAAAAAGCGGTTTGGGAGAACTACTACAAGATAAAAAAATTAAGAATTTAGTTGACTATGCAACGGGTGTTGAAGTTGGTCTTGATAGTAATGGTAGAAAAAATCGTGGCGGAACTCTAATGGAAAATATTGTAGAAGAATTTGTGAGAGACACCTGCCATGTTTTGCAAATTGAGTATATGCCACAAGCAACGGCAAAAAAAATAAAAGACAAATGGGATATTGAAATTAAAGTTGATAAGTCATCAAGAATAATTGATTTTGCAATCAATAAACAAGGGAAATTGTATTTTATTGAGGTAAATTTCTATGGTGGTGGAGGTTCTAAACTAAAATCTACTGCTACTGAATATATCAAGATGCATGAGTATTGGAATAATCAAGGGGTTGAATTTATATGGATAACTGATGGAGCAGGCTGGAAGTGCACGCTAAAACCATTAAGAGAGTATTTTGATAATGCCGATTATTTACTAAATTTAGAAATGTTGAAAAATGGAATATTAAAAAGGATATTGGAATGACTTTACCGAGTATGATTTACAGGAAGAATGGAGAAGAGCATATCCCATTAAAAACACTTACAGTTAATGGGAGTTATTTATTAGCTATATACCAAGGCTATCTATCAGAATATGATTTATTGATAAAGTATCGACAAAAAGAAGATAATAGGTGGTCGAGAATAAGAACTCCAAAACATATTCACTGGGCTGTGGATATACTAATTAAGATGAACTTAGAGAGAGGTAAGACTAAAAAGTTTTTAGATTTTTTGATTAATTATTGGAATAATAATGTATCACCATTAACTAGTGTAGAGGACAGAAGTAATTTATTGAGTGACGATTTGTTAAATGACGTAAATAGAGAAGCTGCCCAATATGCAGAGTTGAGTGAAAAAGGAGAATATAGTATAAAATTTCTTTTGCTCATTGCAAAATTATTAATGGTACAAGAGAAGACAAATTTAAATACGGCGTATATGTTTAAAAATCTTTTAGAAGCATTGAAAGATGGTGAAGATATTTTTAAAATTATTTCAATAGCTACACATAATAGAAGAAGATGATTAAACCATATTTCAAATCCAAGGATAAAGCGTTTACATTATTGCACGGCGATGTATTCGAATTGTTACCGCAATTCGACTTCAAGTTTGATATGGTTTTTGCCGATCCACCTTACTTTTTATCGAATGACGGCTTAACAATACAAAATGGACAAATTACCAGTGTCAATAAAGGAAGATGGGATAAATCAAAAGGATTTGAATATATTAACGATTTTAATCGCAAGTGGTTAAAACTTGTTCGCGACAAAATGAAAGAAGATGCGACAATTTGGATTAGTGGAACAATACACAATATTTTCAGTATTGGACAAATTTTAACGGAGTTAGATTTTAAAATTCTAAACATAATCACTTGGCAAAAAACAAATCCACCGCCAAATTACTCTTGTCGTTACTTTACTCACTCCACTGAACAAATTATTTGGGCAAGAAAAAATGCAAAAATCCCGCATTATTTCAACTATGAATTAATGAAGGAAATTAACGATAATAAACAGATGAAAGATGTTTGGGTATTACCTGCAATTGCAAAATGGGAAAAGTCATGCGGAAAACATCCAACGCAAAAACCGCTTTCAGTATTAACAAGAATTATTCTTGCATCAACAAAACAAAAAGCTTGGATTTTAGATCCATTTACCGGTAGCAGTACAACCGGTATTGCTGCAAATTTATTAGAAAGAAAATTCCTTGGAATTGATGTTGAGGAGGAATATCTTAGAATTAGCAAAAACAGAAAACTAGAAATTGAAAATGAAGAAATATTTAGTAAATATTGCAAAAAACTACAGGGTTTTAAAAAACCCGAACAATTAGAAGTAAATTTAATAAAGGAACCAAAAGTTGAATATGAACCGGAATTAGATTTAACTAATATTCTGAAGAATGATTGTCTGTGATGTATTTATTGTATGTTAAAAGTGACAAAAATCTGCTTGTAATCGGACACATGCGAAAAAGATTGCAATAAGAATGAAAGATGGGGTAAGTAAATTATGCATTATTGAAAATTGCCGAAACATATCATGCCTGGCGTGGAGAAGAGGGATCAGGCGAATACGAAGATATCCCTGGCTTTTGCAAAAGTGTACCAATGGAAGAAATCAGAAAACATGATTATGTGCTGACTCCCGGGCGTTATGTGGGAGCCCCTGAAGTTGAAGATGGTGGTGAGCCGTTTGACGAAAAAATGAAACGCTTAAGCACTCAGCTTTATGAACAGTTTGCCGAGTCTGAAAAACTTGAAAAAACAATAAGGGAAAATTTGGAGATGCTGGGTTATGGGGAAAATTAAATCTTTTGATCCTGAAAAGCCATATAATGATTTACCATTAACGTGCACAAAATCTATAAATTTTAGTGCATGTTTTTGTGATATGCACTGTTTTAGTGCATGAATAAAAATTATGTCCACACTATGGATATGTTTTTTGAACTTAATGTAAAAGAAGTATGTTTGAAAGAGTATGGGATTCTTATTAAACGTTTCGGCTGTTTCGTTTAATAATGAATATCTTTATTAAACAAACGTTAAATAAAAAATTAAAGAGAAAGACTGAAATATTGAAAATAATAAATAAGGTAAAACATTTAGCGAAAAATGCTAAAATGTGTTAATGAGTAGATAAGATACCTTATTAAACGTTTTAACTATTTTGTTTAACACATCCTCACACTTCGTAAGTGTGAGGATACAGCAATTGTTTCCAATAGAATAAAAAAAATTTGTGTAAAAATATTATGAATAAAGACAATTGGGGGTTTGACTTTAATATTTTGCATTTTGATAAATGTTTAGTTATAATTCGAATGTTGTTTTAATCATTTATAAAAGAGGGTTTCTTGCAAAACTTTATTACGAATACAAATGATAAAAGCCTGCGAAAACGCCTTCATGAACTGATAGTATACAGTAAAGAGTTAAACTTTCTCACTGGTTTCTTCTATTTTTCCGGTGTTGACGAAATCTTCACACCGATTACTAAAAACAAAGACCTTACTATAAAAATACTGGTTGGACTGCAGCTGGACAGGATGAATTATGAAGTGATTGAAACAGGAGGCACTGATAAGCTATCCAACGACCGCCTCTTTTTAAACTATGTAAATTCGTTGAAAATGTATACAGATACCGATGATTTCGACAAAGAAGAAACCCAAAATAAGTTCAATTACTTCTTGTCTCTTCTTGAAAACGGCCAACTTGAAATCAGAAAAACATTCCGACCAAACCACGCAAAACTTTACATTTTTAAACTCAGAGAGAAAATCCCACGTGAGGCCTTATTTATAACAGGCAGCAGTAACCTGACCAGAAGTGGTGTATTGTCGCAGGATGAGTTTAATGTTGAAATCAGTGACTATGGTACTGATCAGGCAATCGAATATTTTAATTCATTGTGGGAAGAAGCTGCACCTATTACTGAAGATGATGCTAAAAAAGATAAACTGATAAAAATCATAAAAAAAGAAACCCCACTAAAAGAAATTACGCCATTTGAGGCTTACGTACTCCTCTTAAAAGCATACCTTGATTCAATGAAACCAAGTGACAAACCGTTGAACATCAAAGAATTTTTGAATATAAAAGGCTACAATGCATATAAATATCAGCTGGATGCTGTTAATCAGGCACTTGATATTATAAATAGCCACAACGGCGTTATTATAGCTGATGTTGTAGGTCTTGGAAAAACAATTGTCGCCTGCATGGTGGCAAAGCAGCTAAATAAAAGAGGAATAGTTGTTTCTCCTCCGGGATTGGTTGGTGACAAACAAAATAACAGCGGCTGGAAAGGGTATCTCGAAGATTTTGAGCTGTACAGCTGGGAGGCAAGGTCGATAGGGGACTTGGAAAATGTATATGATTTTGTCAGTAAAAGAGAAGATATTGAAGTTGTAATTATTGATGAAGCACACCGTTTTAGAAACCAGGATACCAAATCTTATGAATATTTGAAAAATATATGCCGGGGAAAGATCGTTGTTTTATTGACTGCTACACCTTTTAACAACCGCCCTTCAGATATTTTATCATTGCTGAAACTTTTTATTTCTCCCAAAAAATCCTCTATTACATTGGATAACAATCTATTAGATAGATTCAGAACATTCAAATCGGTATTTGAAGACTTATCGTTTATCTACAAATACAGGAATTCATCTGACGAGGATAAAAGAAAAAAAACAGAAGCCTTATTCCAGAAACTTTTCGGCTATCTTCCCATTGATATTGAAAAGGTAAAAGAGCGTTCACACTATATTGCCAGACAGATCAGAGATATTATAGAGCCGGTAACAATCAGGAGAAACAGACTGGATTTATTGCATAACTCTGAATATAAGTCGGAAATTAACGAATTATCTAAAGTCAGCGATCCCAAAGAATGGTTTTTTGAATTATCAGCCGAACAATCCTCTTTTTATGATCTGGTAATTAAAGATTATTTCGGTGATCCGGATAACGGAGGCCTGTTTAAAGGGGCTATATACCGTCCTTACGAATATGAAGTCAGCGAAAAAAATATTGAGAAAGGCAAAGAAGCTTTCCAGTATTATCAGCAGAAAAACCTCTATGATTTCATGAGAAGGTTGCTGGTTAAACGCTTTGAAAGTTCCTTCGGAGCTTTCAAACAGAGTATCAAAAACTTCATAAATATCCTTGAAGTGGTAATGGAGTTTATAGACAAAACCGGAAATTATATTCTGGACAGAGTGTTATTGGAAAAAATTTACGAGCTTGATGTGGAACAAATTGAGGATGCACTGAACCAGTATGCCCGCAAAATGAAGGAGAAAGAATACCCGAAAAACCACAGAGTTTACGACATAAAGAAATTTAAAAATAAAGAAAAATTTCTGGAGGATATTAAATCCGATTATGAAATGTTTAAGGAAATCCTTTCCAACCTGGATAAGCTTGATCTCGTTTCAAATGATCCCAAACTGAAAAGTCTTATAAATAATATTGAACATCAGTTTGAATCAGAAGAAAACCACAAACGTAAAATTATTATCTTCTCCGAGTATACCGATACAGTAAAATATATTGAACCGGTACTTAAAAAACATTTCAAAGGCAGAGTCCTGACAGTTCACGGACTTCTTGGTACTAAAAAATTAAGAGAAATTTACGAAAATTTTGATGCTTCTCAAACGGTTAGTGAACAAAAGGACGATTATGATATTTTATTATCCACTGATAAAATATCGGAAGGTTTTAACCTAAACAGAGCGGGGATGATTATCAACTATGATATACCGTGGAACCCCGTCCGTGTGATTCAGAGGGTGGGTCGCATTAACAGGATAAATAAGAAAGTATTTGATGAATTATATGTTGTAAATTTCTTTCCCACAGAGAAAGGTTCTCAACTGGTCAAATCCAGGGAAATTGCCAGCAATAAAATGTATCTGATACACAACGCACTGGGAGAGGACTCCAAAATATTTGATATTGATGAAGAACCCACACCTTCTAAACTTTATGAAAGGATTCAGACCAACCCGGAAGATATAGAGGGTGAAAGTTTTTATACTAAAATACTGAATGAATTTGAGGAAATCAGGGAAAAACATTCGGAGCTTGCAGAGAATGTATCAGAATATCCAAAAAGACTAAAAGTTGCTAAAAAATATGTCAGTGATGAACAGCTGGTATTTTTTAAAAAACACAAGATTTTTATCCACTATGCTGATTATGAAAATGATAAAGATCCTGTCCTTTTACCATTCGAGGATGCGATCGAAAAGATAAAATGTGACAAGAAAGAAGAAAGGCAACCATTCAGCGAATATTTCTGGGACTACTATGAAAAGATTAAAAACATAAAGGAAAAGAAAGCCCCGTTAACAGATCAAAGTAATGAGAAGAAAGCATATAATAACCTGAAGTCTATGACCAAGAAACCATTTAAAGGATTAGAAAAACATTTACCGTTTATAGATATGCTTTTGGAAGATTTGTCAGATTTCGGGACTTTGCCGGATTACACCCTCCGCAGAATCGCAAACCTTAAGTTAAATGGAGAGAACAACCAAAAGAAAACAATAAGAGAGATAGAAAAATTCAAAAAAGAACTGGGTGAGCATTATCTGGATAAGGAAAAATTAAGATTGAAAGACACCCAGAAAGAGCTGATTTTGGCTGTGGAAAACAGGAAAATGGATAATAAGGACTGAAAATGAAAACATTGTTTGTTGTTGCCGGAGCTAACGGCAGCGGAAAAACAACTTTTGCAAAGATGTATTCCAGATTTGAAAATATTGCCTTTTTAAATGCTGATAAGATAGCGGAAGAAATAGAAGGTAACAATAATATCAAAGCTGGCAAAGTTTTTTTTCATAAGATAGATGAGTTTTTAAACAAAGACGAATCATTTATCATCGAAACAACTTTGTCTGGAAAATATTTTAGAAAAATAATGCAAAAAGCCAGGAATAAGGGCTATCATCTTGTTTTAATTTATCTGTTTCTGGAAACTCTGGATGAACATATATATCGGGTTAGAAACAGAGTGATGGGTGGTGGTCATGATGTTCCTGAACAAGATATTATGAGGCGGTATTACAGAAGTAAAAAGCTTTTTTGGTACGAGTATAAAAATCTTTCTGATGAATGGCTGCTGTGTTATAATGGTGATGACAAATATGAATTAGTTGCAGATAAAAACTATGTGTATGACGAAATACTTTTAAACAGTTTTTTGGAGGATTTGCTGAATGAATGATACTGAAAAGAAGATATTAAAGATTGCTGCAAGGGCTGTTAAAGAAGCCCAGATGGAAAATCTAAGTAAAGGTATACCTAATGTCTACAGCAAAAATAAGAGGCTGTATTTTCAGCTGAGTGATGGAACGATCACTCAGGAAATACCCGAGGAATATAAAAAGTTAGAAGAAAAACAAAAATAAAACTTACCTTTTTGGATTTAATATGGATAAAAAAGTTATAGAAGATTTATGCGCGGCGTTTGACATTGATAAACTTGTTCTTTTTTTTAGAAAACTAAACAGTAAGTTTACACCGTCTGATGAAGACTTTTCAGAATGGGATGATGAGAATTTTACTGAAATCTGCAACCTTGGCAGGATTAAGTTTTCCGAAGTAGAAGCCCTATCTCTCTTTTCACTGAAATCCACTTTCGGTCTTACCGAAAAAAGCAGCAAAAAGCGTCAGTTTGATAAAGCCAAGAAAATATTAAAAGACTGTATGGAAGATGCCGGAATATTTGTTTTTTACGACGAATCCGGTAATTTTCGCATGAGTTTAATCTTTCAGGAATATTCCGGCACAAAAGCGGAATTCAGTAATTATAAGCGTTATACTTACTACGTCAGCCCAGAACTTACCAACAAAACCTTTATAATCCAGATACAATCAGCCGATTTTTCTTCGCTGGAAAGCATCAAGGAAGCATTCAGCGTAGAAAAGGTCACAAAGCAATTTTACGATGAAATAGCAGGTTGGTATTTTAGAGCATTGAAAAAAATCAAATTTACTAAAGATATTCTGGCTGAGAAAAACGGAAAAGAGAAATTTGTTATCAGACTTATCACAAGGTTGATATTCATCTGGTTCATGAAGGAAAAGAAAATAATAAAGCCAAATCTATTTGATAAGGATCACATAGCCAATATTCTGAATACTTTGTCAGATGAGGATTCTTCTTATTACAATGCTATTTTGCAGAACCTGTTTTTTGCCACATTAAATACTCCGATTGAAAAACGAAAATTCAGGTACAAAATTTCCGGACATAAAAATGCCAGCTATATGGATCATTCCGTTTACAGGTATGAGAACTGTTTTAAGAATAAGGATGACATTGAGTCACTTTTCAAAGATATCCCTTTTCTCAATGGCGGTCTTTTTGAGTGTCTTGATAGAAAAGGGAAAGATGAGAATGGTCAGAATGTAGAAATAAGGCTTGACGGTTTTTCTGACAAAGATGTTGGCTTAAAAGTGCCAAACTGGCTGTTTTTTTATGATGAAACTTATTCCCAGAGGGGCATTTTAAATATTCTTTCGCAATATAATTTCACAATTGATGAGAATGAAACAGATGATTATGAGATTGCACTTGATCCGGAACTGCTTGGCAGGGTTTTTGAAAACCTTCTTGCCAGGACAAATCCCGAAACAAGCGAAACGGTACGTAAAACCACAGGTAGCTACTATACCCCAAGGCAGATAGTTGATTATATGGTTGAAAACTCAATCAAAGAGTATCTGAAGACCCGTTTAGGTGATGTTCCTGAATTAGAAGATCTTTTGAAAGAGCTTTTTGACCAGAGTAAGGATACTTTTGAGTGTACGGATGAAAATATTAAATCAAAAATTATCCAGTCGCTTGCAGAGATTAAGATAGCTGATCCGGCGGTGGGTTCCGGTGCATTTCCCATGGGGATTCTCAATAAGCTTGTATTTTTGATAAACAAACTCGATCCTAACGATGAAATGTGGAGTCAAATTCATCTGGAACATATTGAAAACAAAAATCTGCCGGAAAATGTCAAAGCAAAGTTAATGGATGATATCCAGAAAAGGGTTAAAGAAAAAAACTATGATTATATTAAAAAATTGTTTCTCATTCAGAACTCTATCTATGGAGTTGATATTCAGGATATCGCAATTCAGATATCGAAGCTGCGTTTTTTCCTCTCACTGCTTATTGAAGAAAATATAGACTCATCCAGACCAAATATGGGTATTGAACCTTTGCCGAATCTTGATTTCAAACTAATGGCAGGTAACAGCCTCGTGGAATATTTGCCACAGCTTAATAAAAATACACATCATGAAAAAAAGAAGAAACTGATTGATGAGCTGGAAGAGAAGAAAGAGGAATATTTTGTAGAAAATGATGCTAAGCGAAAAGACAAGCTGAAGTCAGAGATATTTGATTTAATGAAACGAATTGTACTGTTTGAGAATAATGTTAAGATTGATGAAATTGAGGAACAATTATCTTCATTAAAAGATAATCTCAAATTGTTTCATGGAGACGATGCTGATTTTGAAACTCAGGATATAAAAAAATACAAAATTAAACTGGATAGACTCAGGAAAGAAAATGAGGCTTTGGAATTTAATTCGGATTCACACTTTGAATGGCATATAGTATTTTCTGAGGTTTTTGATGATGGTGGTTTTGGTATAATAATCGGTAATCCGCCGTATATTCAGTTGCAAAAAAATGCTGGCAAACTTGCAAATGCACTTTCCAGGCTGGGGTATGAAACTTTTGCCCGGACGGGGGATATTTATGCGATATTCTACGAAAAAGGTTGGCAGCTTTTAAAAGACGGCGGGCACTTAACATTTATTACATCTAATAAATGGATGAGAGCTGCATACGGTGAAAAATTAAGAAGATTTCTCTCAAACAAAGCCAATCCGAAGCTTTTGATAGACCTGGCCGGGGTGAAAGTTTTCAAATCAGCCACAGTGGACACAAATATATTAACTTTCCAGAAAGGGGAAAATAATCATAAATGCTATGCTGTAACATTTGGCGGGGATTACCGGAATGAAAACTTTAGAGAATATGTCAACAAAAAAGGATTTCTAACTGACCTTTTTAAAACAGGTGCCCCCTGGATTATATCAAATCCGGTTGAATCGAAACTAAAGGAGAAAATCGAAAATATAGGTAAACCTTTGAAAGACTGGGATGTAAAAATAAATTACGGGATTAAAACCGGCTGTAATGAAGCATTTATAATAGATGGTCGGACAAAAGACCGCCTTATTGCCGAAGATCCTAAATCTGAGGAAATTATAAAACCTCTTCTCAGGGGCAGAGATATAAAACGCTACCATGCCGACTTCGCCGACCGTTGGCTGATTTTTATCCCGTGGCACTTCCCTTTGCATGACAAAAATCTATCCGGAGCTTCCAAGGAAGCTGAAAAAGAATTTCAAAAAAGATACCCATCCATCTATAAACATCTTTTGAAATACAAAGAAAAACTGGAAAAAAGAAATCAAGCCGAAACCGGGAAGAGATATGAATGGTATGCTTTACAACGATGTGCAAATACTTATAATCAAGAATTTGAAAAAGAAAAAATCGTATGGAAAGCCCTGAGTACAAATCCTGCTTTTAGTTATGTCCCTTATTTTTGCTTTAATAATGATAAAGCTAACTTGCTGACAAAAAACGACCAAAATATTAATCTGAAATACTTGTTATCTTATTTTAATTCAACCACCTTCCTTTGGCAGTTTTCTCAACTTGGTATTAAAATGGGAAAGGGCTATGAATTTAAAATTCAGTATATAAACCAAATACACATTCCTGAAAAACAAAAAGAAAAACAAAATATATTTGAAACCATTGCAAACAATATTATTGATAATAAGAAAAATAATCCAAACGCCGATACAACAGACCTTGAGCATGAAATCGACAGAATGATATACGATCTTTATGACCTTACTAACGACGAAATCAGAATCATCGAAAAAGGCTCATAATCATGTATCTTGCTTACTTTGACGAAAATAAATATTCAAAGGATAACCCCTTTTTCTGGACAGGGGTTTTTTGATTAAAGATCGTAAT
>Ga0208664_100348_pt1 | contig 13554 bp, 12 predicted proteins | sample Wag42014_10_20_FD_187332 | JGI IMG/M metagenome (GOLD analysis project Ga0208664, IMG submission 187332) | Deep subsurface shale carbon reservoir microbial communities from Ohio, USA - Utica-2 Time Series 2014_10_20 (SPAdes) (version 2) ... | reverse complement strand
GTGCTTTTTACAGATTTTTACTTTCAATTTCATTTTTTCTTCCATTAACAGTTGTTCTTGCAGCCGGTTTTGCGGATAAACTGTCTTTATTAATCGAATTTTACTACAACCAGGACCGTTTTTTCGGAGAAGTTCTCAACCATTTTAAAATTGCATACGGAGCCGTTGCTTTGGCCGTAATTACAGGTTTTCCCGTGGCAGTTTTTATAACCCGAAATAAAAAACTAAGTGAAAAAGTTTTAAATGTGCTGGGAATTCTGCAGACCATTCCCAGTATAGCTTTGTTCGGTTTTCTTATGATTCCTCTGGCTTTCATCGTAAATATGTTTCCTGTGCTCGGTAAATTCGGTATTTCAGGGATAGGTTGGCTCCCGGCTGTTATCGCCCTTTATCTGTACTCCCTTCTGCCCGTGGTAATAAATGTTTTTACCGGGATAAAAAGTGTTCCTTCAGATGTAGTGGAAGCTGCCAGAGGTATGGGGGTGGGTAAATACCAAATACTGTTCAGGATAAAAATCCTTTTGAGTCTGCCTGTTATTTTAAACGGTATAAGAGTTGCGTTGGTTCAATCGGTGGGTAACACTGCTGTGGCAGCTCTCATCGGTGCAGGCGGTCTCGGTGTTTTCATCTTTCAGGGGCTTGGACAATCCGCTTCTGATTTGATACTGCTGGGTGCAATTCCTACAATAATAATTGCTGTACTTACCGATTCATTTATGCAGATATTGGTAGATTATACAAAAAAGAAGACGGCTTATGATAAAATTTGAAAATGTTTCCAAAGCTTACGAAGAAAATAACGTGGTAAAAAACCTTTCCTTTGAGATTAAAAAAGGGGAACTCTGTGTATTGATAGGCCCTTCCGGATGCGGGAAATCCACATCACTGAAGATGATAAACAGACTTGTTGAACCCACGGAAGGGGCTATAACCATAGAAGGAAAAGATGTGAGAGATTTCAAGCCGGAGATTCTGCGCAGACGGATTGGCTATGTTATTCAGAATATCGGCCTTTTTCCCCATTTATCTGTTAAAGAAAATATCTCGGTTGTTCCCAAGCTGTTGAAGTGGGATAAAGACAAGATTGACAAACGGGTATCCGAACTCATGCATCTTATGGGAATGCAGGAGAGCCTGTTTCTGAAGAAACACCCTTCGGAACTTTCAGGAGGGCAGGCTCAGCGTATCGGCGTTGCCCGCGCACTGGCAGCCGATCCTGATATTGTGCTGATGGATGAACCTTTTGGCGCTCTTGATCCGATTACAAAATCGGGTCTGCAAAATGAAATTCTGCGTTTACAGAGGAAAGTACAGAAGACGATTGTGTTTGTTACGCACGATATAGATGAAGCGGTAAAACTTGCGGACAGGATTGCAGTAATGAATGAAGGAAAGCTTGTGGCATACGACAAGCCGGAAGCTATACTGAACAATAAAGAAAATGAATTTATTAAAAAATTTGTCGGTTTTGACAGGGCATTGAAAAAACTTACACGTTTGTATGTTGAGGACTTTATAAAACCTTATAAAAGTGTAAAAACAGCTGATTTATCTGAATTTGCTAAAAGGAGGATCGAGAGTGAAATTTTTGTCTGGGTTTTAGATGACAACGGGGAGTTAAAAGGGTGGTTGAATAACGACGACAGTATTGATTTTGCTGAAAATATTGAAAATCTCGTTGTCACAGGCATAGAAAATCTTCAGATATCACCGGGTTGTTCATTAAGGGACGCTTTGTCGGTTATGATGAGTGAAAATGTTGTAACGCTGCCTGTGGTGGATAATAGAAAATTAATCGGGGAAATCAGGCTGGCGGATATAGTGGGCAATGAGAAAAATATATAAGCTTAAAATATTTTATCCTTTGCTGATGTTTATAGCTGTTATTTTTGTCTTAACTTTAGGTTTTTATTTTTACGGAAACAGGGAAGGTGCTCAGGAATTTTTGTACCCCCGTTCGGATGCTTTGGCTCTGACGATTGAACATTTGTATATGGTTACGGTTTCGGCCGGATTTTCAGTGGTTGCCGGGGTTTTTGCCGGAGTTCTTGTGACCAGGAAATTCTGGTCGGATCTTCTGCCTGCTGTTAATTCCATAGCTTCAGTAGGTCAAACGTTTCCGCCTGTTGCGGTTCTTGCTCTTGCTGTACCCGTGGTCGGATTCGGATTCAAACCCACCATAATTGCACTGATTTTATACGGTTTCTTTCCTATTGTCAGAAACACCATTGCCGGGATTGAATCTGTGCCAAAAGAGGTGAAAGAGTCGGCAAAAGGGATGGGGATGACCGGGATTCAAATATTGGCTAAAGTGGAACTTCCTCTTGCCTCTAAAATTATATTGGCCGGTGTAAGAACATCTGTTATTATAAATATTGGAACCGCCACAATTGGGGCTACAATCGGAGCAGGGGGGCTCGGTGCGCCTATAATATCGGGATTGATAAATGAAAATTTTTACTATGTTTTACAAGGAAGTTTGTGTGTAGGCCTTTTGGCAGTTGTGGCAGATAAGGCAATTGAAGATATTGGCCGATTGTTGTTTGAATAATAGTTCAAGTTTCGCACTTTGTTTGGTATAGCATTCGCATTGTGCGAATATATATAATGTTAAACATATTTATCAGTTTTTCAGACTGGTGCGATCCGTAGGCATTCTTGCGATTTAGCACTTAAAGCTTTAAGTGCTAAGTGTTAAAAGGAAAAAATGTTTTTAAATTATTAAACTGTTTTCAGTTTGACTGAAGAAATTATTTGATTTTTAACTTCTGAGTCATTATAACAAGGCTTTATAATGGTAATAGGGAAAGTTTATTTAGCATATAGCATTAAGTAAAAGAGACCTCTTCATTCCGCTCCGTTCCGGTCGAAATGATACATTTGATACTTGTGATCCCGACCGGAGCCGAGGAATCTTGTGGTCAAACACATATTTTCATACCACTCCCAGTTGAATAAATGGGGGCGCAAATTCACTTGACATGATTTTTTTATTTTGTTTTGCTTAAATAAGTGGCTTTTTAGACCTAATTTGTAACAAAAAGGAGGTAATTTATGCAAATCTTATCAAATATTCAAAGTGCTTGGGACGCTTTCGTAACACAAATTACCATATTTATACCGCTGTTGTTAGGTGCCATTATTATTTTTGTGGTTGGCTGGTTTGTAGCTAAAATCACCAAAGTTACTATTACCAAGCTGCTTTCCAAACTCCAATTGGACAAAACATCCGAAAAAACAGGGCTTAAAGAGTTCCTTCAAAAAGGTAATGTTACCCAAGAACCATCGGAAATAGTAGGTTTACTAACATACTGGTTCATAATGCTCTTGACCCTGGTTGCATCTTTAGATGCGTTGGGATTACCCATAACCTCAGATATTTTAAACGAAATTTTATTGTACATCCCTAATGTAGTGGCTGCAGTACTGGTTCTGCTACTTGGTATTTTTCTGGGAAACCTGTTGTCTTCTGTTGTTCAGACAGCAGTAGCTAATGCTGGATTTTCCAATCCTGAAGCAATGGGTAAGATTTCACTGTATTCAGTGATTTTTTTTGCCGGCACCATAGCTCTTAGCCAATTGGGAATAGGAGCAGAGATAGTAAGTGCTGCATTTATACTGGCCTTTGGTGGTTTTTCTCTTGCCTGTGGGCTTGCATTCGGCCTGGGTGGAAAGGATGTAGCTGCCGAATATCTGCAAAAATGGCTGCATAAAGAAAAGAAAAGTTAAAATTCATACAAAGGATCTTTTATGCGCAATTATCTGAAAGGTGGGCTTACAGTTGTTGTGGTTTTGTTTATTATAACATTCGCCATTAAGAACAATCAGTCGGTACAGTTACACTACTATTTCAATACGTTAAATATACAGGTACCCGCATATGCCCTGATTTTTGTATGTTTGTTTATAGGTATTCTGTTGGGGCTGTTAATAGGCTGGTACAGGAGCCGGAGTCTTAGAAAACAGAGTAAGTAGATAATGCAAAACAAGTTTTCCAGCTCCTCCTAACATTGCAGTGGAAATCAAATCTTTGATTAACTGTAGTCCAAATAAACAGAGAAATGTTAAGTTTCTTTTGACTCTATTCCGAAAAAAACAGGCACTGGGCAATCTTGTAATTGTCCAGTGTTTTTTATAATAGGAGTCCTTTGCACAACTCTATTTAGTCATGCTGTAGCAGCAACTAAAGTTGCTAAATTGGATGTTTTACAAAATATTTACCAGTCTGAAAGACTGGTGTTAGACGAAGTCAATTATTTATTTCAGCATCTAATTATATCAGTAAGTTATGAGACCCTGAAACAAGTGATTGCCTACGGCAAATTTATCTTCACTACGTTCAGAGGCTACAGGGTGGCAATATCTCAATTATTCAAAAGTCTCGAATAAGTTTTATTGCTCTTATTCTTTCCTCCGGAGTTATCACAGCTTTAAAGCTTAGCATTGAATCTGGAACTGTGGGTTCTATATACTTTTTCACAACAACTCCTTTTCCTTTAATATATAGTACATATTCTCAGATAATATTATGATAGAAAAGATAAAATATATTAATTGATAAGTTTCTATTTTTTCTTGTGCAAAGGTCTTAAAAAAAAACAGCAGGGTTGGAACTGTGGCTTGACTTGTCAAATATTATTTCTTAAAATGGAATATCATTTCATATAATGGAATAGAGGTTGCCGATGAAAATTGAAATAGAGGAAGTTGGACTAAGAGAAGGTTTGCAAAGTAATAATGTTATTTTGCAAAAGCACGAGAAGATTAATTTGGTTGAAAAAATGATAGATGCCGGACTAAATCGTATTCAACTAGGATCATTTGTAAATCCACAAAAAGTACCTCAGATGGAAGGGGTTGACGATCTTTTTAAATATTTTGCTGATCATAGAAATGTGGTTTTTTCAGGGTTGGTATTAAATAAAAAAGGCCTATTGAGAGCAATTGATGCTGGTATTAAATATGTTAATATTTCTATGTCTGCAAGTGAAACCCATCAGCTTGAGAATACAGGCAAGTCGAAAGCTGAATCATATACTTATATAGAGGAAATGATAAAAATTGCAAAAAATAACGGAATTTTAGTGAAGGGTGGAATTCAGGCTGCTTTTGGCTGCTTTTATGAAGGACGAATATCAACAAAAGATGTTTTATCCATGGTTAGTTTTTATAAGAACAGTGGTGTTGATGAGTATAATCTATCAGATACTGCCGGTTTTGCAACACCCGGCGATGTGCAAAAAATTTTGCAAAATGTGTGTGAGCTGATCCCTACAGATAAAATTTCTCTGCATATGCATGATACTTTTGGTATGGGCATTGTAAATATTTATGAAGCTATGCAACATGGAGTTGTAAAATTTGATACTTCGGTAGCCGGTATGGGAGGATGTCCTTTTATGAAAGGAGCAGCCGGAAATGTACCCACGGAAGATTTTGTTTATATGTTATCATCGTTGGATTTTATTAACAAAGATAGTTTGCCGGACATTGCAAAGTTAATAGATTGCGCTAATTATACGAGGCAATTATTTAACAGAGATTTTACGGGGAAGGTTTCTTTTTTCAAGGATTCTTATAACAAATTTATGAGAGAGAAATAATGTATAATATTCTAAATGATATAAAGGTACTTGATTTGACAAATGTTTTAGCCGGGCCTTTTTGTACTTATCAATTAGCCATGCTGGGAGCTGAAGTGATAAAAATAGAAAAGCCTGAGACCGGTGATTTGGCAAGAAAGTTAGGTGTTGACGAAAAGTTGAATGAGTTAAATATGGGTACTTCCTTTTTAGCGCAGAATGCTAATAAAAAAAGTGTTGTAATGGATCTTAAAAGTAAAAAGGATAAGGATATTTTCTATAAGATGTCGGAAGATGCAGATGTTATAGTTGAAAATTTTAAGCCGGGAGTTGTAAAAAAATTAGGTGTTGATTATGAAAATATAGTTAAAATTAATCCCAATATTATATACTGCTCTATTTCGGGGTTTGGACAGTTCGGTGAATTGTCGGAAAAACCTGCATATGATCAGATAATACAAGGTATGTCTGGAGTTATGTCGCTTAATGGCAATAAAGACTTAAATCCGTTAAGATGCGGTTTTCCCGTTTGTGATACCACCGGCGGTCTTACAGCAGCAATGGCGATTCTGGCAGCTTTATTTATGAGGGAAAGAACGGGGAAAGGTAATTATATAGATGTGTCGATGTTTGACTCAGTACTTCCCATTTTGGGTTGGGCAGTTTCCAATTATCTCATCGGAAATAAAAAGGTTGAGCCGATGGGCAATGATAACTTTACTGCAGCTCCATCCGGTACTTTTTATACCAAAAACGGTTTGATAAATATTTCCGCAAATGAAGATAAGCAGTGGAGGAAACTTGCTGAAGCAATAGGCAAAAGTGAATTGATAAATGATCCCAAATATAAAACAAAACAGGCAAGGAAAAGGAACAGATCTGAACTAAATGCTATAATTAACAAAGAACTTGTTAAAAATGTTACTTCCTACTGGATAAATTTTTTTGGAAAACTGAATATACCGTGTGGTGAAGTTCTCGATTTGGAAGACGTTTTTAAATTAAAACATGTGAAAGAAAGAAAGATAGTTGAAAGTTTTACTTTGTCGGCATTAAACAGAAAAGTAAGGGTTTTGGGGACGGGTGCTAAATTTAAAAATATAAAAAGTAAAAAAATTACGCCTGCTCCTGTATTGGGAGAGCATTCTGAGGAAATTTTTAAACAATACAGAGGAAATGAGTAAATATGAATTTATTAATTTTAATTCTTGCCGGCGTAGCCGGAGCCTTACTTGCTGTTAAGTTAGCTATTCCAGGCGGAGCAATAGTTGGTGCTATGATCGGCAGTGGTTTTTTTACAATATTGAGTACGACTAAAATTGTTATTCCGGCACCGGTGAATTTCACTATACAGGTGGCTTTGGGGATTATGATAGGGACATCAATGAATAAAGATCTTCTAAAAGTTGCTTCTAAAATAGTTCCGATTGCGATTATAGGTTCTTTGGTATTTATCGCTGTGGGTGTGTTCATTGCTTTATTTGTTTATAAACTTGGACTTCTTGATTTTGCTACTGCACTTTTAGGGTTTACTCCGGGTGCAATGTCGTCAGTTTTAGGGCTTGCTATATCTTTGGAAGCAAAACTTGCTCTGGTTGCCACTATACAAATTATCCGGTTAATTATGGTTATCACTTTTGTTCCCATTATTGTAAAAATCATATTATAAAGAGGTTACTATTTGATAAAATCAACAAGTGTGGAAAAAGCACTGAAAATTATCAAATGTTTTAATGAAAAAAATAAAGATCTCAGTCTCAATGATCTGAATTTAAAACTTGGTATTTCTAAGCCAACCCTATATAGACTGTGTTATATTTTAACCAAAGAAGGTTTTTTATCTAAAAATAAAGAAATGAACACCTACAGACTTGGTGTTAACATATTTGAAATTGCAAATTCATATATTAATACTTCAAATTTTATAAATTCTATAGATAATATTTTAGAAGAATTAACAAAGGAATTGGGGGAAACGGTTACTATCTATAAACGGGAAGGATTTTACAGAAAATGTATAATGCGTGTTGAAGCTGAGTATGCGCTTAGATATGCTGTTCGTGTTGGAGAGATACTTCCACTCAACAAAGGAGCAGCAGGGAAAACAATTTTATCTTTCTTTGGGGAAAATGAAAGGTATAAATATTATGATTTTATTGGTTATAACAAATTAGAACAAAGTGAGCTTGAAGAAGATTTGAAAAATATAAAGAATAATGGATACTATATTTCGTACGGTGAAAGGGACAAATTTTTGGCATCAGCTGCTGTTCCCTTATTTGGCAATGATATGAAAATTTTTGGTGCACTTGGAGTTTCCGGCCCCCTCCACAGATTTAAGGAAAAGTTTGATAAAGAAAAACTTAACAATTTGATTAAATATGGTTATATCCTGAATAATTTAGTAAAACACTTCTGAATAAATATTTCTATGGGTATGCAAATGAAATGGTTATCTAGGTTACGTTTACAATCGAAACTTATAATTTTTATCTTTGCTTCTATTCTTATCCAAATTATAGTTCTGGGTTCTCTTTCAATAAATATTATAAGCGATGTACTCGAAAAACAGATAGGTGAAAGGGCATTAACTGTGTCGAAAGTATTTTCCCAAAATGAAAAACTTCAAAAGCTTATGTATATGGATGATCCAAATGGTAAAATACAGGAAATGGCTGAAAAAATAAGAAAAGAAATCGGTGCTGAATTTGTTGTCGTCGGTGACGAAAATATAAAACGTTTTGCTCATCCGGATGAGTGGAAAATTGGTAAGCATATGGTTGGCGGAGACAGCATGAGGGCAATAAATACCGGTGAATCTTATATTTCCAGGGCTGTAGGTACGCTTGGTCCTTCAATTCGCGGCAAAGTTCCGGTGTATTATAATGGTGAAATAGTTGGATTGATATCAACAGGTTATCTTATCAATGATGTGAGGGATATTATATCAGAGTATGTAATATCCTTTAAAATAGTTCTCTTTATACTGTTACTGATAGGTGTAATTTCCGCCGTTTTGATTGCCCGGGGACTAAAAAATGCAATATTCGGTCTTGAGCCTCATGAAATTGCTTCAATGCTCAGTGAGAGAAATACGATTATTGAGTCCATTCATGAAGGGATTTTAGCTATTGACAATGAAAAAAATATAAGGTTTGCAAATGGGGCGGCATTGTCGATTCTGGAACGAGACAGAACCGATTCCGTTGTAGGGGAGGGTATTAATAAGATTTTCCCTAAATTCAACCTTGGTAATGTATTGGAAAAAGGTAGATCTATCCTTAATTATGAAATTTTTATGAAAAGAAATCTTATTGCTAATGTTAACCCTATTTTACATAATAAAAATATTATGGGGGCAGTGATTTCTTTCAGACCTAAAGATGAACTTTACGAGCTAGGAAAAAAACTGTCCTACGTCAGGCAGTATACGGAAACACTGAGAGCTAAAACACACGATTATTCCAACAAACTGCATACTATAGCCGGTTTGATTCAAACAGATAATTATGATGAGGCACTTAAGTTTGTTCTTCAGGAATACTCAGATTATAGTGAAATCCTGGAAATTGTGAATAGTACGATAAAGGATTCAATTATCGCCAGTTTAATATTGGGTAAGTTTAATTATGCCGAGGAGCACAAAGTAAGTTTGGAAATAGATGAAAACAGCTTGTTAAATGAGGTGCCCCCAAATATTGACAGTTACAAACTTGTGGATATTCTCGGAAATACACTGGATAATGCTATCGAAGCAGCTTCTTCTTCGTCGGATAAAAAAGTAATAATTTCTTTTACTGATTTGGGGGATGATGTAGTTTTTGATATAGAAGATTCAGGTAAAGGAATAAAAGACGATCTTTATAATTCTATTTTTGAAAAAGGGTATTCAACCAAAGGAAATTATGGCAGGGGGCTCGGTTTACATATTGTCAAAAGAAGGCTGAATGATATGGGAGGGCAGATTTCCTGCAGCAGGAGTGACTTAGGGGGTGCAGCTTTTACAATAATTATACCCAAAAAATTATGAGGTCTGTATAATGGAAAATTATAAAATACTAATAGTGGAAGATGATACTAAAATTTCCAAGATTCATAAACTTTTTGTTGAAAAAACCGAAGGTTTTGAAGTGTCCGGTATAGCTAACTCTATTTCCGATGCATTGTATATGCTGGATGCTTTGGTACCCGACTTGATTTTGCTGGATATTTATTTTCCTGAGAAAAACGGGCTGGACGTAATAAAAACAATTAGAGAAAATAATTATGAAACAGATATTATCATTATAACTGCTTCCAATGACATAAAAATATTAAAAGAGTCTATAAAGGGTGGTATTTTTGACTATATAATTAAACCGGTAATTTATGACAGGTTCAAAAAGTCTTTTGAGAAATATAAACTTTATAAACAGCAAATCAGTAAAAAAGATAAAGTTCAGCAAAGTGATGTTGATAATATATTGAATTTAAATGCAAAAATATCCGACTATAGTGAAGACAATCTTCCTAAAGGGATAGATAAAATTACTTTGGACAAAATAGTAACCTTCTTTAATGAAAATGATGAAGGTTTTACAGCTGAGAATGTTGGTAAAATGGTAGGTGTAAGCAGATCTACCGCCAGGCGTTATCTGGAATATCTCGTTAGCTCCGGATTTTTGTTTTCAGATCAGTACTATGGAACAGTAGGCAGACCGGAAAGAACTTATTTCAAAAAGTAGTACCTCCCTATAGACCTATCCGTGAACAATATGAACTAAATCAATTTTAAAGAAAATATTCTTTTTATTCTGATATTATTTACTTTTGTGAATTTTCAATACAATGTTTGAGTATTGTAACGATATAAATCTGGTTATGTTAAAACCTTTTTAACTTTTTGATATGTATGTGATTTTTTCACATATTGTATAACAATATTATGAAAGGAGGATTTTATGTTCAAGAAATTTTTTGGTTTACTTATTTGTGTTTTGGCTTTCTCATCTTTTGTTTTTGTTGGTGCGGGGGATGTTAAGGCTGAAACAAGTGTTGAAAAAATTCATTTTCTCATTCCCGGTGGTGCAGGTGGCGGATGGGATACAACAGCCAGGACTGTTGGAAAAGTTTTACAGGATACCGGAATTATTGAAGAAGCGTCTTTTGAAAATAGGTCCGGTGGAGGCGGCGGTGTGGCTATTAATTATCTTATCACTACTGCAAAAAGGCAAAAATCAACTTTGATGGTTAACTCAACACCTATTATTGTCAGATCATTGACCGGTGTATTTCCCCAGTCATTCAGAGATTTGACACCTGTAGCGTCAGTAATCGCTGATTATGCGGCTTTAGTTGTTCCTGTCAAATCTGAATTTAATAGCTTCAAAGATATTGTTACGGCTTTTAAGGAAAACCCTAATTCCATTAAAGTAGCAGGCGGTTCGGTTAAAGGCGGCATGGATCATTTGGTTGCTGCTATGGCTATTAACGCTGCAGGAGGTGACCCTTTAAAGTTGCAATATGTGCCCTATGACGCGGGCGGTAAAGCCATGGCAGGATTGCTTTCAGGTGATACACAGATGTTATCAACCGGCTTTGGTGAAGCTGTATCTTTAGCCAAACAAGGGGAAATTAAAATCTTGGCGGTTACTGCCCCTGAGAGACTTCCTGAAGCTCCGGAGGTACCAACACTTAAAGAGTTGGGTTACGATATGGAGTTTGCCAACTGGAGAGGTTTTTTCGGACCTCCAAATTTAAGTCAAAGTAAAATAGATGCTTATGTTTCAATTTTGGAAAAAATGTATGATACTGATATGTGGGATAAAATGAGGAAGAAATATGGATGGCAAAACCTTTTTCACCCGGATAAAGAGTTTTTGGCATTTCTTGAAAAGCAGGAAAAGGATGTCGGTGATATGATGAAAAGACTTGGATTCCTGCAGTAATTAACTGCAAATAAACGTTTATAGACCCCGTTAAAATTTCGGGGTCTCTCCTCACAAATTTACAGGAGAATAATATGTTAACAAAAGAGAAACTGGGTGCCTTTGCCATGTTTTTGTTTTCTATTGCATACGGATACGGTGCCACACAAATACCTCTAAGCTATTTTGCCAGGCAAGAAAGTTTTAACTCTAAGACTATGCCCTTTGCCTTAAGTATAACGGGAATAATCATTTCGGTTTTAATTATAGTTTTACCTTCTGTCGATCCGGAAGGTAAGGATCATTTTGAAACTGCTTTTAAAGGAAAGGTATGGAGTACAACGATTTTTCTTCTAATACTTATGGCTTTATATGGTTTTGTTATGCCATTTCTTGGTTTTCTTATATCTTCGTTTTTGTTTCTGGTGATAGGTTTTTATATTCTGGGTGAACGGAGATTTCTTATTATGATTATTTCAGCTGCTCTATTAGTGTTTGTTTTATGGTTTTTCTTATCCGCAATTTTAGGCATGTACATGGCACCTGGTGAATTGTTTTACATGTTGGGAGTGATAAAATGATTGAATCAATGCTGGGCGGCCTATCAATGGGCATTGGTACAGTATCCGACCCTATTAATATAATCTTTGTGCTGACAGGGTGTTTTGTGGGAACCATCATAGGAATGATTCCCGGCTTCGGCCCTATTACGGCTGTTGCCCTTTTAATCCCGGTTACTTATGGTTTGGATCCGGCTTCAGGGATGATAATGCTCGCTGGTGTTTATTACGGTGCTATATTCGGAGGCTCTACAGCTTCTATACTTATTAATGCTCCGGGAGAAGCTGCTGTTGTTGCCACTGCAATTGACGGGTATCCTATGGCAAGAAAGGGATATGCGGGCAAAGCACTGGCTATAGCTGCATATTCCTCTTTTACCGGTGGTACAGTAGGAGTTATTTTATTGATGTTTTTTGCACCAGCTTTAGCTTCTGTTTCTAAGAGTTTTCAGTCTGCAGATTATTTTGCGCTTATGATTCTGGGATTGACAGCTGTATCTGCATTTGCCGGAAAAGGGAAGTTTTTAAAAGCTGTTCTCATGGCAGTTTTTGGATTGATGTTATCAACAATAGGTACTGACCAGATTTCAGGTACTCAAAGGTATACTTTTGGTTCTGTTCAGCTTTTGGACGGTATAGATTTTCTTTTACTGGCCATGGCAACATTTGCAATTACAGAAGCCCTATTTATTGTTTTAAACAAAGATGCTTCTTCTGACAGTTATAAGCCTAAAGAGGTAGGCTTTAAAAGTCTGAAAGTGCCAAAGTTTGAAATCAAAAAAATAATTCCCACAATAATGCGCTCTTCCTTAGTTGGTTTTTTTATAGGTGTACTTCCGGGTGCCGGGGCTACCTTGGGTTCTTTCATCTCATATGGAATGGAGAGAAATATAGCCAAACCAGAAGATCAGAAGGAGTTTGGGAAGGGAAGTGTAAAAGGGCTTGCTGCCCCTGAAGCAGGTAATAATGCGGCAAGTACTGGCTCATTTGTCCCCTTATTAACTTTGGGTATCCCAGGTTCTGGCACTACGGCTGTTATGTTGGGAGCACTGATTGCTTATGGGCTTGAACCTGGGCCTCGTATGTTTATTGATAGCCCTGAGGTTTTCTGGGGTGTTATTGTTTCGATGTATATAGGCAATATATTTCTTCTGATTCTTAATCTGCCTCTTGTGCCCTATCTTGCAAGGATTCTTGCAGTACCCAGAAATCTTATGGTTCCGATAATACTCTTTTTCTCAATAATTGGCGTGTATCTGGTTACATTTAATGCTTTTGATATTAAGCTTATGGTTATTGTTGCAATATGTGCACTGTTTTTAAGGTTGACATCATTTCCCATGGCTCCTTTACTGCTTGGTTTTATCTTAGGTGGACTAATGGAGGATAATTTGAGAAGGTCGCTTATAGTTTACAATGGATCCATAAGTTTTATGTGGGAAAGAGATATTACACTGATAATAAATATTATCAGTGCGGGTTTTTTATCTTTGCCGCTAATCAGAA
>Ga0208664_100346_pt1 | contig 13557 bp, 12 predicted proteins | sample Wag42014_10_20_FD_187332 | JGI IMG/M metagenome (GOLD analysis project Ga0208664, IMG submission 187332) | Deep subsurface shale carbon reservoir microbial communities from Ohio, USA - Utica-2 Time Series 2014_10_20 (SPAdes) (version 2) ... | reverse complement strand
TGCACTGGTGGCTATGGCGGAGGGGCAACACCCGTACCCATTCCGAACACGGAAGTTAAGACCTCCAGCGCCGAAGATACTCGGGCTAACCAAGCCCCGGAAAAATAGGTCGCCGCCAGTGCTCTTTTATTTGGTTCAACGTTCTGAGTTCAATGTTCTGAGTAAAAAATCCCGAGATGATATTCTCCTATTTTTTTAAAGTACTTTCTTGATAAGCGTACGTTATTGGTGAGATAGTGTATAAGTGCTAAGTTTTGAGCAACTTCATCAAATCTATGTGAATTTTGATATATTCAACAGGGCAAGCTTTTACTACCTTTAATACCCCTAATACTTCTAATACCTGTACTTTACTCATCACGCCCCGGTGAAATATCAATCACAAATTTCACGCAGTAAAAATTACGTTTTACGTCTCACGGCCTCTTAAATATGTAAATTTTGGAAGGCTGCCAAATCCTGAGTTATTGACAAAATTCCCTCCTCATAATAACATTAGATATGAAACGGTATTTTAGTATGCAGTGGAGTCCAAGCATATGCGGGTAGTAGTTACCGGAATGCAGGCAATAACCCCTGTCGGTCTTAATTTAAATGAAAGTTGGTATAACCTTAAAAAAAGTGTTTCCGGCATTTCCTCCATTACTCTTTTTGATCCATCTCTTATAAAGTGCCGTATTGCCGGTGAAGTAAAAAGGTTTGAACCGGATAATTTTATTGATAAAAAGATGATAAAACGTCTGGACAGGATGCAGCAGCTTTTCCAGGCAGTTTCAATTATGGCGGCCGATGATGCGGAGCTTGGAAATTTTTCTGTTAATGATCCATACAGATTTTCCGTCATTGGTGCCAGTGCATTAGGCACACCCTCAACGTTTGAGCATAATTTTAAGTTATATAATGAGAAAAAGATAAAAAAAATATCTCCTTTTTTTATAGTTAATCAGTCGGCAAATACCTCCGCCGGATTTGTTGCCGTCATGTACAATGCCAAAGGTCCTCAGCGTTTTCTGCAGGAGGCATGTTCTTCGGGTACAAATGCAATAGGTCTTGCATATAAAATGATAAAGCATGATGAAATAGACCTTGCAGTAGTAACAGCTTCAGAGGCCGGAATTACTCCGGCAATTATGGCAGGACTGGAGAGGCTCGGGGCCACAGTTGGTGACAAATGGAATTCAGAACCAGCGAAGGCTTCCAGACCTTTCGATGCTCAAAGGTGCGGTTTTGTTCCTTCCGAAGGGGCGGGCAGTCTGATTCTGGAATCCCGCAAACATGCAATTGAAAGGGGAGCAAAAATATATGCTGAAATTTCTGGTTTTGGTTCCACGTGCGATGCCTATCACCCTACTGCACAGAATCCGGATGCTGAAAGTGTGGCAAAATGTATGGAGTCAGCGTTATATGATGCCCGTATATCTTATGAAAATATTGGATTTATTAATGCTCACGGTACTTCAACTCCAAGCAATGATGTTATTGAGACAAAAGGAATAAAAAAGGTATTCAAAGACAAATCTTATAACATTCCTATAACGGCTAACAAGTCTGTGGTTGGACACATGTGGGCTGCATCAGGCATTGTGGAAACGATTTTTACCATTAATTCCCTCATAGAAAATATTGTTCCTCCCATCATGAATCTTGAAAATAGTGACAAAGATTGTGATCTGAATTATGTCCGTGGTGCCTGCAAAAAAATCAATGCCGATTACGCCCTGAAGAACTCCTTCGGTTTTGGAGGCACTAACGGTTCTTTAGTAATAAAGCGCTGTTCAGAGCAAGCAATGGGAGGTTGCAATGAGTAGTTATAATGTTAAAAGATTCAGAAATTTTTTTGAGGAAAACTTTGCTTACATAAAAAATTTCATGCGCAATGTTGAAAGATACCCGGACTATACGGCTTTAATCGATGGTGAAAATGGAGAAGTCTGGACTTACGCCCAGCTTAACGAGACGGTAAACAGGTTTGCAAACGCTTTTTTATCCAAAGGGGTATCAGCCGGAGATGTTGTGGTTTATCAATTACTTAATAGACCTGAGTTCGCTTTTATCTATCTTGCCTGTCAAAAAATTGGGGCTGTAAATTGTCCGGTCAACTTCAGGCTGGCATCGGGAGAAACAGCTTTAATTCTGGAGGATTCACGGCCCAAGATGTTTTTGTATGATGAGTCATTTGCTCAAGAGAGTGAAAGAGCTCTGGAAATTTCACATTATAATCCAGAGTTAGTCTTTAAAATAAAATCTGCAGATTTTTCAAAATTATATGATGATTCGGCTCCGGAAGAACCAAATACAACATTTATTCCCGGTGCATTTGAAGAAGTAACAAGACTATACACTTCCGGGACCACTGGCTTGCCGAAGGGTGTACCTTTAAACAATATAAATGAAATTTTAACAGCACATGATGTTATAATGCATTTGGGATTAAGTGACAAAGACCGTCTTTTAAATTTATCGCCCTGGTTTCACAGGGGAGGAATTCACATTGGCGGACCTAATCCCGGATTGTATGCGGGGGCTTCTTTGGTTGCTATGAAGGGATTTTTGCCTAAAGAAGCACTCGATATTATCCAGAAATACTCCGTTTCCGTTGTGATTGGTGTTCCTGCTATGTTTACATTAATGCTTGAAGAGCAGGAGAAAAAGAAAAATGATCTGAGTTCTTTAAGAGCTGTTGTAAGTATGGGGGCACCACTGGAAAAAAAATTATGTACAAAAATGCAGGATGTATTCACACCCAATGTATATAATGGATACGGGACTTCCGAGACGTTTTGGAATACCCTGCTCAGACCGGAAGATTTGCCTGAAATGGCCGGATCAGCTGGTAAATCGTGTGTTTTTGATTCAATAAGAGTTGTGAAGGTATACGACGATAAACTTGCCGAACCCACTGATACAGTAGCCAATAATAATGAAGAAGTGGGAGAGGTTATCATACAGACATTTAAAACTTCAATGGACTATTTCAAGAAACCGGAAGAAGTGAAACAGAAGTTTTATAAAGGTTGGTTTTATACAGGAGATCTTGCGGTTTGGGATTCAAAAAGATACATATCGATACGAGGACGTAAAGACGATATGATAAATGTGGGTGGAGAAAATATCTACCCCACCCAGATTGAAGAAGCCATTAACGAATGCGATTTGGTTAGTGATTGCGCTGTGGTGGGTGTTTATGATGAAAAACGCGGCAACAGTATTGCAGCTTATGTAGTGGGGAAAGATGAGAATATTTCATTGGGCGAACTTAAAGATTTTATAAAAAATCATCCTATGATTCCTGTATATAAAAGGCCGCGGTACTATAGAATTATTGGTGAACTGCCTATGACTGCCACGGGCAAAAAACAGCACTATAAATTGAGAGAGCAGGCAAAAGATGATCTTGATAAAGGCCTGCTTTTAAGATGATCTTTTTCGGTGTGTTTTGGAGTTGAAAAAAGTAACGACGATGAAAGTTAGCATCGAAATTACGAATGCAGTAATAAAGGGTCCTTTTATATTATTCAATCCGGCCAGTTTATAGATGAAGTCAACTGTAATAGGACTGAAAAACTGTCCCAGGAATATAGAGGGAGTAATAAATCCCATAGCTGCAACGCCGTAGCCGTCCGGAACGCTGTTTACTGCTTCTGTGAAAATATTGGGAACAGCCCATCCGAGCCCTAATCCCAACACGAACAAACTTGTCAGTAATACAAATGTATTTGGAGAATAAATTATTAATAAAAATCCTGCACTAATCATAAAATAACAGAAAGAAAGAAAAAAACTGCCGAAAAACTTTGCCGCTTTGGAAAAAGAAAGTCCGGCGACAAAACCTGCACCTGTCAAAAGAGATACTGCCACACCGGATAGCGATGATTCCCCGAAATTCATTTGTTCTATATAAATGGCAATATTAACAGGCACAGTATAAAAAATTATCATCGTGAGAAAAGCCATAAACATCCAGGTTATCAGCAACGGCAGCTTTAAAAGCGAAAGCGGTGTGGTGTTGACTGACTTTGGTGCCTTCGGATCTTTTAAAAAGATAATAGTCATTATGAATACAGGAACCGCCAGCAGATAAACTGTAAAACTTGCCTGCCATGCCATTTCCGCGAGAAAACCGGAAATTAAGGTGCCTATAATTCCACCGAGATTTGATGTGGCTGTGGATTTGCCCATTAAATTGGCACGGGTGTCACCTGAATAGAAATCTGCTATCAAGCCTGTTGCCAGGGGCATTAACAGTCCGACTGAAATTCCCAGTACCGCTCTGAAAACAAGAAGCATTTCAAGAGTGGTTGCCAATCCGCCACCTGCTCCTCCTAAAATATATAAAATAAGAGAAAACAGTGTAATTTTCTTCTTGCTGAACATTAAAGCTATTTTGCCGTTAAGCAGTGCGAAAACAATTATAAAAGGAGCCGGTACTGTAAGCACAAGCTTGATTTTCCAGTACGGCTCTTCACTGAAAGCATGAGCAATATTTGCAAGCGCCGGAGAAACAACAGCTCCCGCCATTATGGTGAGCAGCGAAAGGGACAGAATTGTGGCTTTAAATAGTCTGGAGTTTATGGGAATATCTGTAAGCATTCGTTAAATATAATAAATTTTTGCCAATAGATAAACAAAAAGTTTGTTGACTAAAGTATTCCATTATTAAATAATATTTAGACTTATTTGTAACATATTCCCTGGAAGTTGGAGGAAAGCTTTTGGAAAAATTAAATCTGGATCAGGAAACGAAAAATTCATTGGTAAATGCTCAAAAAAATGAAATTTCCGAGTACTTTTTGTACCGTAAAATAGCTGACGGGTTGAAAGATGAGCAAAATAAACAGGTTTTAAAAGATATAGCTGAAGATGAACTGAGACATTACAAATTTTTAAAATCTGTTACGGGCAAAGATGTAAAACCGGACAAATTTAAAATATTTCTCTATTTCTGGATTACAAAAATTTTTGGACTGACATTCGGAATTAAACTGTTGGAAAGAGGGGAGGAAGCTGCGGTAAAAGCTTATGAAAAACTCGGTGAAATTCTTCCTGAAGCTGTTGATATCAAACAGGAAGAGGATGAGCACGAACACACGCTCCTTAATATGATTAAAGAGGAGAGACTGGAATATGTCGGCTCGATTGTGCTGGGGCTGAATGATGCTCTGGTTGAGCTGACCGGAGCACTTGCAGGACTTACGTTTGCATTGCAAAATACCGATCTTATAGCACTTACCGGTCTTATTACAGGTATTGCGGCATCATTTTCTATGGCGGCTTCGGAATATCTGTCAACCGCAGCTGAAAGCAGCAAGAAATATGCTGTTAAATCTTCCCTTTATACAGGAAGCGCTTACATATTAACAGTTTTTTTATTAATTTTACCATATCTGCTGATGCACAATCCATTTCTGTCTCTGCTTACAACAATTATAATAGCAATTTTGATAATAGCGTTTTTTAACTTTTACGTTTCAGTGGCCAAAGATCTCAACTTTATCAAACGCTTTACTGAAATGAGCGTGATAAGCCTTGGCGTTGCATTGCTGACTTTTGTAATAAGCTTCGGTATAAGAAGCTTTTGGGGAATAGAAATATAAAAAACCGGTTACTGGTTTTATCCCGCAATATCTCCGGAAATATATTTTTCCAGTTCTTTTATGGTAAACTTATGATCGGAAATAACCTGCTTTACAACATCACCGATCGAGACAAGACCTGTTAATTTTTTATTTTCCAGAACCGGCAGATGCCTGATACGTTTTTCTGTCATTAATGCCATACATTCCTCGACCGTGTTCTTGGGCGTTACAAATAAGACGTCTGAAGTCATAATGTCGGAAACTTTAAGATCTTTGGATGATTTACCTTTAAGTATAACTTTTCTTGCATAATCCCTTTCGGAAAAAATCCCTTTAACACTATCGCCCTCTGTAACTATGAGGGCACCGATGTCTTCATCACTCATAATCTTCAGTGCTTCAAAAACGGTTTTCTCCGGGGAGACGGTATAAACCTGGTTCTCTTTTTTGGACAGAATATCTTTTACAGTACTCATAAGTTACCTCCTTTTTTATTTTTTAAGCCAAAAATCGAATGATCTGCCGGGAACAAATATGTCAAGTCCTGACGATGTGCCATCCAGTTCATTTGTGACGATATGTGATTCGTCTCCGGGGATATATATACAGTCTCCCTCTTCCACATATTCGGTATTGTTGTTTGAGTCCACTACAGATAGTTTGCCCTGAAGAACGTACAAAACCTGTGCATTTGGATGCTTGTGTCTGGGTGATGAATGTTTGGGTGGTTTTATGAAATGCTCTATTGATATATCTTCTTCGTTGCAAAGGCTTGTCCTTTTCCAGTCTTTTTCGGGCTCATAGTTTTCAGCCTGGGAATGTTTTATTAATTTCAGCATATTAATCCTCCTGTAATAATAAAATTTTAACATAATATTCAGGAAAAACAAATAAAATAACGAAGTTATAGAATTATAAAACTTGCCTGTGGGGGGTTATTTTGATACTAAATAATATGACGAACTATTTTAAAGAGAATATGACTGCTACCCTGGGTGGTATGGCAAGCTTGATAGTATTTATGGGGTTCGGCAGATTCGCTTATACGCCTATTATTCCATATATGCAGGCAGGTGTCGGTATGAGCGATACGCTGGCCGGTGCTATAGCATCCAGCAATTATTTAGGATATCTTTTGGGCACGTTTGTTTTTATTTTTTTAAATAAAATGCGTTATGTTTTATTTGTAATATCCCTTGCGGCTATAGCTGTATCTTCTTCTGCTATGGGGTTTACTTCGTCTCCTCTGTTGTGGCATTTGCTTAGATTTATTGCCGGGTTTGCCTGTGCCGCAGGTTTCATTTTATCCACAGCTATGCTGTTTGATTATTTGGCTGGCAAAAATGCCGTTCGTTATATGGGATGGCACTATAGCGGGGTTGGGGCAGGCATAGCCATCAGCGGTGTTATAGTTCCTGTTTTCGGATTGATCGGCGGATGGGAAGGAGCATGGATTATGACAGGCATTACCTCTGGCATTATCAGCATAGGTGCTGTTTTTTGGATAAAATCTTCTCCTGAATATATAAGTAAAAAAAACGACAGTGTCACTGATTCGGATGAGTTTAAAAGAAAAAAAGAGTTCTGGCTGTTAAGCATTGCTTATTTTATGGAGGGTTTTGGCTACGTTATAATAGGAACTTTTATGGTTGCTGCTACGCAAAATTATCTTGGCGAATCCGGAGTCTCTTATATAGGCTGGATAGTGGTTGGGGTTTTTGCTGCTCCCTCGACTGTTTTCTGGTTTTATGTTTCCGGAAAAACTGGTTTTCCGGCTGCTTTGATATATGCGTACGCAGTACAGCTGGCAGGTCTGATTTTGTTTGTAAGTTTGCAAAACACCGTCTCTGTATTCATTGCAGCGATAACCTTCGGCGGGACATTTATGGGTATAGTTTCTATGAGTGTGACGTTTGGTAAAGAATTATGGGTCGAAAGATCCACACAAGCGGTGGCGATACTTACCACTTTTTTCAGTGTAGGCCAAATTATCGGCCCTTTTGTGGCCGGGTTTCTCTCTGATGTATATAACAGTTTTACATACCCGTTGTTGTTGTCATGCGTGGCTTTATTTACCGGATTGATATTTCTTATGTATCTTAAAAAAGCAGGAGGTGGTTATGCCGTTTGTAAATATTAAAATCACAAAAGACGGAGCAACAGAGAATCAAAAAAAGGAACTGATTAAAGGAGCAACGAAGCTGCTTGTTGATGTTCTTGGGAAAAATCCTTCCACCACGGTGGTAGTAATCGATGAAGTGGAGACCGATAACTGGGGGATAGGCGGTGAAACCGTTACGGATCGCAGGAATAAAAGCTAAAATTCTATTTGCCGTCCGTTATAAAAGGCTTGATATCTAAAATCGGGGTCTCATTCAGCATATCTATGTTTTGCACATAGATTATATTGTTTTCAACTTTTGTAATTTGCAGAACGGAGATTCCCAGAGGGTTTGGTCTAACCGGTGAACAGATACTGAATACACCTTTTTCTTCATTTTTGTGAGGGGGTTTTGTCCTGAGGTTTCGGGTAGAAAATTCCGGGTTTTTGTGGAAAACGAAAATTACCATGATTTTATCCCCGGGTGAATAATCTGTAATCCCTTCTTTATATTTTTTCTCGAGCACTATTCTGCCTTTCTCTTCTGATACGCTCCAATGTCTTGGGGGCTCAGCCGTATCGGTGTAAAAAAAACCTATAGGTTCGAACGCATACTTTTTCATAATTCTATCCTTCATTAAATTTTATATTTTTACAATGTAGCATTTTGGACAGAAGAGGTCAAAATTTTTACTAAGCTGGATTTTCTTATTGTCGAGATAGAGAAAGCCAAATTGTTGAGTAGTTATTGGTATATTGGTATATTTGTTATTGGTGGAAGTGATTCGCACCCGCTCTTAATAAAAGATAAGCACCGGAGTAAAACTCAACTACCTTAACAACCTCAAATACTTCAAATGCCTCTGACTGAGACTGTGTACAAAATAAATATAATGATTGACAAATATACGAATATATGTATATTTGTATATGATTTGACGGAGGTTGATATGCTGGAAGAATATGCGAATAAATTTAAAGCAATCGGACATCCCGTCCGTCTCAGGATTGTTATGGGACTGGCAAAAAAGGAATGCAATGTGACAAAAATCTGCGAAGGCTTGGGACTGCCTCAGGCGACAATAAGCAGGCATTTGGCTCTTCTCAGGAATCTCGGTATTGTAGAAGGTGTGCGGGACGGGCACGAAATCTGTTATAGTTTAACAGATGAAAAAATAGCAAAAATCGTTGATTTACTGATGGAGGAAGAATGATGCGAAGGTTTTTCGTTGTTTGCTTGATTTTATTTGCAACTACTTCCTTTGCTCTTCAGCTTGACTATCAAAAAGGCAAAGAGCTGGTTCTGAAAAATAATAATCTTATTCAGGCTTATAAAGCGAAGGTGAAATCTTCTGAGTATAGATATTATCAGGCCAAAGGCGGGTATCTGCCTGATATCAATATTTCGGAAACATATACCAATACTGACGAGCCTGCAACGGCTGCTTTTTCAACGATGGCTCAGGGTGAGTTTGATATGGATTACTTTAATAATGAGCTGCCTGATCCTGGCAGAATTGAAAATTATGAGACAAAAGTGGAAGTGATTCAACCGGTATTTATGAAAGGAAAAATATATTTCGGGATAAAACAGGCATCGAGAATCAGTGATATTGCGGAGCTGACATCTGAGAGAATTCAACAAGAGGTTCTTTATAATTATACCAAAGCTTTTTTCGGGCTGTCTTTGGCAGAAAAAGCGCTTGAAGTTACAAAAAAGTCATATGAAAGGACAAAAAGATATTATCACCTGACAAAGAATTTTTATGAAAACGGGATGGTTGTAAAAAGCGATCTCATGGTTGCCAAAACTCACCTGCTAAAAAACGAAAGCGCAATAAGCGAGGCGCAGAAACAGGTTGAAGTTGCACAAAGCAGATTACAGCAATTGCTTGGGATTGATGAGGAAATTAACATTGTTTGGGAAACCCCTTCTTTCAAAACAGATAAATCATTGAATAAATACCTGCAAACCGCTTCCAGCAGTAGGGAAGATTTACTTGCACTTGATAAGCAACTTAACATAGCTGAGCTTGAAACCAAAAAATCTAAATTTAATTTTCTTCCTGAAGTGTCACTTTTTGCTAATTATAAATGGAATGAAAGTGAATTTACGAATAGTGGGGCTGAAGGAGCAACATTCGGAGCAAAGGTTTCGTTCAATCTTTTTAACGGTTTTACCGATTACAACAAAGTCAGAGAAAATAAAAGCGATTATCTGTATACGCTTAATATGAAACAGGATAAAGAACGTGAAATAAAATCCCAGGTAAAAGACGCCTATTACAGTGTAAAAGCCGCACGAAAAAAACTTAAGGCTGCTGAAAAACAGGTTGAAGCAGCTTATGAAGCATTATCCATCACTCTGAACAGATTTAAGGAAGGTCTGGTGAAAATCACCGAACTGCTTGACAGAGAAGTCGATGTGAGAGAGGCGGAGCTTAATATGTATATGGCTGAATATGAACATATAACCGGCAGAGCTAAGTTATTGTTAAATTCTGGTATTTTGAATAAAAATTCAGGGGGAAGATAAATGAGAAGTTGGATGGGTATTTTTTTAATGTTCTTGGCTGTGACGGTTGTATCCTGTTCAAATGCCAAAACTGAAGATGAAACGACACAATATGATAAGCCGGATAAATTCACAGTTGAAACTATGGCTGTTAATAAAGAAGTCAGAGCAGCAAAAATCACTTTTTCAGGAACGGTTACCAGTGATAAAACGGTTATGCTGATGCCTAAAATTATGGGGTATATCCGGAGTATAAGTGTTGATATCGGTGATTCCTTTCGTAAAAATGATGTACTTGTCAGTATCAGCAGTGACGAATTGAGTGCCAGGGTTAAACGTGCGGAAAGTGCGTTGAAAGAGGCACGTATAGGTTTGAAACAAGCTGAGTCCGGATTGAAAATGGCGCAGATGGAAAAAAGGAAGGCAGAAGCCCAGTTTAACCTGGCTGAAAAGACATATAAGCGATATAAAAGACTCCTCAAAAGTGAGAGTGTGAGTCAGCAGGAATATGACCAGGTTGAGTCCGAATATTTATCTGCTAAGGAATCTTACGACATAGCTGTTGAAAATGTAAATCTGGCCGAAAAGAAATTAAACCAAGCCGGGCAAAAGCTTGAACAATCCAGGGCTGTGCTTTCAGAAGCCCGGTCTTATATCGATTACAAAAAAATAAAAGCACCCTTTGAGGGAATAGTGCTGCAGAAACTTTCTGAAGAAGGCAATCTTGCTTCCCCCGGCGGTGCTGTACTGAAAATCGGCAGTAATGAGAAAATTGTTGCAGCAGAAATCGGAGAGCGTCTGTTTAATAATGTTTCCGTCGGCGATAATGTGACAATCAGTTATCCGTCGGGAAATATGTCTTTTACTGCGGTCATAAAAAATAAATCCAGTCAGATAATGCCCGGTTCCAGAAAATTTACTGTTGAAACCACTGCCAAGGATATACTCCCTGCAGGTGCGTATGTGAAGGTGATGGTTGCGGAAGGACAAAACGAAGGTGTTTTTATACCAAGATCGGCGGTGAAGCAGGTTGGACAGTTGAACGCAGTCATAATAAAGGAAGGAGATCAGGCAAAAATGCGCATTCTGAAGCTTGGCAGAGAGATCGGCAATAAAGTTGAGGTTTTAAGCGGTCTGAGCGGAGGCGAAAAATTGGTTCTGACAGATGTGGAGTTAATCGAATCCGGAGATAGACTGAAGGAGAAATAAATGGCGGAAAATGACAACATACAAAACAAAAACGTCGAATCAGGTGGTGATTATTCCGGTAATTTTGAAGCTCTAAAAATGGGGTTGGCTGAACGGGTTTCAAAACTCTTTCTTAAATCCAAAATTACCCCTCTGCTTGTCATTGCTTCACTTTTCATAGGTATTGTTTCTGTAATCTATACTCCCAAGGAGGAGGAACCGCAGATTGTTGTTCCTATGGTTGATATTTTTGTTCCTTATCCCGGTGCTAATGTCGGTAGTGTGGAAAAAAATATAACGGAACCTTTGTCTCAACTAATGTGGGAAATTCCCGGTGTGAAATATGTGTATTCAACGGCTATGGATGATATGGGGCTGGTAACAGTTCGTTTTGAGGTTGGGGAAGATGAGCAAAAAAGTATAACAAAGCTCAAAACGAAGATTGACTACAATATGGACAGAATGCCTTATGGCGTAAAAAGTCCGATCATCAAAAAACGCTCTATTAACGATGTGCCCCAGGTGACGCTCACTTTGTGGTCAAAAGAGATGGATGGATATTCACTAAGACAGATAGCCGGTGAGGTGGAGTATAGGCTAAAAAGTGTTGAAGATGTTTCAATTACCGATATCAAAGGCGGCTATGAAAAAGTCGTGCGTATAGAGCCGGATACGGATAAACTCGATGCATATAATGTTGATTTTTTTAAGATAATACGTTCTTTGAAGATGTCCAATGGTTCATTGAATACGGGGAATATTAATCAAAACAATAAAGTGATTTATATGTCAGCCGGAAGCTTTTTCCAGTCCGCTGAGGAGATACGAAATATAGTTGTGGGTGTTCATAACGATTCTCCAATTTATCTCAGTGATGTGGCTGAAGTAAAATACGGAGCTGAAGTACCTGACAATTATCATCTTATGGGGTTTAATAAAGATAAAACAAAAAATATTTATTCTGCTGCAACAATAGCTCTTGCCAAAAGAAAGGGCAGCGACTCTGTTGTGGTTTCTGAGCATATGCTGAGCAAGCTCGAAGATCTTAAAAAAACGGTAATTCCTGATAATGTTAATGTGAGTGTCACCCGTAATTACGGAGAAACGGCCTATGAAAAAGTGAAGACGCTTATTGAACACCTGCTTGGAGCTATCGCTGCAGTGATACTTGTAATGACGCTGACAATGGGCTGGAGAGCCGGTCTTGTTGTATTTGTAGCTTTACCCGTTACGTTTGCCCTAACGTTTTTCGTATATTATCTGTTTGATTATACATTGAACCGTGTAACGTTGTTTGCCCTGATTTTTGTCACCGGTCTTGTGGTGGATGATGCTATTATTGTTGTAGAGAATATCGAGCGGCATTTCAGGATGGGAAGTAAAAATCTGTTTGCAAAAGCCGTAAAGGCTGTAGGGGAAGTCGGAAATCCCACCATATTGGCCACAATTACCGTCATTGTTGCTATTTATCCGATGGCTTTTGTGAGCGGACTTATGGGCCCGTATATGAAGCCGATGCCAATTGGTGCATCTCTTGCAATGATTTTTTCACTTCTCGTAGCGCTGATTATTACGCCTTGGCTTGCTTTACAGCTTCTCTCAGGCAAAGCCGGTAAAGGCAAAGATGCCGAATTAAGTGAAGATGAGTGGGTAAAAGGTACAAAGCTTTATAAGTTTTATAAATTTATTCTCAGCCCTCTTATGGAAAAGTGGTATTATAGGCTGATACTTACCCTCGTCATGGTAGGGCTTTTTATTGCAGCCTTTCTTATGATACCGGCCAAAATGGTTGTAATGAAGATGCTCCCCTTTGATAACAAGAATGAGCTGCAGGTTATTATAGATATGCCTGAAGGTACGCCGATGGAAAGGACCAATACGGTAGCAATGGAGATTGGCGATTATTTGTCAGGTGTGGATCAGATTGAGAATTACCAAATTTATTCCGGCATAGCGGCTCCTATCAATTTTAACGGTCTTGTCAGGCAGTACTATCTGAGAAAGGGAGAGAATGTTGCTGACATACAGGTAAATTTTGTGGCTAAGAATAAAAGGGATTTGAAAAGCCATGCACTGGCAAAAGTTATTAGAGGACCGATACAGAAAATTGGTGATAAGTACAATGCAAACATTAAAATAGCGGAAGTTCCGCCGGGACCGCCTGTTATGTCCACTCT
>Ga0208664_100338_pt1 | contig 13800 bp, 16 predicted proteins | sample Wag42014_10_20_FD_187332 | JGI IMG/M metagenome (GOLD analysis project Ga0208664, IMG submission 187332) | Deep subsurface shale carbon reservoir microbial communities from Ohio, USA - Utica-2 Time Series 2014_10_20 (SPAdes) (version 2) ... | reverse complement strand
GCTGGTACAAACACATCCGCTTTGCCCCAAATAAACTGCTGGAAAAAACAATTAAATATCTTAGAAAAGCACTAACAGATTTTAGAAAGAAGGTGGTGCTAAATTAAAACCACCAGTACAGTTTAGATTAATTTTTAAGCTATGAAAACCATAGTTTAGCTAAGTGCGTCTAAAATCTGGAAGCTGAATAATTTATTTAACTGGTAATTTAAATGAAGACTAAATATTTGATTTTAATAGATTGAAATGATTTTTTAACGGCAAAAACCTAAAAAGAACCACTTTAACTATTTACTTGCCGAATTCAAGTTTAAATAATTCCATTTTATCATTAATCACTTCATATATAAATAAATGCTTTTTATTTATTAAAAATATAAATTCATCCAATATTTATACCTCCTAACTCCAACCAAACATATTAATTTAGATTTTTTATAAAAACTGCAAATCTAATGGTTAAGTTCTGATAAACAAATTATAATAGTATTGTGAAATCATTTGAATAAAATTACACTTAACTTAATAATTAATCTTTTATATTTTATTTGCTGCTATAATTCTATCTTTTATATATTTCTCTAAATCATTACTTAACTTTTCTACAATATTCCCATCGGCATACTCGAATATTCCTGAATCATTATAAATTGCATAATGTTCATCACCTAAATTCTCTATTACCAGATATTCTTCCTTTAAAAATCTATCATCTAGTATTTTTTTTGAACTTAAAACAATATTCATATAAGAATCTTTATTTACACCCAATCCAAAAATTTCTATATGACCAACCGAAATTGCTCCATATTTTTTTAAATATGATTTCATTTTAGAAGTCATTTCAAAACCTAAATCATTCTCTGCATCCTTAATTTCTGATTCACTAACTTCTCCAATCAAATAGACTTCTTTATCACTTTTGTTAATAGCCTGATCTATTTTTTCCATTTTTATTACCCCCAATATTTAGATCTTTCTTTCCAATGTTCAGCTCGTTCATAATTAAATTTACTTCTATTGATCTCACTCTCACTTGCATCATGTAATATAGAATAATTATTGCTGCCACGATGAGTGTCCCACTTCAATTCAGCTAAAGGAGCATCTGAACCTTGATTAATATGATGAAGTTCATAAGGGTCGCCATTATTATCTAAAGGCGCTAAACCATTTTGAGCTCTTTCTAAATTACTCCTACCAAAATCATCCTTTATGTTTAAATCAATATTACTATCTTTTTGAACTAAACTTGGTCGATTATTAACATCTTTCTGTAATAATCCCTCATCTTGATATATTTCTAATTCTTCGACGGAGCTAATATGTTCATTTATTTCATCAGTATAATAACTTCCTAAATCTGTGTCGTCTACAAAAGCAGGTACATCAGAATCTCGACCATTATCAAATTCATTAACTAATTCTTGCGTTTCTGAAAATTCCATTATTTAACCTCCCTTCTAAATATTTTTTCCTTCCAAGCAAAATAAAACTTCTCAAAATCTTTTGACTGACTTACTTTATTCCTTAGTATAGATTTTAATATTTTATATTTTATTAAATTATTGTCATTATCTATATTTATATACTTACTTAATGCCAACAAAGCTTTTTTAGTCCAAGACTCATAATTTTTTGTATTTTTAGCAAAAAATATAATTTTATCTCCGGAAACTAACTTACTAATTATTTTTGATAAAATAAAATAATTTTCTTTTTTCCATAATTCCATTTCATTATTTTCACTAAAATGTAATAAATCATCAATCAAAATTTCTTTTAATTCAAAATTAAAATTATGTTCTTTAATCCATTCTACTATTTTAAACACTTTATCATCTTTTTCTATATTATCTATATTATATAATAGTTTAACTAATTCAACTTTGTATTTTGAATTTTTTTTAGATTTATTTTTATAAACTTTAATATAATCATAAGGTTTTTCATTTGTGAATTTATCAATTTTAGCAAGAATTGGCTCAGACCAGTTATTTTGATAAACAGCAGCAACACCTGTCTTAAGTCTAGAAATTTCTTTTATCTGTTCATCATTCAAGTTAGCTGCTTTACCAACTAAATCACGATCTGATTTATCAGGAAGTTTTAATATGATCTTTGTATTAGTGTTTTTTATCACTGAAGAATCCAACAAATCAGGGGATTGATCAACAATTATAAATCCTTCTCCATAGGTACGCATTTCTGCTATAGAATTTGATATCATCTCCACAGATTTACCTTGTAGATTTCCACTTTCTTGATTTTGAGTCATAGAACTTTTTCTTAATAAATGATGAGCTTCCTCTAAAATAGTAACATGTTTTAATTTATTATTGTTTTCTTTAGTATTAGCAAATCTATTTTCCTGTAATCTCATAAAAACAATTCCCATCAATAACGATTTAGTTTCCATTGAACTTACTCTACTAAGATCAATTATACAATTCTCTTTAAAAAGCTTATCAAGAGAAAGTTCATTATTAGTTAATATTTGTCCAGTAAGACCATTTGTTAAAGATTTTACTCTTGTAACTAATGCTCCAATATAATTACTTTTTACTTCATCTGAATAGCTAGACAACTTAATTACATTAGGTAATATTTTAACAAGATCTTCAACTGAAGGATAGCTTATATTCTCACCTAAAAAAATAGATTTATCTAAATCCCAACCAGTTCTCCTGTAAGTTTCTTCAATCGCTTCTTTTAATACTGCCGGCATTGCTGCATACATAGGCCAACAAGCATTAAAAATTTCAATCAATCGATCGATATGTTCCAAAATATGTATTTCTTGTGGAAATTTAAAGGGATTTATTTTTAATAACTCAGTATATTTCGAATTAGTTCCAAAAACATTAACATCATCATAACCACCAAATACTTCTTTGTATTCTCCTTTTGCTGGTTCAATTACTAGAAAATTTCTATTTTCATTTCTTAATTCATCAATAATTTTGTAAATAGTATTAGATTTTCCAGTGCCAGTTGAACCAGTAATAAAAGTGTGGGCAGTTAAACTATTTAAATTTAATTTAACTTTCTTTTGTTCAGTTTCACCCATATGATAAAATTTGCCAAGTTCTATTTTTTCCCCTTTATTTGATTGATCATTAGATAAAATATTTCTTCCGAACTCAGCTGTTTCCATTACTGATACACCTTTAACTGATTTTAAAGGTAACCCCATCTGAATTGTCAATTCTTTACCACTGATTAGTGAACCAGGAGTAACATAAGGAGTATCCATAACATTAGAAATATTTAAATCAATTAATGGGTGACTTAATTTTTTTAAGTATTTTTTTATATATTTAAGTTTATTTTTATGATCATTATCCCAAGTATTTACAAAAGCTGTTTCTATTGCAGAATCTTTTCCTCTCATTAAAGATTTGTAAGTACTAGCTGCAATATTTGCTGTATGTGGATCATCTGCTAAGAAATAACAAGCTGAATTCCACATTCCATAATCTTGTGATTCTGACAATCTATCTAATTGATCATCAATTTTTTCTAATAAATTTGAAACTGATTTTTTTTCTTCAGTAATTTGAATAGTTTTAGAACTTCCTATGGTTTCAGATTCATTTCTGCTTTTTTGCAAAGATTTTGAATGAGATTTACCAAATGTTTTTGAGTTACCTTTAGACTTACTAGAATTACTTGATTCAGAATTATTATAAGTTTCTCCTTTGCTTTCGCCACCAATAATTCCTCCGCCAATCACACTACCCGCAATTGCTCCTGTAGTAGACCCAAGTACTGGAACAAAACTACCAACTATTAATCCAATAGTTCCACCTATAGCTGCTCCTTTATTTTTGTTTGTAGAGGTATTTTGAGAATATCCATTAGTTTTAGTTTTTCCAACTGTATAATTTTGAGTTTGTGTTAAACTTTGATTTATTGTTTCTGTAAAACCTTCAGTAAGACCTTCAGTTACTGTCTTACTTTCATTTACACTAAAACTATAATTATTTTTAGCAAAAGGAGATAACTTAGAATATATATTCTCATAACCTGCTTTAATATTTTCTATTTGATTATTTTTTATTGAATCTGAAATGAATAGGGCTGAAAACTTCTCCCCCTGCATTGCATCAATTAATTTTTCTAGACCTTGGACAAAATTATCTTTATCGTCTTTTAATGATGGAATACCAGAAACTGAAGATACTGTTCTTTCTTTATCTTCATATCTTGATTTAGTAATATCTTCAAGAATATTATTTATTTCATTATTACTTAAATTCTTAATATTACTACCAGAAAAGTTACCTTTAAAAGTTTTCTTTAGTACATTTTTAGCCACAGTCGGATCAACTAAATTTTTTTGAGTTTTTATTCCTATATATAAATCGATATTTTCACCATTACTATCCAGAATCATAATTAAAGAACTGTTTATATTATCTAAAGCATTATAAACATTTGATAATTTATCTAATGTGTTTTCATTTTTGTCATATACAATCTTATCTATTTTTAATAATCTAAATGAATCTCTTATTTTTAAATTATTTATCCTATCTGGAATAGGAACAATATCAAATTTTGTTAGTACACTTAGATAATTTTTTTTAATAAATGAATTAGCTAAAAGATATGTTGAAAGAATTTTATCGTCTTGAACCTTTACTTGATTTTCATTTTCTAACGATTTATTTTCAACCATATGAACCCCTCTTTTTTGATTATAATATTATATGTAGCCAAGATCTTCAAGTATTTTCTTTATCACAATAACTATAATAAATAAAAATATTAAAAATATAATTTTTATGAATTCATATATATAAGACATGATTTTTTTGAAATAATTAAATATATTACTTTTCATAATAATCTCCTAACTCATAGGACTAATAACAAGTTTTTATAAAGTTTATTGAAGAGTACATTTTATAAAAATTAAAATTAAATTTATTTTCTGTCTTAAATTGCAATAATAATTTGAACCAAAATATTTAATATGATTTTATCAGTTCTTTAAATTTTTCTGTATTATTTGACCTTTGAGCTATATTCAAGACATCTTGAGCTTCATAATTGATACCATTTTCTAATAATAATTTAACAATATCAATATCATTATCTGATAAAAAATAATATAAAGCATTTAGACCTCTTGAATCTAGATGATTTATTTTAATACCCTTTTCTATTAATAATTTAGCCATTTCATAACTTTGAGCATTCATTAGCAGGTTTTCTTCACTTGAAGTAAAACTTTTATCTACATCTGCACCATTATCTAAAAGATATTCAACAACTTTAAGCTGGTCATATTTAACAGATTTAAGTAATATATTCTGATATTCATATGGATAATCATTACTAGGTGACAACGGGTTTTTTACTAAATGCTTTAACATTGCTAAAGAAATATCTATATAATCATATCTTAAAGAGGTAAAAAGAATCGGTTCTGCATCATTATCATAATAAATTTCAACATCAATATTTGCGTCATTGGCAATTAACTTTTCAACCATTTTCAAGTTATTACCCAAAACGGCAGAAACCAAAGGTTTCCAATTCCAATCATCCACAAATCTATTATTGGTAGGATAATAATTATTAACATCATACCCTTCACTAATAAGCGCATCAACTTTTTCCATATCATTTCTTATCACTGAATATAATAATGGATATTCACTTTTATTTTGAAGTATACCTAACATATTCAATAAATTATCATAATGATCTCCTACTGCATCAAGATTAATATCAAAAATTGTTTTACCATCACTATTTGCAGCATTAATATCTGCCCCGTTTTTAATTAAGGTACGAATTACTTTTTCTCTTCCTATATTTCCACCAAAAATAGACATTGTATTACCTGATCCCTCTTTGATAGGCCCCTTAACAGAAAAAATTAGAGCAGTATTATCTGAATAATCCCGTTGATTAATATCCGCTTTATTTTCTAATAATAAACGAGTAGTTTCATAATTAGCATATATAGATGTATACATTAAGGCAGTTTTACCATCAAAATCTGCAGAATTGATATTTGCTCCTGAATCTATTAAAAATTTTACTATTCTATAATTATCTTCTTCAAAAGGATTCATCTCCGAAGCATAGATTAATGCATTTTTACCATTTTCATCATTAATAGCATTAATATCAATATTGGTTGTATCAATTAATACTTTAGCAGATTTTAGACTATTTTCTTTTGCTGCCTCCATTAAACTATTGGTACCATCTATTGTTTTTTGTGTAATATTTGCCCCATTTTCTATTAAGCTATTAACAACCTTTGGAAAATCAAAGATGACAGCATAATGCAAAGCATAGAAGCCTTCTTCTGGGTTAGAACTATCAGGATTGTATGAATTAACATCTGCACCATAATCTATTAATAGTTCTGCAATCTCAGGATTATTATTTATTAATGAATGAATTAACGGAGTATAATAATATCCTGCTTCATCAATTGAATTTACATCTGCACCATTTTCTATTAATAATTTTGCAATTTCATAAGAACCACTTTTAGAAGCATGAATTAATGGAGTCATCCCCATATTTTTATAGTTCACATCAGCTCCTTGATTAATCATAGCTTCTGCTTTTCTTAATTGCCCCTCTTTAGAAGCTTCAATTAGTTCAATATTAATGTTTGCAAAAACAACACCATTAGTAAATAATAAAAGTAAAATTATTGTTAGAATAAAGATAGTAATTTTTTTCATTATTTTTCATCTCCCTGTATTGTATTATTTGTCGAAAAATGTAGAATTATATAGAAAAAATGTAATAAGTTTCTATTAATATTATTATGGATAGATTTTGTAATTCCTTTATTTATTTGTAATGTGAAGTCAAAAAAAGAAGCTATCAAATTAATGACAGCCTCTTAAATAAATACTCATCTAATTCTGATATAATCTCTACCTGAGATTATCAAATTATCTTTGATTTTAATTCTAAATCTCTTAGCTTCCTCTACCAGAAATTCATTGAATTCATAATCATCACTGCTTACTTTCAATCCAGCAGCTTTATTATAACCTAATATAATAGAATGAGCCTCTAATCTTAAAGCCTTATAAAATAAATCATCAGTACCAATCTTTTGAAAAGCATCAACTCCCCTCATTAGTTCTACTACACCAATTAATCTGTCATCCCTATCTAAAGCAATCATCCCTACAACTTCTTCCTGAAAATCCATCTTAAGTACATCAACAAATATCTCTACAGCATCTTCCGGTTTCCTAATATAATTATTTAATCTGTCGTTATCCTTCTTTTCATCATCAAATTCAATACTATCAATTTTTAGCATCTATGCAGCTCCTCTCTATATGTGATTTTCTTCCTTCATACTGCTGTAATTACCCTCATTGCCGACTATAATATGATCTACTACATTGACCCCCAGTATCTTACCTGACTTAATCAGCTTCTTAGTAATATTAATATCATCACTGCTCGCGTCTATATTTCCACTCGGATGATTATGGCCTAATACTATACCGGCTGCATTTTGTAAGATTGCTCTTTTAAATACTTCTCTGGGTGTAACAAGACTTGAATTTAAGGTGCCAGTTGAAACTTCAAATAATCCAGTCACCTTATTTCTCACATCTATAGTCGCCATCACAAAAACTTCTTCTGATCTTTTATCTAATTCAGCGACTTCAATAAATAAGTTCCTTGCTGCTATAGGATTATTGATGGTCTTGTCAATATCATATCGCCCACCACTTTCTTTAACCACTCTCAGTGAAAACTTCTGTATATTGACCATTATTATCTACTCCTTTGTGTTTGGTTTTCAATCTTTTTAGTCGAATCAATTTTTGTTCCTCCAGTAATTCCAATTCATCCATCGGCTCTGCATAAGGTCCCAAAGCTCTTTCAACCCTCCATTGATCACTGGGTACTCCGTTAACTGGCATTTCTATCACCTCATTCACTTTAACAAACTTCTATTTCTCCAGCATCAATAACCAAATCCAGTTCACTGTCAGTATCAACTGCTCCCGGAACCACCTCTATATCACTTAAGCTCTCAAAAGTTTCATTAGCATATTTATCAATCAGTAGTTCCAATAATCTATTCTGATCTCTTTGCAGTAATTCAACAGCTTCTTCATCTGCTGCTTCAACTATTAATTCACCACTGTGAAATTCTCTCCAGCTGCATATAACTTTGTATTTAGGCATCTATCATCATCCTTTCTCTTCCCCTATTTGTTAGGCCATCTTTTTAAATGTATTCAATATATTTTTAAGCTGTTTAAACTGACCATCACTTAAATCATCTATTGAGATGTGCTTATCTTTATCTAGACCTTCTTTTTCTTTTACTTCTTTCAGGTAGGTAAATAAGTCTTTTCTCAAATCTTTATTGTCACCCACTATCTTTTTAATCTCTTTTTCTCTCTCAGATAGTTCAGCTTCTATTTCTATCGGTTCATTTTCATTATCTTGAGATTCCTTCTTTTTCTTGGAATACGGCCGTCTCGGATTTTCTTTATCCTTCTCATTTAAACGCTGCACATCCATTTCTTCAGCAGTTACCAGTCCGGAAACAGTAAAAGCTCTCTTTAACGCCATTGATTCAGCTACCTTCAATATCATAGCTGATGGATATTGACTCCAGACCCTGGTGCCGGCAAAATATTCCTGAAAAGGAGCAAAGACATAGACTGGATATTCTCTATCTTTTCTGTAGACCAAAGCATAAGCTCCAATAATATCTCCACGATTAGTGCCGTATTCATGATCTATACCCTGGGCTTTTCTTCTGAATTTATCATTTTCTCTAACCACATCTGACACCAGGCCGTTGTATTCCTCATGTCTGTCAGCTATTTTTAGATACCCATCTCTGGAGGTCATGATTGTTGGTTTACCTTTGATCTTCCAGAAAAATATCTCTTTATTAAATGGATCCAGACCATAGGTTTTGGCAATATGCAGAAACATTCTTAGTTCATCAGTATTAGCATCACTGGCAACTGTTCTTTTTATAGTCTCAACTTCTTTTTTAGTAAAGCTGATCAGTTCCTTATTCCTGCTTTCAATATCTACAACTTTATTTTGAGCACCCAATTAAATAACCTCCTTCAGCTTTTTATCGTTTTCTTTGTTCTTAATTAGATAATCATCACAGTAATTAATAATCTCGGAAGCTAAATTATCTATTCGTTTTAAGCTCTGCTTTAAATCATAGGATTCCTTATATAATGCTAAGTACTTATCTGATTTAATATCTACACCATAGTGATCCATTACCACAAAAGCAGCAGCTTCAGCTTCCATTTCTTTAACCTCTTTACTCAGTTCAGATACATTATCCTGATGGAGCAGTTCATGTCCTAATTCATGGACTAATACTCCGGCTTTTTCAGTCTGATTGAGTATTTTATTGAGTACAATTTCTCCTCCTCTGGAATAGCCTTTGAGAGCTTCTGGCAGCATTTTTAGAGTCAGGATTATATCCTTTAATTCAGTATATTGAGCCAGTGGCTTGTATAACCTGCTGTAATCATCAGCAACTGATATATCTAGATTAGGCAGTGGGTCACCTTCAGTCTGGCTGACATCAAAGACATTAACCGGCCTAAAATACATTCTCTTAACTTCTTTTTCTACTTCTTTCAGCTTTCCACCAACTTTTTTCTCTGTTTTAACTTTCTTTTTATAGGTGAAGGGAGCTAGAATTGATATAGCTTTTTCACCTTTTTTGACATGACGGTTAAATTTCTTCTGCCACTGCTTGTATCCGGCTATATAACTTGCCTTAGGCTTCTGCATCTGGATTAGAATAGAATTCTGATAGCTGTAGTTATGAAACTTACCTAAAAACTGGAGCATCTTCTTAAACTCATCTGACTCTCTAACTGAATCAATCCTGTTATTCAGCTGCTCTAATAGCTTTTTAGTTTTATTTTTACTCATTTCATTACCTCCTAAAAAAGCCCAGCCGGTTAAGGCTGAGCTTTGAGTATTTTTATTTAAATTTCTTTTGTAATTATTTAACTTAAACATCAGTCTTAACTTTAAACTTCTCACCTCGTTCTATAACTTTGATTCCTTCAATAACCTCACCGGTATCAGCTACTACTGCTTTATCACCTACTACTATAATTTTCTGCTTCAGCTTCCTTTTATCAACTCTCTTTTTAACCTTTATAGCATCTTTCAAGTTCTTCTCTGCAAACTCCAGCAGCTTGCTGTCATCATATTCCCACTTATCCCTCTGCTTTCTAAACTGCAGCTGGCCGAAGGGCAGTTTATGAGTTTTAAGTTCCGGATCATCATCCTTTAAATCCAGAGCGTAATATTTGAGCTTCATCTCTAAATACTCAATGTCATTTTTTAAGCTGCTGTTTTCAGATTCCAGCCAGCTGTTCACTTCATCAACCTCTTTTTGAATAGCTTCAATCTCTGTTTCAGCAAATTCCTCATTTTCATTCTTCTTCTTTTTTAGATGTCTGATTTTTCTCAGCGCCCAGTTAGCTTTTTGGTCATTATCTATTATAAAATAGTCTTCTTCTTTTTCCTGGCTTTCCACCTTTGGTTTTAATTTAATGGCTTCCATAACTGCCTCCTTAATTTTCCGGTTGTTTTGCCTCAACATTATTTAAATCTTCACCACAGTAAGGGCAGATCCAATCGCTTCTGCCGGCACTGTAGCTTTTCCCCTTACACTCCGGACATTCCTTTACATACATCTATTTAAACCCTCCTAAGCTGATTTAGTCTTTAGATAGTTATCCTTAGTCAAACCCTTGAGCATCTCTTTAATCGGCTTCTCACCCTTGTCTAGCACCGGCATAATAACAGCTTTAACCTGATCCTGATTATTTAAGATGAAAATAGGATTTTTATTGTCTTTGGCCTTATATTTCACCCCATAATCAAGTAGAAAATCATAATCCCGGTTAAACATACCAATATCATTGCCGGCCTTATAAATTCTAACCTCATCACCTGAATCATTTTTCTTATAAAAGTCAGTGACTACTGCTTTGTACTTAGCATTACCAATCTGGCTTGTAACTGTTTTAGTGTTCAGCTTATTTTCTGCAAAAACATTACCACCTGCTGAAGAGATGGTTCCCTCAAAGTTAAAGGGTATATCTGCAGTTGACTTGTAGCTGTTAAATTTAGCGAAAAACTTGCCGAATTCAGCCTCATTCAGCTTTACCATAATATAGGTGTCAGTAACGTTATATGATCCATCCTCAAACTTTTCAATTATTACATCATTTCTCTTTCTAACCAGCTTTGCAATTTCTTTACCATCAATCATTTTATCCACTCTCCTTTAAATTTTTTAGACAAATAAAAAGACCTGCCACTTAAGGCAGGCTAATAATCATTAGATGATATTAAATTTTACTTAAAGATGTCCGGTAGTTCCCTCCAGATCGCATCAAAACTGGTGTTATTCTGTCTTGATATCTGTTCTACAGCTCTACTTGCTTCCACTCCTAAAATGATCAGCTTAATGGCTGCTGCAGCTAATGCTGCTAGTGATACTGACATTGTATTCCCCCTTTCTAAGTGCTTATGTTAAAGGCTTAGTTATTCTGATTCACCTATATAATATATAACCGTAATCTGTTCAAATTAATTCTAACGGCAAAAAAATAGCCATCCCCGTTAAGAGGATGGCACAAAGTTTAAAATTAAATAATTGATTGTCAATAAGTTATTCCACCATTGTTTTTTAAATATCTTACTATTTCCGTATTTTTTTCTTCTTCTGCAAACTTCAAAGCTGTATTGCTTTTGAAATCAGTATTATTAATATCAGCTCCTCCATTTATCAATTCTCTTACTATACTAATATACCCATTTTGAGAGGCTAATATTAAAGCCGTTCTTCCTTTGTCATCATAAATTTCTAAATCAGCTTTATTTTTTATTAAAATTTGTACTGTTGATAAATGACCATTTTGGGCCGCACTTAGTATTGCCTCAGATCCATTAAAAGATAATGATACGCCTATATCAAGTAATATATTCACTATTTCTGAATGACCATTTTTGGCTGCACCTTTAATCGCCTGAGAACCATCAAAAGATGAAGATGATACTCCCATATCAATCAACATTTTTACTATTTCGGAATGACCATTTTCTGCTGCAATTATTATAGGAGTTTCCCCGTTTTTATCTCTGTCGTTATAAATATCATTTGCTCTTAAAATCTTTTTTGCCTGACTTAAATTATTATTTTTTAGAGCTTTATTTAAATCTTCTATATTACTATTGACACCAGCATCAATTAATACCTGTTTTATTTCTTCATAACCTGATTCAGACGCCATTTCATATGGTGAATTAGCATTCCAATTAATAACTTTTAGATTAGCACCTTTGTTTATTAAAGTTTTTAATATTCTAGGCCGGTTGTTCTCTATTGCTAAAATTAAGGGCGTCTGTTGTTTATCATTTTCTGATTCAAGATTTGCACCTGCAGATATTAGAGTATTTAATACTTCCAAATGTCCATTACTAACAGCTTCCATTAAAGCATTAACTCCATTAGATTGTCTATGATTAATATTGACGCTATTTTTTATAAAAAGTGTAACAATATCTAGATATCCTTTACTAGCAGCATCTATTAAAGCATTTCTTCCAGATATCACATAATCTTTTTCATTAATAAACTCATATGTATCATTGATATTTGCACCAGATTCAATTAATTCTTTTACTACGTCTGTATAACCATAATCTACCGCTTTATTCAGAGCCGTTCTCCCAAAGTTATTTTTTGCATTTATATCAATACCTGCATTAATAAGTACTTTCATAAAATCAACAAAACCATCTGAAGCAGCATACATTAATAGAGTTTCTCCGTTTTTATCTTTTATATTCACATCAGCACCAGCAGATATTAATATTTTTAAAGTATCTGGATGTGACCCTTGTCTTATTGCTCTAGATAAAGCAGTTGAACCATTTTTATTCGTGAAATTAACTTTAGCTCCATTTTTTATTAGCTCTTCTAAAATATCTGTTTGCCTTTTATAATGTGTAGCCACCATTAAAGGAGTTGTACCCATTTCATCAGTAACATTCAAATCAACCCCTTTATTTATTAAAATTTTAACTATTTCTAAATTATTATATCGAATAGCTCTCATTAAAAAATTTATCAAAAAATCATCCTTTTTATTTATATTTTTATTTAAACTTGTTTCTACTTTTTTGGGATTATTATTTTCCAAAGCTTTTAGTAAAATTTCTTTTTTATCTTTTCTTATAATTTTATCAGCATTTTCTAAAATATTAATAACTTTTTCATTATTCCGGCTTTTAGCTAAATCTAAAGCAGTCATGCCTTGTCTCTCTGTCTTTTCTACTTCTGATCCGGCAGAAATTAATATTTTAGTGATGTCCTCTTCTCCAAATGCAGCTGCGTTCATTAAAGCAGTTTGCCCGTTGTTTGTGCTTTTTAGGTCAGCCCCCTCTGATAACATCAATTCAACTAAATCTTTATTCCCTGATCGAACAGCATTTATAAGTGGAAAACTACCAGAATTATCTTCTAAGTTTATGTCGGCACCATTATTAATTAAAAACTTTACAAATCTATAATTACCACCTTGTGAAGCATAAAATATTGCTGATTGTCCCAACTTATTTTGACTATTTATATCTGCACCATTTATTTGTTGTATACTAAAATTACCGGGAATTGCAAAGTAGTATTCCCGAAAGTTGCAAACTAAAATTCCCTATTATTGCAGAATAAAAAAGTCATTGCAGTCACCCCCAAAATACCGTACCCTTATA
>Ga0208664_100334_pt1 | contig 14044 bp, 8 predicted proteins | sample Wag42014_10_20_FD_187332 | JGI IMG/M metagenome (GOLD analysis project Ga0208664, IMG submission 187332) | Deep subsurface shale carbon reservoir microbial communities from Ohio, USA - Utica-2 Time Series 2014_10_20 (SPAdes) (version 2) ... | reverse complement strand
TTAAGCCTTCTGTAATACGTTGAAAAGAATTTATATTATCTCTTATCTGAGCAGTTAAATTGCTGTAATCAAAGAACTCGCTTACATAAGAAACACTATTATTAATTGAATAATTTTCAGGTGATTTTGAAGTTGTTCTTTCCATTATATTCTACCTCCTTACTGATCCGGTAAATTATTGCTAAGGTAATATTTATCTTAAATTTTTAAAGCATTATTATTAAATTCTTTTTTAGCGTTAATTACTAATCCTATTCTATTAATCGACCAGTTATAATCGTTAAGCGAAACGGCTGCAATTTTTTTAGCAAAATCAACTGCTTTATTGATTTTAGAAGAAACTTCACCCTGGATAATAAAGTTAGCACGAAGCAAACTCAGCTGAAACTGATATTCTCCATTCTGTGAAGACATAATAATTCGAGGTACTTCAGGAGGGGTCTGATCATTTACCGGCAGAACTGATTTTTGCCCGCCATCAAATATATTAGCAAAACTTTTATCAAAAGAATCAGCTATTTTAAAAAGATTAGATGACTTCCAAAAAATATAAAATAATACCACCTGTACCTGCTGGATATTAGCATCCATAGCTTTTCCTCCTAAGTATAAACTAGCATTATAAAAGCTTAGTAAATAATGAAGTCTGTAAATTATATCTTAAACCCCAGTTGCAATTCCTTTATTAAATTATATCTTAAATAAAGACTACAATCAATATCTATTTCAAAAAATTTCCAAATGAATTCTAAAGCTATCATTTCGAGATAATTAAGTTCTAAAGAACTTTCCTTTAGAACTTAATTATCTGACCTATTTGTTGCATACTAAAATTATCGGGAATTGCAGAATAAAAACATCCATTGAGTAGACTTTGTTGAAGTGAGATAAAAAACCCCCACCAAAAATTTAAAGTTCCAGTGGGAGTAATAGACAAAACTATTATTTAATTCTAAACTTTAATTTCAATTTTTTCTGTAATATCAATTAAGTTAATAATTTCTGTATATAACTCAACATCTTCTTTTTCAGTAGTTAATGAAACTACTAATGAGTATCTCATCTTTTTTTCTGCCTTTCCTAAATAACTTCTTGTTTTCCACCAGCCATTTGCCGGATAAACTGCTATCTCATTCATTTGAGAAAGATCAGCTGCAGTACCAATCCATATATCAGAGTGGATTGAACCTTTATCTCTAGCATTCATACCTAATGTCCAATTATCAGTAGTAGTATTATTATAATTATCATTTTTATCTTTTTCTTTTTTATTTATTCTTGATAAAAAAGTCTGTTCATCTTCGTCAGGTCTTTTTAAATCAAATCTTAATAGAGCAGAAGGATATCTATATCTATCTTTCCAGCCTATTTCTCCCGGACCTGGTTCAATAAAATAAGATAAAGTGACTCTCATATTTACTTCTGTTTCTCCTAATGATAGTAAAATATCTTCTGGCCAAGGTATTTTATATAAATTCATTTCTTTTGAACGATAATTACTTGCTCCTTTTTCAAAAGGTTGAATTTCATCTTCAATTACTAAGTTAACGGCATTCTCATAACTCCATTTGGCTCTTTCTAAATTTGGAACTCCATAACCACAGGTTCTTAATAACTTTAAATAATCAGATTTAAGTTCTCCATCTAGAAACTGTTCTTTCATTTTATCTGTCCATTTTGCTGAATGAATAATTAGGGCTCTTATTGTTTCCGGCCAGACATCTGGATACTCAGCCATTAATTGCGAAGCAAACCAGGAAGCTTTAGCAGTTGCTGCACTTGTCATATTTATTGAAGCAAAATGATTTTCAGTATATTTATAATTTGTAGTTAGTTCCGAAAGATCTTCACAGCTAGAAAAAAATGGTTCTTCAGCGGATATATTATCTACAGCCAAATTTCCACCTTCCATTAATATTTCAGGTTTAATTGCCCAATCATTATCCCAACTACGAGAAGTCTTACTGAATGGAGAAAGTCCACCAACCGGAGCTAATGCTTGATAATCACTATAATCAGGATCAATGATATCTTTTTTATTAGTAAATGCACCTACTGTAATTGCATTCCAGGCCTGACCTGGTTCTTCAACTACTTCAGTGAAATTACTCTTGGGATAATTTGAATAATTACTTTTTCCGCTTATATTGCCTGAGGAAACAAATAATAGTCTTTTAGTATTATCATAAAAACCAGAAGTAACTGCATCTACTGCTGCAGACCAGGATGATGGAGCACCAGTATTTAAAATATAATTATTTGCTGTTACCGCCATACAAAATACTCGACTTAACTCAGGGTTTTCTATTTCTGCTTTGTAAATTGCTTCTTCAAGTATATAACCATATAATTCGTCATTATTTTCTCCATCTGGAGGAAGAATTTTAATTGACTCAATAAAATGATTAATGTCTAATTGTTTATCCATATTTATTGCTTGTTGTAAATCATTATAAATTGCTAATCCAGCCATCATTGTTCCATGACCAGAATGATCATAACTCCCCCAATCTAATTTATAACTCTGACAGTTATTATTACAAACTGGATCTATTAGCGGATGTCCTGAATTCAAGCCCGTGTCAAGTAGACAAATACTATTTTGGGCCCTTTTGTTCACATTTAATCGCAACAACAAATCATCTACCCACTCAATCTGTTCCCTATTTTCTAGACCTGTAAAGAAATCAGCAGTCAATGATTTCCTTCTTATTTCAGCAATTACTGGTCCCTCTTCTATTAAATCTAGAATCTGCTTGTTATTAAGATAAACTGAAAATACTTTTCTTTCAGGAAAATTAATAACACCCTTACCAACCTGAATATCTAGAGATTCAGCTAGTTTTATAAATTCATCTTCGATATCTTCACCATTATCATAAATCCAAATTTCACACCATAATTTATCTTCAGCGGGGATCCACTCAATCTCACTCTGCCAGAACGACTGTAAAATTGCCAACTTAATATCTTCAATACAATTAATTAAGTCTTGATTACTTCTTTTACCTTTACTCGTTAACTGATCAGGATCTAAATATTTTTTTATTTTACCTAAAAAATGTCCCTCTTTACCGTCGGGAATAAAAACTAAAACTTGCATTTTGTTACTATCTTTTAAATGCTTAATATTAAGTATTCTTATTTTTTTCTTCAAATCTTCTAAACTTTTGACTTTATATTTAAGTGAATCATCAACTGTAAATTCTATATATGTTCCCTGTTGAGATTTAAAATACTTATTCTCTCTTTCAGTTTTTATTTTCTCGGCTTCTCTCCAGATTGATTTTAATTTATCAACTAGTTTGTTACTATGCTGTGAAACCTGTTTTGTAGGAAATTTGTTATCGACTGGTGTGCTTTTTGGTGTGAAGTCAATTACGTCTGGAGACAAATCAATAAATATATTTCTTTTATTCTCCATTTTTATTTGACACCTCAATTTTCATATGAAGTTTTTTTCTCTTTTATCATTCTCTCTAGTAAGGCTTTGTTTATTAAATCCTTATCATTTAATATAGTTTCTTTAATAGCATCATCACAGGCTTTTGTTATTTCTGAATGACTTAAACCTTTAGCTAATTTTACTATATCCTCTATTAAGAAATCACCTCTAGAAAAAGAAGCAATTCTATTTTTGATTAAACGATAGATTTCCTTTTCAGTTGGCAATTTATAAGAAATTATATCATCAAATCTTCTGAAAAGAGCATCATCTAATAATGCTGGGTGATTAGTTGCTGCTAGAATTATACTTTTAGATTTATCATTTTCTAAAAACTGTAAAAAAGAGTTTATAACACGCCTCATTTCTCCAACATCATTATCCAAAGATCTTTTATAACCTATTGCATCAAATTCATCAAATAAAAATACTGCTTCAATATCTTTAATCATATCAAAAATTATTCTCAGTTTTGCACTAGTTTCTCCCATATATTTTGTCACCAATTTATCTAATTGAACAGTGAATAAAGACAAATTTAATTCTTTTGCAATAACACTAGATGTATATGTTTTACCGGTTCCTGGAGGACCTTTTAATAATATTTTTCTTCTATTATCCAAGCCATGTTTTAATAGCTTATCTCTTTTTTTATATTCTTTTACAATTCTTTTAATTTTATTATTAATATCATCATTAACTATTAACTCTGATAAATAATGTTTTTCATTAACTTCTTCAACAAGGCCTTTATATTCTCTCTTTAATCTTACTACCTTCTGAGGTCGATTTTTATATTCATCAACTAAAGAACGAATATCTCTAGCAATTATCTGATGCCCATTTTTAGCTTCATGAGCAGCTATCCGTAAAGCGACTGTAGAAAACTGTTCTTTATCCCCATTAAAGTGTGTTTTTATTATGCTTTTGAGTTGTTCTCCTGTTGCCATAATTTATCACCAACTTTCTTAATTCCACAATACAAATGTATCCATATAATTATTATATTCTATAAAATTAAGCATATCAACAAAATAATCTATTTTGAGTAAAATGACCGAATTTTAAGAGAAAAAATATTAGCTAAATGTACTGCATTAACTATTCTTTACTCAAAATCACAGTTAATGAAATCTTTAAAAGCTTCTTTTAACCTTATATTATGATCATATTCAATAATTGAATTATCTCTATCCTGTTCATTATTTTAAATTCTTTTTTGCAGCGCATCTTTTAGGAAAGTTTATACCCTCACAGCCAGTGACAAAATGGAAATTACTAAACCTCATAATCTTCAATCCCCTCAAGATTTACCTCATCATCATAGAGAAAGGCAACACTATATCGAGCTCTAGTTAAGGCTACATAAAATTTAGCTCTAGATTTTTCAACTTTTTTTATATCACCAGTTTTTAGAAACTTTTTTATTGGTCCATTGGGTAATATTAAAACTCTTTCAAAGTTTAATCCTTTAGCCTGCCCAAAATTCATAGCTTTATCTCTGAATAATTTAGTTCTTCTGCTATATCTCAATATTTGAGGAGAAAATTTTTGAATATAATCTTCAACATTTTCTTTTTTTATGGTATAAATGCCGTCATGTTCAGTTACTTCTTCGTTTAAAGAGTTTGTATCCCGCAAATCAGGATATAACGAATCTGCTAAATCACATATTTTTTGATTACATCTATGACTAATATTCTTATATACCAAATCAACATTTTGTCTTTCTGCAAGTTTTTCAAAGAAATTAATTATGTTAACATCTCTATATTGACAATTTTTCCTAGCATTATTAGTAGAATATGTAACCTGTCTAATATCACCCACAAGCTTTAAGTTAATTTTAGAATCAACTAATAATTTTAGTAGTTCAAGATCATATCCTTCCAAATCCTGAACCTCATCTATATAAATATAATCATAAATTTCTTCTAAACGTTTAATCACTAATCCCTCAGATTTATCATCACACTCACAAACAAAACCAGCTATTTTGTCAGAATAAATCGCTCCCGAACTATTAAAATAATAATTCTTTATATCTGATTTAGAAGCATAAAAAGCAGACCTTTTATTTACAAAATGAACAGTTTTTATCCGCTTATCATACAAAAAATTTTGATATGGTCTTGCGCAATCATTTAAAAGAAAGGAAAACCAGGTTTTAATAGTAACATTTGCTGGAACTACATCATTTAATCTTATAAATTTATCTTTTATTTCAGATAAATTATCCCTGGTATAAGTTAATATTAAAATTTTGTCCTTATTCTTAATTGCCTCGTCAACAATCATTGTAGTTTTGCCCGACCCGGCTGAAGCTATAATAATTTTATCATTCAATTGCATCATTAATATACTCCGGTATATTTATCTCTAATTCTGACTCAAATATTTTTAAGGCAGAATCAGTTTTATTAGAAGCCATATATTCCTTTAACTCTTCTTTATCTTTACTAGTACCAAAAATACTATTTAAAGTTTCAGCAGCATTTACCTTTAAAATTTGTGGCTCCAGGGTCTCAAAATCTTCATCATCGCTGTACCAAATATCAATATTCCTGTCATCTAAATAATCGTCATATTTTCTTTCTAACTTTTCCACATCTCCATCATTATCAGTTACAACACTAACCTTTTTATTTATGATTTGTGCTATCTCTAAAAATCTTTTAAAAGATAAACCTCTAACCGTTATAATATCCCTTCCATCTTCAATCGGTAATCTACCATATTTTTGCCAATAAGCTTTTTGAATAATTAGTTCATCAGAAGGTCCTTCAACTAAAATTGGCCTCTGAGATAATATTAACCTCAAAGTATCATATCCAGGCAGTTTTTGAAAATATCTTTGAGTCTCTATACTTAGATCTTCTAACTTCATGTTGTTTTCATTATTTAGTAAAATAACATTATTAATTCCCAACTTATTTAAAACAAAGGTGCTATGAGTTGTTAAAATAAGCTGTTTCCCTCGACATTTATCTTTGATTTTATTAATCAATTTGCTCATATTGGAAAAAGAAAGATGATTTTCTGGTTCCTCAATTAGAATTACCTGAGATTCTTCCGCTCCAGACTCAATAGTCAGATTAATTTTTATACTGTTCTGTTCGCCTTTTCCAATAAATTTAAATGGGATATCATCTAAATATGAAGTTAAAGTTGATTCCCAGTTAGACTTAGCTGAAATATCAACAGACACAGATAAATCTTTATCTGATATAATTCCTTTTTTGGCTGATAATTTTTGATTGATATTTTTAATAGTTTGCTCTGCAGCAAAACTTTCTTTTAATTTCCTAAAATTCAAGCTTAAATCTGTTTTTTCCTTCATATCAAGTGAGTCATCAATTATTTTGGCTATGTATTGATCAGTACCATAATAATTTTTTTGAATACTTGTATCAACAAGTGTTGTATTAACTGGTATCTTTCGCGAAGTTAAAGTCTCATTGGCAAAAGAACACCAGGTAACATCATAATATTCAATAGGAATAGTTTCTACTCTGGCTGAATCATCTATATACTCCAGGTATTCTTCAGAAAATTTATCATTAAATTCTAGATGCATATAAATACCTGCTGCATTAATTTTTTTACTATTGTTTGTCCCTTTTAAAAATGCTAGCTGCTCATTATCCTGTAAATATAATTCAAGTAAAATATCTGGCGGATGATTCTTTGCTCCAGTTTCAAGCTCAGAAATATAATCGTTTATTGCCGTTTTATTACATAAATAGGGTGTTAATTCATAATAAATAGATCGTCCATTCAATTTACCTGTTAATAATAAATTAATAGCCTCTAATATAGTAGATTTTCCTTCTTCATTATCACCAACCAGAATCGAAATGTCTTTGTTGAAATCACATTCAAAGTTTTGAAATAGCTTATAATTTTTTATTATCAACTTGTCAATAATCAATTGGATGACCTCATTTCATATTTTAATTCATTAAATTTCTGTTTCGAGTAAAGCACCCAAATACTTATCTTCATTATAATTTTCGACTAAATAATCTTTTATTAGTGCTTTTAAATGATTGTTTGAATCTTTATTTAATAGATCTTTTAGTCCATCTTGAGTTAAAAGATCAAAATCTCCTATATTGAAATTTTTAAAATCAAAATTCTCTGGTTCCAAACTATATTGAAAAATATTATAAATACCATTATCTTTTAAAAAATCTTTAAATTTATCACTGTTTATTTCTTTAATAGATTCTTTAAATTCCTCAGAAGTATATTCTTCTAAGTTTAAAACTATAATATTTTTTATAAATGAAATATTATTGTTTAATATATTATCTTCTTGTTTTATAAGATTTTTTAATTCTTTTAAAATAATTTCTTCATATTCCGAGTCTTGATTAATTAAATCTAATTTAATCATTATAAGATAAATTTCAACAGAAAAATTTTGATTTAAATAATTGTTTCCAGCATTTATTATTTCACTTCTCAGTTCATCATTAACCACTCGAGTTAAATATATTAGACTAATTAGTTTTCTTTCCAAATCTTGCTTTTGGGAAAGGTTTTCGACAGTATCTTTTATTTTTATGTTTTGATAAATTTCTAAATCGTAATTTTTATTTTTAAGTTCACATTTTAAATCTAATTTTTCATCAGTTTTTTTATTAAAAGCATAAGATAGAAATCCTATAATATAATTATCTTTAAAAATATAAAATCTATTTTTTACTTTTAAAAAGTTAATTATATATTTCTTTATTATTGTTGAATCTAATTTTTCTAAATTATCATTTAAAATTGTTATAATTATAGAATAACTTTTACTACTATAGTTTGATATTATTTCTTTCTTTGATAAATTTATTAATATATTGTTAATATTAAAATCTGATAGATCTAATTTAGATAAAATTTTAAGGAAATTATCCAATTTAGAATTAAATACTGGAGTATTTTCATCTATAATGAAATATTTCAGATAATTATTAAATGAATTTATAAAGTGCTCTATATTATCTGAAGATAGTGTTAATTGATTAATATTATGTTCTGACATTAAAGTTGATAGTTTTTTGAATTTAATTTGTTGCATAATAAACAAATCCACATAAGTAAATTTTTTCAATTTATTCTTTTTTCCCCCGGGCAAAAAAACATCATCCGAAGTATCATTTTTAAATGCATAAAATATTATGTCCAAATAAATTCTAAAGATACTCTTAGTTTCCTTAAAGCTGTTTACAATATAACCATTTAGAAAAATATAATTTAAAAAATCATTGATTGTTATTTTTGCCTGTTCCAATTGAGTATATCCCAATATACTTGAGTTTTTATTTTCCTTAATCTTGAACAAAAGATCATTTAACCTATTTTCATATAATTTTAATGAATCTCTCTCAAAAATCTCTAAATATAAATCAGTATTTATATTGTTAAAATAATTCATATATTCCTTTTCTATATTATTTATTTTATTAATACTTTCCCTTTTTATAATTTGATCTTCCTGGTCAATTAAGTTCTTATTATATTTTGCCCAAACAATTAGTTCTGGAGTAAAATTATTTTCTATAATATCAACTAATATTTTTTTGGCCTGAGAAAATTTATTTTGAAAATAATAACAATAAACCTGCAAGTATTGATATCTATCTTCAATATCTTTTAATTTATCATTAAGCTCTTCAAAATCATAAGAAATAAGAAATCTAAACAAATTATTTTTTAATTCATTATCACTTTTTAGTTCTTCTTTAGTTATATCTATACTTTTATATTCAGTTAAATTTTTATCATTCAAATTATTAATATTAGATTTTAACAATAGACTTAGATCAAAGTTGAAAAAATCGTCTAACTTATCTTGATTAATTGGCTTAATAGATAATTCTTTGATTAAATAAGGACTAAAATCATCATTTTGATAAGAGACAAATTGAATATTTATATTTCTTGCCAACTTCTTAATTTTTAAATCTGAAATATAATCAAGCTTCATAAAAAACTTTCCTATTTGAGAATCTAATTCTTCTATCTTATCAACTAAAGCGTTTAAAAAATTAGATAAAAGTTCCCCTTTAACTGCATCCTCATTATTAACTAAACATCTCTTGTTTTCCTCCAACTCATTTAAAAATATTTTATTTATCAGGCTATTATTATTATCAGATTTTTTATTAACGATATTATATTTTGAAAAATCAGCTAGATAAACTCTTCTAAAATCTTCTTTTAAAATTTCTTTTATCCATTTCATTATTAACTGAACATTTATATCATTTAGAGAATATCCTATGAATAAAACTGTATTAGTAGTAAATAAGCTTTTAATATAGGTTGTTATTAATGGGAATTTTTCTTCATAATTATCATAATCATCTTTTTTTAATACTATATTTTTATTTTTAAGATCACCATGCATTTTTATTATCATCTTATTACGTTGGGAATGTGCTAAATCTTCTTCTTTAGAAATTACATCATATTCAATTTTATCCTCATTTAATTTCGTTTCTATTAAGTCGTCATAATTTGTAGTTATTATATGATTCGGATCTAATTTCTTCAATATATCATGAATTTCATGGTGAAATAGTTTTTTATCAAATACATCTTTTAATATCTCATAATATTTAATTTTACCAAATTTGTTATAAAAAATTTGAGGAATATTTAATGTTTCATCTGTTGAATAATTTTCTTTTGTCTCTATTTCTAGATATTCTGCAAATTCATCTATAAGACGATTCCAATTGGGTAAGCCGCTATTTTTTGATACTCCTGCTCCCACAAAAATTACAAGTTTATCCTTTCTTGCTTCTTGAGCTAAAAATTTAATATATTCATCATTCATATTTTCATCCTTCCTGTATCAATTAAAGCAATTTTAAACAAATTATTTATCATACCATTTTATAGCAACTAAGTTTCTTCTTGTTGCAGCAAAACATGTAAAATTTTAATGAATTAAAAGTGTAATGTATTAAATGCTATTTACAGCCCATTATATCTTACATGATTTAAAATTTAATAATTATATCAAGCTCTTATTTCCACTGCTTCTTCTTCCTCAGGTGAAAATTGTTTAGTTTCAATTTTCACAGAAGAATTACCATATCTGTTTAGCTCAAAAAATTTAAACTTTTCCCTGAAAAAGCTGAATTTTCTTCTAAATATATTAGCTACTTCTGGATTAGCTGTTGTAAAAAATATTTGTCTACCATTAGCAGCTAAATCCCTTAAAATATCTAAAAGATTTAATAAGTGAAGATCATCCAGATTAGCGATAGGCTCATCCAATATAATAAATCTAGGAGCGTTAGGTGCCGCTAAGTGCAATGTGAAAAGAATTGATAAAGCTAAAGAAACTCTTTGACCAGAACTGATTTCGGTTGCCTTAACTTTACTACTCTCCCGAAATATTTTAATACTTCTTTCTTCTAATATTAAATCATTAAATTCTCTTGGAGTATGGATTAAGTTAAAGAATTTTTTTATACGTTCAATATTATCTTCAATAAAATCATCTGTGTATACCTTTAGATACTTTAATTGATCAAATATTTTACAGGCAATTTTGCATCTCTTAAGTTGATTTTTCAATTCATCAATTTCTAAATTTGCTTTGTTAATATTATTATTTAACTCTTCAAGTTCTTTATTTTTTTCAATCCTTTTGATTCCAACCCTGGCTCTTTCTTTGATTTCAAAAATTTTAGTTATCCAAGATTTTATATTTTGATTTTGAGCTATATCAAAATATTTACTAATGGATTTTATTTTTGATAATAATTCATTGTTTTCATTAACTTTTTCTTTAAACTTATCTATATCTTTCCTGATATTTTGTAATTTTTTTTCATATTTATCATCTGATTTAATTTTAATCTCCATTTCATTTTTTTTGAGATCGTTTTCTAGTTTTGAAATTTCTTCTCTTAATTTTTCTTGATACTTAACAAGATATTCGCGAAATTCATTATCTATATCAATTACTTGATTTCTTTCTTTATACCTAATAAAATATTCATTATTTTTCTCAAAATAAATGGCTTCTTCAATATTTTCATCAGAAAAACCTTCATTTTTTAGACTTTTAAGATTCCTAGTTTTTTCATTAATTTTTTTGGTTAATTCACTTTCAGAATTCAACTTTTCTTTTGCAGCATTTAAGAGTAAAGTCTTATCTTGTTCAAGATCAATTTCTGCTACTCTTTTTTCATTTAAATATACTATTAAATCAGTTAAATCTTCATTATTATCTCTTTTATTTTCTTCATTTTTTATTTGCTGCCTTAACTTTTTTAGTTCAACATTTATAGCATCTTGTTTTCTTTTTGTTTTTGCCAATTTACTGTCATCAATCTTATTTAATGTTTGCTTAATTGACGAAACTAAATGCTCCCTTTCGTTATGATCATGACCACATAAGGGGCAAATTGAATTGTTATCTTCTAACTCTAAATATTTTTCTCCTAAATTATTTAGTTCAGTTTTAATTGATTCTAATTCTTCATAATGAAATTCTAATTGTTTAATTTGCTCGTCAATATTTTCTTTTGTTTCTTCTTTTTGTTTAAGATTGTCCTTTAATAAATTTAATTCCTTATCTTCCATCACTGAAATATCTTTTAATTTAAAATCACTAATATGACTCCAATTTTTATTTGCAAAAGATATTTTTGACTTTTTATTTTTTAAAATTTCTATTTCTTCTTCAAGCTTATTTTTAATATCAACTTTCTCTTTATTATTAATAATAACTCTATATTTTTTCCATTTATCTTCTACTTTTTCAGTTGTTTTAATTTCGTCATTTTTTTCTTCTATTTTTTTATTCTTAATATCATTTTCTTCTTTTAGATTTTTAATTTCTTCTATATCCGCTAAAAAACATTTTTCTTTTTCTTGTAATTCTACTAATTTATCTTTAAAATAATTAAGATTATCATTTATATTTGATAATGTCAATCTATCTTTTTCAGTTTCATAATTATCAATAAATTCTAGCTGGTGAGCTAAACTATCTATAGTATCAACTATTGCCTTTAACCAGTTATCGTTGCTTTTAAAATTATTTGAAGATAATTTGCTTTCTTCAATATTTAATTCCTCTATTAAATTAATTGTTTCATTAATATTAAAATCCTTATTTTTTTCTATATCGCCTTTTTCATTCTCGAATTTCTCAATTTGTTCTTTTAATTCACTAATATTTTTCTTAATTTCTGATTTTTTGCTTTCAAATTCGTCTTTATATCTTTTCCAATTTTTTTGCCTTTTAACAACATCCTCTCCAAACATTAGACGACTTAAACCATCCGAATAATCATAACCATCCTTTTCATCACTCTCTTCTAAAGCAAATCTATATGCGGCATCTGCATCAAAATAATTAAATTTGCTAAAATTATAATTTAAAGTTTCTCTGCTCCTACCTGCAGGAATACCGTACCATTTCTCTTCAAGCTTTTTTAGATTCCACTTATCTGGTTTAAATATTTTGCTTTCTTTATTAATATCCTGACATACAATTTCAACATCTTTAATATTATCATTTGTATTATCCATGTTACTTAATCGTTGATTTCCCGAAGTTAAAGCAAATTCTATTGCTTCCATAATTGACGTTTTCCCAGAACCATTAGGACCCAAAAATAAATTTATAAGTGCAGGTTTGATTTTAGAATTATTATCAAAACAATGTGGCCTATAATTATTTAAACTTATTTCTGTTATTTTTTGCGGTATAGGAATGTTTTCATTATTATTTGAGATATCCGAATAATCTTTATCTAATAATTTTTTATCATCAAAATCATTACCCTTCAAATAGTTTTCAACATTTTTTGAATAATAAGTTCCTAAACATCCAGTCAAATTTTCTTTTGCCAATATGTCAATCCATTCATGAAGAGGATTAACTTTAACTGTTTTCTTATTGTCATTATTATTAAACCAGTTTTTATTTAAAAATTCATATGTTTCTTTTTCACTGAAAATATATTTTCTTGCATAATCTTCATCTTGCTCAATCTTTTGTATTAAATAATCATCCAGTTTCTCATTACTAATTAAAATTAAATATAAGTTCCATCGCATATCATTTCTATAAGAAAAGAAGCTAGTAGATAATAAATGTGATTGAAATTCGCGAAATCTTTTCATAATTATATCATTTGAATCAGCTTTATCAATAAAGATATAATGATATAATTTTTCAGAAAAATTAACAATATAATACTCTGAATAAGTTTCTAAAGTTTCAGCTCCACTTTTTTGAATTTTAGTTATAGCATAATCATAATCTAAGTATTTTTCTTTTTTATCTTTAATTATTTTTAAATTATTGCTTTCTAAAATTTTATCATTAATAAGCATACTTATTCTCCTCCTTTAAACGAGGTAATATTTTTAGCTCTACCATCTTTTTTATAGCTTTTTTGGATATGTTTTTTATAAAATGTATAACCTTCATCTACTCCTGCTTGCATTGTTTCTGAAAAGTCAAGTAAATTTTAAAAATACTTTTGTAGTCCCAGTTGTTTTATGCAGCTGTTGATTTTCTCTTCCGATTGAGTCGTTTTCTTCTATCAATTGCTGACTGATGTTTCT
>Ga0208664_100298_pt1 | contig 15765 bp, 10 predicted proteins | sample Wag42014_10_20_FD_187332 | JGI IMG/M metagenome (GOLD analysis project Ga0208664, IMG submission 187332) | Deep subsurface shale carbon reservoir microbial communities from Ohio, USA - Utica-2 Time Series 2014_10_20 (SPAdes) (version 2) ... | reverse complement strand
CCCGGTGAAAAGACAATATAAATTCTTTCTCTTACTATTCCAGTATCTTTATTTTCTGCACTAATATCGATTGGAATTTCCATTATCTCATCAGAAGCAATTTTGGGTGCGATAATTTCAAGTTGAGTGTTATCTATCAAATTAATACATTAGAAAATAATAAATATTAATCAAAATAAATTAAAACAGGCACTTCCCTTTCCTAAAATAATCTGATAAAATATTATCAGAATATTTAGGATGTGATCAGATGCAAATCATTCATGACTTTAAAATACCTGTCAAAAAATATTCTGAGCTCGGCCAGAATAATAATTTTCCTCACCCTGAAGAATGTCCTCACTGCCATGATAAACTACATAAACATGGATTTTACCACCGCTATGTAATTACAATCGATGGTAAATGCTTCTGGATACTAATCAGAAGATACAAATGCCAGCACTGTGGCAAAACTGTTTCCATTCTTCCAGCCTTTCTCTTCCCTAAATTTCAAAGATCTCTCAATTATATTATCTGCTGTATGAAAGAATATCTGCTGCAGAAAAAACTCATACTCTACAAACAGGCAGTATATTTTTATCTGCACAGGTTTACCTACAATATTCCTGGTTTAATTGCTTTTTTCAGAGACAAATACCACTCACTGATCCCCTTTAAATTATCAAGAATAAAAAAAGCCACAAAACTAATTAAAATGATTTGGAGCTCGGACGCTCAGATACTCTCAAAAGAGTATCAGGATCACTTTAATCAATGTTTTATGGCACTTTAATTGTACCATAAAGATTAAAGTTTTGGAACTATTTTTTTAAACACAAAAGCTTTCACTAGAAAAGAGCTATTTTTCTGATTAAAATGTTATTATCAGCAGTTTAAGAAGATTTTCGTTCTTAAATGCTAAAATTCAAGCTTAAAGGAGCTGATTTTGATGACTGATAATGACAGAGAACAGATAGCTCTATTTCGCTTTTCCCTCATTTCACCTATCTTAAATAGACAGGTGAAAAAACAGAACGAGTATCTGGCAAAGGTGGCTGCTAAAAAACACAATGTCCCCTATTATGGTGTCAGAGAATACTCACCAAAAACTATAGCCATGTGGGTTAGAGCCTATCGCAAAGGTGGTTTTGAAGGGCTTAAACCCAAACCCAGAAATGATAAAGGTAAAAGTCGTGTTTTAACTCCAGAACTCAAGGAAGTTATTTTAGAAGCCAGAGAAGATCACCCTGATAGATCTGTTTCTTTACTCTATGATCAGCTGATTACTGAAAAGAAAATGCTGCCTTCCCAGGCCTCCTATTCCACTGTTTATCGCTTTCTTAAAAAGAAGAACCTGTTGGTTAACTCACCCCGTAAAGAAGAAAACAGACGCCGTTTTGCCTATGACCAGGTTAATATGCTCTGGCAGGGCGATGAAATGTATGGTCCCTATCTTAACCTTGATGGTAAAAAGGTTAAAACTTTTCTCTTTGCCTTTATTGATGACTGCTCCAGGGTTATTACTTATGCTAAATTCTTAACAACAGAGAAGTTTTCTGCTGTGCAGCAGGTACTCTCAGAAGCCATTTTAAGAAGAGGCATTCCTAAACTTCTCTATGTTGACAATGGAAAAGTTTACCATAGTGATAATCTCCATTTTGCCTGTGCTTCTTTAGGTATTACCCTGATCCACACTAAGCCGTATGACGCTGCCAGCAAAGGAAAAATTGAAAGGTTTTACTTAACTGTCAGAAAAAGGTTTTTGCCTCTTTTAACTGATGAAGATTTATCTTCCCTGGATAAACTTAATCAGCGGTTTTTTAGCTGGCTGGAAAAAGATTATCACCGTAAGGTGCATTCTTCTTTAAAGATGACTCCTCTGGATAAATACATGTCCCAGATTAGTCAGGTTAAAACCTATGATGATCCTGAAAAGCTTAAGATGCTTTTTCTCAAAAGAGCTCAGAGAAAAGTCAGACATGATGGAACTATATCTGTTAATTCTAAACTCTACCAGGTACCACCAGTCTATATTGGCAAAAAGGTTAAGATCCGCTTTGATCCAGAAACATATGATAATATTTATCTTTATGAAAATGGTAAATGCATAACTAAAGCTGAGCCTGTGATTATGGCTGATAATGCTCATGCTAAAAGAGGTAATCCTATCTCCTTTGCTAAAATGACTGAAGGAGGCAGCAAAAATGTATAAATCTTTTTATTCTTTATCAGATAATCCATTTAAAAAAGAGATTGAAACTAAAGATCTCTACCAGTCTGAAAATTTAAAAGAACTTTCTGCCAGACTTGATTATCTTAAAAAAACAAGAGGTATTGCTGTCATTATTGGTGAACCTGGAAGCGGTAAAACTTCTGCCCTGAGAGCTATGGCTGACAGTGTTAACCCATCATTATTTAAAGTCATCTATTTCCCCTTATCTACAGGCTCAGTAATGGATTTCTACAGAGGCATAGCTATCGGCCTGGGAGAAGAACCTAAATTCAGAAAGGTGGACCTTTTTAATCAGGTCCAGGCTGCTATCTTAAAGTTTTACAACGAGAAAAAGATTACTCCCATCATTATCCTGGATGAAATGCAGCTTGCTCCCAACAAATTCTTAAGTGATCTCGGTATTTTATTTAATTTTGCTATGGATTCTCAGAATCCATTTATTCTAATTTTATCAGGATTGTCTCACTTTATGACCAAGCTAAATTTAAATCATAATCAGTCCTTAAATCAGCGAGTGATCATGAAGTATCAGCTGAGTCCCTTAAACAAAGCGGAAGTCAAAGAATATGTTGAGCACCAGCTTAAGCTTGCTGGAGCAAATCATCCGATATTCATACCTCAGGCTCTGGAGGCAATCGCCTTGAGATCAAGGGGCTTACCAAGATTGATCAACAATATCGCAGTTAATTCTCTGCTTTTAGGATTTCAACTTAAAGCAGAGCAGGTAAACCAGGAAATTGTCTTCAAAGCCTGCGAAAAAGATACATTTTAAACTGAAAAATATTATTCAAATTAAAGGGGCTTATTTTTAAGTCCCTTGCTAATTTAATCTGAAAAATATTTTTATTTTTACTAATTTAATTTGAAAATTATACTGGAATTCTAGCTAATTTGGGCCGATTTAATCTGAAAAATTTAACTGGATTAATTTGCAAAATCACATAATACTTCATTATTAAAACGATTATATTCATAACCTATTTCAAGTTTTATATCTTGATTAATGTAAGGTTCAAATCTCAACTTTTGATAATCTCCTTTTTCTAAAATACTATAATGGTGTTTGGAAAGCTTTAAATCTTTTTGTAACTTTGGATGGGTTTTCCTTAATTCAATTAATTTATCTCTTATAAAAGTGTAAGTTTTAATATAAGAGTCTAAAATATGACTATTAGTTTTAACATTACTTGCAGCCGAAACCTTTTTGAATAATTGACCTATATGAGGTGAAGGTTCAGGGTTCTTATTTTCAAAAGGAATACTAATTATAAGTGAATCTACCTGTTTTACCACTTTCATTCTAAAATTATAATTTAAAAATTTAAGCTTAAAAAACTCTTTAGAATCAACTGATATTGTTTTAGTTTCTGTATCATGTAGTTTACCCATCAAATTCTCAAACAATTCCAAATTGAAATCTTTCATCTTTTTTGGAGAGATCAAATCAACTTCTTGGCTTTTAATTCTAAATTTATTCTCTTTTTTTATAATATTCAATTCCAAAGGAAAACTTTTGATTTCTCTATTACTACTAGTGTCTTTATAAATAATTTGATCTTCTTCATAAGACTTAAGATAATTTTTTTGAAAAATAACTCTATTTCTACCTTCAATTGCCCAGTTTAAGAATCTTTCAAGTTCATCTATCTTAACCTTTTCAGATGATATATTTAAAAGTTTAACCAAACCGGACACAGTTTTATTAATAGCATCTCTATCTCTGGGAGTTACATTTTCATGAGGCTCTAAGCCATTTTCTTTTAAGATGTTTGTATAATCTTCATTCCTGAGATCACTAAATAGCTTAAATAAAAAATCAACTGTGATCCCTAAATGATCAGTTTGTATGTCATTGGGGAATTCTTCCAGCTCCCAACTTGGAATATAGTAATTAATTCTATCTTGTACCGTTACGTCATTTTCAATACTATCGGGACAAGGTGTGAATAAATTATACATCTTCCTTCTCAGTAAAGACCCAATGCTTTTATTGTTGTTCCCTGTAAATACAAAAGAGGTTTTAGCATTTATTACTTTTTTGGTGGCATTATCCTTAGCAGTATAGAACCCATCTGTAAGATATCCATTCATTTTCTCTATAATTTTGCTATCTTTAAAATTCCCTTTAGAAATCTCATCAATAAAGACCACGTCAAATTTACCAACCTCAGCATTATTCTTTGAAAATCTATTATCCCCAAATAAATCTGCATAGCTCACATTAGAAGCTGGATGACTGATTGTAGTCGGCGATAATTTTTGTAAATAGGACTTGCCAATTCCTTTTTCCCCAATTTCCATGAGATTATAATTGTTTTCCACAAAAGGTATTAACCTGGTTATTAGATGCATTTTAGCTCTTAAATTATTCACTGTGTTATTTTCACTAAATTTTTCTTTTAACTTTGGTTTATCTGGTTCTAAACCAATAGATCTTAATAGTAAATCTATTTTTTCTTCAAACTTAAGTTCAGTTAAAATTTGTTTGTACTGTTTTTTGAATATCTCTAAATTGTCAATCGATAGCGGAGTAAGCTCAGTAATTACATAATGAGCATCTTCGTCTTCACTACCCTTATTAAATCTAATCTTCATTTTTGCCCAAATGAAACTTGATAACGCTTTAGAATTTTCATCAATAACATCCCCATAAACAACGATTTCAGATAATCCTGTATTTGCAGTGTCACCTAAAAATTCTTCACTAGTATCATCAGAATAAACTTTGATTTGGTCTATTATTTCTACTGGTTGATTATTCATTTTTATCTTATATTTTAATATCTCAACTTCATTATTTAAATAAAAATGATTTTGGCTTTCTTTCTTAACCTGCTCAATATTATTTTTCAATTCAGCTTCAGTTATGTGCTCACTAAAACCAATTGAAGCTAATAAATACTCGAAAGCACTCAAATTCATATCTATTCCACTCTGTGATATGTTTTTAGGACAAATTATTCCTTCACTTTCATCTCTCTTGGTATCTAAATCCACCTCATCTTCTTCTGACATAGATTCTCTAGTCCTCTGAAAATTTTTGATCAGTTTCTTATCTAGTTCGTCAAATTCTTTCACTGCCATTTTAATTCCCCCTCTTTTAATTTTGAATATTTGCTTAATCTATGACCAATATATTACTTAAAATATAATAAGTCAAACATTATCGTATATGTTTTATAGTATTTACTTTATTATATTATATGATATAATTAATTTATCGTATATGAATAATAAAAAGGAGGATTATTATGTTTTATTCCATTGACTTTGAAAGGGAATTTAATATTTCCCAAAAAATCAAAAAAAATTTTAACAAAAATCAAAATTGTTTTTCAATACCGAAAAATGGATATATTTGGGTGGAAGGAGTTGACTTAGTTCATGAAGATAATTCCACAGAAAATATTTTAGATATACCTTATTTAATAGAAAAACCGACAAAAAAGCCTAATTACAAAAATTTTATCCCAGATAATAAAGAAAAATATATTTTTTGGGAATTTAGTCATTTAAATTATTCAAATACAATATCTAATTCCGATTATAATTTTAAAGTTAAAAATAATATCGTCAAATTTGCAAATAAATATGGTTCTTTAACTAAAGGAATTAAATTAGTATCAAGTAAATATTCAATCCATTCTAGTGAACATGAGGATAGCAAAAATTATCATTGGGCTGAAAATATAAATAAGGGAATTAAAATAACTGATAGAATTTATTTTCCTATTTATGGAGAACCTTTTTCACTATGGATGATAGAAATAATGAAAATGCAATCACTTATCATACTTTGGAAAGCAATAATTGATAAAGATATGGATATTTTAAATAAAATAATCCTATGGAGAGAAGATAAGATTTATTATGTGTTAACACCTTCTCGTGAAAAATTAGAGAATATTAAAAAAAACATGAAGCCACAAAATAATAATTTGGATAATTCAAGTAAAAATAGGAAAGTAATTGTTAATGTAAATGAACCGCTCTTTGCTTCTGGCATATTAGCAGAAAAAGAAAGCAAAAATAAGGATCAATATATTAATTCAGATAAATTTAATGAATCTAAAAATGAAGAAGTTTTAAAACTAGCTAAATTTTTGCTAAAAAGATTAGTCAGAAATATAACTAAAGAAGTCTTTTTTAAATACTGTAAAGATGTTCAAAATACTATGTATTTTCCTATCAACTTTAATCCCAATAAAATCAATATAATTCCAAATAATCTACTATCTTACATGTGGTTAGAATTTTATAAATTAACTCAAAAAGATGTAGAAATTAAATGGTGTTCACTTTGCGGAGGCCCTGAGGATTTTAGTAAGAAAAGATCAGATTGGGAAAATCATAAAATATGTATTAGTAAATTTCATCAAAAAAAATATCAGGATTTAAAACTTTATGAAGAAAATGATGATATTAAAGAAGAAGATATAGTCGAAAGATGGAAAAATAATCCCTGGAATCTGAATATTACTATTAATGACGTTAGAGAATGGATTAATAAAAAAGAAAAAAATAAAAAGGAAAAGGAATAACTTGTAAAATTTAATGTTGTATAGATGACAAAAAGCTGAGAATTAATATTTCTCAGCTAATTTTTTTAATTTTATTTTTGCCTAATTGTAAAATGAACTTGAACTAATTAAAAATTTAATAAAAAAATGTCCATAGTGGACCAAACTGTAATATAATTGAATCACCACAAAACAAAAACATTACAGGAGGGTGCACACTATGGACTACTTAAATGATACACCAATTTCTCGAAAAAATAAACACCTAAATGCTTATGAGCGTGGTCAAATTGCATTATTATATTCCGAAGGAATGTCTGCTTATGCTATTGCTAAGCGCTTAAATAGAGCTTCTAACACAATAAGAAACGAGTTAAAACGTGGTACTGTTTCTCAAATAAAAGCCAATAAAAAAGTTGATATCTACTTTCCTGACACTGGTCAAAGAGTCTATGAAAATAATCGCAAAAATTGTGGTCCTAAGTTTAAACTCTTAGAATGCGAGAATTTCATAGAACATGTGATAGATGAATTTTACAACTCTGCTCATTCAATTGATTCTATTTGTGGCGCAGCTAAACGGCATAATAAATTTCCAAATTCAGAGATGGTCTGTAGCAAAACTCTCTATAATTATATAGATGCTGGACTACTTGAGATTAAAAACATTGATCTACCAGTTAAGTTAAAACGTTCTTCAAAATCAAGTAGGATTAAAAGCAACAAAAAGAAACTAGGTACCAGCATTGATGAACGACCTGAAAGCATTAATGACCGCAGTGAATTTGGTCACTGGGAAATTGATACTGTTCTTGGTAAGAAGACTAAAGATCAAGCTGCATTACTTACTATGACAGAACGTACTACTCGCTCACAAATTATTCGTAAGATTGCTGACAAGAGTTCTTATTCTGTTCAGGAAGCTATGACAAAACTGATTAAGGAAACTGGAAAACTATTTTCTAAAGTTTTTAAAAGCATCACAAGTGACAATGGTTCTGAATTCTCAGAGCTAGCCAGTATAGAAGAGATGGTTGATACAAAAGTTTATTATACCCATCCATATTCATCCTGGGAAAGAGGAACAAATGAACGCCACAATGGCTTGATAAGAAGGTTTATACCTAAAGGTAGAAGCATAAATGACTTCTCAATTGAAACTATTGCTAGAGTTCAAAATTGGTGTAATACTTTACCAAGAAAAATATTAGGATATTTAACTCCTAATGAAGCTTTTGAAGATCAACTCAGACAAATTCTATACAATTAAATTTATTACAGTTTGAAATTAGTTCAATTTAACATTGCAATTTAAGTAATTTTATTTTTGATTTTCTCCTTTAATTCGTTTTATATCTTAAAACTCTATAAAGCCTAAATTGTTTTCAATGTAAGCCACCCTAAGAATATTAGTCACTTAGCAATTTAGCACTTTATAATAATTATAAATATTCTTAGTTTTTCCATATAATATATAATTAAATTACTGTTTTAATTATTTGAAAGAAGATCTATACCTGGTCAATTTTTTCTGATATTTGAAAATCGTCATTTATTTTTATTACAACTAAAATGAATAATCTCAAAAAAATCAAATAATTTTGCTTATGTTTTTTTTCATTATCAGGATTAGGCTGACCATGTATATATTCATTTCTTAAATCTAAGCCATTATTAAATTGAGATTTATTAAGTAAATAATTTATATATTTCTGTTCTGGCCTAGAAAATAAAGTGTTTTCAAATTCAACAATATTTTTTTGCTCCAATTCATCAATAATCTTTCTCTCTAATTTTGGCAATCTCCAATAACTGATCACTTCATTAAAATATAGATCCCTTAAAATCATAATCAGTCTTTTATTATTTAAGACAATATTCCCTTTTTTATCTTCTCTTAAATATTCATACTCCAATAGCCAATTAACTTTTTTAATATAATAATCCGGATATTCTTTTAATTTGATTTTTTCATTACATAATAAATCAAAAAAATTATTATAAGTCTTTTCGGTCTTCTCACTATAAGTTAAACTCGTCTGATCTGAAAAGAGAAAAGCATTAACAGCATGATATTCATCACCCACACCATAAACATATTTCTTATTTATCAAAGAAGGAATATTATCATATATCACTTGCTCAGAACGAATCCATAACAACTCTAAATCAATTTCTCCTTCCTCTACATATAAAGAAAACTGCTTCAAAACTGATTCCATAGCAGGCATAATAGTGGTACACTTTTCAGATATATTAGAACTAAGCGAAGGCATATTTAGCTGAAATTTATTAGCGTTAAATTCATTGGCCAGATATTCCTCAAAAAACCATTCGATAATCTCTTCTAATCTAATACCTGAACTAAAAAGCTCATTTTTATAACCTCTTAATTGCATTAAAGAAAATATATCTTTCTGGTTAAATGTAAATCCAGTTTTATAAGCATTTTTAGAAGATATAAATGCAAATCTTTCCAAAACCCCCATCTGATAAAATTTACTGACCAATGTAAATCGCATCTGTGAATCTACATACTCAAATAAATAAATGAAATTATTTAATAGTGTAGAATAATCTAAATTATCTTTGATCCATTGCACACTATATTCTGCATGTATTCCATTATTTTCAAAACATATATCAACTGCTTCATCTTGATTTTCAGAAAAGACTACAACTATTTCTGTTTGTATTCCAGAATTATCCTCAAATAATTTTTCTTCCTGTTCTTTAACCTTCTCTCTAGCTTTTTTTATTATTTTAGGAGAAATTTTAATCCGATCTTCATTACTTTGGATATTAACGATAAGCCTTAAATAATTCAAGTTTGGATTCCCAGAATTTATATAGCTATTTATAATATTTTCTTTATCTTCAGCAGTTAATTCTACTGGTAAATACAAAGGTGATTTTTTTGATAAATGTTTTATTTCATATTTATCTAATAATATTTTAGTTGATGAATCACTATTAATCATTATCTCTCTAATTTCTTCACCAAAATATTTAACTATTTTTTTGTGTCTTAAAATTTCATGTAATATTATTTCTAAGTTAACTATAAATTCTTTAAATTTTTCTTCACTTATATTTTTATAAACTTTGAATTTATCAATTAGTTCCCAGAAATCATCTTTATAATTTCTATTAGTAGTATTATAAAAAAATTCAAAATTATCTTCATTTATTGATTTGAAAAATCTAGCAGTAATACTAAAGTAACTATCTATAGCTCTTTTATACTCATCAATATCTTCAGCTGACCATTTTTTTAAATAAATATCTTTATTAAAATATTTTTTAGCATTATATAGCTCGATCATATCATTTATATTCAGATCTTCTCTTCTGTTACTAAACTTTTCAAAAAGTTTTTCAATGTTTTCTAGATTATAACCAAGAGACAGATCATTAATGGAATAAAATTTTATCCTTTGCATTATTCACCTCTTTTATTTTAAAAACTCATTTCATTTCGAACATTTTTTATTCGAATAATTCAAAAAGTCCTATAGAATCTTTAATTTTTCTATAGAACAATATTTACTTTAAATTATAATTCACCAGCAAAAGCTTTCTCTAAAATTGATTGAGGTAATTTCCCCAATAATGAATCTCGATTTCCTTGATGTTTTATTATGAAATTAACTGAATTTTTTATTTGATCTAGTTTATTTATTATTTCTTTTTGCTTTGTAAGTGGTGGTATTGGAATTTGAAGATTCATAAAATCATTCTTTCTTATTCTAGGTAAATTGGTTCCAGACATTAATTCGGTAGTTTTATCAACAACATATTTTGATAACAAATAATAATATACATATTCTTTTAAAACAATTTTTTTTGCTTTTAAAACAAGTATGTCTGTAGAACAAATCCCATTAAAATCTGGAACAGCTACTTTATTTAAATATGGGCGGAGTTTGCCATATAATATATTTGTATCATCAAATTCTCTTTTTCTACTTTTGATTTCTTTACCCTTTGTTTTTTCTAAATCAATTATTTTTCCAGAATTTGATTCAATATTTTTCAACCCTAAGTAATTAAATTTTTTATTAGGATAATCTATTGGTTTTAAGCTGTCAGATGAATACTCAACAACTTCTTTTATAGTTTTTATTTCCCATTTTTTTGGAATATTATTCTTTTTAAAAATTTCATTTAGTTTTAAAACACTTGAAATAGCAGCACTCATCACATCTTTTCCAATTTTGTCTGCTTCTTTCTGCAGATTATTAACTGCTTCTAAGTTTGAAAATAATTCATCTAATTTGGTTACTATTTGTTTCTGTTCCTCTAAAGGAGGAACCGGGATATCCAAATTTTTAATTGTACTTTGATTAATAGACGGTTGGCTACTTTTACTAGAAAATTGACCGATATTCATGCTATCTAATAAATAATATAAAAAGTCTAATAACACTAATTTTTCATTGTGTTTTTCTACATACATTGCATTATCTGTAACCCAAGTATTTGATTCCACTTTATTAATTTCGCCACATGCTCCAACTCTACCAATAGATAATGTTTTCTCTTTAATATAAAATTCGTTATATCTACCAATAACACCATTTGCTCCGTAAACTTTATAATCTCCATCTTTAATATGTTTTTTCTTCGGCAAATATCTACCATTTTTAAGAGATAATACATCTTTAATTTTTTTCCATTCCCAATTTAATGGTAGATCTTTTAATTCACTACTCATCAACAACACCACTCTCTAACTGCTCGAGCACATTGTTTAATTCTTCAGTAATCATCTGTTCTTTAGATAATAATTCCGTTAATAATTCTTCTGGATCAGCTAATTCTTCACCATCTCCAGGATTAGGATTATATCTTGAAGCAGTTAAATTATAGTTATTTTCTGCAATTTCATCTACTTCCACTAACCAGGATTGTTCACTTTCTTCTCTATTTTTAATCTTTTCTAAAAGATCTGGAATGTCATTATTTTCAGGATCTGCTTGTCTTGTTGGTTTTAATTCATATCCATCATGATGTAATTCATAAAACCATACATCTTTAGTTGGATGAGTATTATCAAAAAATAAAATATTAGTTTTTACTGCTGTATAAGGTAAAAATACACCTGCTGGTAAACTAACCACAGTATGTAGATTAAACTCTTCTAAAATTTTCTTCCTAATTCTTTCTTCTTTTCCACCTCTAAATAATACTCCTTCAGGTATAATAACAGCTGCTTTACCATTTTGCTTTAAATAACTCATAATATGCTGCAAGAATAGTGCTTCTGTCTTTTTAATTTTAATAGGAAAGTTTTGTAGAATCATTTCTCCTTCTTTACCACCATAAGGAGGATTTGTCATAATTACATCATATTTTTCTGTTTCTGATACATTCCTTATATTATCAGAGAGAGTATTAGACCTTGAAACATGAGGATGATCTATTCCGTGAATAATCATATTCATAATACCAAAAATATAAGTACGAGGACTTTTTTCTCGAGCAAAAAAAGTTTTTTCACGCAGTTGTTCCCATTTTTCTGCATCTATTTTATCTGACTGTTCTTTAAAATAAGTAAATGCTTCTGTTAAGAATCCACAAGTTCCTGCTGCTGGATCATAAATTTTATCACCAATCTCTGGTTCTACTATCTTAATCATCATCTGTATAATATGTCTAGGAGTATAATACTCGCCACCTGCTCCTGCTTCATTCAAATCCTGTAGTAAACTTTCATAAATTTCCGAAAGCACTATAACATCTGAATCAGTAGCAAATTTCACCTCATCAACTTTATTAATTACTTCCCTTAAAGAATATCCATTTCGCATATGATTACGAAGATTAGTAAAAATAACCCCTATCATATCCTGCATTTCAGTACCAGCTAACATTGATAATTCTTGAAACATATTATTTACAAAATCAATTAGTTCATCTCCTGTTAAATTATCATCTTCAGCCCATTTATCCCAAATATATTTTTCTGGCAATATTCTTTCGTATTCCTTCCCTTTTAATTGGGCTAAAGTCTTATATTCTTCTTCTTGTTCACTTACTGCCTTTAAGAAAAATAACCAGGATAACTGCTCCATATAATCCATAATACCTAAACCATCTTGACGCATAATGTCACATGCATTATTAATTTTATTCTTTAAATCTGATCTATTCATTACTATTCCTCCTGCAATAATTATCTCATTTTTTATTAATTATATTATTAATTATATATTTTTAAGCTACTGTGATAAGCTTTTCTTCTAATTCATATAATATAGATCTTAACTCATCAATACCGCCAAATTTTTTTACAACTTTACTTACATTTGTATATTCGTTAAATGGTGGCGCTGTTAAAATTTTTGGATCATCAATCTGTTCTACTCCACCTATTTTAAATTTATCTAACAAATCAAATATTATTCTTTGTTGTAAATCATCAAATTGCTCTAAAAAATCTTGGTGTTTATTTTTAAAAGCATTTATTCTTTCTTCTCTAGAGACTAGTGTTCCATTAAATGCAACATGATTTATCATATCTACAAATTCTGCATCAAATCTATCTAAAGCTATTTCTAATCTATCTTCTTCAACAAAATAATTCTTTAATTTACTTAATAGCTCTTCTCTACGATCTGGATCAGAATACATTTCATAAAGCTTTTCCTTGTTTGGTATTAGTTTTCTTACATTTTCTCTGACTTCATCAATATATTCTTCAAAAGTAACCTGTCTTCCATTTTCATCTATTTCTAAATACTTTTTCTCTTTAATATAGACTGTTACATTATTAATTTCGAGTTTTTCAACTTTTACTTTGCCACCTTTTTTATTACTACTGCCAGGTTTATGATTAGCTTTTAATGAAGTATATGCTCTTTTTATAATTGAATCATCTTTTTTACTCTGAGTATTAAAATCAGATATCAACTTATCTAAATCATCTTCATTAGTATTTAATAAATATTTTAAATTATCTTTAACCTGCTTAATTTCTTCACCACTCATCTTCTTTTCTAAATTAGGTAAGGCTTCATCTTGATAAGTTGTAATTGCCCCTTGTAGTTGGCTATCTTCTTTGATTTTTTGTGGCAAATCTTCAAAATCCAATCCTGATTTTTTAATAGTGTAACTCCAAACTTTATTTTGTTGGTTTTCAAGTTCTCCCTCTACATCCTCTTCTATTTCTTCCGGGGTACCATCAAAATCAGGATCTTCAAAAACATCTGTACAATCGACATAATCAAAAATATTAAAAGATAATTTGTTCTGACTTTCAGCTAATCTACTCCCTCTTCCTTTAATTTGCTTATAAACTACTTCTGAACCAATTGGTTTGAAATATACAATATTTTTTAAAGTAGGAGCATCAAAACCAGTTGTAAGCATATCTACACTCACTGCCATTACTGGAGTTTTAGATTTCTTATCTTGAAACTCTTCTAAATGTTCTTCGGCCCGATTTTCTTCAGACACTATTGGAACAGCATAATTGTCAATTCCTAAATGTGCCATTTTATTATTTATTAATCGTGTAACCTCTCTAGCATGATCAATATTTACACAATAGATAACAGTTTTGTCCATTACATTAAATTTATCTAAACTTTTTACTCGGTTTAAAAAATCATCAATCATTGCATCAGTTCTTTGAGGAATGGTTACAATTCTTTCATAATCTTTAGTTGTTAAATAATGTCTACTTATTTCAGGAGCTTCAATTCCTAAGTCATCTAAGTCTAAACCTTCTGCATCCAAATTGGTCTTTATATTAAAAATACTATATGTAGCTAAATATCCATCTTCAATTCCCTGCTTCATACTATAAGTATAAATAGGATTACCAAAATACTGATATGTATCAATATTATCGCTTCTTTTAGGTGTTGCAGTTAAGCCTAATTGAATTGCTGAATCGAAATACTGTAATATTTCATTCCAGGTTCCAAAACCAGATCTATGGCACTCATCAATAATTATTAAATCAAAAAAATCTTCATCGTATTCTTGATATAATTTATCTTTTTCACCACTATAAAGTGCTTGATATGTAGAAAAAAAGACTTTTCCTGCTTTTGGTGACTTCCCATTTTTAATTACACATCTAGCTCCCTCATCAAAAGCATCAAATGAATTATATGCCTGATTTCTTAATACATTTCGATCTGCTAAAAATAATACTTTATCACAATATCCTGATTGAGCTAACTTCCAAACAATTTGAAAAGCGGTATAAGTTTTTCCAGTACCAGTAGCCATAGTAAGTAAAATATAGTTTTCACCGTTTAAAATATTTTCTATTGTTTTATTGATTGCTATTTCTTGATAATATCGTGGGGTCATCTTCTTGATTGGATCCTTATGATATGGAACTAATAAGGGACTTTCCTTTTCTTTTATATTATCATTCAAATCTATTCTTTCCCACAGCTCTTCTGGAGAAGGAAATCCATTTAAAAATTTTTGCTTATGAGTAGAAAAATCATATTCAACAACTCCATATCCATTAGATGAATAAACTACCTGGATCCCAAGTTTTTTGGCATAGCTTTTTCCTTGATCTAATCCAGCATCTTTACTCTTTTTTGCCTTTTTGGCTTCTATTACTGCAACTGGATAATCATTATAGACCAATAGATAGTCTGCATATTGAGCCTTTTTTCGTTTTTCTTTACCATTTTTTTTAATTATTTTCCCCTTAGAAACCTGATATTCTCTTTTAATTTGATTTTCTTTCCATCCTGCTTTTTTTAACATTGGATCAATAAACTTAGCTCTAGTATCTGCCTCGCTTAAATCTTGATCATTATTAAAATCTGATGAATATAAGTTGTCGTTACTCACTTCTTTCCCTCCCATTATATGTAATATTTAGACACACTATATTTTACAATAATAAAATTTAATAACTGCTATAACACCACTTTACAACTTTTTATCATGCAGCATCCCTGAATGAAATAAAGCTGTGCAAACAATCCTTTAAATTCCCATAAATTTTGGTATTTTCGAAGTCTGATACGAAACTGCCTAAAATTAGTTCTT
>Ga0208664_100293_pt1 | contig 16098 bp, 25 predicted proteins | sample Wag42014_10_20_FD_187332 | JGI IMG/M metagenome (GOLD analysis project Ga0208664, IMG submission 187332) | Deep subsurface shale carbon reservoir microbial communities from Ohio, USA - Utica-2 Time Series 2014_10_20 (SPAdes) (version 2) ... | reverse complement strand
AATACTCCATTATCTCTTTTTCTTAAAAAAGGATAAGGTAGTGACTGAATATTCTGTAGATAGTATATGTTCTCAATAACTTAAATTTGACAATGCTTAAATATTTTTATGCAATGCTAGTGAAAATAGAAGGGATAATTTTTTTATAATTGGGGCCTGATAATGAAAATAATGCTATAAGACCTGCTCCAATCCAACCAACAGGTCCTATAATAATTCCAATTGCACCTGATAAAGTAGTGTATGCAGCAAACGGAAGAGCAATCCCCATCATCCCAGTAATAGCACTTAAAGAAGTTGTAGCAAGTAAGTATAAACCGAATCCAGAAAGATTTGCTGCCATTAATGCTGCAAAAACGCCAGCATTAGCAAAGATAACTTTCTCTTTTCCATTTTCTTTAGCTATTTTTTTAAGTTCAGCTTCTAAATCCCTTCTTTGATCTGGACTCATTTTGTCCCACATTTTTTTAAATACTTTTTGAGCTATTTTCATTTCTAGATCTTCCACAGAATAATTGGCTACATTTTCTACTTTAACTTTTTTTGCTGTTTTTCTAACTAATTTTGAATATTTTTCTTTCTCATTAGTAAATAGATTTCCCAACAGTGAATCATTAGATAATAATTCTTTATTTAAGTTCCTTGGAGTTGCAGCCACTTTTTCCTCAACACCTAATATTTTTGCTAAACCATTTAGTTCTTCTTTAGAAGCTTTATTTAGAATTTCTAGGAGTTGCATTATACCACTTCCTTTCCAAAAATGTAATCTGCTAGTTTATCGATGCCCTGACCAATGAGTTTTCCACCTTTTTTACCAACAACTTCTGTTGTCTTAAAAATTATTTCTAAATATTCTGCTTCAGGATCTTTTATAATTTTTTTATTCATTTTTATTCATCTCCTTTATAATTTCAATAGCTTCTTTTAACAAAACTCCGCCAGCTGCTATTAATAATCCTCCTGCAGCAAATCTACCATTAACTCTAAACTGATCTTTGTTAGTCATTATTCTTCCCCCTTAATTTTTTTCATAAATTCATCTGTATCCATTAAATCATTAAGCCCAAAATAATGTGCTAGCTCAACTTCAATTTTTTTAATTGTTTTATCTGTTATCTCTTTAATCTTTTCTTTTTCTAAATTTGATTTTTTATCTTTAAATAAATTTATAGCCATACCTGCTAAAGCACCACCTAATCCTCTATATAGGACAGATGAACTGACTAATTTTGATGAAATTCCAACTTTGTCTTTTAATTGTTCAACAATTTCTTCTGTTTTTTTATTAAAATCAATTCTTTTTGCTTCATTTTTTCTTCTCTTAACTTCATCAGTTACAATTAAGTAAAGAGAAAAAGCAATATATTTTTTCATACTAGTCGGATCATTTTCTATTTTTACTATAGACGATCTACTTATACCAATTTTTTCAGCCAAGTCTTCCTGAGTCCATCCAAGTATATTTCTAATTTCAGATACCTGACTTCCTAAGCCTTGAACAAAATAATTCATATAATCACCTCTTGAGTACATTATACCTTTAAATACAAATTAAGTCAATAGCTATTTTAAACAAATTTGATTAAATTTAAACATTAATATTTGAAAACACTTATAACTATAAATACACTTTTTGTGAAGGCCATCAAAAATTCTGTGAATATAACACGAATTTCTTGCCAAATTAAGTTGAAGGTGATAAACTGAAAATAAGGTGTGAATATTACACTATTTTATACAAAATAGAGTGAAAAGGGGTTGAAACTTTAAAAATGCCAAAAAGAGGAAGAAAAATACCTGAAGTACTAAGCGAGGAAGAACAGAAAAAATTATTAGAAGTTTTCAATGAAAGATATCCCACTGCATTGAGAAATAAAACTATGATCAGGTTAATGCTCAAAGCTGGATTAAGATTAGCAGAAACTTTAAGTTTGAAATGGAGTGATATTAATTTTCCTGCTGCTAAATTATCAGTTGTCGAAGGGAAGGGAAGAAAAGATAGAAATCTCTGGTTGGGAGAAAAAACTCTGAATCAATTGGGTAAATGGAGAGAGAGGCAGCATGAAGTTTTAACTGAAAAAGATATTTCTAATGAAAGCAATCTAGTTTTTACATCTCTAACTGGAAAGCAACTAAATGAAGCTAATGTGAGAAAAATGGTTTATAGATATGCAGAAAAAGCTGGTATTCAGGAAGAAGTTGAAAAAAAGTATCGGGATGAGGAAGGAAATGAGTTAGAAGAAACTTATCTACAGAAGAAGGTAAGTCCTCATGTGCTAAGACATACCTTTGCTACTGAATTATATAGGATGACAAACGATTTAAGGAAGGTCCAGAAAACTTTAGGGCACAGCAGCATCCAGACTACTATGATTTATACCCACCTGGTAGATGAAGAGCTGGAGAATGATATGAAGAAGCTGGATGAAAAATATTAATTATAATATATAAAAAAAGGATTAATCTTCTTTTTGTTGAAATTATTTAATAATAACAAATAATTAATAAAATTGATTACATAGGGAGTTGAGTTTATGAAGTTTAGTAAGATCATTTTTATTTCTCTATTGGTGTGTATAATATCTTTTCCAGCATTGGGTAATGATTTTATACAAGAGGGATCTATAGGGACAGTTGAAAATAAAAAACCAAATGAAAAAAAAGATTTTGATTTTATTCCTATTGAAGACTGGGAAGGGCTTGAGTTTATATTTTTACCAAAACCTAAATCATTACAAGAATATGGATACCAAGATTTTTATAAAAAAAATGACAAATACTATAATGCTAATTATGATAAATATGTAGGAAAGACAATTGAAGTGATTAATTTAAAACAAGATAATTTATGGTATATTACTTTTAAGGTTAAAGAAACTGATGAAACACTTATTGCAACAGCTTATTCAGATAGCGTTGATGGTATTGGTTTTCTTTCTGATATTAAAAAAGCAAGAGAAAAATGGTTAAATAAAACCTTGTGGCCAAGAGTATCTAGATTATCAGTATACAATTTTGATAAAGATGAGCATAGTTATATATCAATCAAAAAATATAGCCCTCTAAAAGTGAAAAATATTGTTGCAGGATTTTCAAATTATGAACCAGTTAAGTTTATATTGGAAACTTCTGATGGCAAACAGGGTTATATAGATGTTAAAGTTTCTGGAACTAATTCTTCTTATACACTAAGAAATACTAGTAAATTTGAGAACAAGTTTTTTGAAATAAATCCCAGAAAAATGTATAGCTTTACTGAAAAAGTTTGGAATGCAATTGAAGAAGAGAAAGTATTTGTAGGAATGACAGCAAAACAGGCAGAGTTATCATGGGGTTCACCTAAAGATATAAATACAACAGTTTCTGGAACAAATGTAAGAGAACAATGGGTTTATCAAGGTAATAATTATTTATATTTTGAAAATGGTAAGCTTGCAAGTATTCAAAACTAAAAGTTAAAGATTTTTTAAAATTATATTTTTACATGATAAAGGGATTTTAGTTTTTGAGCTAAGATCCTTTTTTGGTTCTTAATAATTATATACACTATGACTTATTAAATATTAAAAGTAGATACAATTAGCAGCATTAATAATTTTTAAAGGAATGAAAAAGCACTGAATTAACCTTTTAAAAAAGGATAACAGTACTTTTAATAAATAAGCTTCAATTATTATTGTGTTGTGTTGAACTATTTTAAAATATAAAAGGATAAATTTTCTTTTTAGAGAATTATAATAAAAAGGAGATGATATTTTGAAAAAAATTATTATAACTACTCTAATTTTTATAATAGCTTTTTCTGTTGTGATTAGTGCTCAAGATTTTAATCCATTTGGGGTTTTTGGCAAAGGTGATTTAGAAACCGTCAAAAATATTGTCGAAGAAATTGAAGATATTAATAAGAAATTTTCAGGAATGACTCCAATAATGTGGGCAGCTTTTTCAAATGATAATCCTAAAATTATTGAATATTTATTAGACAAAGGAGCAGACCCACTAATTGAAGGGGGAACTAAAAATAAAAATGCTATTGATTTAATAAAAGAAAATAAAAGACTAGTTAATACTTATGCATATGATTTAATTATGAACTATTCTAAAGATAGTAAAGCTAATAATGAGAAAAATAATAGCACATCTTCCTCTAGTGATGACAACCATTTTAGAAATGCACACTGGGGCATGTCAATACAAGAAGTGAAAAATGTTGAAACACAAGAACCTATATATGAAAATAATGAAATGATTGTCTATGAAGATTATTTAATTCAATTGCCAGTAGAAGTAATATACCTCTTTGTCGATAATAAACTAACTAGAGCAAAATATAGTTTTATTCAATCACATACTAACGAAAATGATTTTATTTCAGATTATAAATCTTTAAATAATGCTTTAAAAAATAAATATGGAAAACCTAATCAAGAAGATCATTTTTGGTCTGATGACTTATATAAAGATTCTCCCAGCGATTGGGGTTTTGCTGTAAGTCTTGGACATCATAGTTATTTTACTGAATGGGATACTAGCGATACAGAAATACTTTCAGCTTTATATGGAGATAATTATAAGATAACTATGGTAGTGGAATATTATAGTAAAGAATTAAAAGATTTAGAAGAAGAAAAGATTAATCAAGATACACAGAGTAAATTATAATAAAAATTAGCCCTTATATATCAAAATTTTATAAGGGCTTTCCCTTTATAAATTTTTAATTTTATTACTTAAAATCTATGTTTTATGAAGTTCTAGGAGGCGGTGTTTGTCAAGAAAGTTGTCGCATTTAGTTAAAAATTTCTTTGAATACCACTCTTGCAGAAGCTAATTTAAGAACTCTGTTGCTTGAGATATTTTTCAACTTCAGCAGTATCCATTGGATTTAAAGTTACATATTCTGGTAGGGTCCAATCTCTAACATCACCTGACCATCTTTCTGGATGTTCTGCTTTAGCTTTTAAATATGTTTCATTTCGCTTTTTCATTATCTCTATATCAAGCCCGTAATGTCTCTGGTAGGGCGTTATTAATTTAATTCCGCTATGTAAATGCTGGTGATTATACCAACGAACAAACTCTGCTACCCATTCTCTGGCTTCAGTTAGATCCTTAAAGCCTTTGTTAGGATAAACTGGTCTGTACTTCATTGTCTTAAATAATGATTCAGAATATGGATTATCATTACTTACTCTTGGTCTTGAAAAGGAACTCTGTACTCCCAATTTTTCAAGTGTTGCCAAAAATGTTGCTGCTTTCATTGGACTTCCATTATCAGAGTGTAGTACCAGTGGTTTATCTTTTGCTGCTATGCCCTGAGCTAGTGAAGCTTTTCTAATTAGCCTGCTAGAGTATTCAGCATTTTCAGTTTCCCAGACTTCATAGGCAACTATCATTCTGCTGAACATATCAACGATTAAATAGAGCTTAAAGAAGCTGCCTTTAATCATCGCATTCAGCCAGGTGATATCCCAGGTCCAAACTTGGTTGGGAGCAGTAGCAATATGAGTAGGAGCTTCTCGTTTTACAGGTTCTTTACTTTTAGCTCTATGAGTATTCATTTTTTCTTTATCTAAGACTCTATAGAAAGTGGATTCTGAAGCAATATATTTTCCCTGTTCAGCAAGCTTGGGAACAATTTTAAAAGGTGGTAGATCTGCGAATTCTTTACTATTTGAGACTTCAATTATTTCCTGTCGTTCAGATTCAGTTAGCTTATTTTTGGGTTCTGGTCTTTCAATCAGAGGTCGCTGATCTTCTTTAACAGCACCATCCTTGGTCCATCTTTGATAGGTTCTGATTGATATTTCAAGTTCTTCACAAGCTTTAAACAGCCTGCAGCCATTTGCATGTGCTTCATCAATTAGTTCTACCGCTTTTTTGCGATCTGAAATTTCTATTAATCGTCCTCTGGGTCCCCCCAGATCGCTCGGGCCTTTTTTCTGAGCACCAGTAATGCTGCAGTTTCAGCAAGAGCTTTTTCCTTTTCGCGAAGTTCTTTTTCTAATTCTTTAGCTTTCTTTTTCTCTTTTTTAAGGTTATCTTTTAGTTTTTTAGGATCTTCAAATTTGTTTTCATTGGCATTCTGACACTGTTTAATCCAGCTTTTTAATTCTTCGACATGAATGCCTTTTTCACGGCAGTATTTAGCAGTTTCTATTTCGGAAAGACTTGCAGTTTCTAAAACAGCCTGAAATTTATCACTGGAAGTCCATTTGCTTGCTTTTTTATTGTTAGTTGGATTATTTTCTAAAACTTTCGTTCTCCATTTGTAGAGAGTTGGTTTAGGTATATTAGTTTCTTTAGCCAAAGCAGGTACTTTTTCAGCATTAGGAGGAGCCAGTCTTTTAAATATGGATTCTTTCAATTCTTTTGGATAAACAGTTCTTGACATATTAATTCTCCTTAGGATTTATTGTCGTTACTCTATTATATACAGATTTTGTGTCCCACGACAACTATCCTAACACATAGGGGAGGTAATATGAATAAAATATTTTCCAAAAAAATAATACAAGATTTTAGAGATTTAATGAATGAAGGCTTTTATGGTGCAAATAACTTATCTGATGTAAACGGTAAAAATGATTGGGGATTAATATGCTCTCAAATGGATTGGATACAAATGTGGGTTGAAGAAATTGAAAACATAAGTTTTAATAATAAGTCTAAATATCGGAACAAAATTAATATAACCCAATTTATACTTGGTATTGATACTATAGTTACTGCTACCAAGGGTTTATTAGATCATTTTTGTATTAATTATGCCGAATTGTTTAAAGAAAAAAATATATTTAAAAACAAATTTCATCCTAACGCAACTGATTTTGAATATTTCAAAAGATTAAGAACTGTTCTTGCCATTCATCCTACTGACATTAACCCCCCTGATCCTAATATACAATATTATGCAGGGTGGGTATATGTTATTGGAAATGAATTTAATATAACTTTATATAATGAAGATGTTGATAAAGAAAATGAAAATTTAAAAGTTGAAAGAAAAGAACTGTTATTATTTGCAAATAGTTGGTATAAAAAAATAGAAGATATAATTTTATATTTAAAACCAAAAGTTGATGAATTTATTAAATAAATCTTCGGTAAAATAGGGTTTGAAACAAATTCAGCCTAAATCAGGGTTTAAACCATCAATTTAAAATAAAAAGTCTGTATAAATCCCCAAAAAGAAAAACCTTTTGACTATATGAGCCTCCAGATTATATCCTGGAGGCTTTATAAGGTTAATATTAAACTATAAATAAATTATGGACTATTTTATTATATATGTTTTTTATTTATTATTAAAAAAACAATTAACTTTAAATATTAGTATTTTGCTCTAATTCTAATATTTTATCTTCCAAATTAAATTTAACTTCGTCTTCAGCGAAATAGTAATTATCATTTTGATATGTTTTAATATGTAAAACTTTCACTTCAAATTTTTTATATTGTTTATGGTTTGCACCTGATGTAGGAGCTCCAATTAATGAAGCAATAGCATCTAGAGAAGTAAAAACTTTTTCAGCTCCATCAAATTCTTCAAATGATTTTTCTTTTTTCCGAACTTCTTTACTAATATTAAAACTCTTAATATTAGTAACTTTAATCCGATGTGTATCAAATTTTATAAATTTTTTTGATTTAGAATTAAATGTAATCTCTTTAGCATTTTTACCTTTTGAGTTTTCATTTGGCTGAAATTTAACTAACTGATTTATTTCAATTTTTTCCATACTTTTGACATCACTGATATGAAAGAATCTATCATCTCCATTTTGATCTTTTATAAATCCGTATCCTTTTTCAGATATAAATTTTGTTATTCTTCCCTGCATTTAATATTCACCTCTTCTTAAAAATTATCAACTAATCAAAAAAGTTTATTTTAATAGTTATTAATCATATTATTAATAATTTGCATCATTTCTTTTCTAAAACTTATTGGTTCTAATACCTCCAAGTTATTCCCCTGACTTAACAACCACATCTTAATTCCTTTTCCAAACACCTCTCCTTCTACAATGAATTTCCCATCTTCTTCATCAATAATTTTAGCAGTAGGTAATCTATCAAGCACTGCTTCTATAGAATCTCCCCAAAATTTAAATTTGATCTTCATTAACTTTCCTGGATACATAAACTGAACTCTTTTTCTAAATTCTCCCTCTTGAAAACGGTCAGTATAATTGACTTGATAATGTTCTTTTGAAATCTTAAATTCTTCGATTCTATCCAATCTATATATTATTTTAAAATCATCTTTTTGCTCATAATGATGGGCAATAAGATAAAAATAATACTCTGAAAACATTAATCCTTGAGGTTCAATTTTTCTTTCCACTAGATCATCTTTGCTCAAAGATTTATATTTTATTTCAACGATCCTGTTTTCTTTAACTGCGAAACTTGTTTTCCAAATTAAATCTAATATTTTTTTCTGATGCTCAAGCTCACTATAATGAAATAATTCATTAGCAATAATACTTTTAATATCATTTTGCAAGTTTAGGGGAACTCTATTTATCAATTTATTAATAAGCTGTTCAGTTTCTTTTTTGCAGAATGCTCTACTTTCTAGTATCACCTTTACTATTGCTAAAATTTCTTTTTGAGTAAGCTCTAGTTTATTATCATCAAGAAAATATGCTTTTTTCTGATAATCGTAGCTTATATAATCCTCATGATAATTATTATCTACTTCTTGAAAATATTTATTAATCTCTTTTAAATCCCTTTTTATAGTTTTTTTGCTCACCACAAAATAATCAGCTAATTTTTTTCTAACAATACCATCACCAGTAATTAATTTTTCATAAATACTTAAAATTCTATGTGTTTTATTTTGATTAGATACTTTCATAATAATTCCTCAAATCTTTTCATTTGTCGAATTTTGTTTTAAACTATATAAATGTAAAAAATTACTTTATTTTCCTTAATAATAGTTTTCAACATAGCTTTAACTATACCTCTTTTTTTCTGTGCAAAGTAGTAGTGTTATTAATTCTTAGCACGATTTGTTTCAATTTCTTTTAAATCTTTTCCACAATATGGACAAACCCATTTTTTCTTAGATGCACTATAACTTTTTCCTTTACAATCAGGACATTTTTTTACATAAGCCACATTTATTCCCCCTAAAATAAAAATTTTATTATTAAAAAAATTAATAAGAGGCAGTTTTTATTTTGCCTTTTATTTTTTCTTTATCCAACATTCACTGCTATATTAGTAAAGTTTTTAATATCATAATGCGAATCTTCAGGGAAAATCACTGATTTTAATCTGGAAATATGATTTGTATTTATAATTATTCTTTCTCTAGAAGAAGTAGTAGCAACTGAAAATTGTGCCTGGCAATCAACTAAAGCAAGCACTAGGTAAAGCCCTTCGTTGTAATGATAAACATAATGCTGATTATTAAAAATATTATCAGGTTTATCTAAGTTTGCTGCATAATAACTTTCATTGTTAAATTCAAACTTTAATATGTTATAATATCTTTCTATTACTTGAATCTCTTTTCTACTAAAACTACGCTCTACACCATATAAATAACCAAATTGATCTCTATCATACATATACTCTTCAGTAAAATCACCGTTTAGCTTAGCTTCATCATAACTATATTGAGGCCAGTTAAGCTTACTAAGTTGCAAATAAAAGTTATCTAATTCTTTTAAGTCATATCTTCTAATCCTAGTCTGCCAACTGTAAACTCTTTCAAATTTGTCAGCAAAAGAATTAAGATAGATATAACCTAAATCATGATTTCTTTCTAGAGTAATGTTAATTAAAATCACCCTTTCTTTAAGTATATGCAAAGTATATTTATATAATAACTTAATTGTAGCAAACTAGGGTATACTAAATATGTCCAAGTTGAAAATTAGTTAAAATAAATTAAATACTGATATTAATATGAAAAGTGATGATCTAAAAAATAATCAGATCATCACTTTAAAAATGAATTATTAAATTTTTAATCTTTATATTTATCATTTAAATCCTTTGCTGTTTGCCAAATGTCTCCATTGTTTTCTATTGTCTTATCAACAGCATCTTGAGCAACTTCCCAATAATTAATATCACTCATTTTAAATTCCTCCTTTAATTGATTTTATTTGATAAACTTGATCCCATCTTATAACCTGCTGCAGTTCCACTAGCACTACCAATCAAATAACCAACAGCTGTTCCAAAACCTGGACATATTGCTGTTCCTAATACTGCTCCTCCTGCACCACCACCAAGCATACCTCCACCTGTAGTTCCAGTTTTAATTGTTTTATCAACAAGTTTTCTTTCAATTAGTTCTTCCATTTAATTTCCTCCTTATTTTTAATAAATAATTTTATAAATCTTTAACAGCCCTTCTAACACCATCAACTACCATTGTTGTTCCTGCACCTGTTGTTGCAGGTTCTGGAATTGCAACTAATACTCCACCCACTGCTGCTTCCACTAATCCACCTAACATAATTATCTCCTCCTAATTTTTTAATTTTATCTAAAATTCTAATAAAAACCTTATTTACTTAATAAACCTTTCATTAAAATTCATTATTAAATCAATAAATTATCAGAACTTCTATTTATCACATTAACCAATTTAACTTCTCTCTTTCTTGAATTTTTATTAATCATAATAAATCTCCTTTCAAATAATAATTACATATATAAATTAAATAGTATTTATTTATTACATTTATAATTATATAGTAGTTATATATAGTTGTCAAGTGTTTTCGTAATTTTATTTTAAAATAAAAAAAACACCCACTTTAAATGAGTGCTTTTACATTGTATATTATTTGTTATTTTTCTTTTTTTATTTTAGTCCCATATTTCCATTATTTCTGATATTAGATCCCCTTGTTTATTAACCCAGTTTTTTAATTTATTAGCTTTTTCTTCACTGATTCCAAAATGATCCATAACTAAATGTATGAAATTATTTTCTTCAAACGCTAACTTGTTATCTGCATAAGCAATTATATATAACTGCATTAATATTATTTGTTGTGAATCCTTGTCTTTGAATACATTTAATAAAGTTTCTGTATCTTCTTCAGGATTATTTTTTAAATTCTTTCTCAAATCCAAACTTTTTTCATCCACAGTCATTTCTAATACCATAATTTCTAAAAGATCTTTCTCGGCTTGTTTTATCTCATTATCTACAGCTATAAATTTGATTGCTAATTTTAAGAAAGCCTCTTTTTGTTCTAAATTTAAGGCATCTAAAAACATTATTTTTCCTCCTATTTAAATGAGTTTATTAAGCAATTTATGATAAAATCCGATTTTTTTATTTTTACCTATATAAATAATTTGGTCTTTTGGTTTTATTATATATTCTTTATCTGGATTTAAAGTAACTTTAGATTCATCTTCAAACTCTTTTTTAATACCAATTACAGAAATATCTTTTTCATTCTTATATTTTTCAAATATCTCTAAATAATTCTTACCAATATCTTTTTCTTTTATACTTCCTACATAGATTTCATTTCCTATTTCATTATTTAATAGTTCATTTATTATATCTGAAGTATTTCCATAAAGGGCAGTTCTTACTATAAGTTGACTACTAATATCATTATTAATAATAACTTTATCTACCCCAGCATTAATAAAATAATCTTTGTTTTCAGCATCTGATGCTTCAGCTACTATATGAGCCTTCCTATTCAAAGCTCTAATAATTAAAGCAGCTAGTGCAGTAGTGGAATCATCATTATCCTCATTAAGAATAATGACTGCATTTGCATTTTCTATACCTGCATTTTTTAATGTTAATTTATCATCAATTGGTCCTTTTACAAAATCAACCTTATTATAATCTAAATATGGATTTCTTTCGATATTTGCAACAAGAACTATGTTATTATAAAATTTACTTTCATTAGGCTCATTTAATAATTGTCTAATAATAGTGTTTGTTTTTTCACTATAACCACATATAATAATGTGATTTCTATGATGAATTGTCATTTCTCCTAGCTCCCTTTTCCGAATATTTATACTAAAAACACTTAATATTTTAGCAATAAAAGTACCAAAGATACCTACGCCTAATACTATTGTTAAAAGTTGTATAACAAATCCTAAAGCAGTTTGAGGGTAAACATCAGCATATCCAGGTTCTGTTGTTATTAATGTAATAATTAACCACCACAAAGCTGATCCGATTGATTCAAATTCACTAGTTCCAACTAAAATAATTGTTAAAACAAATATTAGAGCTAATAAAGACAAAAATAATAATGAGATTGAATAGTAATTAAAATAGTAAGTGATAATATTTATATATTTTTTTATTTTTTCTTTCAATAATTTCACTTCCTACAATGATATTAGTTTTTGAAGAATTGACCGTTTAAACCCTTAAAAACTGGTATATTAACTTCATCTTCATCTTCCATTTTTACTGTATTTATATATTTTGAAACACTAGAAATATCATCTAAACCTAATTTTTCTTTAATCAAATTTACATCTTTAGTTTTTTTGTATAATTCTATTGCAAAAGTATTTCTTAATACTGAAGGATTAACTTCTTTCTCTAAATGAGATTTATCTTTCATTCTATATAACATTTGTCTTAAATAGGCGTTGCTAATCTTTTTCCCTTTTAGTGTAGTAAAAATATATTCTGGATTATCATCTATATTTCTTTCTTCTAATTCAGCTTTTTGCTTTTGCTTCCAATCATTTAATAGTTTTATAGAATCCTCACTAATCTTATTTGTTAATCTATCATTTATTCTATTATCAGTTTCTATTTTTATTTTATCTGAAGGATAAATATTTTCCCACTTTAAATTAATAAGTTCATTGCTTTTTATTCCTGTATCTAATAATATTTTCATAATTAATTTATTTCTTAATCCTGTAGGATATTCAGGATTTGGGATTTGTAATATTTTATCTTGTTCTTTTGGTTTTAAATAAGTTACAGTATTTTTCACAATTAACCTCCTTCTTTAAATTATTAAATACGAATTATTATTATAATAATAATTATATGTTTTAAAATAATTATATAGCACTTATATATATCCGTCAAAAATCATTTAAATAATCATAAAAGACAAAGAAGAAAAAAGACTCGATTTATAATTTATCTAGCCTTTTTTCCTTTTCATCTTCTTATTAAAAACTATCATCAATCTTTTTAGCAGTCCTCCTTGTACCATCTGCAATCATTGCAACCCCTGCTGCCGTTGTTGCTGGTTCTGGAACCATCACCATTACTGTCCCTACCGCTGCTTCAATAATACCACCTAACATATTATCTCCCCCTTGTTTTTAATTGCTTTTATAAAATAAATAGTATTTATTTATTACATTTACAATTATATAGTAGTTATATATAGTTGTCAAGTGTTTTCGTAATTTTATTTAAAGAAATAAAAAAGCACTCATTAAAATGAATGCTCTTAAATAGCTATATTTATGACATATAAATTAATTGTTATATATCTATTACCTTTTTGTATCTATTTATATGCTCTTTTTTGCACTCAATTTGTCGCCATAATTCTGATACAGAATAATTTAAGATATTACCAATTTTTTCAACACCATTATTCCCGTTTACATCACCATTAGGATCTATGACAAAATAAGACTTCTCTAATTCTTTTTCTCCACTAAAATTAATCCTCGTATCTACATTTTTTAGAATTCTATTATTTAATATTTTATCTTTCAAATCATCAAATTCTTTTTGGTTTATATAGAATTTACTCTTATTTTTTTTTGCATTATTTCTCAAAGGTACAAATTGATGAATTTTCCACCTTATTATTGAGTCATAATTTCTTATTAATGATGCCATATCTTCTATGTAGTCTTTATTTATTTTAGATGCAATTGTATTTATTTTAATATTAATATTATAATTTTTTTCTTTAATTTCATCTAAAAGGTATATTATTTTATCTACATGATTATTTTCTCTAGTCATTTCCGCTTGTATATTATTATTTAAAGAATCTAGTGAAAAAGTGATCCAATCTAAATAACTACTATATTTTTTTAAAACACTATGATCCATTAATATTGCATTAGTAGTTAGAGAAGTTATTACCTTAAGTTTATGAGCTTCTTTAATTAAGGGGAATAAATCACTATAGATTAAAGGTTCTCCCCCAACAAAAGATATCTTTTTTACACCACTATCGACTAATTTCTTTAATATTTTGAAATTTTTATCTAAATTTAATGAATTGACATCCTTTACAGCATAACAAAAATCACAGTTCTGATTACAATGGGTAGTTATGGTCCAACAGACACTAATCGGTACATTGATATTCCTAATATTCAAAGAAACTCCCCCCTAATTCACTGATAATATTTTATAATTAATTTCTCCTCCAGGTGTTTTAACCTTGATTTTATCCCCAGTTTTTCTATTTAATAATTTCTTTGCTATCGGAGTTTTGTGAGAAATACAATTATTATCGGGATCTGATTCGAATGATCCAACAATTTTATAGAAAAATTCTTGTCTATTTTCTAAGTCTAGCACTTTGACTTTTGATCCAACTTCAATTTCATCTGAATTATTAGATTTATCATTTATTATTTTTGCGTTTTTAACAATGTTTTCAATTTCTTTGATTTTTTGATTTAGTATATTTAATTCATCTTTAGCATAAAGAAATTCAGAATTTTCTCTTAAATCACCAAAATCACTTGCTTTTTTTAATTCCCTTGCTAATTTAGGTTTTTTAACATCATTTAAATGGTTTAATCTTTTTTTTAGTCTATTAAGTTTTTCTTTAGAAATTAATAATTCTTCTTTATTATTCATATTTCATTCCTTTCATAATTTTATCTACTTAAAATATCTTTTAAACTCATCTCATAAACAGTTGTTGGTAGTTCACCATTTTTATGATCATAATCATTTGGATATGTATAAACTTTGATTTGATTATTTATGTTTAATTTTCTTAAATTTTCCTGACAAACTCCACAAGGATACAAGGGATTAGATAATCCTCCACTCCCATAAACTACAATATCTCTAACATCTTTAAATTGTAGTTTGGGGTTGTTAGCTATAGCCATACCAATAGCATTTTGTTCTGCACATCTTGAACCTCCTGGAGTCGATAATTCGTAGTTAACAGCAGTAACAAATCTTTTCCCTCCATTTTCTTCCCATGATAAAGATGCAGCCACTTTTTTTTGTTTAGTAGCTTTCTTTTTCTGCCAATTAGATGCTTTTTTTTCACATAAATCAGCTGTTTCATTAAGCATTTTAGTTAAAGATTCATCTAAATTCAAAAGTGGCACTATTTTAGCTTCAATATGAGATTTAGCTCCTAAAGTATTAGACATAAATTTTATTATTTCTCTTTTTTCGTTATGATGTTCAATATGATCAGCTTCCATTACTTTATTTATTAACTCATAAATTTCAGCATTTATTCGTTCGCTTTTTTTAGTTATTTGTTTCAATAAATTATTATCTTCAATAGTCCAATTTAAATCTGTTTCTTTAATTTCTACATCTAATTCATTTTTTATCTCATTTATTAATTTTTTTTCTTCTTCCACTATTTTATAATCAATTTTAGCCATCTTATATAAGTATTTGACTATTAGTGCTCTTTCATCTAAAGTTAATTTTTTTAATTTATTCAATTTATACATCCCCTCCTATTATTTTAAACTAAAGATAATATTTCTATATTTTACTATATCATATAAAAAGGGTGTAATAAAGATATTAATTTAATAAGAAAAAAAGAAAGAACTAAATATATTTTTTAGCTCTTTCTTCTTAGTTTAAATATTATCTTTTTTTACCTGAATCACTTCTTTTCTTTCTCCATCTTCCATCTTTATTTCTAGATCTTTCATTCCCAGCTGTAGGTCCTGTTTTTACTTTTGGTATTGGCATTTAATTTCCTCCTTATTTTTAATAAATAACTTTTAAAAAATAATTTTATAAATCTTTAACAGCCCTTCTAACACCATCAACTACCATTGTTGTTCCTGCACCTGTTGTTGCAGGTTCTGGAATTGCAACTAATACTCCACCCACTGCTGCTTCCACTAATCCAC
>Ga0208664_100291_pt1 | contig 16147 bp, 16 predicted proteins | sample Wag42014_10_20_FD_187332 | JGI IMG/M metagenome (GOLD analysis project Ga0208664, IMG submission 187332) | Deep subsurface shale carbon reservoir microbial communities from Ohio, USA - Utica-2 Time Series 2014_10_20 (SPAdes) (version 2) ... | reverse complement strand
ATATAAATGTTTCTGTTTCAGCAGAAGTAGAATTATACTAAATATAATTTTTATAGAACAGATAATAAAAGCTGAGTGCGGTTTTCTGCACTCAGCTTTTGTTAATTATTTACATTTAGGCAAATGTCCTATTTTTTATTAAGTAAAAAATCAGCTGCACTTTCCATATCATCTTTTGAGGCCACTAAAAAAACTTGATTACCAGCAAATATTTCCCTATTTCCTCGGGGGACTATATATCTATCCTGAGCCTTGTCAAAAATACCTGCAATTACACAGTTTTCAGGAAAGTTTTTTTGACTAACTATTTCTGAAATCTTCATACCCGAAATGGATGATTCAGGTGGGATAGTTAAGATCGAAACTTCAGCTTTTCCATCACCTAAAGAGGCAACTTTTCTTACATCAGGTTCTTCAATATCAGTAATAAAACGATCAACAATTAATTCCATAGTAGCTGCAATGTTGGTGGCACCAGCCATCTGATAGGCATTTTCGTATTCAGGCTCTCTCATTCTGACTAAGATCTTTTTTACCCCAAAGTTTTTAGCTAAAAGTGAAAAAGAAAGATTATCAGCATCATCTCTCATAACTGCTATTGCTATATCACACTTTTCAATACCAGCCTCTTTTAAAATATCAATTCTAGTCGCACTTCCTAAGACAGTTACTGCTCCATAACGGCTGTATATTTTTTCAGCAACACTTTGTTCTTTCTCAATTACAATTACATCATGTTTTTGAACTAAATTTTTAGTTAGATTCCTACCGGCAATACCTCCACCAGCTATAATTATATACATTTATTTTACCTCCAATTTTGATATAAATTTATAATAATAATTTCAATAGTTCTTAATCTCTCCAGGCTTTTCTAGAAAATAAGATAATAATCGGTAAAATTTCTAACCTTCCGGCCAGCATTCCAATAATATAAGTCAGTTTAATGATCGGAGAAAGTGAAGCCATTTTTTCAACAGAAAAGAAGAATGGCCCTATATTTCCCATTGCAGAAAACATACCTGAAAAAGCCTGCCAGCCATTGAGATCAGAAAAAATAGAAGTTATTATACCTCCAATAACAATCATGAACAGCCAGAAAGAAAATAGGCCTGTAAGTTTATTTATTTCATCACTATTAATAATACTTTTATCTAAAGTTACAGGTAGTACTGCATGGTTTGGTAGGTATATTTTTTTGACTTCTCTTTTAAATAAACCCCCTAAAATATTTAAACGCATTACTTTAATTCCACCAGATGTAGAACCAACACTACCTCCGATCAACATAAAGACTATAAAAATCTGTCTGGCTGCAGCTGGAAAAAAATTAGAATTAATATTATGAGTTCCAAAACCAGTAGTTGTAATGATAGAGGTTACCTGAAAAATTGTTTTTCTGAAAATTTCTTCAGCATTAAAATCACCAGCAGTATTTAAAATTATAATTAAAAAACTAATAAAAACTGTAGAATATAAGATTAATCTCAAAAAGGTCTTCAATTCACTATTTTTCTTAATGCTTTCATAGTCTTTAGTAAAAAATCTAAAGTGAAGTAAAAAATTGACTCCACCTAAAAACATAAAAAATGTTATAACATATTCAATTAAAATATAATTGCTGTAACCACTATCGGCAAAATGGGCTATACTGGCATCATACTGTGAAAACCCACCGGTTGAGAGGGTTGTAAAACTATGAGTTAAAGCATCAAATGGAGCTAAACCCAGAGAAATCAAGATTATACTTTCTAAAAGCATAAAACCTAAATAAATCATCCAGAGTATTTTTACAGTTTTAAAAACATTTGGCACCGGCCTCGAAACATTAATTTTATGGCTTTCTGCACTAAATAACTGCCAGGTTTCTCCCTTAGCTCTAGTTGAAATTAAAAGGAAAAAAGTTAAAATACCCAAACCACCCAAAAGCTGCATTAAACTTCTCCAAAAAATAATAGACTTGGGCATTGAGTCAAGTCCGGTAAAGACAGTAATTCCAGTTGTTGTAAAACCACTGACTGCTTCAAAAAATGAATCCACAAAAGATTTTTCAATACCGATCATAAAAGGAAGAGCTCCTAAAATTGAAACTATGATCCAGCCCAAAGCACATAACAGCATTGCTGTTGTTAGGTCAATATAAATATTTTCGGGATCGGTTGGCAATTTTAAAATTGTGCCTGTGATTAAAGAAACAATTATCGTGTAATAAAAGGCTTGATAAATATTAATTCCCTCCTGATAAAAAAAAGCTAGTAATAAAGGGATTACAATAATAAAGCCTATAATAAACGCAAGTATGCTTAGAAAATATAGAATAGTGTTGTATTTGGTAGATTTGAGCAATAAAATCACTCCTTAATAAAAATCCAGAAATAAAATATAAATAGTCTCGATTAATTATACTATTCAATAACAATTGGAATCTTCCTTTAAATTCTAAATTAAATTTGCTATTAGATTTTTTTGGATATATAATATAAATAAACTCAAGGAGGTAAATTATGGATATTAATGCTCTGGTAATAATTTTTTTGAACAGGATAAGTGGTTTTGGGCCTAAAACTATTGAGAATTTAACTGTTAAATTAGATAATCTAGAATCAATCTGGCACTTTAGTAATTACAGGTTAAAAAAATTAGGTTTAAAGAATTCTCAAATTAAAGAGTTTAATAAAACTAAAAATAATTTTAATGCTAAAAAAATTATAGCGGAATTAAATGACAAAAAAATTAAATATCTAACGCTTTATAATAATAAATATCCTCAAAAGTTAAGAAACATTTATGATCCACCCCCTGTTATCTTTTATAAGGGGACCTTAAACTTTCAGCTGCCAGCAGTTGCCATCATCGGTTCCAGAAATTCTACTGTTTATGGTCGAAAAATTGCCGCTAGAACTGCAGCAGAATTAGCTAAAATGGGTGTAAATATAATTAGCGGCTTAGCCAACGGGATAGATGGTACTGCTCATAAAGGGGCATTATCTGTAGAAGCTGGAATAACAACAGCCGTATTAGGCAATGGCTTTGATTATCTCTATCCTTCTCAAAACAATATATTATCTAAAAAAATAGCTGATAATGGTTTAATGATAACGGAATTTAATCCAGAAGTTCCGCCTCGAGCTCAAAACTTTCCCAGAAGGAATAGGATTATTAGTGCTCTCGCAGATTTAATACTAGTAGTAGAGGCCGGAGCCAAAAGTGGAACTCTAATTACAGTTGATTATGCTTTAGAGCAGGGTAAAGATATCATGGCTGTACCGGCAAATATTGATAGGCCTAATTCTGTTGGCTGCAACAAACTTATAAAAAAGGGAGCAGCAATTTTTACGAAGGTGAGTGATATTACCGATTATCTGAACCAATATCTGCAGCAGCAAGAAAGTAAAAATGACTTTTTAGAAAGTAAGAAGCTGATCAATAAGGTATATCCAGATTTAAATCATGATGAGCTAAAAATATTAAAACTTTTTCAGCATGAAATAGAAATTTATTATGATGATTTAATTAAATTAAGTAATTTGACTACAGAAAAAGTTGATAGAATACTGGTAAAATTAGAATTGATGAATATTATAATTCGATTAAAAGGAAAAAAATATCAGTTTAAGGGTTTACAAAATCTACTTAAACCAATATAATAATATACTAGTTAAAGATTTTCTTAATGTAGGGAGGCCTAAAGGCAGAAATGCCAGAATAATATGAATAAAAAAGTCATAGAAATTTTAAGTATATTAATTCATAAGATGCTGAATGATGTAGATTTATGGAAAAAACAAGAAGATATAGTAATAGAACTTGAAGACAAAGGATATACTATTGAAAATATTAGTGAAGCATTTGATATTCTATTTAGTGAAGTGATTTCTGTTAGTGATAATGACTATTATATAGATCAAGAAATGCCTAGTGGTTATAATCGCGTGTTTACAAAAGTAGAAAGTTTTTATTTTACTAAAGAAATGAAATCTATAATTCTAAAACTCAATGCAATGGGTATTTTGACTGCAGATGAGTTAGAAATTATTATATTTAGGATGTCTCAGCTGGCTGCTGCTAATAATTTAGAAACAGATCTTGTTTGGGAAATAATTAATGAGGTAGTAGATGATTCTGAATCATTAATGACAATTTCGGCTGAATTTAAGGAATTTAACAGTGGTTTATTAAAACAACAGAGAGTAAACTAAGAGTTTACTGGAGGTATAAATTTAATGACAAAGAAAAAAAAGAATCTGGTGATTGTAGAGTCACCTGCAAAAGCAAAGACAATTAAGAAATTTTTGGGAAGAAATTATAAGGTAGAAGCTTCGATGGGACATGTTCGAGATTTACCAAAAAGTAAATTAGGTATTGATTTAGAAGATGATTTTGAACCTAATTATATTACAATTCGAGGTAAGGGTAAGACATTAAATAAATTAAGAAAAGCTGCTAAAAAAAGTGACGAAGTTTTTCTTGCAACTGACCCTGACCGTGAAGGAGAAGCTATTTCCTGGCATCTAGCTTATGCCTTAAAATTATCAGAGGAAGAAAATAATCGGATAGAATTTAATGAAATAACTAAAACCGCAATTAAAAATGCAATAAAAAATCCGCGTACAATTAATAAAGACTTAGTAGATGCACAACAGGCTCGTAGATTATTGGACCGCATAGTTGGTTATCGCTTAAGTCCTTTGTTATGGAAAAAAGTTCGTAAGGGTTTAAGTGCAGGTCGAGTTCAATCAGTGGCTGTTAAAATAATTTGTGAGAGAGAAAAAGAAATAAGAAATTTTGAAGAGGAAGAATATTGGAGTTTAGAAATTGAATTAAAAAATGAAAACGGGGAAGTAATTAAGGCTGATTTATATCGAATTGATAATAAAAAATTCAATTTAAAAAGTAAAGAAGAAACAGATCAGGTAATTGAAGACATAAAAAATGAAGAGTTTGAAATAATAAAGGTAAAAAAGAGAAAAAGAAGAAGAAATCCTAAATCTCCTTTTACAACTTCAACCTTACAGCAGCGCGCTTCAAATAAATTAAACTTTACTGCTAAAAAAACTATGTATATAGCTCAGCAGCTATATGAAGGTATAGATGTTGGTAGTGAGGGTACAGTTGGTTTGATTTCATATATCAGAACTGATAGTACAAGATTATCTAATGAAGCAAAAAATGGAGCTAAAAATTATATTTTAAATAAATTTGGCGATAAATTCTTAAAAAATTCAAAGAAGAAATCTAAAAATAATTCTAATGCTCAGGATGCTCATGAAGCAATCAGACCTACTGATACTCAGAGAACACCTGAGAAGATGAAAAAACATTTATCTAAAGATCAATTTAAGCTTTATGATTTAATTTGGAAAAGATTTGTAGCAAGCCAGATGAGTTCTGCACTTTACGAAAGCATTTCAGCTCAATTTAAAGCTGGAGAAAAATATAAATTTAGAGTAAGTGGATCCCGCCTCTTATTTCCGGGACATTTAATTTTAACTGGTAAAGCAAAAGAAGATGATATTGATCTTCCTGTTTTAAACGAGGGAGATAAATATTCTTTAGTTAAAACAAACCCTGAACAGCATTTTACCACTCCACCTCCAAGATACTCTGAGGCAACACTGGTAAAAACTCTGGAAGAAGAAGGGATTGGACGTCCAAGTACTTATGCTCCTACACTTTCTACAATTGAATCTAGAGATTATGTGGAAAAAGAAGGAAGGTATTTTAAACCAACAGAGCTTGGAGAAACTGTTACTGAATTATTAACCGAATATTTTCCTGATGTAACAGATATTGAGTTTACTGCTGATTTAGAGAAGAGACTTGATGAAATTGAAAAAGGTAATGAAAATTGGAAAAAAATCTTAAGAGATTTTTATGAACCTTTCTATAAACGTTTAGAAAATGCGAGAGAAAATATGGAAAGTGTTCAAATTGTAGAAGAAACAGATGAAGTTTGCGAAAAATGTGGTAGTCCAATGGTTGTTAAGTATGGTCGTTATGGTAAGTTTTTAGCCTGCTCAAGTTATCCGGAATGTAAAAATACTAAACCTTATTTGATCAAAACTGGAGTTGACTGTCCGGAATGTGAAGATGGAGAAATTATTGAGCGAACATCTAAAAAAGGTAGAACATTTTATGGCTGCAGTAATTATCCTGATTGTAATTTTATGAGTTGGAACAAACCGGTTAAAAAGCCCTGCCCCGAATGCGGCAGTTTAATGGTAGAAAAAACCACTAAGGCCAAAGGTAAACATTATAAATGTACGAACAAAGAATGTGGACATACTGAAAAAGCAGATTAATTACTGAACTTTTTGACTAGCTAGCTTTCTCCAATTTTCGCGTTTGTTTAGAATTTTGGGGAAAGCTTTAAAAATTTATTTTGCGAAAGTGTTCTCGATAATCAGATAATTATAACTAATATAATAACGTTAACAACATGAATTTTTAAAATATATATGAAAAATATTGTGAATTTAAGAGCAAAAACTTGACTTTTTTTATAAAAACATGTTAATATAAACAAAATAGATTAAAATATTTTGAATCATGTGACAATTTAAAAAATATAAGATTATAAGTGAAGGAGGTTCTAAATTGTCGATTACAGATTTCGAAGCAACTACTATAGTTGCAGTTAAGTATAATGGTTGTACAGCTTTAGCTGGAGATGGCCAGGTAACCCTTGGTAATACAGTTATGAAAAGTACAGCCAGAAAAGTCAGAAGATTATATAATGGTAAAATTTTAGCTGGATTTGCCGGAACATCTGCGGATGCCTTTACCCTTTTTGAGAAATTTGAGGGGAAATTAGAGGAATATCACGGAAGTCTACAGCGGGCAGCAGTTGAGCTGGCCAAAGAATGGCGGACAGATAAAATTTTGAGAAAACTTGAAGCTTTGCTAATTGTTGCAGATCTGGATGAAATCCTTATTATTTCAGGTAATGGTGATGTGATTGAACCTGATGGCGATATTTCTGCTATTGGTTCTGGTGGCCCTTATGCAAGAGCGGCTGCTACAGCACTATTAAACCATGCTCAAGACCTGAATGCGGGGGATATAGCCAGTGAAGCACTCAAAATAGCGGCTTCTATTTGTATTTATACTAATGAAAATATTACTTTAGAGGAGTTAAATGGAGGTGAGTCTAAAGCAGGTGAATAATCAACTAACACCCAAAGAAATCGTTGCTGAATTAGATAAATATATAATTGGACAGAATAAGGCTAAAAAATCAGTGGCAATAGCTTTAAGAAATAGATATAGACGAAAATTGGTAAAAGATGATATGAAGGATGAAATTATTCCGAAAAACATTTTAATGATTGGACCAACTGGTGTTGGTAAAACAGAGATTGCCCGGAGACTTGCTAAAATTGCCAGAGCGCCCTTTATTAAAATAGAAGTTACTAAATTTACTGAAGTCGGCTATGTAGGCCGTGATGTCGAATCAATGATTAGAGATCTGACAGAATCAGCAATTAGAATGGTCAGAGAAGAAAAAATGGAAGAAGTTGAAATTGAAGCCGAAAAACAGGCTATTCAAAGGATTGTAAATAAAATGCTGCCTGGTAAAAGCAAAAAACAGGATGACTACTATTCTAATTTAGTTGATGACGTTAAAAAAACTAATGAAAATGTGGATGAAAGAATTGCTGCTAGAAGAAAAAGAATGTATGACAGAATAAAAGAAGGCAAGCTTGATGACCAAAAAATAGAAATCGAGGTTGAAGAAAGTAATACTCAGATGATGGAAGTCTTTTCTGGTTCAGGTGTAGAAGAGATGGGTATTAACTTTCAGGATATGTTGGGCAATATATTTCCTAATAAAAAACAGAAGAAAAAAATTACTATTGCTCAGGCTAAAGAAATACTCAAAGATGAAGAAGCTCAAAAATTAATAGATATGGATCAGGTTAAAGCTGAAGCAATTGAAAAAGTTGAAGAAGATGGGATTATTTTTTTAGATGAGATTGATAAGATAGCCGGTAGAGAATCAAATTCTGGCCCTGAAGTTTCAAGACAGGGTGTACAGAGAGATATTCTGCCAATTGTAGAAGGTTCAACTGTGAGCACCAAACATGGTTCAGTTAAAACTGATCATATTCTTTTCATTGCTGCCGGTGCCTTTCATGTTTCTTCACCAGCAGATCTAATACCTGAACTACAGGGTAGATTTCCGCTGAGGGTTAATTTAGACAGCCTTAGCCGGGAAAATTTCAAGGATATACTACTTCTCCCGCAAAACTCTTTAGTCAAACAGTACAAGGCTTTATTAGAGACTGAAGGCATAACTATTAACTTTACTGAAGATGCGGTTGAAGAAATATCAAGTTTTGCTTACGATATCAATGAAGAAACAGAAAATATTGGAGCCAGAAGGCTGCATACAATTATGGAAAAACTGTTAGAAGATCTTTCTTTTGAAGCTCCAGGTATGGGACGAGAAGAAATAGAAATAAATGTTGACTATGTAAATGATAAGTTGAAAGATGTTGTTGCAAATAAAGACTTAAGTAAATATATTTTATAATTCAAAACTGAAAATGGAGGAGATAACAATGGGTAGTTTATTAGAAAAAAGCAGAAAAATTAACCGATTATTACAGAGAACAGGTGGAAATGCAGTTGATTTTTCCGATATGGCTTATGTTTTAAAAGAAGCTGTACAGTGTAATATTTATGTAACAAGTAAAAAAGGAAAGATTTTAGGTTACAGCCTCTTAGACGACTTTGAATGTGATATTATGGAAGAAGCAGTTATTGATCAGGGAGAATTTCCTGAAGACTATAATAAAGGTTTATTGAGAATTAGAGAAACAAAATCAAATATTGAGCAAAAAGATGGTAAGTGTGTATTTACTGAAGGTGAAGACTGCTTATTCGAAGATAAGTTAACAACAATTGTACCGGTTGTTGGTGGTGGAGATAGATTAGGGACCTTAGTCCTTGCTCGTTATGATTCTGCTTTTAATGATGAAGACTTAGTTTTAGCAGAATATGGAGCTGCAGTTGTAGGGATGGAGATTTTACGTTCCCGCAGTGAAAGAATAGAAAAAGAGGCTCGTAAAAAAGCAGCAGTTCAAATTGCAATTGACACCCTTTCTTATTCTGAATTAGAAGCAATTGAACATATTTTTGAAGAATTAGATGGAGAAGAAGGATTGCTAGTAGCAAGTAAAGTAGCAGATAGAGTTGGAATCACCAGATCTGTTATTGTTAATGCTTTGCGTAAATTTGAAAGTGCTGGGGTAATTGAATCCCGCTCATTAGGAATGAAGGGAACATATATTAAAGTTCTTAATGATAATTTATTAGACGAATTAGAAAAACTAAAAGCATAAAACGAGTATTACTGATTTAATAGGCTTCTCAATTTAATGAGGAGTCTTTTTCCTGCTAGAGAAAAATTATTTATTAAATTGTATAATTAAATGCACGCGGTGATTTGATAAAAAAATAGACACATACCTGTACCTTCTGTATAATGTTAATAACAACAAAAACATTAGGAGGTACAGAATATGTGTCAAGATAATTGTAACACAAAAAGAGAAAAAGGTGAACACCTGAGTTATGAAGATCGCGTTAAAATAGAACATTTATACAATCAACAGGATAAAAACTTTACTGAAATTGGGGAAGAATTAAATTGCCATAGAACAACAATTAGTCGTGAAATAAAAAAAGGAGAAATAGAGCTCAAAAATAGTGATTTAACGATCAGAAAAGAATATTCTCCCCAAAAAGGACAAAGAATTTATGAGCAAAATAATACCAATAAAGGTCCTGATTTAAAAATAGGTAAAAATAAAGATTTAGCAGAATTTATAAAAAAGCAGATACTTAAATTACGATCACCAGCAGCAGTTGCAAAAGACATAAAAAAATCAGATGATTATGAACTAGAATTACACTGGAAAACAATTTATAATTATATAGATAAAGGTGTTTTGGATATAGATAGAGATGATCTCATACATGGCAATTATAAAACTGGAAAAGATAGGCCTAAAGAAAGTGCAAGCACCACGAGACGCAAGGAAGGTCGGACAATCAGGGATAGGCCTGAAGAAGCTGATACCAGGGAAGAATTTGGACACTGGGAGATGGACTTAGTAGAGGGATTAAAAGAAAAAGATGAACCATTTTTGCTGGTCTTAACAGAAAGACAAACCAGAGACGAAATCCTGGAGAAAATACCAGATAAAAAAGCAGAATCAGTGGTAAAAGGACTGGATCGCATAGAGAGAAGATTTGGAGTAGTTAATTTTAGAGAGACATTCAAAACGATCACCACAGATAATGGCTCAGAATTTGCAGATTATGAGGGTATTGAAGAATCATTTACAGGCAGCAGCATCCCCAGAACCAGCCAGTATTATTGTGATGCATACTGCAGCTGGCAGAGGGGCACAAATGAGGTAGCTAACCGGTTTATCAGACGATTCTTACCTAAAGGAACAAGTTTCAAAGGGATTACAAGAACCCGGGTAAAAGAGATTCAGGAATTCATAAATACCTATCCCAGAAAGATGTTTGACTATGGAAATTCAGACGAATTATTTAGAGAAAAAATAAATTTTAGCATCTAGAAATACTGAAGGTACAGGTAATTTCAAAAAAATCAAAAAAACCGTGCATTGCAACTTGCAATTCACCCAACTTGCAATTCACCAAAAATTTTCTTGATTAATTAATAATACGATGATATTATATAAATGAATAGTATCCTGGTGGTAATTAGATAGTGTTTGCAGGAACTATATTAAATATTTAGTAATTTACTAAAATTAAAAAATATATCTTGCTTGGATAATTTACCGGGACAGGAGGAATATATATGATATATCTATGTCTCCTCCTGCCTTGTGCAGGAGTTTTTTACTTTTATACAGGGGGGAGAATAAGTTGGATGATTATAGAGGAGGAGTAAATTAGATGAAAGTAGTTATTATTGGTGCCGGTAGAACAGGAACAGTAATGGGTTATTTATTAAAAAAAAGTGGTTTTGAAATTATAGGCGTAAAAAACAAGCATCTGGCTTCTGCTCATAAATCAGTTGAATTGATAGGAGCTGGAGAGGCTTTTAATGATATTGATTTGAAAAATAATTTAAAATTTGCTGATCTTATAATAATTACTACCCCTGATGATATTATTGCTCAAATGGCTGAATTATTACTTCAATATGATTTGAAAGATTCTGTTTGTCTTATGCATATGAGTGGTCTGCATTCCTCCCATATATTAAATAAAAAGCACAAAAAGGGAATAAATGTTTTTTCTCTTCATCCTTTACAGGCTGTTAGTAGTTTTGATGAGGGTATAAAATCGTTACCTGATGCTACTTTTAGTCTGGAAGGGGATAAAAAAGGACTGGAAATTGCTAAATTAGTTGCTGATAGATTAAATTTGAATTATCATCTTATGAAGAGTGAAAGTAAAGTTTTATACCATACCGCTGCTGTTGTGGCTTCTAATTATATGGTTACAATTATTAATAGTAGTTATAAAATTTTGCAGAAAGCTGGAATTGAGGATAAGGATATAAAAGGAGGAATCCTGAATTTAGTTAAAGGAACATTATCTAATCTGCAGAAAATGCCCCCTGAGGAAGCATTAACGGGTCCAATAGAAAGAAATGATATCAATACAATAAGAGAACACAGAAAAGAGTTAAAGAAACTGGCTTATGAACAGCTTAAATTATATGATGTTTTGGGGGCTTATACAGCAAGCATGGCAGGTAAAGATAGATTAGTGGCATTATTTGAGAAAGAATTACTTTAAAATAATAAAGGAGGAGTAGTATAGTGATACAGAATTATACAGAGATGAAAAAAAATGGTGAAAAAATATCGATGGTAACGGCTTATGATTATTATGCAGCTAAACTGGCGGAAGAGGCAGGCATTGATCTAATGCTTGTTGGTGATTCATTGGGTATGGTTTTTCAGGGTCAGGAAAATACACTTCCGGTAACAGTAGAAGAAATAATCTATCATACCAAAGCTGTTAAAAGAGGTGCTAAAGAATCCTTTATAGTTGCTGATCTTCCATTTATGTCCTTTCAGTTGGGAGTAAAAGATGCCCTGGCTACTGCCGGGAAAATAATTAAAGAAACTGGTGCTCAGGCAGTAAAATTAGAAGGTGGTAAAAGAGTAGTTCCTCAAATAAAAGCAATGGTAGAAGCCGGAATTCCGGTTCTGGGACATCTGGGATTAACCCCACAGTCTGTTAATCAGATGGGTGGATTTAAGTTACAGGGTGGCAAAAAAGAAGCTGCTCTGGCGATGATTGATGATGCACTTGCCCTTCAGGAAGCAGGTGCTTTTGCTGTAGTTCTGGAGACTATTCCGGGTCAACTTGCTGAAATTATTACTGAAAGGTTAACAATTCCTACAATTGGAATAGGAGCAGGTTTGAACTGTGATGGTCAAGTTCTTGTAATTCATGATTTATTGGGAATTGATAATAATTTTATACCTAAATTTGCCAGGAAATATGCAGATTTGAATAGTATAATAAAAAAAGCATTACATAATTATATTAATGATGTAAAAGAAAAAAAATTTCCTGCGGATTCAGAGAGTTTTCAGATAAATAAGGAAACTCTTGCTGAAATAAGGGATGAATTAAATTAGATATGAAGGTTATAGATAAAATTGATAAAATAAGGGAAGAACTTGATGGTAAAGAAAATGTAGGTCTTGTTCCTACAATGGGTTATTTGCATAACGGGCACTTGAGTTTAGTTGAAAAAGCATTAAATGAAAATGAAATTGTAGTAGTCAGTATTTTTGTGAATCCTGCTCAGTTTTCTCCTGGTGAAGATTTTGAAGAATATCCCCGTGATATGAAGAGGGATAAAGAGATATTAACTGATATGGAAGTAGATTATATATTTAATCCCGATGTTGAAGAAATGTATGAAGAAGGTTATAATACTTATGTTGAAGTAGAAGAGCTATCTGATCCCCTCTGTGGTGTGTCTCGGCCCTGCTTTTTTCGCGGGATAACTACTGTAGTAAGTAAATTATTTAATATTATTCAGCCTGATAGGGCTTATTTTGGTTTAAAGGATTATCAGCAGTATGTTATTGTTAACAGAATGGTAAATGATTTAAATTTTTCTGTTGAAATTAAGGGAGTTCCGATCGTTAGGGAAGAAGATGGACTAGCTATGAGTTCCCGCAACAGATATTTAAACAAAAAAGAGAGAGAGGCAGCAACTATTTTGTATAGGTCTTTAAATAAAGGGAAAAAATTGATAGAACAGGGTGAAAGAGATGCTGAAAAAATAGAGGATATAATGATAAATATGATAAAAGAAGAAGAACTAGCCAGGATTGATTATGTAAAAGTAGTTAATCCAGATAATTTACAAACTATAGAGACTATTAATAATAAGGTTTTAATGGCTGAAGCTGTTTTTATAGGTGAGACAAGATTAGTTGATAATATGATTATAGATTCAAAAAAAGGATGATTTCAATGCTAAAAACTGTACTCCATTCTAAATTGCATAGGGTAAAAGTAACTGAAGCAAACCTTAATTATATTGGCAGCATAACAATTGATAGGAATTTAATAGAAAAAGCAGATATAACAGTTAATGAAAAAGTTCAGGTAGTTAATATGAATAATGGGGAAAGATTCAGTACTTATGTTATTCCAGGTAAGAGAAATTCAGGAGTGATTTGTTTAAATGGTGCTGCTGCCCGGCTTGCTGAAGTTGGTGATGAAGTAATAATAATGTCTTATGTTCAAGTTGATGAATCAGAACTGACTGATTGGGAGCCTATATTATTATTTTTTGATGAAAATAATAATATAATAGAAAATGAATAAATTGCGTTTACAATTATTAGAGATATTGCATGAAAATAAAGGTAAGTATATTTCAGGAGAAAAGATTAGTACAGAACTGGGAGTAAGCCGGGCTGCTATCTGGAAACATATAAAAGAATTAAGAAAGAAAGGTTATAAGATAAATTCTCGTTCTAAGCGAGGTTATATTCTCCTGATAGTGGTCTCTGGTTTTTCTAATTTTACGACCTGGTTTTAAACCCGTCAATAAAATGGCCCAATGATATACTTATTACCGGTCAGAAAGTATGTGGAATATTATCTGAAATGAGTGCTGATATGGATAAAATAAATCATGCAATAATTGGTGTCGGTATCAATGTAAATCAGAAATAATTCCCTGATTTTTTAAAAAATAATGCTACATCATTAAAGCTAAGTTTGGGCCGGTGATGCCACATTACACTGTCAATAGTAAAAAAATTAATAAATATTTAAGTAGTTGCAGGAATATGTTTTTTCTTCTATAAATTTATAGGTAGTGTGGTTATCATTATTTACTTGGTTCTGTCTAAAAATCTATGAAAAGAAGAGAAAAAGAACAAAAGTTCATGTTTAGCAGAGAATCTTAGATCTGAATGTTGCTTTCGCCCTTGACAAACACCATTTAAATGGTGTTTGTGTAGTTGAGATACCGAGGGCGAAAAGGTTAAGCAGACTGCTGCAGGATAATAATATGTTCCTGAGCAAGCTCAATCAATTTACCCCAGCGAGCTGGCATATGAGGCTGAGCATCAAGCTCTGGAATAAGTACAGGTACACCTTTTCCTCTAAAGCTGAATGTGGTCTTAAAAAGTTAAAATAAGCGACAAATAGATTAATAAAAGCATAGATCCAGCTGAAGATTTAAATCCAGTAGTTGTTCTGTAATTGTGCTTAAATGTTCTGTTTAATCTTTCGATAATCTCTTTTAAAGGCCTGTATTCTTCAGATATCGGGTCCTCATTAGTGAGACCAATAACCTGATGGATATCGAAATGGATTCCATGTTTAGAAAAATAGTGCTGGGCTAATAAATAAATGGGGTTACCATCAACAATAAAGGCCAGATCATCAGGTAAAGTCTTAATTTTGGCCAGGACATCATCCAGGGCTTTAATAGCAGAGAGAGTATCTCTGTGGGGAGAAAGCCTGTAAGAGAGCTAACAGCATCGGCATAATTTAAAACAGTCTGGTGAGAAATCTTAAGTTGATGTATATCTATCATAATGGCTGCAGTTTTCCTGGAAGAAAGACCATAATTAACATAGTAGGTAAGAATCAGACCCAGAGTATGAGCAGAGCAATGGATTCTGGATATATCAACAGCAGTCAGATTGGTTTCCAGGTTGTCATTACTCAGTGGTTTAAAGTCGTATTTAAACTCTCTGTAGATATAACGGACTTTAAACAAAAAGGGAGCCTTTTTAAACCTCTTTTTATCATCTTTAGGCATTAAAGACAGATTAACTTTGTAATAAGCACAGTCGTCATTTTTGCATTTATAGATATCAAATTCAGGGAAAGAATCAATCTGCATTTGAGCATAAATTTGATTAACAGGTGGAGTTTTAATTTTACTCTAAATATACCTCAAAAAGAGGGGTGGCAAGTTTTTAAGATAGATTGTGAAATAACAACGTTTATACGCAAAATTAATTAAAAAGATTTTACAGTACTTCCTTAAGTGTGGCCAAAATATTATTATGCTAATAGTAGCCTTATTTGTATTTGTCTTTTTAAATCACACCAAATATGGTCATTTCTTTTATATGATTGGCAGTAATCAAGAAGCAGCAAAGCTTTCTGGTATTCCAGTTAAAAAGTATAAGACAATGGCTTATATGATGAACTTCCCTTATTATTCGCAGAATATTGTTAAAGGTATTGTCTTAATTTTAGCTTTAAGCTTAACCTATTACCGGAAAAACAATTGATAGTTTTTATTAAGTAAAATTTAAGGAGAAATTTAAATGACTAAAAGTATTGTACCAGCCAGATTAAATGAAAGTAATGATAAGTTAATCTTATGATTCTACCACAAAAAGCTTAAAAAATATAGTAATAAAACCATAATGTGTAAATTATTTTTATTAAAATCATTGTTATTTTATAATATTAAATCACCCATAAGCCTTGCTATGACAGCCTTTATATGGTATAATTATAGTAAGAATATAAGGAAAGGGTGACTTTTAATGTTTCTATCAAATTCATTTCAACAGATAAGTTTTTTTGATAAAGTTCATAATATGCCTAAATATCTGCAGAATATGCTATATAATAGCTGGGC
>Ga0208664_100284_pt1 | contig 16514 bp, 22 predicted proteins | sample Wag42014_10_20_FD_187332 | JGI IMG/M metagenome (GOLD analysis project Ga0208664, IMG submission 187332) | Deep subsurface shale carbon reservoir microbial communities from Ohio, USA - Utica-2 Time Series 2014_10_20 (SPAdes) (version 2) ... | reverse complement strand
AATTAAGTTTAGAAGACACTGTAGATATTTATCAGAAGGCCTATAAATAAACAACTTCAATAAACAGAAATTCAACAAAAGATTACAGAAGCCAATAAGAAACCAGAAGAATCAGGTGAAGTTGATGATCTGGAGCTTGGAGACCAGGCACTGCCTGAAATTAAACAAAAAGGTGCACAGTTAACAGTTAATTGCTGTTAGTCCTCAGACTCCGACTAATACTCTCAGCCAGAAAGAAAAGGAAGAACTGGATTTTGAACTCTTAAGTGATCAAAGAGGAGAAACTGCAGCTGATTATGAAGTGTTATTTGAAGTTCCAGCTGCTGTTAAAGAAGTGTACCAGGGCTTTGGGCTTGATATTGCAGAGTATAATGGACTTGATGAGTGGATTTTACCTGTGCCTGCAGTCTATATTATAAATCAGGAAGGGAAAATTGAATTTGTTGATCTGAATGTAGATTATACTGTTCGGACAGAACCTCAGACAATAATTGATAATTTATAAATTAAACAAATAAGAGGAGTTAAATAAAATGGCAGATCAAAATAGTTTAGTTGTTTTATGGACAAGTGGAGATAAAGAAGTAGCTAAAAAAATGGTTTTTATGTACACGCTTAATGCTAAAACAAGAGGATGGTGGCAGGATATTAAATTTATAGTTTGGGGACCATCATCAAAACTGTTAAGTGAAGATCAGGAACTGCAGGAGCAGATTAAAGAATTTATCGAAGAAGGAATTGGAGTTGAAGCCTGTCAGGCATGTGCTGATCAGTATGGTGTTGCCGATGATTTAGCCGAACTGGGCATTGATGTTAAATATATGGGTGAGCCATTAACTGATTACATTAAAAGTGAAGCTAACATTATAACATTTTAAACATCTAATGATTATTCCTATGAGATGAAAATTATTATAACCTTGATTTAATTATTTAAGAAGGGGTTTCCCAAAAATTATTTTTAGAGTTACAAAAAAGAGATTCCATTATAGTTATAAATGAAATTTTTAGATTCATCTAAACTCAATTATGGTATGAAATAGGGTACATTAATCAAATAATTTTTTAACTAATGATTCCGACGACTGTTTTTGGCTTTTTAATTTTCCTTAGACTTGCAAAAATATTTTTGATATATTTAATTTAAACAATAATAATGGAGGTTGGTTTAATTATGGAAAAAAATGATATTTTCGACAAGCGCTGCAGTGTGAGAAAATTTACAGATGATGACGTTCCTGATAAAGATATCGAAGAAATGCTGAAGGCAGCAGTAAAAGCACCTTCCGGCAAAAATATTCAGAACTGGCATTTTGTAATTGTTAAAAATAGTGAAAAGATAAATGATATAGCTGAAATTATTTCAGTTAAAAATAATAAATTAAGAGCTTTGATAAAAGATGAAGATTTAAAAAAGAATTTTAAAAGATATTTAAAATTCAGTACTCATTTTAAAGAAGCACCGGTGCTTGTACTGATTTTTGCTTCAGATTATCCGGTAACAGGACAGGATATTATGGAAAGAGCCGGTTCTTCTGAATCTGAAATAAAAGCTCTGCTTAAAGCAGATCCAGGAATTCAAAATATAGGAGCCGCTGCAGAAAACTTTATGTTAAAAGCAGCAGATATGGATTATGGAACCTGCTGGATGACAAGTCAGAATTATGCAGCTTTGGAGATTCAATCATATCTGGGTATAGATAAAGATAAATATTATCTAGCCTTAATTACACCTCTTGGTGTTCCGGCTGAAGAAGTAAATTCTCCCAAAAGAAAGGACCTATCTGAAGTTGTAACCTGGATTAAGTAGAAATTATCAACTAACCTATATAATTTTTTACCACAAAAAAGTATTTGTGAGCATATCATATAATAAATATCCCAGTAATTCTGTAGAAAGAATAAATATATTATGTAAAATGTAAATAAAAACTATCTCTTTTTCTTAAAAAAGATGGGTAATGACTAAATATTTTGTAGATAGTATTCTTTACCAATAACTTAAATTTGCAGCATAAATAATTAATTCACTGAGAATCTGTGTTTAACAAATCATATTAAAGCCTGTCCAAGAATTAGAGAGGCTAGCTTACCTGTATTATAAAATCCAGGGTGAAAAATATTCTGCCGATAAATTCTATAACCGCAACTTATCATAAATCTAAAACTAGAAATGTTTTCAACCGACATCGTTTTGATGTCGCATCAACTAATTATTCCATAACGTTAAATAAAGCTTAACTACCTTCTCAAAAAGTATAGTATATGGAACTGTATTTCAAGTAAAGTAACAGATCATCTATAAAGCCTGTAATAGCAGTTAATCTTAGCTGCTATCTTCTTTTTTGTTAATTAGTCTCAAAAAGCATAAAATTTATTTTTGAAACCTCCCATTAATCGACTATACTTTTTGAAACGACTATGATATAATAAGTGTAATATTTGGTAATTGAGGTGAAAATGATGAGTGGAAGAAAATATGGTTACATAAGAGTTTCTAGTAAAGAACAAAACCCTGCCAGACAAAAAGATGCACTTTTAAAAGTTGGAATTGAAGAAGGATATATTTTTACTGATAGAATGAGTGGAAAAGATTTTGAAAGACCTGAATATCAATTAGTTAAAAGACTTCTTAAAAAAGATGACATTTTATTTATTAAGGATCTGGATAGGTTGGGTAGAAACTACAGAAAAATAAAAGAAGAATGGAAAGAAATTACTATTGATATTGGTGCAGATATAGTAGTTCTAGATATGGATTTATTAGATACCAGAAAGTTTAAAGATGGTATGGAAGAATTAATTTCTAATATCGTTTTGGAGCTGCTCTCGTATATGGCAGAAAAGGAAAGAGAAAAAATCAATAAAAGACAGGCTGAAGGTATAAAAAAAGCTCGCCAAAATGGAATCCATCTTGGCAGGCCTAAGATTGAAGTGGATGATTTTGAATATTATTATGACCAGGTTTACAATAAAGAAGAGATGACTGCTGTTGAAGCCATGGAAGAACTAGATGTTAGTAAGAGTACATTTTATAGAAGAAAGAATAAGTATGAAGAAAATTAACTTTTTACATTTAGGATATTTCTTCTAAATGTAAAAAACCCAAAATCAAAAGAAGAAGTAAATCTCTTTTCTTATCATCAAAACCTTTATTATATCAAAACTTATTTTTCTGAAATTAGCTTAATTATAGTAATAATTCCTCTTTATCTGACTCTTCTACTTCTTCCTGTTCTTCTAGCTATTCTAATCCTTCCAGCACCTGTTCCTGCTCTAAATTTAGGACATGGCCGACTATTACTTTAATTGGAACACAAATTTTAGATAATGATTTTTTAACCCCCTTATCCAGCAACTCCCGGGAAGTGCTGTCTGAAATAACGGGCTCTAAATTAAGTTCAGCAAAAAGTTTAAGCCAAAAAGGGAAGTAATAATAATATCCAAAAAGGGAAGTAATAATAATATAATAAGGCTTTTGGTATCCCTATTTTTCTTTTTTTCATAACCTTACAACTCCAATTATTTTATAATATTTACTATCATAAACACTGCAGCAGCAGTATTTATGAGGGCAAAAACAAATTTTAATTTTTTGCTGTCTATATTGATCGCTGTTCTACTTCCGACAATTCCTCCAACTACTGCAATTAAAGCCAGTATAATTGACAACTCTAAATTAATATTTCCATGTAAACTGTGACCAAGAAATCCGGTTAAAGCTGTTACAGCAACCATCGCAGAAGATGTGCCTACAGCAACAGTAATTGGTACCCCGCAGGCTAAAACCATTAAAGGAACCTTAAACGATCCTCCAGATATTCCAATCGCCCCGGCAAAAAAACCAGTTGCAGCAGCTATTGGAATTGCAAGCCAGAGATTAACTACATACTCATGACCATTAAATTCTCTTTTCCAGTAGCCAAATTTATTTTTTGAACTAATTTTTCTTTCTTTAACTGGTAAAAACATAAAGAAAGAAACAAAAATTAATATTACAGCGAAAATCAGTTTTAGAATATAATCATCGAAACCACCTGCCAGATAGCCCCCTACAAAAGCCATAATATCAGTAGCTGGATCAATTATTAAAGCCAGTTTCCAATCAATTCTTTTACTTTTATTAAAAACCAGCATGGAAACTCCAGCAGTTGTCATCATAATTAACTGAGAAGTTGTAGCAGCATGCTGCATTGAAACTCCTGCAGAAATCATTGCCAGTAAATAAAAGTTTCCTCCACCTTTACCGACCATTGCCATAAAGGTAGCTATTATAAACATCACAATTCCTAAAATAAATAAATTCTCCATTATAATTCCCCCCGCTTTTTAAATTCAGTTAAATATTATCACTGTTATGAACATATGTCAATAAAACGCCTATTCTTAACAGAGGGAAGATTGCTTAATGTTTTGTTTTTTTGGTAATATTATTTTTAAATTAAGATCTTAACTTAGACATTTCAATTTTATGATGAGCAAAAATTCCAATTGATATCTTTAAAACAGCAGCTATAATAAACACTGCAGTCATTGTCCAGGCATCAATAATATAACCGTTCATAAATGTACCAACTCCTCCACCAACAAACATAGCTAAAGAAGCCAGGGACATTGCAGTACCTCTTAATTCAGGCAGAACAGCCTGAGCATAGGTAACAAGAGTTGACTGCAGAGAAACAAATGACCAGCCAAATCCAAATAAACTTAACATCAGTAAAAATGGATTACTTACCTGAGACAGTGTATATAAAGATACAACTCCTAATATACCTGCAGAAATCAAAAACTTATCATGAAATTTATTTCTTAATTTAGCCGCATTTTTACCGCCAATAACAGTACCCAGACCAAAAAAGCTTAAAATAATACCTACATAAAAGATATTATAGCCTGTAATCTGCTGAATATAATCTCCGGAATAGGTAAAACTACCAAAAACAGTATAACCGATAACAAATATAATTCCGATTACTAAGAGCATATCTACATTAGATAGTGCCTGGCCATATACCTTTTTGAAATTTAAATTATCAATAGTACTCTTACTGTCCTCTAACTTTTTGATCATAACCAGGGCAATAACAAATTCTGCAAGTCCATAGGCTAAATAAACCAGGCGCCAGGAACCAAAATAGGCCAGTGCCCCTCCTAAAACAGTTGCTGAAGCTCCACCAAAAAACATCATTCCCATTACTTTAGCTATAGCAAACTGTCTATCCTTATCAGAAAAACTATCTCCAATTAAAGCCATTGTTACCGGGAAAATACCGGCTGCAAAAGCACCATTAATTGTTCTTAAAACTATTAAACTCTCTAAATTAAATGCAACAGCACCTAAAGAACTAAAAATTGCTGTACCGAAGGCAGCAATTTTAATTATTTTAGTTTTACCATATCTATCTCCTAAAGGACCAAATAAGACTGTAAACAAACCAAAAGATAGCATATAGCTGGTAACTGATAAAGCTGCACTATTTACAGGAATCTGCAAATCAGAAGCAATATCCACTATTAGTGGTGCCACCGCATAATTATCACCATTTGCGAAAAATGCCATAAAGCCCAAAATCATCAACATCGACTTAGCCTTTTTACTATTAAGCTGCATTTAAAAATTCCTCCTTATTAATTATATACTTATATTGTGTTATTGAAATATAAGGCTTAAAAAAATATTTTATATATTAATTTAAGTTAATGTGATTATATCTATATTAATTTAATTTGTCAAGTGATAATTATAATTAATTATTAAAAATATTAAATAACAGCTAATTAGCGGCTTTTAAGTGCATGCTTTTGTTTAATTTTCAGAATATTATTATATGGTCAATTACTAATAAATTATTATATATTAATATTAAAACATACTGCTCATTAAAAGCAGTATGTTTTAATACTTCTAGTTTTACTTTTTATTTTCTCTCTTTTAGTTCTTTTTTAACACCTGCAAGAACATTTTTGTTTTTGATTAATTCTTTAACATAATCTGGATTCGGAAAAGAAATTGCATCATAGATACACCAGGTCTGACAGGAAGTACACCCCACCATACACTGCAGAGGGCTTGCTGTTACAGCTTTTTTCTGATCCCAATCATAATCAAAAACATTTCGACCACAGGAGGTTACACACATTCCACAACCTACACATTTATCCTCGTCTATTTCTGGTGCCCAGTCAATCTCTGTGCGGTCAATACCTTTCCATTTAGCAAATTTTTTATCTAAGCTCATTTTTATCTCTCCTTTCAAAATTAAATAGCTTTAAAATTCAAATTAATTTATTTCTTTATTAAAAGCTTCAAAAACACTTTTGGATCTCGCTCTCTGCATTGCTCCAGACCCAAGTTCTTCAAGATTTTCAGTGATCTCTTTTAATTTAGAATACGGTATTCCTAATAAATTTTCTTCTCGTTGAATATCAGTTGCTTCTCTACACCCATAACAGCCAAGAGTAGAATTTAATCTGTTTTCAACAAAGGGAATAACTGTTGAATCAACACAGGTAGCCTGAAAAATTGCCGAATCAAATTTTAATCGTTCTCCACTTTTATAAATCGAAGCAAGTGAAAGCCACATTAGGTGTTCTGGCTTCGATTCAATTACTACAACATCAGGGTCCCAATCTGCTTCTGCCAGGGGGGCAAGTATAACAGCCGAATATTTATTTTCTTTCAGTCTGGTCATACTATCCATCGCTTTTTTACCTGCTGATTTTGTTTTAAATAATCCCATCTTATAAAGCATATCACCCTTCAAAAGCTTTTCTGGTAATTTTTTTAGCCCAAAAGCGGCAGCAGAAGCCGGACAGGTGATGTTTTCTTCAGTAATCATAATTTTTTCACCTTTACCAGCTCTCATTAAAGCCTGACAATATCTTGTTTTAGTTGTACTATCATATTCTTTTTCTTCTATTTTTCCAAAGTCACCATCGATAAATTTAACCGCCACAGAATCTCTTTCTAAATCTAAAATCTTTTTTAGCTTTTCTGAAATTTCAACAACGTTTTTCACATTTAACCTCCTAAACATATTAGACTATATCGATTCAAATTAATGTGATTTTTTTATCAAAAAATATTAAATTTTTATGAGGGAGTAGAAAATTTATATCTACCCCCCTATTTATTAGTATATTTATGCCCCGATTGCCTCTCTTAATTTTTCTTCTACTTCATCTGTATTAAGATTTCTAATTTCAACTGCTTTAAACTTATCTTTATCAAAACCTGCTTCTTCAAAAGCATCTTTAAACATTTTTTCCTGCATAACAGGATCACATCCACCTATATATAATTCATCTACATTTGCACCTCTTAATAACTCAATCAAATATTGATCTCCATCTTTTGAACACAATTGAGGGTGGATTCCAACCCAGTCAATCAATTTATCTCTTCTCAATCTATTTAACGCTTCATACTCATCCAGACCTTCAAATGAAGGACAGTTCCCCTGACATACACATAAGAGTAATCCTTTTCTGATCATAAAATAAAACCTCCTTTTAAAATTTATAGATTTTTTATTAAATCCGCAATTCTACCTTTTTTATTAAAAACTATATTAACATCTTTTTCTTTTAATCTATGCTTCAACTCTAAAGATAACTCATTACAAATTACAGTATTAACATTTTTTTCTGCTATCAACTGCATAAAATCATTAACTTTATTCTCACTTAATTCATTTTCTAGATTAATTACTTTATTTACTTTTTCAGAATTATAATCAACTACAGTAAAATAAGGCGCATCCAAAATTTGCTCATAAACATTACTATTTAAACCAAGATGATCTTCTGATGCTATTAACAGCTTCAAATATATCTCCTCCAATTCTTCGTTCTAATTATTAACCGGGACCAGCAGTACTGATATTGGTGATTTCTCAGCAACTTTTATTGCTGTACTGCCAATTAATAATTCTTTGAGATTGCCTTTACCTTTTGTAGAAATAACAATTAAATCCGAATCCTTTTCTTCAGCTATCTCAATGATATTTTTTGCTGGATCACCATGGCGAACTTCTATGTCATAACGGCTCTTAATATTATTAGCTGCTAATTTAGCCTGAATATCATTCAGATCCTTTTTTACCTGTTCTTTTTTTCATTTAGTTCCTCTAAATTTTCACCGCTCTCTATTATTGAGGTGAGTATTATTTCTTCTGAGGGTTTACTCATTTTTATGATCATTTCTAATACCTGATCAGTGGATTCAGAAAAATCTACAGGAAGTAAAATCTTTTGGATACCCACATCCAAATCTTTTTGAGCTTCATTTTCATCTCTAAATTTTTCAATGAAAACTGGAATTTTACTTTTGCGAATAACATTTCGGGTATTACTGCCTAAAAGTATATCTTTTATAACTCCTCCACCATGAGAGGCCATTAAAATCAACTGACAATCTTCTTTTTCTGCAGTCTCAATAATTGTTTTGTAGGGTTTTCCTGCTTTTACAGCTGTTGAAGCATTCAGCCCAATTTTTTTAGCTTTTTCCCGGCTTTTTTCTAATAATTTCTTATCAGCTCTTTTGGCATATTCAATCGCTTCCGGACTGCCAAAATCATTTTCTAAAACCTGCAATATTAAAACATCTCTGATTCCAAAATCTTTTAATTTGCTCAAAGAATCGGTTAGATTTTCTGCGTTTTCAGAAAAATCTGTAGCTAATAATACTTTACCATCCTTAAACATAATAGCTCCCCCTCAATATTAAAAAAATCTATTTAAATCACTTCATATTAATATATACTAATTTGATTATACAATCTATCTTTGGTTATGTCAAATAATAAATTTATTATTTTATTAACTTACTATTGTAACAGAGCTTAACTCAATATAGACGCATCTCTGAAAAATATAAGTCTATATTTAAATTATTAAATATTAATATAAAAGGATACCTGTTAATTATAAATTATTCAGGTATCCCAATTGTATTAGGCATCCCAATTGCATTAGGTATCCCAAATACTAACTTTATTCTTTTTTATTATTCTCATAATAATTAAACTAAGAAATTAAATCTTTTATCTCTTCTACAGTAGCAACTTTACCTTTGATCTTTACTTCTCCATCAATACCAATTGCTGGGGTACTCATGATACCAGCCATAGCAATTTCCTTCATATCTTCTACCTTAACTATTTCTGCCTCAACACCTGTTTCTTCCATAGCTTTTTTAGCATTATCAGCTAAACTAACACAATTTCTACATCCTGGTCCATAAATAGTAATTTCCATAATTAACACTCCTTTTAATTTTTTTATTTATTATTAATGATAAGTTATTACCATTAAATACAATCTTAAACAAAAGCCATAACAAAATTAAACATGTAACCAACACCAATAATCGAAAGTCCTACAACTGTAACAAAAACTGTAATTAACTTTGGTTTTATTACCTTACGCAAAATAATCATTGCCGGCAGCGATAAAGCTGTAGTGGCCATCATAAAGCTTAAAGCAGTTCCTAAGGCTACTCCTTTACCCATTAAAGCTTCGACAATAGGAATTGTTCCAACTGCATTAGCATAAAGTGGAATTCCTACAATTACAGCGGCAATAACAGACAGCGGATTATTTGCTCCTGCATATCTAGCAAGTAATTCGGCAGGTGCATATCCGTGAATTGCAGCTCCCAGAGCAATACCAATTATAACATATTTCCAGACTCGACCTACAATTTCCTTAACTTCTTCTTTAGCAAAATCAATTCTATCATTCCAGTCAAGTTCTTCAACATCACTTTCGCCAGCACTAATCTGATAAACATATTCTTCTACATGCTTTTCCATACCCAGTGCTTCGATAACAATTCCGCCAACTATTCCAACCAAGATACCGCTGGCTAAATAAAGTGTTCCAATTTTCCAGCCAAATATAGTATAGAGCATTACCAGAGCTACCTCATTTACAATTGGTGAGGTGATCAAAAATGAGAAAGTAATTCCCAGCGGAATTCCAGACTCCACAAAACCAATAAAAATTGGAACAGAAGAACAGGAACAAAACGGTGTCACAACTCCCAGCAGTGAAGCCATAATGTGGCCTGTTATCTTCCTATAATTACTTAATAATTTTTTGGTTTTCTCAGGCGGAAAATAACTCCTGATTATTGAAATAAAGAAAATCATAATTGACAGCAAAAAAATTATTTTCGTTGTGTCATAAAAGAAAAAATGGACTGATTCTCCCATTCTGGTCCCTGCTTCAAGCCCGAATAAATTATAGGTAACTAAATCTGCAAATTTTGTAAATATCGAAAACACTAACAGCATCCCCTTTCTTTATTTTCTGGTTTAATTTCTGCAGCAGCATCTAAATTATCAATTTTTCTTCTTACATCCAACAAATCTAGTTCAGCCAGTGATTTAGATTTCAAAGCAATTAAGCTGGCTAAAAGTTGATCATAAACATTTCTATCAATTGAATAATAAATCCATTTACCACTTTTCTCTTCTTTTAAAAGATCTAAATCCTTAAAATAACTCAAATGCTGGGAAACACTGGACTGCGATTTATCCAGCAGTTCCTGCAGCTGACAGACACAAAACTGACTATCCAGCAGCAGCTTTAGTATTTTAAGACGATTTTCGTCAGCTATACATTTTAAAAAGCCAAGTAAGTCTTCCATAATCAATCTCTCCTTTTGATATTAATATTAACTAATGTGATTATATAGTAATATTTTTCTCATGTCAAATAATTTTTGCTAAATAATTATCTTTCTTATTTCAAAATCTACTATCCCCGTAATAATAAGCTTAATTGCTTAAACTATTTTAATTTATATTAAAATCACTTTTAAAAAATTAAATTACATATCAATATATATGGATATCCAATCATAGAAACTACTTACTTATTAGTTTTTGTATTTGACAAAAAATAAATAATCTTATAACATATAAATAGATTTAAATATGTCAATTTAAGGGGTTGATTTAAGATGAATTCACCAATAGTTGGGATTACATCTTTTTGTGATTGTGAAAAAACAAAAAAATATACTAAAATTCGCTGCAGTTATGTTAATGCAGTTTATAGAGCGGGAGGAACTCCAATAATTATTCCTCCTTTTGACAGCAATAAGAAACTAAATGATTACATTGATTTAGTTGATGCTTTAGTTTTAAGTGGTGGTGAAGATGTTGATCCTGCAAGTTATGGTGAAAATCAAGTGATTGAATTAGAAAATATTAATCCGGATCGAGATAAATGGGAAATCGCTTTATTTAAAGAAGCCTATCAAGCTGAAATCCCAATTTTAGGTATCTGTAGAGGAATGCAGTTAATTAATATTTCCCTTGGAGGAAGTTTATATCAAGATATAGAGCAGCAGTCTAATTGTGATTTTAGCCACCTGCCTTTGGATTTAAAAAGACGAGAAAATTTAGAATATGTAAGTCACATAGTAAATATTTTAAATAATACCAAACTAGATAAAATTTTATGTAATAATAAGTTAAAAGTAAATTCTCATCATCATCAGGCAATTAAAGAATTAGCTGAAAGCTTAAACACTGCTGCTAGATCTGAATGTGGAATAATTGAAGCTGTTGAAAACAAATATAAATCTTTTTTAATGGGTGTCCAGTGGCATCCTGAAGATTTAATTGATGATTGCAGCTGCTTTATTAATTTGTTTTCTGAATTAGTAAAAGCAGCTAAAAATAAAAAGGAGCTTAATAATGATTAATAGTAAAGAAATAGTAAAAATGTTAAAGGCAATTGCTGATGAAAATAGACTCCAAATGATTAATCTTTTAAGCTGTGAAAGCTTGTGCAGCTGTCATTTTGTTAATATTTTAGAAATCAGCCAGCCAAATGTTTCTCATCATTTAAAAATATTAAAAGAAGCCGGTCTAATTAAAGCTTCAAAAAGAGGCCGCTGGATTGATTACAGTTTAAATGAAGAAAATATAGCTATAATTAAAAATGAGTTCAATAATATTCTAACAAAATGCAAAAAAGACTGTCAGTTAACAAAGATTAATTGTGATTAACCAAAAGTCACTAGATCTTTGATATCAGTATTAACTATTTCTTCAAGTGTATATTTTTCAAGTAAAGCCATAGAGGCTTTAGAAAAATTGCCAAATGGTGATTTTTTATCATAGTCTGTGAACTTAAGAAAAACAAGATTTACAGCTCTGGCTTTTTCAGTTTTAATATTCTGAGCTAGATTAAATCTATGACGCATAATTTGTCTCAAAGGTCTGTAAACAGATTCTGGCGGAATAGAATGTTTAACCCGTCCAAAACGTATTCTATCAGCGATCACCTACCTAGGCTCAATACTATCAGTTTTAGGTAAATCAGTATATGTTTTTTTAAAGTTGCTAATGACTTTAGGGTTAATTGTATATATTATATGAGGAGATGAAAAAATGAAAAAAGATGTGGTAATTATAGGCGCCAGCGATGTTGGAATTAGTGCAGCACTCAGGATTAGAGAACTTGATCAAAGTATTAAACCCCTGGTAATTGCTGACAATAAATTTCCTAATTTTAGTATCTGCGGAATTCCTTTTTTTATCGGCGGTGAAGTTAAAAAATCATCTAATCTAGCTCACCGTAAAGAAAAAGATTTAAAAAATGCTGGAATGGAACTGCTCTTGGAAACAAAGGTAAAAAAAGTAGTCCCGGATGAGAAAAAAATAATTGCAGTTAATAACAAAGGTACTCAAGAAATATATTATGATAATTTAGTTCTGGGCACCGGTGGGGTTAATATTGAACCAGCAATAAGCGGATTAGAGCTGCCGGAAGTCTTTTTTATGCGCTGGATGGATGATGCAATTTCTTTTGATAATTTTATCAAAGAAAATCAGCCTCAAAAAGCAGCTGTAATTGGAGGAGGCTATGTTGGACTTGAAATGGCAGACGCCCTAAAAAAACGCGGCCTGGAGGTTACAGTACTTGAATTTATGGACAGTGTTTTAACTACTGTTAATCCCAGATTTAGAAAATTAATTAAAGATAAATTAGAAAATGAAGGAATTGAAGTAATCTTAAATACCGAGGTAAAAAATATAGAAAAAATAGAATCTGGTCTCAAAATTAGTGGGAGTAATGATTTAAAACTTAAAGTAGATACAGCAGTCGTCTCAGTCGGAACAAAGCCCAACTCTTTTCTGGCAGAAGGGACAGAACTAGCCATAAATGAACGAGGAGCCTTTAAAGTTAATAAAAAAATGCAAACAAGTATTAAAGATATTTATGCAGGGGGTGACTGTGCAGAAACTCTGGACTTTTTGACAGAGAATTATAGATATTATGCACTGGGAACGGTAGCTCATAAACATGGGCGTATTATTGGGAGCAATATCTGCGGTAAAGAAAGTTATTTTGATGGTTCTATTGGAACTCAGTCAATTAAGCTTTTTGATCAAGTAATAAGCAGAACCGGTCTTAATGAAAAAGAAGCTGAGGAAGCTGGATTTGATCCTATCAGTACGGAAATTACAGCTGATGATCATAAAGCCTATTATCCGCCTGCTTACAAAACTTATATCAAAGTTATTGCTGATAAAGATAGCCGGCAAATCATTGGAGCACAAATTTTAGGAAGCTATCATGCTGAAATATCAAAGCGAATTGATATTTTTGCTGCAGCTATTTATAATCAAATGACTGTAGAAAAATTCAGTCAGCTTGATTTAAGCTACACTCCCCCACTAAGCAGTCCCTGGGATCCTGTTCAAAAAGCTGTTCAGCAGTTAGAACTTGAATTTTAACAATTTCTTGTAAAACAAATTGGAGGTTTTAAAAAGTGAATAAAATAAAAATTAGTGTTTATGAACCACCGATGTGCTGCAGTTCTGGTGTCTGCGGCCCTGATGTAGATGATAAATTAGTTAAGTTTAGTGAGACAGTAAAAAAATTAAAAAATGAAGGTTATGAGGTAGAAAGAAATTCAATGAATCATAACCCCTTTGCTTTTCAACAGAATCAAACCATCTTAAATCAGGTTAATGATTCGGGAACAGAAAATCTTCCAATAATTGAAATAAACGAAGAAATATTAACAATGGGAGAATATGCGGACTATAATGAAATCAAAGCAAAAATCACAGCAATTGAGGGAGGAAGTAATGAATAATAACCAAAGTCAATTTATCTTTTTTTCCGGTAAGGGTGGAGTTGGCAAAACTTCTATGGCTTCTACTACTGCAGTTCATTATGCACAAAAAGGACTTAAGACAATCATTGTAACTACAGATCCTGCCGCCAATCTGGCAGATGTTTTTCAGCAGGAGATTGGTCATCAAATAACTGAAATTAAAAATATTAATAACCTACATGCAATGGAAATTAATTCTAAAAAAGCAACAGAAGAATATAAAGAAAATACTTTAGCTCCAATGCGGGATATTTTTAATGAAAAAATGCTGGCAGTTGTCGAAGAGCAGTTAAATTCTCCCTGTACTGAAGAAATGGCATCTTTTGATAAATTTATTGATTTTATGGATGATGACCAATATGATGTTGTAGTTTTTGATACTGCTCCAACCGGTCATACAATCAGACTGCTGGAACTCCCTGTTGACTGGAGCAAACATATAGAAGAAAGTGCTGAAGGAAGTGGCCAGACCTGTATGGGGCCGGTACAGAACATTCAGGATTCCAAAGAAAAATATGATCGGGCTATTAAATTACTTAAAGATGAAGATAGAACTGAATTCATTTTTGTTATGCATCCTGAAAGCAGTGCAATCAGGGAAACTGACAGAGCCAGCAGCGAATTAGCAAAACTAGGAATTAATACCAGCTCAATTATAGTTAATGGTATCCTGCCTGAAGAAGAATGTAAGAATCCTTTCTTTAAAAAGCGGGGAGAAATGCAGCAGAAGTATTTAAAAGAAATCAAGGAAAACATTGAACTGCCTATTAAAAAAATGCAAATGCTTGACGATGAAATCAAGGGACTTGATACACTAGAAAATGTAGCTGGAATGCTTTTTGGGGAGGCTGAATAATGATAGATAAAGCAGAAATACTGGAAAATCATAATAATGATAGTCAATTAATCTTTTTTGCTGGTAAAGGTGGGGTTGGAAAAACATCCATGGCTTCTACTACTGCTGTTCATCTGGCAGACAGCGGTTATAAAACTCTACTTTTAACAACTGACCCTGCTTCCCATTTAGAAGATGTTTTTGAACAGGAAGTTGGGGGAGAAATTTCAACTGTTAAAGGAGTAGAAAACCTTGATATAGTAAAAATTAATCCAAAAGAAGTTGCTGAAGAATACAAAAACAAAGTGTTAAATGAGGCTAAAGAGAAAGACTATACTGAAGAAATGCTAATGGGTTTAAAAGAAGAACTTGAATCTCCCTGTACGGAGGAAATGGCTTCTTTTGATAAATTTATTGACTACACTGAGAAAAATCATTATCAGCAGATTGTTTTTGATACGGCTCCTACCGGTCATACCCTGCGTTTACTAGAATTACCATTAAACTGGAATCAACAGCTTGAATTTAAAATGGCCAACAGCAAAGAAAACCAGGCTGATCTGGAATCCCAAAAAAGGTTCAAAAAAGTAATTAACAAGCTGCAGGATCCAGAACAAACTATTTTTGCTTTTACGGTTTATCCTGAAAACACACCAATATTAGAAGCAAAAAGAGCGGTTGACGAATTAGAAACAGTAGATATTAAGACTCAGTTAATTATTGCTAATAAAATTTTACCCGCTGAATACTGTACAACTTCTTATTTTAAGAAAAGGAAATCAATGCAGGATAAACATCTGACAGAAATGAAAGACATTTTTGCAGCACCAATTATAAAAATGCCCCTTTTTGCTGAAGAAATTAAAGGAATAGAAACTTTAAAAGAAGCTGCACAGGCTTTGTATGAATAAAATTCTATAAAAAAGTTTTATATTTTATAAACAAGCTGATATACTAAGTGATAAGAATAACGAATTAATTACTATTAAATCCAAATGGAGGTTTGTTAATGTCTAAAATATTAGAAAAAGCTCAAGAATTAGGAAATTTGTTAGTTGATTCAGAAGAATATTTAGCTATGGAAAAAGCCGAGATCGTTTTAGAAAATGATCAGGAAGCGCTAAAACTTTTAAATCGCTTTGAAGAAAAGCAGCAGCAATTTGCCAATGATAGATCAAATAATGAATTAAGAGAAGAATTACAGTCTTTACAAAAAGAAATGCTGGCTAATGAAAAGGTTAATAATTATTTTCAGAGCCAGAAGGGATTTAATAAATTAATGAATGATGTCAACGGAGAAATTTCAAATATTCTTAATCCCAATCAAGGTTGTGCACCTGGCTGTGGCGCTTGTTAATTTAAATTATTGAGAATATAATAAATAATGTTTTTTAATATGACTATAAATCTTCGCAAAAGTAGGGTTTGGAGCAAATATAATTCTGACACAATCCTAACAAAAAATCTGATAACAACTGATACTAACTGATAAATCATTAGCCAAAAACACCTAAAATCACTGTTTTGACGGAA
>Ga0208664_100274_pt1 | contig 17024 bp, 14 predicted proteins | sample Wag42014_10_20_FD_187332 | JGI IMG/M metagenome (GOLD analysis project Ga0208664, IMG submission 187332) | Deep subsurface shale carbon reservoir microbial communities from Ohio, USA - Utica-2 Time Series 2014_10_20 (SPAdes) (version 2) ... | reverse complement strand
GTAGCAGCAACTAAAGTTGCTAAATTGGATGTTTAACAACATATTTACCAGTCTAAACGACTGGTGCTAGACGAAGTCAATTATTTATTTCAGCATCTAATTATATCGGTAAGTTATGAGACCCTGAAACAAGTGATTGCCTACGGCAAATTTATCTTCACTACGTTCAGAGGCTACAGGGTGACAATTATGGAATTATGCAAAGGTCTCTGTTAAAAAATGTAATTTTAATTGAGATTATTAGAAAATCTATGATATAATTTCGTACATATATTGAAAGGTGCCGGGACAATATAATAGCATTTTTTTAGGAGGTTGCTATGAAAAAGCTTGTTTTTATATTTGCTCTGGTGGTTATGACCTTTTCTTTAGCATTTGCTAAAGTGAACATAAATACAGCGTCCAAGGAAGAATTAGCTTCTTTGAAATATGTTGGTGAAGCAAAGGCAGAAGCTATAATTAAATATAGAGAAAATCAGAAATTTGAATCTATAGAAGAGTTTCTCAATGTCGATGGAGTTGGTGACAAAGTTTTTGAGATGAACAAAGATCAAATTTGTGTAGGAAACGGCGACTGCTGATTTTAACATCCCGGCACCAAATTTATCCTTTTATCTACTTTTTCGTTTTTATATCTTTTCATTGCCAATAATTAATATGTGATGTTTTAATGTTTTTTACGGGTTAAGATCTTCAAAGCTATTGAACTCACGTTTGTTATGCTTTATTATTTGATTATGAAAAAGTTACCCATAGGCATCTCCACATTACGGGACATTATTGATGACGGTTATGTGTATATTGATAAAACTCAGCATGCATATAAACTAATCACCGAAGGCAAGTACTATTTTTTAAGCCGTCCCCGCCGGTTTGGCAAATCCCTTTTTCTTGATACGCTCAAAGAGATATTTCAAGGAAACAAAGAGCTCTTTAAAGGGCTTTATATCTACGATAAATATGATTTTGATAGACACCCTGTAATACGCATAAGTTTTAATGACGGGGGGTTTAAATCAAAAAAGGACTTTAATCAGTATCTCTATCAGGTTTTGGATAAGAATCAGAGGGATTTGGGAGTTGAGTGTCCTAAAGATTTTACAATGTCCGGTTGTTTTAAGCGTCTGATTGAGGAAGCTTGTAATAAGTATGGCAAACAGGTTGTTATTTTGATTGATGAGTATGACAAGCCGATACTTGATAATATAGAGGATACTGAGAACGTAAAAGGGGACAGGCAAACTATGCTTGACATGTTAGTTCTAAGTGCTAAGATTTAAGTGTTAAGAGGCAAAAAAGAAGTTTTGATAGTGTTCGAGAGAAGAAAAGGCAAAAGGTTGGGGGGTTGAAATGGCAAGGACAAGGCGTTTTAAAATTAACGGCGATGTTGGATACTATCATGTGATTTCCCGGACAGTGGGCGGAGAGTTTTTACTGGGAGATGTTGAAAAGGAAAAGCTCCTTTCTGTTATAAAGCAGTTCAGCTCACTGTATTTCGTAAGTGTTATTGGATATTGTATTATGGACAACCACTTTCACCTTCTCGTAAAAACATCGTCAGTGGAAAAATCGTAAAAGGGGACAGGCAAACTATGCTTGACATAGTAGTTCTAAGTGCTAAGATTTAAGTGTTAAGAGGAAAAGGATAAGTTTTAATAGTTTTTGAGAGAAGAGAAGGCAAAAGGTTTGGGGGTTGAAATGGCAAGGACAAAGCGTTTTAAAATTAACGGCGATGTTGGATACTATCATGTGATTTCCCGGACAGTGGGCGGAGAGTTTTTGCTGGGAGATGTTGAGAAAAATGGGGACAGGTAAATAATACTTGACTTAGCTTCATCATGTTTGTTATAGTTTGTATATATACATTCGGGAGGATTATATGCCCAGGACAAAACGTTTTAAAATTAACGGCGATGTTGGATACTACCATGTGATCTCCCGGACAGTGGGCGGAGAGTTTTTGTTGGGTGATGTTGAGAAAGAAAAACTTCTGTCTGTGATAAAACAGTTCAGCTCTCTGTATTTCGTAAGTGTCATTGGATATTGCATAATGGACAATCATTTTCACCTTCTTTTAAAAACATCTTCAGTGGAAAAATCGTAAAAGGGGACAGGCAAACTATGCTTGTAAATTTCAATTTGAAGAATGACTATTTAATTGGTTCTTTTACATCAGAATCAGAAGCCCTTTGATCTTTAAGAGGGCTTCTGATTTTTAATAGGATTAAAAAAAGGGTCTGATAAATAATATATAGAGTATCAAACCAAAGGGGAACTATGAAATTATTTGATAATATCATTAAAACTTCTATTTTGGGTCAGAAGAAGAGCTTTGATATATTTTCTTCTGCAATGTTGGTGGTTTTTGGTACTTTAGCTTTTTTTATAGCTGGTAGAATCGTAAAAGGGGACAGGCAAACTATGCTTGTAGATGCACTAAGCACATAATTGCTCACAGCCAAACTATCAGGTCAAGTCTGCTTTTATTATTTTTAAGCGTGCATAATAAGCCCTACACAAATTGGGAGATATATCATGAAAGGCTGGCTTTTTCTTGTTATCGCAATAGTTGGCGAAGTAATCGCAACATCCGCATTAAAATCTAGCGAGGGCTTTACTAAGCTTGCCCCTTCCGCCGTTGTCATAATCGGTTATGGCATCGCATTTTATTTTCTTTCTCTGGTTCTGAAATCCATCCCTGTCGGTGTTGCTTATGCAGTCTGGTCGGGACTCGGCGTCGTCATAATTACAGCCATTGCCTGGTTGCTTCATGGGCAAAAGCTTGATGCGTGGGGCTTTGTAGGTATGGGGCTCATAGTTAGTGGTGTAGTAGTTTTAAACTTGCTTTCCAAAGCAAGTGCCCACTAATAAACTCAGTCATCTAACAAGTCGTTGCAGCACCGCTCCAGCACTTCGTGCCTGCGCTGGACAGTTTTTAAGTCGCGGCTTTATGGTTTTGCTGCGCAAAAGTATTCCATAAAATCACAACTTAAAAACTGCCGCTGAACTCGGCGTTGAACGACAGCTTTCCCAAAAGCTCTACGGCTGTGATCTCCCGGACAGTGGGCGGAGAGTTTTTGCTGGGAGATGTTGAGAAGGAAAAGCTTCTATCTGTTATAAAGCAGTTTAATTCACTATATTTTGTAAATGTTATCGGCTATTGCATTATGGATAACCACTTCCACCTTCTCGTAAAAACATCATCAGTGGAAGACATAAATAATGAAGAACTTAAAGAGCGGTTATCCAGCCACAATAAAAATATTTCAAATGAAATCACTGAATCTGAACTACTAAAATATAAAGAAAGCGTAAAAGGGGACAGGCAAACTATGCTTGACATAGTAGTTCTAAGTGCTAAGATTTAAGTGTTAAGAGGAAAAGGATAAGTTTTAATAGTTTTTGAGAGAAAGCGTAAAAGGGGACAGGCAAACTATGCTTGACATGTTAGTTCTAAGTGCTAAGATTTAAGTGTTAAGACGAAAAGGATAAGTTTTAATAGTTTTTGAGAGAAGAAAAAGCAAAAGGTTTGGGGGTTGAAATGGCAAGGACAAGGCGTTTTAAGGTTAACGGCGATGTTGGATACTATCATGTGATTTCCCGAACAGTGGGCGGAGAGTTTCTATTGGAAGCGTAAAAGGGGACAGGCAAACTATGCTTGACATGTTAGTTCTAAGTGCTAAGATTTAAGTGTTAAGAGGAAAAGGATAAGTTTTGATAGTTTTTGAGAGAAGAGAAGGCAAAAGGTTGGGGGGTTGAAATGGCAAGCGTAAAAGGGGACAGGCAAACTATGCTTGACATAGTAGTTCTAAGTGCTAAGATTTAAGTGTTAAGAGGCAAAAAAGAAGTTTTGATAGTGTTCGAGAGAAGAAAAAGCAAAAGGTTGGGGGGTTGAAATGGCAAGGACAAGGCGTTTTAAGGTTAACGGCGATGTTGGATACTATCATGTGATTTCCCGAACAGTGGGCGGAGAGTTTCTATTGGGAGATGTTGAAAAGGAAAAGCTCCTTTCTGTTATAAAGCAGTTCAGCTCACTGTATTTCGTAAGTGTTATTGGATATTGTATTATGGACAACCACTTTCACCTTCTCGTAAAAACATCGTCAGTGGAAGACATTGATAATGAAGAACTTAAAGAACGATTATCCCGCCACAATAAAAATATTTCAAACGAAACCACAGAATCTGAACTACTAAAATATAAAGAAAAACTTACCGACATATCAGAATATGTAAAATCGATAAAAATGACTTTTTCCAGATGGTACAACAAAAGGAACAACCGTAAGGGCTATTTCTGGGGAGACAGGTTTAAGAGTGTTTTGGTGGAAAGCGGAGAAAGCCTTTTGAATATGCTTGCCTACATTGATTTGAATCCTGTGCGTGCAGATATCTGCAGTAAGCCGGAAGAATACAGATGGTGCAGTTTTTCAGACCGACTGGCAAAACCAAAAGATGCTTTCCTGAGTTTTGAGGGTACTGAAATTGATAAAGTGGAAGACTATGTGTCATTTGTATATGGTGTTGGCAAACTTGAAAGGAAAAGTTATCAAGGTACAGAAAAGGGAAGAATCTCAGAATATTCGCGTCCTGAAATTAGTTTGTGGCATCACAGAATCAGGTATTTTTCAGATACACTTGTTATTGGCTCAAAAGGTTTCATAGAGTTCGCATATAAAACTTTTGAAGATAAAATAACCAAAAAGGAACGGAAGGCGCATAAAATCCCCATTGATTTTACGCACGATTTATATTCCATCCGGCGGCTGAATAGTATTTAAAAGAAACCTTTGAATTTATTTTTTAACGAATTTATGTTAAAATAAAACATAAAATATAGGAGTGATTAGCAATCGAACAATCTAATGGACTTGTAAATTATAATTTTTAAGAGCTTACATGGATGTGGAAGCTGAATATTTTAAAAGACAGAAAAATGAAAGGTTTGAAAAATTTAGAGTGCTTGCTTCCTGAAACTAAAAACTTATGAGGCGTAAAAGGGGACAGGTAAACTATGCTTGACATGTTAGTTCTAAGTGCTAAGATTTAAGTGTTAAGAGGAAAAGGATAAGTTTTGATAGTTTTCGAGAAGGAAAAGCAAAAGGTTGAGGAGTTGAAATGGCAAGGACAAAACGATTTAAAATTAACGGCGATGTTGGATACTATCATGTGATCTCCCGGACAGTGGGTGGAGAGTTTCTATTGGGAGATGTTGAGAAGGAAAAGCTTCTGTCTGTTATAAAGCAGTTTAGTTCACTGTATTTCGTAAGTGTTATCGGCTATTGCATTATGGACAACCACTTTCACCTTCTCCTAAAAACATCATCAGTGGAAGACATTGATAATGAAGAACTTAAAGAACGATTGTCCCGTCACAATAAAAATATTTCAAACGAAATCACAGAATCTGAAATACTAAAATATAAAGAGAAGCTTACTGACATTTCCGAATATGTAAAATCGATAAAAATGACTTTTTCCAGATGGTACAACAAAAGAAACAACCGTAAAGGCTATTTCTGGGGAGACAGGTTTAAGAGTGTGCTGGTGGAAAGCGGAGAAAGCCTTTTGAATATGCTTGCCTACATTGATTTGAATCCTGTGCGTGCAGATATCTGCAGTAAGCCGGAAGAATACAGATGGTGCAGTTTTTCAGACCGACTGGCAAAACCAAAAGATGCTTTCCTGAGTTTTGAGGGTACTGAAATTGATAAAGTGGAAGACTATGTGTCATTTGTATATGGTGTTGGCAAACTTGAAAGGAAAAGTTATCAAGGTACAGAAAAGGGAAGAATCTCAGAATATTCGCGTCCTGAAATTAGTTTGTGGCATCACAGAATCAGGTATTTTTCAGATACACTTGTTATTGGCTCAAAAGGTTTCATAGAGTTCGCATATAAAACTTTTGAAGATAAAATAACCAAAAAGGAACGGAAGGCGCATAAAATCCCCATTGATTTTACGCACGATTTATATTCCATCCGGCGGCTGAATAGTATTTAAAAGAAACCTTTGAATTTATTTTTTAACGAATTTATGTTAAAATAAAACATAAAATATAGGAGTGATTAGCAATCGAACAATCTAATGGACTTGTAAATTATAATTTTTAAGAGCTTACATGGATGTGGAAGCTGAATATTTTAAAAGACAGAAAAATGAAAGGTTTGAAAAATTTAGAGTGCTTGCTTCCTGAAACTAAAAACTTATTACTTAATCTAATAAATGATTGCGATTTATTGCACAAATATGTTCTCGCGGGCGGCAGTGCCCTAACTTTACGCGTATGCCACATAATGAATTAGCTCAAGGATAATTGGAATATTCTTAAGTTTTGAGTTAAGCTTAAAATATTATGATAAGGAGAGTATTCCATGAGCAAGAGAAGACATTTCAGTGGTCAAGACAAGGTAAAGATTTTGAGAGAACATTTGGAAGGGAAAAATAGGGACAGGTAAACTATGCTTGCAAATTAAGGGAAAAATAGGGACAGGTAAACTATGCTTGTCAACTATAATGCGAGTTTTTTGATAAGTTAATATTAGCAACTTTCTTTACTTCTTCTAACGCTTTGTTAAAATCGAATTCTTCCTTCTTGCCCATGTGTCACCCCTTATGTTTATTTTATAACAGAGTGACACAAAAAAGTTAAAAGCTCCCGCTGAAACTATAAGACCTGTATTTTCAGGTTTTAATTCTTAATTTCAGCGCTCACAATTAGCAAAACGGCCCCAATGATAAGTAATGCCCACCCCCATTGAAGTTGAATAGATTGGATCGCCACATTTGCAAAATCACCAAAAGGATTATCACCAAGCTCAGCTTTCATATCTGTTTTTACTCGAGACATCTTTATCTGAAAATTAATAAACGTGAAACTCATGACTGCTAAACTACCAATGCCTGTGAACCAAAGTCTTTTATATTTCTTTTTCAATACTAAAATTAAAGAGATAACAGCTAGGATCAAAACAATTGTCCCATCACCTTTTCCATTTTGGAAATAGTTCATACCCCCTACAATTGGCACACTTATTATCGGGGCAAACACACCTAGAAAAAGAATTAATGAACCAATTAAGCCGAGCAATTGTTTTTTTTCAAATTCTATTTTATTGTTTTTATCATCATCATTGAAAAATTCAGGAAGTTTTCCACAGTAAGGGCAGACGGCATGATCTCTTGAAAATTCTTCGTCACAGATTGGACAACTTATATATTCATTCTTCTTTTTATTTTCTTCCTCATTCTTTTTCATTACTTCTTCATATTTCTTCTCCGCCTTTTCATAAACAACGCCACATTTTGGGCATTCAACATCTCCACCATTTTTAGGTGTGTTGCATTTAACACATTTGTCATATTGCATATGACCCTCTCATATTTATAACTCATTCCTGAAAACTCTAGTCCTTAAAAACTAGAGATTAATGAAAACCTTTTACCGCAGGTCCGTTTGCAGACCTGTGAAAATCGCGGCATAACTTCACTACTTTTGATCCCACAGATAAGTATTCAATTATATTATATTTTACCAACTCTATTATCTCCCTGTCAAATCAACCTATATAAAAAATTTTAACTTATAGCCTTCATATACTATAAGTCTCTTATACTTTTAAGGTTAGCAGTGCAAGCAAGTTGTCAAAGTTACAATAAATGCACAGAAGGCACGGAAGGTTTTAGCAAGGGTTATTGTATAGCCAAGCATCAAAACTTGTAGCTCAGCTTAATTTTCTGGACAAAACAAGTACATTTTAAAGTTATTCCACAAAATAAATCACCAGAAAATTATCCGATAAAAAACAACGATTGGTTACTATTTGCTTACAAGCAACAATAAAGGTTTTCTCTTATTATTTTTTAGCTTTGTAACTTTTTGATAATAAAGAAGCTGGCAGCCGGAATCGAACCGGCGACCTATGAATTACGAGTTCATCGCTCTACCGACTGAGCTATGCCAGCTTGAAATCCACTTCTAAATAATCATAGTTTATTCTGTCAACCGAAACCTGAAGAACATCCCCTATCCTATACATTTTCTTTGAATTTTTACCGACAAGATACTCACTTTCAGGATCGAAAACGTAATAGTCATCATCAATATTTGATATCGGCAGAAAGCCGGTAAGAAGCATTTTCGGCAGAAATACAAAAATACCGGAAGATGCCACCCTGTTAATATGACAGTCGAAAACATCATCAATATGTGTTTCAAGAAAACGCAATTTTTTATACTGACGTATTTCCCTTTCGGCTTCTTCTTCCTGTTTTTCCATAACAGAGCTGTGTTCTGCGGCATCGTTCATAAATTTCTTGGTCGGTTTGAAATTATAGTTATACAATAACATTTTCAGAAGTCTGTGAACAATCATGTCCGGATAACGTCTGATGGGACTGGTAAAATGCGTATATGACTCTGAGGAAAGACCGAAGTGACCAATGTTTTCTGTGGAATAAACCGCTTTTTGCATAGTTCTAACAAGAAGTGAGCTGAGAATATAGCTGAATCGTGAGTTTTCAATCAAGCTTGATATCCTCTGAATATTTTTCGGCGTTATTTCATCAGGGGTTTTTACATCAACTCCAAACCTTTTACAGGTCTGGACAAACTCTTCAATCTTAGCTGGATCAGGACTGTCATGTATCCTGAATATAGAAGTGTCGAGTTTTTTCTCCAAAAACTCGGAAACTGCCTCATTCGCCTCTATCATAAAATGTTCTATAAGTCTGTGAGAAATATTTCTTTCCAGCGGTTTGAGATCATACAAGTCTCCGTTATCATCAAAGAGAAACTCCACCTCAGGCAGATCAAAGTCTATTGTTCCCTGCTTTCTCCTTCTCTTTATCAACAGCTTCGCCAAAGTGGCTGAATCGTCGAGCAGTTTTGACAACTTTTTGTTTTTGGGAATTTCTTCCTTTGTTATATAATTGTAAGCAATATCGTAAGTAAGCCTGTAATTACTCCTGATAACAGACTGATATATATCAGATGAAATTCTGTTGCCGAAGGAATCATAGTCGATTTCCGCTGTGAGTGTAAGTCTCTTTACTCTCGGTTTCAGACTGCAGAGATCGTTTGAAAGTTTTTCGGGAAGCATCGGTATGGCAAATTCCGGAAAATAAACGCTTGTGGCCCTGTTGTATGCCTCTTTATCCAGATTTGTGTCCGGCTGAACAAAATGAGCAACATCGGCTATATGAACGTAAAGCTTATATCCACCATTTTCATTGTTCTGAATTGAAACAGCATCATCGAAATCTCTGGCACTTTCACCGTCTATAGTTACAGTAAATAATCCTGTTAAATCCTTTCTTTCGCCGGGATTTTCAAACAATGCTTTTGAATTTTCATGAAGCTCCTTAGTGACATCTTTAGGAAACTTCCTTTTATATTCGTATTTTTCCATTACAATTTTATTCTCAATACCCTGATCAGAAAGGGCACCGAGTTTTTTAGCAATTTTTCCTTCTGCGTTTTTCCCTTTTTCAGGGTAGTGTATAATCTCGACAACTACTACATCATCTGTTTTTAATTTTTTGGAAAATCTGTTGGGGATATAGATATCACCATAAAACTTTTTCACAAGAGGTACCACATAAGCAAAGTACTTGGATTTTTCCACTCTCCCCACTATCCGCTTAAATCCACGTTCAAGAATTTTTACCACATGGGCTTCTTCTCTGCCCTTAAATTTCTCAATTTTAATTGCCACCCTGTCTTTGTGTACAGCACCGTTTAATCTTTTGGGAGGAATAAACAGATCCTGCATATCTTCCTTTTCAGGCACAAAGAAAGCATATCCGTCGGGATGTCCGTCCACATGCCCCGTATGTAAATTAAGATCATCCGTTATGGCATACTTTCCGGATTTCAGTTTGACTATATCTCCGGAAATAATCATGGATCTTAAAACTTTACGGAGATTTTTCTTTTCAATTGACAATTCCTGTTGCAGCTCGTCTAAGTTAAGAGGCCTGCCCAGGCTTTTCAGTTTTTCTAAAATTTCGTTTTTTGTTTTACTCAATATTCAACTCTTTTATTTTTTTTCTCAGTGTATTTCTGTTAATACCCAAGATTTTAGCCGCAAGGGACTTGTTTCCGTCTGTTTCCATCAATGTAGCCTCAAAAAGAGGCTTTAACGTTATACGGCAGAATTCGTCAAATGCCATATTCTTCTGGGAAAGATTTTCCGCATCTACAATGTCCTGTGCCAGCTTATACAGCTGGGAAAACAGCGAATCGCTGTAACCGTTCAGAACGTTATTTTTTGAAATTTTCTGAGGAAGATCATCAACAGTAATAACACTTCCGGATGCCTGTATTATGGCACTTTGCATAACATTTTCCAGTTCTCTGATATTACCCGGCCAGGTGTATTTTCTAATTTTTTCCATGGCATCCTCGCCTATTGACAGCACATCACCTTTCAAATCTCTGTGTTTTTTCAGGAAATGATTGACAAGGAAGGGAATATCCTCTTTGCGCTCCCTTAACGGGGGAATGTCCATAGAAACGACATTGAGTCTGTAGTAGAGGTCTTCGCGAAACTTCTCCTGCTTTATAAGATTTTCCAAAGTTTTGTTAGTGGCGGCAATAATCCTGAGATCCAATTTTACAGTTTTATTTGACCCGAGCCTGTTAAGTTCTCTCTCCTGCAGTATTCTCAACAGCTTCGACTGCAGAGAGTAATTGAGCTCTGAAATCTCATCCAGAAAGATTGTGCCCCCGTTAGCCTGTTCGAATTTTCCTATCTTATCACTTACCGCTCCGGTAAAAGCACCTTTAACATGGCCGAACAATTCACTTTCCATCAGTTCATCAGGGATTGCGGGCATATTTATAGCCACAAAAGGTTTGTCATTACGGTTACTTTTCTCATAAATCATTCTTGCCAGTACTTCTTTACCCGTGCCGGTTTCCCCCTGTATCAGAACATTTATGTTTGTTTTCGCAATTCGTCCAATAAGCTTATAAATATCAAGCATCTTCTGGCTGGAAGTCTGAAAGTCGTAAACGAATCCTTTATCCACAGAGGATTCGGCCTCTGTTTTTTTGCATATTTCAAGAATCTTATTTTGAAGTTTTTCAAGGTCAAAAGGTTTAGGGAAAAAGTCCAGTGCACCGGCATTTATTGAGTTAATAACATTGGAGCTGGTATTCTGTGCAGTCATAACAATAAAATTTACTCCCGAATAAATTTCTTTCCATCTGTCAACCAATTCAATACCATTTGCATTATCAAGAAATATATCCACAAGACAGACATCAATGTGTTCACGTTCGAGGATATTTACAGCTTGTTCGACACTTGTGGTTGTCAGAACCTCAATAAAATCATTCTCCAGCCCTTCTTTAAGCAGCCACAAAATATTTTCTTCGTCATCGATTACCAGTACTTTTAAAAATTCATTCATATCGGCAACAACACTGTGAAAACTGTTCCTATATTATTTTGGGAGTAAAAACTCAATCTGCCTTTATGTTTTTCAATAATTTCTCTGGCTATAATAAGTCCCAATCCCCTTCCCTTGCTTTTCGTCGTAAAGAAGGGTGTGAAAATTTTATTGCGAATATCTTCAGGAATCCCTCCACCTTCGTCAATAATAGTAAATTTTGCCATCGATGACAATCGTTTTTTATTGAAATCTCTGTATTTAATTGTGGTATCTATCGTATAAAATATTTTTATTTTTCCGTTGGGATTCGCTTCACAAGCGTTTTTTATAATATTATAAAATGCTCTGTACAACTTATCCCTGTCACCGTTTATTTTTTTCAAATCGGTTGATATCTCAGTAGAAAAACTGACGTTTTTAAATAAAATCTGGAGTGAGGTGAGCATTTCCTCAAAAAATTCCAGTATATAAAATTCCTTATAGTTAAGATTTATATCCAGAATAAAGCCGAATTCATCTACAAAATTCTCCAGACGGCTGCATTCATTATCTATTATCTCAGTGCATTTAAGGGTGTAGTTATCCTTGCTTTTATTTTTTAACAGCTGAACCGTTCCATTGATAACAGTCAGGGGATTCTTTATTTCATGCAAAAAAGAGCTTATATCAAAAAAACTATTATATTCAGAGAAAATTTCATCCATCGGAAATAAAATCACATAAACTACACTTTCCTGTTGAGCGGACTTGAGGAAAAACTTTTCCTGATTGATATGAATAAGTTTTTCATCGGTTGCCAATTTATTACTGAGGAAAAAAGGGATGTCATGAATGCCCGACTTGATGAATTTTGGGAAAAGATTCTCAGCGCTGCTGTTATATTGAACAATCTTATTGTTTTCGATTGCAACAAGAGGCATTCCCAAAAAATCAAAATGCTCGAACAGGTCATTATTTATATTGCTCATAAATTACTTAACAACTTTTTGTTCTTCCGGGTTCCGGTAAAACGGCTCAAAGGAATACTGTTCGGAGTAGCTGTCCGTAATCTTATGTATTTCTTTATCCACTTTATAATAATAAACTTTATCTGTTGAAGGCATTACTGCATAATCCCTGTATTTAACTGCATCTTCGGTAAAATCAATCCAGGCCGGCAGTGCAGCTCTGGCACCTGTTTCCAGATTCCCAATAGTTTTATAATCATCAAATCCCGTCCAGCTGCCGACGGTTAAATTAGGTGTAAAGCCGACAAACCAGGCATCAATATAGTCGTCTGTCGTACCTGTTTTGCCTCCCATAACCCTGTGTATATGGCTCGCCCTGCGCCCCGTTCCGTTTTCGATAACATTTATCAGCATATCTGTCATAATCTGGGCAGTTTCAGGTTTCAATGTCCTTTCTGCAACAGCAGGCGTTTCTTCATATATTATCTCACCGCTTCTGTTAACAACCCTGGTTGCATACAAAGGTTCCATTCTTTCTCCCATATTGGGGAAAACTGAATACGCATAAACCATCTCTTTTAGAGAAATTGAACCGGAACCAATACTTATGGAAAGATTATTTTTAAATTCTGAAGTTATACCAAATTTTTTGGCATAATTTTTTATTGTGGAAACACCTATCTGATCAGCCAGTTTGATAGTGACAACGTTTCTGGATTTAGTAAGAGCCTTCTTCAATGTCGTAAAACCGTAGAATTTCTTCTCAAAATTTTCAGGACGCCAGAATTTCTTCTTATTCTCCATAGTTTTTATAATAGGCGCGTCAAATACCAGAGACATGGGGTTATATCCATTTTCCATAGCAGCGGAATAAACTACCGGTTTGAATAGGCTCCCCACCTGCCTTCTTGCATCCACCGCCCTGTTGAACATGGATTTTTCGTAATCATACCCGCCTACCATAGCCAGAATTGCACCTGTCTTAGGATTTATTACCATAAACGAGCCTTCAACCTGGGGCTCCTGAGTAAGTTCATAGTAAGGATCATCATCACTGCCTGTATTTTTTACAAGTATATAGTCTCCCTCTTTTACAATTGTTCTCAAGTCATCCAGTCTATTGCTGTCTCCTTTATAAGGATGTGCCCATCTGCAGTCTCTCAGAAAAATGCTTGCAGTTTTGTTATCAATTTTTATTCCAGCCTTATATCTGCCCACATCAGACACTTTAGCAATAATGTAGTTAACCGTATCTGTTATATAAGAAATACTTTTAAGTTTTTTATCAATATCACTTTCGCTTTCATTGCCTATAGGGCCGAAATACCCCTGCCTGTTTGTCACATCAGCCAAATTCTTTTTCACTGCATTCTCAGCTATACTTTGAAACTTCATATTCAAAGTAGTATAAATTTCGTAGCCTCTGTTTTCTAAGTCTTTGATATTCATTTCTTTTTCAAGGTTGTTTATCACATAATCAACAAAATAACTGGCTGTTCTTCTTTTTTTCGGTCTGCTGTCAATAATATCGATTTCAGTTTTTGATGCCTGATTGTACTCACTTTCTGTAATAAAACCTTCTTCATACATCCTGTAAAGCACATGATTTCTTCTTTCTTTGGCTTCGGCAGGGTTAACATGAGGGGCATAATATCCGGGTGCTTTCGGTAGTCCGGCTATCATCGCACATTCAGCTAAAGTCAGATTTGTTGCATGTTTTCCGAAATAAAAACGTGCTGCAGCCTCCACCCCGTATGCACCTCTGCCAAAATATACCTGATTCAGATACAATTCCAGAATTTTGTCTTTGGATAGATAATTGTCTATTTTGTAGGCCAGTATAGCCTCTTTCACTTTTCGTTTAAGTTTTCTTTCCGGGGTTAAGTATATAACTTTGACCAGCTGCTGAGTTAGGGTACTCCCTCCCTCCACAATACGTCCTGCTTTAAGGTTTACGAAAAATGCCCTGACGATTCCCTTTATGTCTATCCCGTCGTGTTCATAAAAACGGCTGTCTTCAACTGCAATCAAAGCCTTTTCAAGTTTGTCAGGGATCTTATCAAGACTAATGGGATATCTTCGTTTGCTGCCAAGCTCAGCAATAGTTTTATTATCTATATCGTATAAGATGGTGGGCTGTTTATATTTGAAATCTTTCAGTTGTTTAATTGACGGCAGTTCGCTGTTAAGCTTAAAGAAATAAGCACCCAGACCTATAGTTACCGATAAAATTAAGACGACAAGCAGAATGCCGGTATATATGAGAAATTTTTTCATTTTATCTATTTTTTTGCCTTGTATTCAAACAGCATATCTCTGATTTTCGCTGCCTTTTCATAGTCAAGTTCTTCTGAAGCTTTATACATTTCTTTTTCCATAACTTCAATGTCTTTTTTTCTGTCACCGGTGAGCAGTCTCTCAACGGCATCTTCTTCAACCTCTACTGTTACGTAGTCTTTTTCATAAATACTGTCCAGAATATTTGTTATTTCACTTCTTATCGTTTCCGGAGTGATTCCGTGCTTTTCATTGTATATCTGCTGTCTTTTTCTTCTTCTGTTCGTCTCATCAATTGCGAACTTCATAGATTTTGTCATTTTATCTGCATAAAATATAGCTCTGCCGTTTATATTCCGAGCGGCACGGCCGATTGTCTGAATAAGAGATCTGTCAGAACGCAGAAAACCTTCTTTATCAGCATCAAGTATTGCAACAAGGCTCACTTCAGGAATATCCAGCCCTTCCCTCAAAAGGTTTATACCTACCAGAACATCGAATTTTCCAAGTCTCAGTTCCCTGATGATTTTTATTCTTTCCAAAGTATCGATTTCAGAATGCAAATATTCAACTCTTAAACCCATTTCTTTATAATACCTTGTCAGATCTTCAGCCATACGTTTTGTTAGGGTTGTTACAAGTACTCTTTCTCCATTCTCTACAATCTCATGAATCTCACTGTATAAATTGTCCACCTGGTTTTTAGCTGATCTGACCTCTATTACAGGGTCCATAAGGCCTGTAGGTCTGATTATCTGTTCGATAACGGTATTATCTGAGTCTTCAATTTCAAAATTAGCAGGAGTTGCACTGACATATAACACCTTGTCCAGTTTTTTGTTGAACTCATCAAACCTAAGCGGTCTGTTGTCGAGAGCCGAAGGCAACCTAAATCCAAATTCCACAAGTGTGGATTTTCTGGACCTGTCCCCCTTGAACATCCCTCTGACCTGAGGAATTGTCATATGTGACTCGTCCACAATTACGAGAGAATCCTCGGGCAAATAACTGAGCAGTGTCGGCGGTGTATCACCGGGTTTACGACCGTCAAAATATCTTGAATAATTTTCAATACCGTTGCAGTACCCTGTTTCCTCCATCATCTCTATATCGTACATTGTCCTTTGTGTGAGCCTCTGGGCTTCAACAAGTTTGTTTTCCTTTTCAAGTAAGGCCGTACGCTCCAAAAGATCGGTTTTAATTTGCTTTATAATTTTATCTACGCTGACTGCAGATGTCACATAGTGCGTATTGGGATAAACTGCGATTTTCGGTCTTTCCTTTATTGTTTTTCCCGTTATAGGGTCAAATTCGGAGAGCCTTTCCACCTCATCACCGAAAAATTCTATTCTGTATGCTAAACTGTCCTCATGTGATGGAAAAACTTCAACAGTGTCACCTTTAACTCGAAAAACGCCCCTGTGAAAATCATAATCATTCCTGTCATACTGTATATCAACCAGTTTCTGCAACACATCTTCCATACTTCGGTCATCGCCGGTCTCAAGTGTAACCAGCATACCGTAATAAGCCTCCGGAGAACCTAATCCGTAAATGCATGATACGCTTGCAACGATTATAACATCTCTGCGTTCAAGCAGACTTCTCGTAGCTGAATGGCGCATTTTATCTATATTGTCATTAATGGATGAATCCTTTTCTATATAAGTGTCCGATTGAGGAACATAAGCCTCAGGCTGGTAATAATCATAATAACTGACAAAATATTCCACTGCGTTATCGGGAAAAAATCTTTTAAATTCCCCGTAAAGCTGGGCAGCCAATGTTTTATTGTGAGCAATAATCAGTGTCGGAACTTCAAGCTGTTGTATGACATTTGCCATGGTGAATGTTTTGCCTGAGCCCGTGACCCCCAAAAGCACTTCTCTTTTAATGTCATTACGGTAATTTTTGACAAGCTGTGAAATTGCCTCCGGCTGATCACCGGTGGGCTGGTAGTCCGATACCAAATCAAAAATCATTCAATTCTTCCCGGATCATTGAAAACTGTAAAACTTTTTTTACTGGTTAATCCGGCCAATGTCATGTTAGATTTTTCAGCCAAATCGATCCCCAGCTTAGACGGAGCCGTGCGTGAAACAACGACCGGAATCTCTGCACGGCTGCATTTCAGTATCATTTCGGAGGTTAATCTGCCTGTTGAGATCAGAATGCCGTCACTTGATAAAACGTTTAAAACAATACCACCTATAACTTTGTCTATCGTATTGTGTCTGCCGATATCATCTGATGTAATACGGTTACCCTCAGAGCCGGCAAAATAAGCTTTATGGGCACACCTGGTTGCACTGTGTAAATCAGATTCTCTTTCCATGATCTTGAAATGATCCAAAATATCGGCTGCACTGATTTTAAATTTTGAGTCAATTGCTTTGATAT
>Ga0208664_100269_pt1 | contig 17452 bp, 14 predicted proteins | sample Wag42014_10_20_FD_187332 | JGI IMG/M metagenome (GOLD analysis project Ga0208664, IMG submission 187332) | Deep subsurface shale carbon reservoir microbial communities from Ohio, USA - Utica-2 Time Series 2014_10_20 (SPAdes) (version 2) ... | reverse complement strand
GCTCTCAAAATATTATTATAAAACAATCCCAAATTTCTCATCCAAACATCCAAAACTTCAAAACTTTTTATTCCATCCGTACTTAGCCTCTTCTCCAGCATTAGCACCAATTACTTCTCGTTAAAAATTTATGATACCGGCGTTTTTGAGGTGTTCGATAACTTTTTCCACAGCTTCATCGACGCTGAGATCTTTTGTTTCCAGATGAATTTCCGGATTCAGCGGCTCTTCATACGGGGAGTCAACACCGGTAAACTCTTTTATTTCTCCGGCTCTGGCTCTTTTGTAGAGTCCCTTGGGATCCCTCTTCTCACAAACGTTTAGCGGCGTATCCACAAAAATTTCTATAAATTCATCATCGTTCACAATATTCCGCACATTATCCCTGTCTCTTCTGAAAGGGGAAATAAATGAAGTGAGGACAATAACACCCGCATCCAAAAACAGTTTCGCAACTTCGCCTATTCTCCTGATATTTTCCTCACGGTCGGTTTTGGAAAATCCCAGATCTTTGTTCAATCCGTGCCTGACATTATCACCATCCAAAACATAGGTGTGCACACCGTTTTGGTTTAGGTAGGATTCCACCGCTCCTGCAATTGTAGACTTACCTGCGCCGCTTAAACCGGTAAACCAGAGGATGCAGGGTCTGTGTCCCTTTATTGCAATGCGCTCCTCTTTGCTCACATTGGTTTCATGCCATACGACATTCCTGCTTTCAGCTTTGTCTTTAATGAGACCTGCACCAGAGGTTACATTGGTGAGTCTGTCTATGAAAATAAAACTCCCCGTCTGCTTATGGTCCACATATTTGTCATAAGCAATCTGGGAAGTGAGGTTGATTTTACAGTATCCGATTTCGTTTAGATGGAGTGAGTCGGCATCCTTTTTCTGCAGTGTATTGACATCAACCTTGTATAATATCTCCTCAACATAGCCGCTTGTATAGGTGGAGGCCCTTTTAATGTCATACTGCCTGTTTTTCACCAAAGGGTTTTCATTCATCCATATGACCATCGCATAAAAGGAATCACCGACATCGGGGATATTTTCGGACTTGACTATCATGTCACCTCTGCTGATATCCAGCTCGTCTTCCAGAGTAAGAGTGATGGACATCGGCGGCCAGGCTACTTCCATAGTCTGCAGTGAATCATTTTTTTCGGTTTCCGAATGATAAGCGGGGACTACTTCTTTCACAACAGACTCTTTCCTTGAAGGCAGAACGGTAACCCTTTCACCCGCCTTTATTGTCCCTGATGCCACCATACCCGAATAACCGCGGAAAGAAGAATGAGGTCTGTTGACATACTGCACGGGAAACCTGAAATCCTTCAAATTTATATTGGCATCAACCTTTATATTCTCAAGATTATACAGCAGACTCTCCCCTTCGTACCACGGTGTCTTGTCACTGAGATTGACAACATTGTCCCCTTTAAGAGCAGAGATGGGTACAAAGACAACCTCCGGCTTTTCCTGACCGCTTTCAATCCGGGGAAGCAGGTCCATATAATCTTTCTGAATTTGTTTGAAAACATCTTCGCTGTAATCAACAAGATCCATTTTGTTCACAGCAACAAGCAGGTATTTTATACCGAGAAGTCTGGTAATGAATGTATGCCTTTTGGTCTGGGGCAAAACCCCTTTGGAAGCGTCCATAAGGATAACGGCCAACTCGGCATTGGAGGCGCCTGTTGCCATATTTCTCGTATACTGTTCGTGTCCCGGCGTGTCGGCTATGATAAATTTCCGTTTTTTGGTTGAAAAATATCTGTAAGCAACATCTATTGTAATACCCTGCTCCCTTTCAGCCTGCAAACCGTCCACAATAAGTGCAAGATCCAGATTGTCATCCGAGGAGCCTTTATATTTACTGTCCTTTTTTATGGACTCCAGCTGATCTTCGAAAATAAGTTTGGAATCGTGCAACAACCTGCCGATCAGTGTACTTTTACCGTCATCCACACTGCCGCATGTGATGAACCTTAAAAGCTCTTTCTCTTCATGCTCTTTCAAGTAAGCCATGATATCTTTTTCTATCAAATCCGATTGGTGACTCATTAAAAAACCTCCGAAGTAATTTAGTTCAATGTTCAACGTTCAATGTTCAACGTTTAGTACCTGTATCTGTTGCCGAACAAATAAAATGTTCAATGTTCAACGTTCAATGTTCAACGTTTAGTACCTGTATCTGTTGCCGAACAAATAAAATGTTCAATGTTCATGATTTTCTATCCGAATTACGCAAATAACGTATAAATCCGTTTAACAAACCGGATATTCTATCACATCTATCTGCTAATTCTGTAAATGTGCTGTTATTTATATACCTGTTATCTAATGCTACATATAGTAAACTTTTAACTTCTGAAACAGACCCTCTGGAAACCACTAAATACTGTATAAACTCTTTATTGGAATTTCTGTCGAATCCTTCAGCTATGTTTGACATAACAGAAACAGCAGCCCGTGTTATTTGATTTACAAAAGCAAAATCCTTTAATTCTCCGGTTATTGTATATAACTTTTTAACCAGGATTCTTGCTTCCTTCCAAGCCTCAATATCTTCAAATTTAGTAATCTTCATTTATCTACACCAACAACTTTGAACCTTGAACGTTGAACGTTGAATCCGCCCGAAGGAGGAAACGTCCTTGAACGTTGAACGTTGAACCTTGAACGTTGAATCCGCCCGAAGGAGGAAACGTCCTTGAACGTTGAACGTTGAACCTTGAACGTTGAACTAAAAGTATCCTTCAATCTTCTTCTTCTCCATAGAGCCCGCCTGATCAAAATCGATTACTCTACCCTGTCGTTCGGAAACCTTTGTCAGAAGCATCTCCTGGATCACTTCGGGAAGCGTGGTTGCATGAGATTTTATCGCGCCGGTTAATGGATAGCAGCCCAATGTCCTGAATCTTACCATTTCGTACTGCGGCTTTTCATTTTCCCCAAGGGGCATTCTGTCATCGTCCACAAGAATCCAGACGCCGTCTCTTTCCACCACCGGACGTTTTTTGGCAAAATACAGCGGCACAACGGGTATATTTTCCAGATAAACGTAAAGCCAGACATCCAGCTCCGTCCAGTTGGAAAGGGGAAAAACCCTTATGCTTTCACCTTTCTTGATTTTACAGTTGTAAATATTCCAGAGTTCGGGGCGTTGGTTTTTGGGATCCCACCTGTGTTTTTCATCTCTGAATGAAAAAACACGCTCTTTTGCCCTGGATTTTTCCTCGTCCCTTCGGGCACCGCCGAAAACTGCATCAAATTTGTACTTATCCAGAGCTTGCTTCAGCGCCTCCGTTTTCATAATATCCGTGTGAACTTTACTGCCGTGTATAAAAGGGTTGATATTTTGCTTAACACCCTCTTCATTAATATGGACAATCAAATCCAATCCCAGCTCTTCAGCCCTGCGGTCACGGAATGTTATCATATCCCTGAATTTCCATGTGGTATCAACATGCATCAGGGGAAAAGGCGGCTTGCCCGGATAGAAAGCCTTTAAGGCAAGATGCAGCATTACGGATGAATCCTTACCTATTGAATACAACATGACGGGATTTTCAGACTCAGCCACCGCTTCCCTTATGATATGGATACTTTCGGCTTCAAGTTCTTTTAAATGCGTAAGTTTGTAATCGGAAATCATAAAAATTCTCCTTTTTTCGGTCTACGTTCAAGGTTCAAGGTTCAACGTTTGTGAATGTGGATGTGAAAGTGAAAGTTAAATAAACATACTCAACCTTTACCTTTACCTTTACCTTTCATTTCCATCTCTCCACTTCACTATTTCACCCGGGTGTTAAGTACCTTAATTTAACTCCTTGAAGTAGTTTAAAACAGTTTCATCATATTCTCTCATTCCGATAAAATACGGATTTAGGACGGAATCTTTTGTATTATATTGCAGTTTATTTCCCGCATTATCAAATACAACCCCGCCGGCGCATTCCAGCACACATTGTCCGGCTGCTGTATCCCACTCGGATGTAAGGCCAAATCTCGGGTAAACATCGGCTTTGCCTTCGGCTAAAAGACAGAATTTCAGAGAGCTTCCTGCAGCTACAATCTCGTAATTTTCAAAATTTGAAACAAATGTCTGCATAAGCTCACTCTGATGCGACCTGCTGCCGACAATCTTCAGCTTATCTGCACTTAGATTATTGTTAGCTGTCAGCTTTATTTCAGCTCCGTCATAACCTCTTCTGAAAGCTCCATTCTTAATATCAGCCCGATAGATAAGATTTTGAGCAGGAATAACCACAACACCTGCAACGGGAGAGTTTTCTTTTATCAGAGCTATATTTACGGTAAATTCACCGTTCTTTTTTATAAATTCTTTCGTGCCGTCCAGGGGATCCACCAGCCAGTATTCATCCCAGCCTTTTCTCACTTCCCAGCTGATATCCGCAGATTCCTCGGATAGAATTGGAATTTCAGGCGTTATCTTTTTAAGCCCGGAAATAATATGTTCGTGAGAGCGTTTGTCAGCCTCAGTAAGCGGACTGGCATCATCTTTGTGCTCAACCTGAATTTCACCTTCATAAATTTTCATGATTCTCTCACCGGCTTCAACTGCAACCCGGATAGTTTCTTCCATCAATTCATTTGTCATTTAGCACCACCCGGAGACCGGTAAATATATTGCGTACCGCAAATTTATCGGTTTTTGACCGATGTTAGTGGAACACATTAAAATCTCCATATAAACGGTATCAATATTACTGAAATAACCATGTATGTTAAATTCAGAGGGATTCCTATTTTCAGAAAATCGCTGAATTTATAACCACCGGGACCGTACACCATAAGATTTGTCTGATACCCCAGAGGAGTGGAAAAACTTGCCGAAGCTGCAACAGCAATAGTCATGGCAAAAGGCATAGGGCTGAGTCCTAATTGTGCAGAAAGGGACATGGCGATGGGAAATACCAGGGCTGCTGCTGCATTATTGGTAATAATTTCAGTCAATAAAGTCGTTGAAAAATATATAGCCGCAATATAGCCGGTATTCCCAAAGCTTCCCACAGAATTAACAATAAAAGAAGCCAGGTAACCGGCAGTCCCCGTCTGATCCAGTGCTTTACTCACACCGAAGGCTGCAGCAATCACTATTATAACATTCAGCTCCAGCGACCTTCTCGCTTCGAATACAGACAGTGTTTTTGTGAGTAAAAGCACCACCAAGACCATAAACACAGCCGTGAAAATACTTGTAATACCAAAAGTTGCAGACAGTATCATTGCCAGCACAGAAATAAGCGATATCCACGATTTGCGCTTATCCACAACGGGTATTTTATCACCTTTGCTTATAAGATAAAAATCTCTTGAGCCGCTCCAGATATTTATAAAATCATCACCTGTTATCAATAAAAGTGTATCACCTGCTTTCAGCTTCAAATTGCCTATACCTTCGTTCAGTTTTTCCCCGTGCCTGTGCACAGCGACCACTGCAGCATCGTAACGGCTTCTGAAATTGCCCTCTTTAATTGTCTTATCCAGCATTGGGGATGAATTTGAAACAACAACCTCTGTAAATCTTGCCTTGCCTTTCTCCAGCAACTCCCTGCAAAAATCGTCATCATATATGGGCTCAAGCCCTCCTACAGCCTGTAATTTCTTAATACCTTCGGCTTTGCCCGAGAAAAGAAGTATATCATCTTTATATAATTTTTCCGTTGGCTTCACCGGTGAAATCTGACTTCCGTTTCTGACAAGTGTTACAAGATATATATCCTCTAAATTCCTCAAACCAGCAGTTTCAACCGTTTTACCTGTAAGATTTTTTCCTTTTACTCTCATCTCATAAAGGTATTCGATACCGGCTTTGGCAAATGAATTTAGAAGATCGGGTTTATTAGGCAGCAGCTTGTGGCCGATAAGCATCATAAATGCAAAACCTGCTACGGCACAGGGAACGCCGATTAGCGTAATATCGAAAATATTCAGTGATATATTTCTGTAATCGAACAGCATCCCGCTTACAACAAGGTTGGTTGAAGTACCAATCAGAGTACAGATGCCGCCGAAAATAGAAGCATATGAAAGTGGTATCAGAAATTTAGAAGGTGAAATTTTGCTTTTAAGCGCCCAGTCCCTGACAGTAGGGATAAACATTGCCACTACGGGAGTGTTGTTTAAAAAAGAAGAAAGACCGAATACGGGAAGCATAATTTTAAGAAGGGATTTGCGACCGTCTTTGGCTTTACCTATAAAACGATCTGCCATAGCAGACAAAAATCCCGATTTTTGAACGGCAAATGCTATGGGAAATAACATAGCAACAGTCATCATCCCTTTATTTGAAAAACCGCTGAGAGCCTCAACAGGATCCAGTATCCCCGTTAAAAGAAAAATCCCCAGTGCGCTGAACATTATAACATCAGGAGCAAACCATTCAAAAACCATCCCTAAAATCATCAAGACCAGTATTGTCAGTGTAAAAGCAATTTCAGGGGTCACTTATTTTCCTCTCTGAATTCATTGGGATCGATATTCAGTTTTTTCATCTTGCCACGCAATGTATTGGGATTAATCTGTAAAAAATGAGCGGCACCATCTTTGCCCTCTACCTTGCCTTTACAGTGTTTCAGAACTTTCTCTATATGATTTTTAATAACTTTATCCAAAGGTTTTAGCTCAGAAATATCTTCAAAACCGCCGCCTAACGCTTCTTTTATTTTAAGTGATCTACCTTCGCCAAGTATAACCGCCCGCTCCATTACCGAAGCAAGCTCTCTCACATTACCCGGCCAGCTGTAGGATTTTAAAACTTTAATATCAAATTCCGAAAGAGAGCGCGGATAAAATCCCAGTCTCTCGGCAGATCTTTTAGCAAAATAATCAGCCAAATCGGCTATATCGTCCAGACGTTTTCTCAAAGGGGGAATTTCAATGGTGAAAACGGACAAACGCTCCCATAATTCTGATAGAAAGAGATCTTTTCTAATCATTTCTTCAATGTTATCGCTTACTGACACCACAAGTTTGACGTCAATGCTTACCGGTTTGTCTGATTTGTTCGTAAAAGTACCGTTGGATACGATTTCAAGGAGAGTGTATTGGGAATCTTTTGTAAGTGAGCCTATTTGATCAAGAAGTAGAGTTCCCCTGTGTGCTTTGCCGAACCAACCCATGTTTTCTCTGCTTTGAGCATTTTTGTCGCCAAACAGATATCCCCACTGCAGATTTTTTGGTACGGAAGCACAGTTTACCCTGATAAATTTGGCGGATGATCTTTTGGAAGCCTTGTGTATAGCTTTTGCTATGACTTCTTTGCCTGCTCCGTTTTCTGCCAAAAGTGTAATAGGCTGATCAAGATGTGCATATTCATGGATTTTATCCAAAACATTTTTTAGCCCGGAACGGGCACCTATAATATCATTCAAACTAACCACCAAATATGACGGAATTTTGCCAATGTCAGAGTGATTCTACTAAAAAAGAAGCGGGTGTCAAGGAGAAAAATAGTTAGTATTAAGTGTTAAGGGCTAAGTGTTAAGTTTACCCTGTTAAATATCAGCTTCGCTGATAGACCGAAGGTCATTTAACAGGGCAGGGGTGACATTTTTACGATAGTGGCGATATATTCTGTCATTTCGACCGGAACCGAGCACTATCATATAGTGCTTGGTGGAGTGGAGAAATCTCTGACACTGTTTGGAAAAGAGACCTCTCCACTTCGGTCGCCCCTTTAAATCCATCTCCGATGGGCTGCCTATGGCAGCATTTAACTGGGCAGGGGTGACAACTAATTGTCATTTCGACCGAAACGGAGTGGAGCGGAGAAATCTCTATCCTTATTCAATAAAAGTACCCCTTCTGAATCTCCTCCCTAATCCAGGGGAAAAAGAGCTCAGGAATCCTCATGTATTTTACGCTCTGCATCCTACATCTAACACTGTGTCTCTAAAAATCGTCCAGTTTCATCTGTCGCCAGTAATGAATAACAAATTACTCTTTATATCCACTATCATGTTATAAAAAATTCGAAGAAGTTGTTTTGATTAATAGTTTTAAATCGGTCAACAGAATAATAATCCGAAAACATTTTCGGCAGTTTAGCTTTATCTTTATTCCACTTTATTTCATAGGCATCAATTCCGCCACCGTCCTCTTCCAGATAATCCACTTCCTGCTTATAAATATTGCGCCAGAAATAACAGTTTTTATTCAACAAATGGTTGTTTAAGTATTTTAACCTTTCTGCAATTATAAAATTTTCCCATAAAACTCCCCAGTCCTGCCTTAAATGAGAAGGGTTAAAATTATTGATTAATGCATTTCTGATGCCTGTATCATAAAAATAAATTTTCCTGAGACGTTTAAGTTCTTTTCTCAGATTACTGCTATAAGGATTTAATTTGAAAATGATAAAAGCTTTTTCCAGAATATTTATATAACTCTCAACTGTTTTTTTATCAATCCCCAGTAGTCTTGAAAGCTCAGTATAAGAAACTTCACTGCCGATTTGCAAAGCAAGAGCCTGAAGTAATTTTCTCAGGATATCCGGACTTTTAATGTTTTGGTACATCAAAACATCTTTAAACAAATATGAATCTGTTAATGATTTCAGGTTTATCTCCCTGTCAGCACTATTCAAAACTATATCAGGATACATACCGTAAATTACAAAGTTTTCTAACAACCTCTTTATTTCCAGGCCGGAGTATTTATCCTGCAGCTCTTCAACAGACAAAGACGGCAGAAAAAATTCATATTTCCTGCCTGTCAATGGTTCAGAAACATTATTTGAAAGATCGAAGGAAGAAGATCCAGTTGCAACAACCTGAACATTCTCAATATTATCAATAATTATTTTTAATGTGATACCAATATCTTTGACTCTCTGGGCTTCGTCAATTACAACAAGCTTTTTATTCCCAAATAAATCTTTTATCTCGGTGGAAGTTTTTCTTGATAACATATCAACAATGTCCGGTTCGTCACAATTCAGGTAAAGGGCATCATCTTTTCGTTGGGACAGAATTTGCTTAACAAGAGTGGTTTTACCCACCTGTCTGGCTCCATAAAGGATAATTACCTTACCGCTAAATAGTCTTTTTTGAATTTCCTTTCCGATATCTCTTTTTATATACATTTTCAGTGAACCAAATCCCGTAATTTATATGATAAAAGTGACAATTATTTTTAATCTAATGATTATAGTAATTTATTTCAATCTATTTTTTATTGTTATTCGTGGTAATTCGTGGTTATTCATAGTGTATTTGTTGTGATTCCTTGTTATTCATGGTTATTTGATTGTATATTTAGAGTTTTCATTTTATAGTGTCAATGAAGTTTTTCGATACAGTTGAGATGGTTGAGGAGCAAGGAGCAAGGAGCAAGGAGCAAGGTAAAGGTAAAGTTTATTTTGAACTCCTTATACAATAGTTTGCAGGGCCGAGGAACAAGGTTCAAGGCATTCTCTTCTAATTCTTCAAAATTTGCCATAACGTAATCCTTGCTCCTTGCACCTCGGCCCTTCCTCCTACATTTTACATCTTACAGTCACTCCACCGTTACACTTTTCGTCAGATATTAAATCCCATCAACTTGTTGTCCTCATCAAGCATCTTTCCTTTTTTGGGCAAAATATAAACCCTGTCCCCGGTATAAACCGGCGAAACAGCGTATTCACTATGTGAAAGATGAACATGTATATATCTGTCAAACATGTCCAACAGCTCAACCTTTACAAAAGGTCCGGCTGTCAACACCCTTGAAACCTTAGCCGGGGTTGATCCATCGACAGCTCTGTCTGAAATCCTTATATCGTGGGGCCTGACAAACAAACAATCTTCTTTTTTATCATCAGACCGGAGTGTTTGCTTATTATTTCCGGTATCTTTTTCAAATCTTTCGTGAAAAACATTTACATCTCCGAGAAAATGCATAACAAACTCATTGGCAGGATTGTGAAAAACTTCATCCGGAGTACCCACCTGCTCAATTCTTGAATTGTTTGTTACAACTATCCTGTCTGCAACCTCCAGGGCTTCCTCCTGATCATGTGTCACAAACAGGCTGGTGATATGCATATCTTCATGGAGTCTTCGGAGCCATCTCCTCAATTCCTGTCTCACTTTGGCATCGAGCGCTCCGAATGGCTCATCCAGCAAAAGAACTTTGGGATCGGTAGCCAGAGCTCTTGCAAGTGCAACTCTCTGTCTCTGACCACCTGAAAGCTGGTTAGGGTACCTGTTTGCAAGACTTTCCAGCTGAATAAGCTTGAGAAGTTCATATACCCTCTCTTTTATTTCACTTTTCGGCGGACGCTCCTTTCTTTTTTTGACGGTAAGTCCAAATGCAATATTTTCAAAAACAGTCATGTGCCTAAAAAGTGCATAGTGCTGAAACACAAAACCAACGTCACGATTCCTGACGTGACGATCAGTTGCATCCTCGTCAAAAAAATGAACACTTCCACTGTCGGGATATTCCAGTCCTGCCACTATCCTCAGCAGAGTAGTTTTTCCAGATCCGGAGGGACCCAAGAGAGCCACAAGCTCCCTCGAAGGTATGTCCAGATTTATATTATCAAGAACTTTGAGATTACCAAAAGACTTGGTAAGATTTCTCACTTTTATACTCATATCTGCACCTCTATGGCATAGGTTTCTTATTGCTATCGAACTCGGTTTTGATCCTGCTTTCAGCAAGTGTTTTAATAACAAGCGTAATAATTGCTAAAAACGTAAGCAGTGATGCGACTGCAAAAGCTGCCACAAAACTGTATTCATTGTAGAGGATTTCCACGTGAAGGGGGAGCGTGTTTGTCAGGCCTCTGATATGACCGGAAACGACCGAAACAGCTCCAAATTCCCCCATTGCTCTTGCATTACATAATATTACTCCGTAAATAAGTCCCCATTTTATATTGGGAAGAGTGACCTTTAAAAATAAAGTAAAACCACCGGCACCGAGAACAAGACCGGCTTCCTCTTCTTCAGTGCCTTGGGCTTCCATCAGAGGGATAAGCTCTCTTGCAACAAAAGGAAATGTTACAAAAATAGTAGCAAGCACAATCCCCGGCACTGCAAATAAAATTTTTATATTATGCTCATTTAGAAAGGGGCCTAAATAACCTGACGTACCGAATAACAGGATAAATATCAAACCGGATATAACTGGAGATACGGAAAAAGGAAGATCTATGAGTGTTATAAGAAAACTTCTGCCCGGAAACCTGAATTTTGCAATACACCAGGATGCCGCGAGACCGAATATAAGGTTTAGCGGGACACTTATGGCTGCTGCAATCAGAGTTAGCTTTATTGCAGCAAGAGCATCGGGCTCTGTGATATATTTGTAATACATTGCCAAACCGTTAGAAAAAGCTTCTTTAAAAATAAATATCAGAGGGAGAATCAACATCAACGTTAAAAATGTAAGTGTCACTGTTATAAAAGTATATCTAACCCATTTTGGTTCGGTGATAGCATAACTTGCCATATTTCCTCCCTTTAAGCACTCTTGCATATTTGTTTGCTATATAGTTTTTTATGGTAGAGATTTCTCACTTCGTTCGAAAGCATGCCTGTGGCTAGCACCAGTCGTTTAGACTGGTAAATATGTGTAACATTATGTTTACTATCTCTGTTAGACAACACTTTATGTCACCTCGAACGCAGCCGAGAGGTCTCTTTGTCAAATAACACTATAGATTTCTCCGCTCCACCGAGCACATAAATGCTTATGTGCTCGGTTTCAGTCGAAATGACAGTGTTTTGTGTCATCCCTTGCCCTGTTAAATGTTGCACTGCAGCCCGGCAAAGCCAGATTTAATAAGGCGAGCGAAGCCGAGGAATCTCTATCTATATATTTCTGCGTTTCTGCTTAGTAAGCCAAACGTCTGTTTGCCCAATATTGAATCAGATTGATTGCAAGCAGTATTAAAAATGAAAAAATAAGCATTACAAGTGCAATAGCCGTTGCCCCTGCATAATCAAACTGCTCCAGCTTTGTAACTATCAAAAGTGGCACAATCTCTGATTTCATGGGCATATTACCTGCAATAAATATTATAGACCCGTACTCACCGACTCCTCTTGCAAAAGCAAGAGCAAAACCGGTGAGAATTGATGGCATGATAGTCGGGAGAATAACCCGCCTGAAAACCTGCAGACGGGTTGCTCCCAAAGATACCGCCACTTCTTCAAGCTCAGTTTCCAAATCCTCCAACACAGGCTGAACAGTTCTGACAACAAAAGGCAGCCCTATAAACACCATTGCTACAATTATTCCAAGGGGCGTATATGAAATTTTAATCCCGAAAGGAACAAACAGCCTTCCGATAATACCGTTTTCAGCAAACAGCCCTGAAAGAGAGATGCCGGCTACTGCTGTGGGAATTGCAAAAGGGAGATCAACAAGTGAATCGATAATTTTTTTTCCAAACAAACGATATCTCACAAGCACCCAGGCTGTTAAAACTCCGAAAACCACATTTATTGAAGCTGAAATAATTGAAGACATAAATGTAAGTTTGAAGGATGCCACTACCCTTGGGCTTGTCATCGTTTCAAAAAATTCAGCAAAAGTCATGTCCATAGTTTTAAACAGTAACCCTGCAAGAGGAATCAGCACAACAGCACTCAGGTAAAAAATTGTATACCCGAAAGTCAATCCAAAGCCGGGAATATTCGATTTCTTCATAATCTACCCTCTTTTCTTGTTAAAAACATATTTACTTGGATTTTAGATAAATTTGGTCGAATATACCGCCATCGGCAAAATGCTTTTTCTGTGCTTGTTCCCATCCGCCGAAAACCTCTCCGATTGAAAACATTTTTACTTCGGGAAATTTTGCAAGGTCCTTCTCATCTGCAAACTCCGGCAGTACAGGACGGTAGTAATGTTTTGCTGCAAGACGTTGTCCCTCGGGAGAGTAAAGATTTTCCAGATATGCTCTGGCTGCATCTTTAACACCATGTTTTTCGGCAATTTTATCCACAAGTGTAACCGGAGGTTCGGCGCGAATTGATATTGACGGGACTACTATTTCAAATTTATTTTTACCGAGTTTATTTACAGCTAATAACGCCTCATTCTCCCAAGCCAGAAGAACATCACCGATACCTCGTTTTACAAAAGTTGTGGTAGAGCCCCTGGCTCCTGAATCTAAAACAGGAACGTTTTTGTAAATTTTGGTAACAAATTCCTTCGCAGCCTTTTCTTTACCACCACTTTTTTTCAAAGCATAAGCCCATGCTGCGAGGTAGTTCCACCTTGCACCACCGGATGTCTTGGGATTGGGGGTAATAACTTCGACACCCGGCTTAACAATATCATCCCAATCCTGAATATTTTTTGGATTGCCTTTGCGAACGAGAAATACAATAGTCGAGGTATAAGGGGCACTGTTAAAAGGAAGTCGTTCTTGCCAGTTTTTTGGAAAATAACCTGTCCTTTCGGCAATAGCATTTATATCATAAGCAAGTGCAAGGGTTATCACATCAGCCTCAAGACCGTTAATTACGGCTCTAGCCTGTTTACCGGCACCACCATGACTCTGCTTGATAATTAAATCGTCACCGGTTTTTATCTTCCACAGCTTGGAAAAGTACTTGTTGTATTCAGAATACAATTCTCTGGTCGGATCATATGAAACATTCAGCATCTCAATTGTTTTTGCACTTAACTCGGTAAAAATTCCAAAAATTAAAACAATTGCAGTAAATGATATAAAAAGTGTTATTTTTCTCATTGTTTGCTCCTTTTCAAATTAATTATGTGTGCAGACTACAAAATCAAAACATTCTTTCAACAACGTCACCTGTGCATTTTAAACATAATTACCTCCTCTAATGCCTAATTCACTTCAGCATCTATATTATATGTTTAGCAACACCGATGTTTACCGGTATCCGGCCAAACAGACCCACCATATTTAACGGATTTGAACCAAAGCAAAATAATTCTACCAAAAAAGAAGGGAGTGTCAAGGAGAAAAATAGACCAGTGTTAAGTTCTAAGTGCTAAGTTTACCCTGTTAAATATCAGCTTCGCTGATAGACCGAAGGTCATTTAACAGGGCAGGGGTGACATTTTTACGATAGTGGCGATATATTCTGTCATTTCGACCGGAACCGAGCACTATCATATAGTGCTTGGTGGAGTGGAGAAATCTCTGACACTGTTTGGAAAAGAGACCTCTCCGCTTCGGTCGCCCCTGTTAAATCCATCTCCGATGGGCTGCCTATGGCAGCATTTAACTGGGCAGGGGTGACAACTAATTGTCATTTCGACCGAAACGGAGTGGAGCGGAGAAATCTCTATCCTTATTCAATAAAAGTCCCCCCTCTGAGTCTCCTCCCTAATCCAAGGGAAAAAGAGCTCAGGAATCCCCATGTATTTTACGCTCTGCATCCTACATTTGTATTATTTGTTATCAACAAAGCATCAAGAGACTTTGCATGAGCAGCTATAAAAAGATCATTAGCACCTATAAGTTTCCCAGAAAATTCTAAAGATGATCTTATACCAGCATACTCTGAGGCAGCATCTCTACCAAAATCGAAAATTGTAAAATTGCTGATAAATAACAATACGGTATCAAGCAGTTTATCACTTTTTTTCTTCCTCGCACCATACAAAAGTTCACTTACAACAATTGCCGACAAAGCCAAATTACCCTCAGTATCTGCTTTTTTTAATTTTTCCCTGAGATGTTCCGGCTTATTTCTTATAATGTAGCCACATATATTAGTATCAAGCATATATATCATCAGAATATTTCCTTTTCCTGCACTTGCTGCTGGTCTCTCTCTTCTAAAAAACCGGAAGTGTCAACGTCTTTCAGAGTTTCAAAAAAATTATCCCATTTATTGTTTGCTTTCAGTCTGATTACCAGTATATCTCCAATTTTATCAATATAAACTTCCTCACTTTCCACTTTGTACTGTTTAGGTATTCTTATTGCCTGGCTTCTCCCATTCTTAAACACTTTAGCAACTACACTCATATTTGCCTCCAAACCAAGGTATATCACATATGATGTACATCATGTTGTAATAGTCAAGAATACCTTCTTAAGAGCTTTGTACAAGTCAGAAAGTGCGACCAGCCGGGCAAAGTTTATTATGAAATTCAGTGCTCTCAAGCATGCGGGACTGAAGAGTGGGGTAATGGAGGAGTGGAGAAGTCGTGGAGTCGTTATTTTTCATTCTTCTTATCCCGTAAATATTTGATATAACCGTTGAGTTTTTTTAGAATACTATAAATGCTTGTCTCTAAATCAACAAACATTTTACCATCGATATAGTCATTTTCCAAACATACAGTTAAATGATCTAAACATTCAGAGCCTCTGGCCAGTCTACAAAACTGAATATTTCCCTGAAAGTGGCACCTGCCATGCTCCTCAGCCAAGTTGAGACCTTTGCATGATACCAGAATTGTCACCCTGTAGCCTCTGAACGTAGTGAAGATAAATTTGCCGTAGGCAATAACTCGTTTCAGCATCTCGTACTTGTTCAATACAAAGACATATCCTGAAATAAATTTTGGAAGACAGCCGCTCAGATGTTACGGGATGACCTTTTGTTGTTATTCAAAGCTCTTGAAAAGGAAAAAAGTTTACTCATGGCATAAGCCTGCGAAAAACAGGGTGAAACTAGTTTTTAATTAAAATAAAATTGACTATTTTATCAGGTATGCTAATACTAAAATATAAACAAATACCTCAATAGGATCGGAGGGGCATATTAGTGAAACATTCTATTTAATGTTTGCAATGTTTTTGAGCCTCTCTTTTATCCCAGTCATAAAGGTACTATCAGAGTATTATGGATTCTTAGACATTCCCAATGAAAGAAAAGTTCACAACGAAAAAATACCACGCTTGGGTGGTTTAGGAATTTTTTTGTCTTTTCTGATATGTTTCTACATGTTAGGAGAATTTAACTCTGTAACATTAAGCCTGATCGCCGGGGCAACAATTATTGTAATTGTCGGAATGTGGGATGACATTTGCAATATCAGACCGCGATACAAACTTTTGGGACAAATAACTGCTGCAACGATAATAATTTTTTACGGCAATATTATTTTTAAATTTAATGCTCCGCAATTTTTAGAAATAATCATAACCTACATGTGGATACTGGGGGTAACCAACGCTGTTAATCTTATTGACGGAATGGACGGACTGGCAAGCGGCTTAGCCCTGATTGGTTTTGTTGCTTTGGGTGTGGCTGCATCACTTCAGGGGAATGTATACTTTACAACACTTTGCTTTGTTATGGTGGGAAGTATATTGGGGTTTTTAAGGTTCAACCTCCCACCAGCAGTAATTTTTATGGGGGATACCGGCAGCCTTTTTCTTGGCTTTACTATTTCAGTTTTATCTTTAATGATTTCATACAAATCAGGCACAATTTTTTCTGTGCTTATACCTGTAATGTTTGTCTCCATACCTGTTTTCGACACTTTTCTTGCAATATTTAGGCGCTTAAGCAAAGGTATGCATCCATTTTCGCCCGACAAAGAGCATTTGCATCACAGACTACTGGAACTTCATTTCGAACCCAAACAGATTCTTTTGGCATTTTACTCTCTTTCAGCGTTGCTGGGAGCTGTAGCCGTTATTTTTAATAATAAAAATGTAAAATACGGACTAATCATTGTTTTTACAGTGGCTTATGTATTTTTAATTTTGTTGAAAATCAGTCATTTATTCAATCTTAAACAGATAGTTTTAAAGATTAATGATAAAATACAGAATATAAAAGATTTAGCTGTAAAAGATAAAACTGACAGTAATTTTAATTTTATTTCATGTCTAAATTATATCATTTCAGGCATTACTTACATCTTTTTAATAGCGATAGCTGCAAATAAAACCAGCTGGAATTATGCCGAAATAATTACCATTCTGATATTTGCAGCTGTTGTTTCAATGTCCATTTGGCTGTCCAACATACTAAGCATAAAAAATGATTTTATTAATTTTCTTATTTTTTGGTTTTTATACTATTGCAACCTTTTCATCATTAGTAATAATTTGGCTAAAGATTTCTTTATCGTTTACTGTCTATTGTTTCTTTTGCTTTTATTGAAACTCATGCTTAAAAAACGTGTGGACTTCCTTTTTATCAGTCCCATGGAAATTTTGACCATTTACGGGCTATTCATGATTAACCTTATGAATGATATTAGTATTACAAACAATGTTCTCACACTTTTTTTAACAATGATTATGTACTATCCCAACAAAGCTATACTTACCAATAGATATAAACATTACAGGTATCATATTGCATTTTTGCTGATTGTTCTGATATCAATGCCATACAGTTTTTACTATTCGTTCTATAAAGAAATAACCGGAGAGTATAAGATAAATTATAAAGGATATGTATCTCCAATTTCCTATGAAAAAACAGCGAATGAGTATATAAAAGAAGGTGAATATGAGAAAGCAAGGGATGTTATT
>Ga0208664_100256_pt1 | contig 17949 bp, 19 predicted proteins | sample Wag42014_10_20_FD_187332 | JGI IMG/M metagenome (GOLD analysis project Ga0208664, IMG submission 187332) | Deep subsurface shale carbon reservoir microbial communities from Ohio, USA - Utica-2 Time Series 2014_10_20 (SPAdes) (version 2) ... | reverse complement strand
CGGCCTCAGAAAAACAGCCAGCACCCTGCTACACGAACAGGGCTGGCCTTCTGAAATAATCGAAAAACAACTGGCACACATAGACAGAAACCAAATCAGGGGAATTTACAATAAAGCAAAATATCTTCAGGAGCGTAAAATTATGCTCCAACACTGGGCAGATTATCTCGATGAATTATTATCAGCCGATGAAGCATTTATCAAAAAAGCTCCCCGCGATATTTTCCAGAAGCTATACTAAAAGTCCACTTTTAAACAGCTTCTCTCTCTGTACCCTCTTCTGCCAATTTGATTATTTCTTTCTCCTTCCATGCAGAAATTCTTGGTCCCAGTTTGACAGGTTTCGGAAAAATGCCTGTTCTTACTCCCTCCCACCATGTTGACTCACTGACAGGAATAATTTCCAGAACTTCTTTCAGCCTCAATAGACGGTAGTCCTTAAACCCCTGATTTCTCAAATTCCCTGAGTTACTCATAATGCTAACTCCTTTTCAAAACAAGAAATCAGGGTCATCACCCTGAAAAATATTCTCAGAATTCTATAAAGCACTCACCGCGTAAATATTTTTTATTTTTTGTGTTTACAGAATTCTACATGGGGAATTACACACAAAAAAATTGTTTGTGCGAACAGTGTATGAAGCATATAATAATGCTTGATTTAATGATTATCTTTGATGTATCGGTTGATACACTATTCATTAGACTTATTTTTGAACAGTCTAATACTCTAATTGGGCAAACATTTAAGGTTTGCTTTGATCCCTTTATGGGTAGAATAATACTAACATGGTCTACACTATGATTAATTCAAGGAAAAAAATAAAAATTTCAATCAGGCGGCAATATTTTGCCATATTTTCTTCGCCATAGCTTTATGTTTCCAAATTCTTCTTTAGTTACTGTAATTTTTCTTTTCCCATCCATACTGTTTGTTATTTTCTGTACATCATAACACAATTCAGGCTTGCCAATCTTTCTGTAAAGTTTGTTAACCGCATAAAGGCAGTCTTTAGCATAATTTTTCGACATTTCACCTGTTTGCACTTTTCTATACAGTTCTTTGTAAAAAGCGTTTTGATGGGTAATGCTTAATGAATCGATGGACTTAAGCGCAGGATATTTTTCTGTAATGATCTGGCAAAAATTTTCTATTAAGCGGTAATCCTGCTTAACTGTCGAAGTTGCACCTTTTAATTTGTACTTTCTGTTAAATTCTTCAAATAGTTTATTTTTCTGCATTTTATTTACCCAGGTAATAGTTTGTTACATCAAGCCGATGGTGCCCCAATTCTTCAGATATCTGCATTCTCGCATTATAATCAAGTTCTTTTGCCTGTTCCATGCCAATATTATTTTTCTCAGCAATATACTTTATTTGATCCTGTTTAGTATATCCTGATTTTACAGGCGGCAATGTATTTGTCAGGTTATGATATTTTTGCTGTGCATAGCTGTGTCTGTTCGCATGAAAATTATAACTTGCATTATTTTCATTGTTGAACGTTTTAACGGTATTGTATGCAAAGTCCCGCCACTTTTTAAAGTCATACTGATCGGGAATTAATGATTTCGAAAGGCCGTATTCTTTCCTAAAATCTTTTACATATTTCACCAACTCTTTCACTGAATCTGTTGCATGGAGTGTCCGTAACTGCCCGCCTTTTGTGCCTTTCTCAATATCAAGGCTGCCATCTCTATGTAATTCATAGCCATTGAATAATGCCGATTCTTTGAAACGTAACCCAGCTTCTCTTTGAAGTTCAATCTGTAATCGTAGTGCTTCATATCTAATGTCACCTTTTTCGATATATTGTTCAGTTAAGAAATCTGAAAATTTATCATGCGTCTCGTTGGATACACTTTTATCGATATTGTTGAACCTCTCCCCTCTATTAATACCAAAATCTTTTGCTGATATTTTAAGGTCATCCCGATAATAATAGTCAAATACACTGTTAAGTGATGATATAATATTCGTCGCATGGCCTCTTGAAATTTCTCCATTTTCAACTCTTTCAGATAAATGTTCTGCAAAATCGGCCATATTTTCAGCATTCAGTTTTACCAAATTTTTCAAATCATATTTCTCATTTGCAAAGTTTGCCAGCTGCCTGACTGCCATTGCCGTCTTACTAATCGACTCCTGGTTTCCAGACTCGACAACCTCTTTAGCCAGATTAAAACTGGCTGCTTTCCTTGATAGATTTTTTTCACCTACAAAATTCCTTTTTACTTTTTCTTTCATAGTATCCCTCTCAATTTTAATAAAGCGGTACGGTCAAATAAAATCAAAAAAAGCCAGGATTATCATCCTGACGGGTTCCTCCTGGTCGTGAGTTTGTTTATAGATATATGCTGTAAATAAAATGTATGTTAGCGATATACTCCGACATTTGAGGCTGTCAGAAAGCCCAATATCTATATATGAACTCACGCGCTCCGTGAGATTAAGCGGGGATTATCAGACACAGTCATAAGTGGCACAGCAGCCTCATGGCATCACAAAAAGACGCACACAATTGTGGCAATTTGCAATGATATAACTGTGAATTTTCTGATTTTCTGTTTTTTCTGTAAATTTTGAATGGTTTCAGATCCTGTTTAGACAGGCTATTGAGAGTTTGTGTCGTATTTTGCATTCACCTTGTGAAAAAGGTGAACGCAAAATACACATCTGTGGTATTGTTCTTGATTATTCTGCTTGGTCAGCTTCGCTGTTAATCAATCTATTATAGATTGATTAATCTCTGAATTTGGACGAATCTTCATGATTGATTTTTCTCTGAAAGTAGAAACTACTGATAATTTATGGCACCAATTTTATAATTCAAGGCCAAATAAAAATTTATTACAGATTTTTTTATCTCTATCAAATTCTCTTTTTTCCAATTTTGCAATAACTGTTTCACTTCTGAAAGCATCTTTAATCCCAGTTTTTAACACTCGCGTTTAGCTATGGTAGGCGAGCGAAGCGGCCGGGCATTACCCTGCAACACCTTGTTGGGCATCAACTACTGATACCAAAATGAGAGCATTCCTGTTGAACTTGCTCAATCCCAAAACCAATTCCAATGCCTGAATTGGCATTGGCCCGTATTATTTGATCCATAATTGAAAAGCCTTGCCCCATCATATGCACGAAATTACCGAAGTTAATACCCAAAATTTGGACAGACCCTCGACTTGCTATGTCCTGACAGTGCTGTAGAATCTGATGGATTTGTTGCCTTAAATCATTGAGCTGAGCTCCGCCAAGAAACCGCCGCTGAGTGACAATACCGATGACTTCTCCGGAAACAGAATCGATAATTGGGCCACCTGAGTTTCCGCCGTTGACGGAGCCATCGATATAGAACGCGTGAGGGGCTGCGGGACCAGAAATAACTGCTTCATGAGTCAAAAGGTCATGGATTCCATGAGGGAAGCCGGAGAAAACAACCTTTGTTCCCCTTGCCTTCGAGTGATTGGAGGCTGGTTTGAGGACATCCCTTCCGCCAGGAAGGGGAGATTTCGCCCGAAGGATGGCGAAATCAAATTGATTCTCAGGAGAGTGCGCTATAAGTTCGGTAGGTATCCGCTGACCGTCTTCCGTAACCGCCTCAATGTTCTGTCCATTGGAATGGTACGGAGCAATCACGTGATTGTTCGTGACAATCACATCTCCCTCGATGAAGCTGAAACCAGAGCCCAAACTGCTGCTGCACTCTATTCGAAATGTTGCGTTGGCAAGTAACTGGTGCACTGTGTCCTCCTGATGCCCAACGACTTGGGTAAGCTGCCCGGACGAAGCGGAGCATAGTACCAGTCTGATTCACCCACTTGTTATGACTATTGATTTGGATATGGGTCTTCTGGGGCATCACCCTGCCCAGACACGATCTTCCAACATTTCTTCGTATGGCTCTTATCGTCATAGTTTGGACATGGAGGCAAAGAAGTTTTAGATTGATTTGAGTATTTATAACCGCAATCGGCACAGAGGTATTTTCCGGCCGAGACATCGCTTCCGTAAGGCACGCACTTTTCCTTTTTCTCGCTCAAGAATTTTTTGGATGGCTTCATAATAATTCCTCCTTTTGTTATAACGCTTTGGTTCAGTGACGACTTCTTTTACAGCGATGCGGAAAAAAGGCCGTCCTGTGGTTGGCCTTTAGCCCCGGAACTAACTGCAACAACTGGTTAGTATTCTGATCAACTTTCACTGGCTGGCAGGCAAACTGGAACTTTGAATTTAATTCGCGAAATACTCTGTGTGTTTTCTTGGGATTTACCTTGCGAACTCAATAAGATAAATCCCGAAACCACAGCTATACCGCCTTTTGTTTCAGTGCCTTCTGATGAAGTAACCGCCACATCAAAATCAACCATATGAATTGGGTTATAGTCGTGATCCAAGCCGAGTATCAAGTTTGACCCACCTGCCTGAGACTTAGTATAGATATGCCGGGTGTGTGGGTTCATGCCAGAAGTTCTGCATTGCGCATCTTTAACTCCTTCAGCTATTTCTATTAATGCCTCTGAGACAAAATACCTTAATTTCATAACCTCACTATTTCAAATCCTAACAAGTTATTATATTATATATTTCATACTTTTAGTATATCTTAGCAATTAAGTTGGGTCAAATCAAATGTTAAATTTTGCACTGTATAGCACTACAATCTTAAAATTATGCTGAAAATTCTCCAGCACTCCATGATTAAATTTTGTCCTAACTGTTGAATTACTATTGGATTACGACATCCTTCTCAGAATTCAGCAGTAAATTTGTATCAATGACAAATTTTTTCAGATTTTCATTGTATTCTCTTATTTCGCCACTTGGTAATATTAAATTCATTCTGGCAACCATTTCATCAGCAGTCTTTACAATATAGGCTTCAATAGTTACTGCTACATCTTTATCCGCTGAATGTTGATTTAAAAAAATATTTGCTAACGTTAAGTGCTGATTTTCACATAAGTAGCAGTATTCACAAAGAAATTTATCTATTAGTTTCATCCCGCAGTATTTGTGGCCAAGAAGATTAGCTTTCTTCGAATAAATGTATTTACCTTTTCTGTAGTCTTTACGATAAACTCTTGTTTTTCCAATATCATGGAGCAATGCACCTGCGATACATAAATCTACATCAATATTGGCAAAGAAATTTCTTGCAAGAAAATCGGCTATTTTGGTTACATCTAATGTATGTTTTATCAGTCCGTTTCTTTTAGAATCGTGGTTTTTTAATGATGCTGGAATTCTGGTAAAACTGACAAGAGTCCGCCAATCAGTAAAGACATTTCTCATAAAAATTTTCAACTCTGCATCTTGTATTAAATCTATAAAGCCATGTATCTCTTTTAAATATTTTTTTTCTGCAATATTTAAGTTTAATGTTTTTCCGATATTCTCAATTGATGGCTCCACTATTTCAGCATTTTTTATGTTAATATTTATCACTCCCGAATTTCCATTTTTAAACTTCTTACCGCTAATCTTTATATACTTATATATCTTATCATTTTGGCTTTCTTTGAAAGAATATCCTATGGTTTTGCCTCTGCCATTATACAAAATCAGTTTTTGATATGGAAAACCTTCTTCTGTCTCATGGGTAAAAATATTTGCAACAAAAAACGTCCCACAATTTTTGTTTTGATTATCCAGATAATTTGCAATAAATCCATTCATAACTCTTCTCCTTTTCTTTATTTTATACACAACATTATATGCGGAAAACCGCAAAATGTCAAGAAAAAGATTGCGATTTTCCGAGAAATGTTATAAAAAGATACTATGAAAAATAATCAGAAAATTGATATTATGTTAAAAGATGAATACCTTCAAGAGCTTAAAAAGAAGCATAATACTGTAACTTTGAGCAAATTGCTTAACTCAGATACAGCCCAAAAACTCCTCAAGGGTGAAGCAAATATCACTGTTAGAAATCTTTGCAAACTTTGCATCGATATGGAATGGCCGCTACCGGAGTTTCTGGAAATAAAACAGGACTGAGTTTTAGCCTTAATTTCTGTTGCATATTTTGCATCCAAACTAATTTGATTTGTTATTTTTCCATCATTGTGTCCGATAACCCCTTTCGTATTTTTGACATATTTATACCAGTGGTTAAAGCCAAATATTGTTTCAAATTAAAATCAACTTTCTTAAGTTCTTATCGAGTTTGATTTTTTGTCTAAATTATAATGAGCCAGTATCGAACGAAAAGCATCGGTTAATTATAACTGGGATTAATACCACTTATAACAGATAAAGCAACAAATTTTCTGCAAATTCATGTAGCACCGGTCGAAGACCAGTAAAATTATGCGGAACACATTATTTCTCCAAATTGATATGACCCTATTTGTTTCCCATTTATCACTAAGCTTAGCAACAATAGCTGTAACAAGCCTTAATAGTGAGTCTGTATTTGGAAAAATGGCAGCTATTTTTCTTTACTTGATAGGCGAATTAATTTCGAGAAATCATATGCCCTGCTTGCATAAAATGCAAATTAACAGAATGAAGGAATTAACTACAAATAAAAATTAAATCAAATAAAGTGGGGAATTTTAAGGGTCCTTAGCTGGGAAAGTTATTATAACTTTGACCCCAAGGGCATTCTTCAACGTTTTCGTAACAAACTTTCTCAATTCCTTCTAGCAAACTAGATTTCCGCAAATTATAACGACTAACCGTTCATAAATCTGCCTATTTGTAAAAGAGCATTTGGATTCAGTCAGGGATTCTTTGCGAGACTGGAGAAACTATAATGAAAGCCATGAAGTGTTTGCTACTTGTATCCCGATTAAATGGGATTATTCACAAGAGCGCCCTTATAAAGGTGATACTATAAAAGAAAAACGGAGGATGTATTTACATGTTTACTTTAATAGTGAGAAGGCAGCGGAAGATGAACAAAGGCTTAAGAGGCGTTTGCTTAGTCTTGAAAAGGAACTTATGAGCGGCAAGACAAGAGCTGAGAACACAAAACTTTATGAAAAATATTTCAACGTTCACAAGACGCCTGTAAAGGGTGTCAAAGTAGAGGCAAGGCAGGATGTAATTGATGAAGCTAAGAAGAATTACGGATACTTTGCATTAATCAGCAATGAGGTCAAAGACCAAGTTAAGGCACTTGATATATACAGGAACAAAGATTTAGTGGAGAAAGCCTTTGGTAATTTGAAGGAGCGTTTAAATTTGCGCCGGCTATTAGTATCATCGGAAAGATCTCTTGATGGCAAGCTGTTTGTGGAGTTTATAGCATTAATATTTTTGTCATATATTAAGAAGGCTATGCAGGAAAAGGAGTTGTTTGGCAAATATACACTTCAGGGTGTCCTGGATCAGTTGGACGTCATAGAATGCTTTGAACGACCCGGGAAAGAAATAAGGTTTGGTGAGATTACAAAAAACAACAGGAACTATTCAGAGATCTCGGTGTGGAACCTCCGGCATCGTTATGAGTACTCCGGGAATCCAGGAAAAAGTGGACATGTAAATTATACATTACGTACGGAATTGATGATGGGCAGCTGGATAAGCAATGTGAAGCCAGTGGCCTACTCTACTTAAAAAGTTAAAATATAATGAGGAAACTCCGGAGGAAGCTAGACGCAAGTATTTTATAGCAATTTTTGAAGAAATGATTTCTTCATTAGAGCCAAAAAAATCATAATCCTATTCAAATTCCCGACTTGCGAAGTCGAGAGATTGTCATTCTTTTTTCCATATATTTCTGATTACTTGACATTCAATTAAAAAAGATAAACAAAGTCTAAGTTAAATAAATTTAAATCCTGCCTTTTGAAAATCATTAACAATTGAATTTAAATCCTCGTTTGTACTATTTACTTCAGGAACAAAGTATCTTGGCTTGGCATCATCCAATAAATTATAAATCTCTGTTAAGAATGTTGTTTTTAAATTCATATCATTGTTAAAATAAGTGTTTAAATCTCCTTGATGTGCTACTAATCTACCATTTTCATTTCTTCTTTTCCCCCAAATATGTATTCCAGCAATAAAATCCTTACAATCTTTAATTGGATTTAAAATATCTTTAATCAAAACTTTTGATAAAGAACTTGAAACAGCATGTTCGGTGAACAATTGAGGGAGATCTAATACAACTCTTAATTTTAATTTAGATTCGGATATTAATTTTGATAGCTCTACTATATCATCATTGCTTGATAATAAAAATTTTCCACCGCTATAGATTGTTCCACATCTATTTTCAATAAGTATTTCAGTTTCTGGAAATATTTTTAATATTCTATCTTCAAATATTTTATAAGTTTCGACAAATATCTCCATTGAGTTGCAGTAATCATTAAATGGAGGGTGAATTTCAATAATCTTTGGAGGCTCATTAGTACTAACTAATGCTTTTATAAAATCACTAAACTCATAACTCCATTTTTTATTAAACCAAAGCTTAGGAACACCATTTTTTTGTGAGCTTACAATGTTTTGAAATTGACCATTTCTTATAAGATTAGAAGTCAAATTTCGTTTTCCATATGAATATTCTGTATGCAGTGAATATGAAATAGTTGGCTGAATAACTTCAATATCAAAATGTCCAGCAATTTCCTGTATTTTAGGAGTTATATTGTTAGGATATTGCTTTCTTCCATACTTTATCGGTATTAAATATCTGTTATTCATTTTTTTCGCCCATTATAAATTTAATTTTATAATTTTTAACCTAACTTTGCTTGATTATAATGATTATTCTTAAAATGTTTTTTGCAAGTAGAAATTCCCTATTTTTGCAAAAAAAATTTTCCCTATCCCGGTGAGGATTTTTTTTGTTAACAAGCGAATTTTTCACTCGCCAACTTCCCCCTGAAATACCAGCAAATGACTGTGATGAACCAGCCTGTCAATCATAGCTGCGGTCATCTCCTGATCGTAAAAAATATTCACCCATTTGCTGAATTCCAGATTGGTGGTGATAATCAGGCTTTTGGTCTCGTAACACTCATATTATCAAATCCAGCTTAGACAGCTTCTTGAACAACTTGTCCAATGCTCCCTACTGCCTGGCTTCAAAAAGCTTGTTACCTAGATTCCCGCAAATTGTAACGAGCAGCCATTCATAAATTTGCCTAAATGATTAAAAATGTTATTTTTTTCGATATTTTTCCTTGCCTTTTTCAACGTGTTAGTGTGTAGCATAACGATGGAGGTTGCTTATGGCTATTGTATTCCAAAAAGACAAGCGTTCTGGTATCACTTATGCGTATGATTCAAAAGCTTATTAGGACAAAGAGAAAAAACAGTCCCGAGCCAAAAGGGCAGTGATTCTGCTGGAAATACTTTGTCTGTGAATATAAATAGATGATATCAAAGAAACGTACCTTTTGAAGAATATCAAATAGACATAAAAACAGAAAATAGACTCCAAAATCTTAATACTTATATAAATTCAGTTGAAAATTCACTTCAAAGTCAGATAAATAGCCTTAATAGGGAGGTAGATGATTTACAGGCTTAAATCAATAGTATAAATATATATTTCAAGACCTCCGCAAAAATATTTGTTGGAAATGATCCCTATCTGTTTTTAAGCAAGCTTGGAACAGAAACATCGGGATACAATAATGCCCGATGTTTTCAACAAGTAGCTTAAACCTTACAGCTATTTCGGGTTACTTAAAAATAAAACATACATTAAAAAGTATTTTTGTAATGGATAGGGGTTATGATGCGAGAGTTATACTGGAATATCTTCATGAAAAGGATCTAAGTTTTATAATAACTTACAATGGCGAAAAGAAAAAAGTTTACTTGTGGTATGAGGCTGCGAAAAATGGGGTGACGCCAGAGAATGTTACTACTTGACTATAATTTAATTGTAAAGCTATACTGCACCTATACAAGATGTACAGAACTATATAGTAATTTGTTATGCACTGCTTGCGTACAATGATTAAATTGGAGAAAATGGAGTGGATGAGCTTTTCATTAAGGTTCAAGGCCTTATAAAAGCTGGAGATGTCCTGATATCAGAGCATGGCTATGATGAGCTGATTGAAGATAATCTATCAGTTCGAGAACTCCTTGATGGGGTAATAAACGGGGCAGTTGTTGAAAGATATACTGATTATCCCAAAGGGCCATGTCTCTTACTTTTACAGCAAGATAAATTTGGTAATCCTGTTCATGTTGTATGGGGCATTCCGAAAGAATCTGGCAAACCCGTTGTTTTGGTTACGGCTTACAGGCCAGATCCAAAGCGCTGGGATGAAAATTTTTTACGGAGGCGAAAAAAATGAAATATCGGAAAAAAATTAAATATATCCATGAAGGGCAATATGTTGCTGAAGTAGAGGTTAAGCTGATGGAGGATGAAACAGGATGGTCCCCTTATCTTAGCATCGAGGATGCTTATAAGTTGGACGATGTCCGGGACGCACTTCGTAACGGAGATTTAAAATCAGCAACAAAATATGGACGCATTTACGAACTTCGCCCGGTGACTCATTAGTAATACTATATAATTTTGTTGATTCACTGTGAGTTATTGGTTTGATCCCTTTCTCACACTTCGTAAGTGTGAGAAAGTTGCTTGGTTTCAACGGGAAAATAAATTATCATTTGGATACATTGTTTGGTTATTGGTGGGCGTTATCGGTGTTGTAGCACCCGCCCGCCTTCTTCTCTTTTCTCATGATTCTTTATAATACAATTTTTAGATAATTTAATATGAAAATTCTATTTAATTGGACTAATTATTACGGTTAGATATTCAGACTTAAATGCAGATTAATTCGGTTAACGACACACCACCACCCTGCACACAAGTCCTCCCAAGTTCACTGCAAATCCTTCAGTGCATGCCATCTCATATTACGCCGGAAAGTCAACCTGATGCATATGCCAGTTACTTCTCAGGCCATTCTGAGTTCGCTTACATGCTACGGCCTACACCTCGTCTCGACTCTATAGAGCCTTTGTCACCGGGCTTCAGTCTTTCTTAAAAAAACTGCCGGTCAGACTTCAAGGTCAACTGGCAATTGCCCCCGCAGGTACTTTGCAACCTGCTGGATTGTGTTTCTTTTATACAGCGCTTCTTGGCGCTCCTCAAGCATTATCAAATATTTATCTTGTTTTTCAGGAGTTACTATTTATTCAAGCATTGAAGATTTAACAAATTTCGAAAGTTAATATTGCTAATTCTGTAATTGATTTATTAATAACATCCATTAAACTGGAAATTATTAAACAATTCAGTTACAATAATTGAGAAAAAGTTAACACTTTCTGGAGGAATTGTATGTCGATTGCAACCCATTGTAAGCCAAGGAAAAGTATATTTGACAAGGATAGAAGAGACGTTGTACTTGACCTGTCAGATCTTATAAATGACGACATAGACGCCGAGAAGTTTTTTGAGGAAAACTTTGTTACCAAAGGGATGCGGCTCTTAATTGAAAAGGTATTTGATAAGTTTGCCAACAAAAATGACAGCGCCAGTGTTTTTTCACTGACCCAATCGATGGGTGGCGGTAAAACACATAATATGATTGCCCTGGGATTATTGGCCAAATATCCTGAAATACGTAAAAAAGTTTTAAAAGACTTTTCTTTTTCTGAGTATGATGAAGTTATAAAAGCTGTTGGTTTCAATGGCAGGGAGTCTGATGCCCCTTACGGCATTTGGGGCAGTATTGCAGAACAGCTTGGTAAGAAAGACATGTTTTCCGAATATTATTCCCCACTCAAAGCACCGGGAGAAAGCGCATGGAGTAACTTACTTGCAGGGGCCCCTGTTATTATCTTTTTGGATGAACTGCCACCCTATCTGGATAACGCATCTTCTATAACTGTTGGAAGTTCAGATCTCGCAAGAGTTTCTAAAACAGCACTTGCCAATCTTCTTATTGCTGCCAACAGACTGCCTAATGTTTGCATCATCTTGTCAGATCTTACTGCCAACTATCAAAGTGGAAGGAATATAATTGAATCGGTATTAAATGATTTAAAGGATGAAGTAAAGCGTTCCGCATATCCTATAGAACCTGTCGCACAGAACAGTACAGAAGTTTACGATATACTTAAAATAAGACTATTTGAAAAATTGCCAGATGATGAAGTTATAGAAAAAATAGCCCACGAATATTCCAATGCAGTGAGAAAAGCGAAAGAAATGGATGTCACAAGCGCCTCTCCGGAGTCTTTTGCAGCACAAATAATGGAATCATACCCTTTTCATTTTTCAATCAGAGACTTATACGGCCGTTTCCGCGAGAACAGCGGTTTTCAGCAGACCAGAGGATTGATTAGACTAATGAGAACTATTGTCAGTGACCTTTATGAATCTAAAAAAGCAGAAAAGATAGACCTAATACATCCTTATGATTTTAATCTTAATAATGATGAAATTTTTACCGAAGTAAAAAGCATCAATCCCGCTTTAGAAGAAGCTATGGTTCATGACATTGCAAATAACGGCAATGCTGTTGCAGAAGAACTTGATAAAACTTACGGAGGAACCGATGCGCAGGACGTTGCAAAATTAATATACTTGTCTTCTTTATCTGATATTACAAATGCAACTCAGGGACTAAGGATAGATGAGATCACTTCTTACTTATGTGCTCCTGGAAGGGATATCTCAAGGGTAAGGTCTGAAATCATAGAAAACCTACCCACAAGATCCTGGTATTTGCATATTTCTCAGGATGAAAGATATTTGTTCAAAAATGTAAAAAACCTGGCTGCACAGGTACATGATTTGAAAAGAGGTTACACAAAAGAAATTGCCTTAAAAGAATTAAAAACATTTTTGGATAGCCTGTTCAGACCTCAGTTGAAGGACTGTTATCAGAAAATACATGTTTTACCAAGTCTTGATGAAGTAGAGATAGAAATAGATAAAGTTTCGTTGATTATTGCTGAACCGGCTGAAGACAAATATGAAGATCTAAATTTGTCTAAAGACCATGTGGAATTTTATAAAGACCAGACGTATAAAAACAGGATATTTTTTTTGACAGGCAATAAAAATACCATGGAAACTGTCTACGACAATATCCGAATGCTAAAAGCAATCGACTCAATTATAGGTGGTATGGAAACGGAACGTGTGTCTCAGAAAGATCCTCAATGGGTTAATGCTCAAAATACAAAAGACAAGGTGGTGTTATCTCTGAGAAGTTCACTACAGGAAACATTCACTCAAGTCATTTATCCTACCAAAAAAGGCTTACGTTCTACAGATATTAACCTTACCTTCACAGATAACCATTTTAATGGTGAAGAGTTGATTAAAAAAACATTGATACGGGTACACAAAATGGAAGATGATATTGATCTTGAAACCTTTACTCGAAAAGCTGAACAACGACTTTTTGGCAATGCTAAACAAACATCGTGGCATGAAATAAAAAGACGTGCAGCTACAAATACAGAGTGGCAGTTTCACAAACCCGGACTTCTGGATGAAATCAGGAAATATGCGGTAGAAACCGGCAAATGGATAGATGACGGCGGACTTATTGAAAAAGGACCTTTCCCTCCACCATCTACTTATGTCCGAATCAAAGAGGTAGAACGTGATGATGAAACGGGTGAAGTCAAACTGCAGATTTTTCCTATAAATGGTGATAAGGTTTACGTAGAATACGGGGGAAGTGAACCCACTACCGCTTCACATCAGCTGAGTGATTTTAAGGCAGGTTATTATACATTGAAAAAAGATGCTATGCACATTAAAGTCATGTGTGTAGACAGCTCAGGAGAACATAAAACGGGAGATATAGAAGAATGGCATAATAAAGTTACCCTTAAACATTCACAAATTTACTTGGGAAGTGACGGCAGTAGAAAAATTGATTTAAAAGCTATTCCCAGAGGTGATATATATTATACAACTGACGGATCTGACCCTAAAGTTCATGGGGCTAAATATGATGGCCACATTACAATACCTGATAATTGTAATATATTGCTGGCCATTGCAAAATATGAAAACATATATTCCAATCTTTTGCAGATTTCAGTCCCAAAAGATATAGATAAATTTGAAGTTGATCCTTCAAAGCCTTTGCAATGGAAAGTTCCCTATCACAATTTAACGGCCAGGAAATTTTACGATTTCCTTGAAAGAATGAAAAAGTATAATGCGAAAGCTTATAGTGTAAGTCTTGATGTGGATGCAAATGACAATAAACAACAAATACTTTATACTGCATCTGAAGATTATCCGATATCAGGTGATGATTTGGATAAAATTAGAGAGATGCTTCAAAAACCTTTATCTGAAAGTGGGGGAAGCCAATTAAGGCTGAATGTTGAAATACTGGCTTTTGAAAAGGGGCAGGATCTGTTAGACTGGTTTTCTGAGATTAAAGAAAAACCGAAACAAGAGGAAATAATTCAATGAGTAGAAAGAAGTACACCGGTTTTGGAGTCGCTGAACAATATGATGACCACTTTTTTGTGGTGACCATCCCTCAGTCTCAAAAGAAAGAAGCTGAAGTATTTATTACGGAGATATTTGACTTCAGTTTTAGTGATGTCCAATCCGGTTTAAATCCATATCCAATGAAAGGAACGAATGTTGCTTTAAAAAGTATAATAACACGCTTAAAATGGGAAAAGATAGAAAATGATGTAAAGGCTGAGTTTAACAGGAGACTCAGGAAACTGGAAATAAAAACTGGCGCATGGAAGAAAAAAGGGCAAGTATCTATAAATAAGACATTCGGAAAAGAACTGACACTATTGTGCTGGGCTATAGAGGATACGGACCCGGCATTAATCTTAACGGCTGTAAGAAACTGGCTTGGGCTTGCACCGGAAGAACGATGGTGGCTTTATATGATGACAAATGCATCATCCGGTGATGCTATACTCGGTAAAGATAAAGGCTGGAGAAAAGCAGTCAGATATGCACTCACCGAGAATCCTATTACGGATTGGTCTCTGAGGTCAAATAGCAGTGATATTGAGAGGCTGTTATCCGATTTTAATGAAGAAAAAATCTTTTAATAATATTTACATTTAGCTGCAATATTTAACTATGGGGGGTTTATGGATAAAGTATTTATTGAAGAACAACTTCCTGTCTCAAAACTCAGTAATGAATCCTACAAAGAAAGAAAAGCAGGTGCAAGCCAGACTTTAACGAGTCTCGGTAAATGGTGGGGCAGAAAGCCTCTCATATTGGCGAGGGCAGCCATAGTAGGACTTTTGATGCCAGCATCGGATAACCCGGTCAGAGACAGGGAGATTTATCTTAAAATCCTCACAATGGACGATGACGGCTTGTGGCAGAGGAAAAAGAAATCGTTAACACCTAAAGATATTGCTGAATATTTGACTCCGTCACAAAAGATGAAATATCTGGAATTAAGTAATAACAAATATATATGGAAAACAAACCTTACAAACGAAGAGAAGCTAAAAGCCCAAAGGCTGGCTTTTGATAAAATGCCTTATAATAAAAAGCTGACATACTGCTACCGCCCGGAAGAAATAGAAGGCCCATCAAAAGAATCCTGGAGAGAAATAAATGAACACCTTAGTACATCCGCCACTAACTTGCAGGAATTAATCCAGGAATTGGGAATGAAAAGATTCGGTCATATTCCAAAGGTGGGGGATTGTTTTTGCGGTGGTGGTTCCATTCCATTTGAAGCTGCACGTCTTGGTTGCGAAGCTTACGGGAGTGATTTAAATCCTGTAGCTGCACTTTTAACATGGGCCTCGATAAATATTGTAGGCGGCGGTGAAGAGGTACAAAAGCAGGTAAAAAAAGCCCAGGAAGAAGCATTTAAAAAAGCTGATGAACAGATTACGGAATGGGGCATAGAACATAATGAAAAGGGCTGGAGGGCGGATGCATATTTGTACTGTATAGAGACAAAAAGCCCGTCCAGCGGATATATGGTACCTCTTGCCCCAAGTTGGGTAATAAGTGAAAAGTATAAAGTGGTGGCAAGACTGATACCTGACCATGAAAATAAAAGGTTTGATATAGAAATTATTGAAAATGCAGATGATTCTACTTTTAAAAATGCTAAAAACGGTACTGTTGGGAACAACTGCCTTAAAGACCCCATTACAGGTGAGGAAATAAACATCAGCACTATACGCGGGGATAGAGTTGATTCACAGGGTAAGAGAATTTACGGGCTTAGAATGTGGGAAAATGATGATATAGTTCCCAGACCGGATGATGTATTTCAGGAAAGGCTGTACTGTATAAGATATGTGGATGAGGATGGTAAGAGGCACTATGTAGCCCCGGATGAAAATGATCTGCTGAGGGAAGCAAAAGTACTGAACCTTCTAAAAGAAAGGTTCCACGACTGGCAGGAAAAAGGGTATATCCCTTCAAAAAGAATTGATCCTGAGGGTGTTAAAACGCAGGAACCGATTAGAAATAGAGGCTGGACACACTGGCACCATTTGTTTAATCCGAGGCAGTTGTTGAACCACGGTTTACTTTTATTAAATTCTAATAAAACAGGGAATCTTATTGGATTAGGCAAGGTTAACAATTTTGATAGTTTACTAACAACATGGGATACATCTACCAACATTGCAAAACAAACTTTTAGCAATCAAGCTTTTAATACGATGTATAATATGTCTTCAAGAGGCTTATTGAGTTTGAAACAATTTGTTGTTTTTAATGTACCTTCAATTAAAGTTAATACAAACAATAATGATATAAAATCTATTGATGCCAGATCAATAAATATGTTTTCAGATTTATGGATTACAGACCCTCCTTATGCAGATGCAATAAATTACCATGAACTTACGGAGTTTTTTCTTGCTTGGTATGAAAAGCATCTGCCGGAATTATTTCCGGATTGGTATACCGATACTAAGAAAGCTTTGGCTGTAAAGGGGACGGGGAATGATTTTAAACGGTCGATGGTGGATATATATACTAATTTGAAAAACAATATGCCGGATAACGGATTGCAGCTGGTTATGTTTACCCATCAGGATGCTTCCGTATGGGCGGATCTTGCTATGATATTGTGGGCAGCAGGATTAAAAGTGACAGCTGCCTGGACTATTGGAACAGAAACCACTTCGGGGTTAAAAAAAGGCAACTACGTGCAGGGGACTGTATTGCTTGTACTAAGAAAAAGACTTGAAGATGATTCAGCTTTTATGGATGAAATTTATTTGGAAATAGAGGATGAGGTAAAAGAACAGTTGGATCATATGCTTGATTTAGATGATGAGAGTGATCCTAACTTTACAGATACCGACTATCAGCTTGCTGCATACGCTGCGGCACTGAGGGTGCTTACCAAGTATGAAGATATAGAGGGAAAAGATATAAGAAATGAACTGTTTAGAGAATGTGCAAGAGGTGAAAAATCAGACTTTGAGGAAATGATAGATAAAGCTGTGGAGATAGCGTGCAATTATCTTATCCCTCAGGGTATAAAAGAGGATGTTTGGAAAAAGCTTTTACCTGTTGAAAGGTTTTATCTGAAAGGTTTGGAACTGGAGATGAATAAGGAAGCACGTGCAGGTGCATTTCAGGAACTGGCCAAAGGCTTTGCCGTAAGAAACTATACTCAGATGTACGCGTCAACGCAGGCAAATCTGGTAAGGTTAAAAACACCAACAGAATTTAAAAGGTCTATGATGAGTGATGATGAGTTTGGAAAATCTGTACTAAGGAATACACTCTTTGCTATACATCAGGTGACAAGTTCAGAACAGTCCCAAAACGGACTAAATTGGCTAAAATCCGAACTTGATGATTACTGGGGTGTCCGTAAAATTATTATGGAAATACTTGATTACCTTGTGAAAACAAAAAATTATAATCACATGACCCATTGGGAGGCAGATGCGGAATCTGCAGCAATTTTAAAAGGTTTGATATTTAATGACAGAGGATGATTAGACGATATTCTTCCAGAAGAGAAAATATTGATGAAACATTTATAAATTCCAAGCTT
>Ga0208664_100254_pt1 | contig 18025 bp, 17 predicted proteins | sample Wag42014_10_20_FD_187332 | JGI IMG/M metagenome (GOLD analysis project Ga0208664, IMG submission 187332) | Deep subsurface shale carbon reservoir microbial communities from Ohio, USA - Utica-2 Time Series 2014_10_20 (SPAdes) (version 2) ... | reverse complement strand
CAGATGAATTCTTCAGAATCAAAAACACTCTCATTCTGGGAAGATGACGGGAGATTTTCAGGTATTTTCTCATGGATTTTTACAACTGATCATAAGCGAATAGGTATTCTTTATCTCTATTCAGTACTTTCGCTTTTTGCTGTGGGTGTTGTCATCGGACTTCTGATGAGACTGGAGCTTATTGCTCCGGGCAGCACAATCGTGGGCGCGCAAACATACAATGCTTTTTTTACAGTTCACGGTGTAATAATGATATTCCTGTTTGTTATCCCCAGTATTCCAGCCTCACTAGGCAATCTGTTTCTACCTATACAGTTAGGCGCAGAGGATGTAGCTTTTCCCAGGATTAATCTGCTTTCCTGGTGGCTTTACATAACCGGGCTTATTCTTATTCTGATATCACTATTCACAGGGCAGGGAGCGCCAGATACAGGATGGACATTTTATGTGCCTTTCAGCGAATATACCACAACAAATGTGAATGTGGCCGTTTTGGGGGTTTTTATCCTAGGTTTTTCATCTATTCTGACAGGGCTGAATTTTATTACGACGATACACAGAATGCGTATGCCGGAGATGAAGTTGACACAAATCCCTCTTTTTGGCTGGTCGCTTTATGCTACAGGCTGGATTCAGGTGCTGGCGACACCCATTTTAGGTATAACCGTTTTGTTAATATTTATAGAAAGAACTATGGGTGTGGGGCTTTTTGACCCCGCCAAAGGCGGTGACCCTGTTTTGTATCAGCATCTTTTCTGGATATATTCACATCCGGCTGTTTATATTATGGTGGTGCCTGCAATGGGTGTTGTTACTGAAATAATACCGGTTTTTGCCCGCAAACATATTTTCGGTTATAAAGCCATTGCCCTCTCATCTTTGGGTATTGCGTTTGCCGGCTCACTGGTTTGGGCCCATCATATGTTTACCAGCGGAATGAGTGATACGGCTGTGATGATTTTTTCCTTTCTGACGTTTATTGTGGCTATACCTTCTGCTGTAAAAATTTTTAATTGGGTAGCCACTTTGTATAAAGGTTCTATAGTTCTGGAGCCACCTCTGTTGTACGCGCTTGCTTTTATTTTCCTGTTCTCAATAGGTGGTCTCACCGGTCTGGTTGTGGGATCAGCCGGTACTGATATCCATGTGCACGATACATATTTTGTGGTGGGGCATTTTCACTATACTATTTTCGGCGGAACTGTTTTCGGTATGTTCGGCGGTCTTCACTACTGGTTTCCCAAAATTTATGGAAAGATGTATAATAAAAAAGTGGCCACAACAGCGTGGGGAATACTTTTTATAGGCTTTAATGTGCTTTATTTTCCTATGCTCGTTTTGGGCATTATGGGGATGCCCAGGAGATATTTTGATTATCTGCCTGAATATCAGCTGGGGCATGTTATTTCCACAGTTGGCTCGTGGATTGTGGCAGTCGGGCTGATTCTGATGTTTTATAACCTTTACAGAGGGATTAAAAAAGGAGAGCCTGCAGGCAAAAACCCGTGGAATGCCGCCACTCTTGAGTGGACAACACAAAGTCCTCCTCCCAAGCTCAATTTTATAAAAGAGCCTCAGCTTACAAGGGGGCCATACGACTATAAGGGTATAGAAGATGACACACAATACCAGTAAAGACTATATCGGCGCCAAAATCGGCATGTGGCTTTTCCTTTTTACGGAAATTCTCCTTTTTGGCGGTCTTTTTGTGCTTTACAGTGTTTATCTGCACAGATACCCGGAGGAATTTCACTTGGCAGGTCAGGAGCTGAATGTATACTTCGGCACAGCAAATACACTAGTGCTTCTTACAAGCAGTTTTTCTATGGCTTTGTCCATAACCGCACTGCAAAAAGGGAATAAAAAACTTTGTATGATTCTGCTGACGATTACTATGATTCTGGCATGTGTTTTTCTTTTTAATAAGTACCTCGAATGGGGAGCAAAAATACATCATGGCATTTACCCTGATTCACCCACTCTTCTCGAGAGGCCTAAGGGTGAGATCATTTTCTTCGGACTGTATTATGTAATGACGGGTCTGCACGGGTTGCATGTATTAATAGGATCGTTTATTATTTTAATTGTTTTGATACTTGTTGCTAAGAACAGAGTGACAAGTAGCGATTTTGTGGCGGTTGAAAATACGGGGCTTTACTGGCATCTGGTGGATATGATCTGGATTTATCTGTTTCCGTTGTTTTATCTTGTGGTGTAGGAGATCGGTATGCATGCTGAAGAAGAACATATTGTAGAGTTTAAAGTATTATTTAAAGTGCTGATTGCACTTTTTATGCTTACAGGGCTGACAGTTTTGGCGGGGAGTGTAGATCTGGGTTATTTCAGTGTGGCAGTTGCACTTTTAATTGCAACGGCTAAAGCTTCCCTTGTGGTTTTTTTCTTCATGCATTTAAAATACGAAGGTGGTTTGTTTAAAATAATGGTTTTGCTGGCTTTTGTTATTCTTGCGATATTTATAGGTTTTACTTTTTTTGACGTGGCGTTCAGGACAAATTAAAAATATCAGGAGTTTGTAATGTATCCACAGCTGGATTCCGTTCAGAAAGTTGATATAGCCTTTTATTACATCATAGGTATTTCCATTTTTATTTTAATAGGCATCGTTTTGACTATGTTATATTTCCTGTATAAATATAGCCGTAAGCGGAATCCGGAGCCTGCAGATATTAAAGGCAATCTTTTGGCGGAAATATTGTGGACAATTATTCCCACGCTCATAGCAATCAGCATGTTTATTGTGGGGTGGGACAGTTTTAGGGCACTTCGTTCTGTCCCTGAGAATGCTTTAAGTGTTGATGTTGAGGCAAGGATGTGGTCGTGGAAATTTACATATCCTCAAGGTTTTTCTTCCGATGAGCTGTATATCCCATTGGATAAACCGGTAAAACTGAATATTACTTCCAAAGATGTTATACACAGTTTCTATGCTCCGGCATACCGTATCAAGGTGGATGCCGTCCCCGGCATGAATACTTATACATGGTTCAATCCAACCAAAGAAGGCGTGTTTGACATATATTGTGCCGAATACTGCGGGGTGGGTCATTCCGACATGATGTCTAAAATTCATGTGGTGAGCAGTGAGAAGTATGAGGAATTTATAAATGAAAAGCTAAGAGAAGAAGAATCGGCTGTGACTTTGCCGAAGTTACTGAATAAATATAGCTGTACAGATTGTCATTCACTCGATGGAACTGTGCTGGTGGGACCGACGCTTAAAGATATTTATGAAAAAGAGGTGACAGTCATTGAAAACGGTAAAGAAAAAACGGTGACAGCTGATAAAGACTATTTGAGAGAATCGATTTTGAATCCGTCTAAAAAGGTTGTAAAAGGTTTCGATGCTATTATGTCCTCTTATAAGGATGATATGTCAGAGGATGACCTGGAAAAGATGATCAGCCTTTTCGCAGGAGAAAATGTTTCTGAAAGCAAGATAAACGGCAGAAAAGTTGCTGAAGATTCAGGGTGTTTCGGGTGTCATTCAACAGATGGCAGCGTGACTGTAGGACCTTCCTTTAAAGGGATGTATCAATCAAAAGAAGTAGTAAAAAGAGACGGTAAAAAGGTTGAAATTGTTGTGGATGAGCAATATCTAAGGGATTCCATACAATTTCCAGGCAATGATATTGTTGAAGGTTTTGATCCTATGATGCCTTCATATAACGATCTGAGTAAGGAAGAATTAGACGCCCTCGTTGAGTATATAAAAAATTTGGAATAAAAACAGCTACATGCTAAAGCTTTTCAGGATAAATATTTCTCTGATGGTAGTATTTTCCGCATACTTCGGATTTTATCTCAGCGGGGAAGCCTTAAATTTCAAAGTAGTTTCCGTGATTTTCGCAGTTTTTCTTCATTCTTTTGGCAATTCTGTTATTAATCAGGTTCAGGAACGGGATACAGATAAACTGATGCCCCGTACTATGCACCGTCCTGTTGTGACCGGCATGATTAGCCCTGCAAAGGCGCTTATTCTTGGAATTTTTCTGATTGGTCTGTCGCTGATTATCCCTTTGATAACGGGGCATTATCTTGTTGTGCTTTTGCTTGTCATAAATTTGATGATATACAATGTTATTTATACACCTTTAAAACGGAAATATTCTTATGCACTGCTTGTGGGCTCCCTGTGCGGAGCTATCCCTCCTATTATAGGCTGGGGGATCTATCATAATCCCGATTCTTTGAACAGAATCGTTTTGATTGCGGCAATATTTTATCTTTGGCAGGTGCCGCATTTTCTGTTTCTCACCGAAAAATACAGGGATGAATACAAAAATGCCGGTATCAAATTAATTATTAATGAGCTGGGTTACCGCAAATACTATAATATCCTGACTGCATGGATTTTTTGCTATTTATTTGCGCTTATTTTTGCAACAGCATTATTGCTGGAAAGTGATTATCTGAAGATTGCTGTTTTGTCGCTGGAAGCAATAATAGTCATAATGATAATGACACTTCTGAAAAATAAGGCAGGAATAAAATTCACCCTTATCAACATTTCCATATTGATTTTTGTTTTTTCATTTTTTATCTAACTTTTGGCAATAACCTACACTTACGAAGTGTAGGAGAGGGATTCGGGGGGTGCATCCATTAGAGCTTTGACATCGTCCCCACCTACTCCCAAATTTTGTTCAACATTTTATGTTTGAGGTTCGACGTTAGTGGAAGTGAAAGTGGAAGTAAATAGTTATTTATAAGCACACTTGTCGCTATTTAAAAAGTCCCCTTACCAGCTTTAGGTTTTCGCAGGATATTTTTAAAGAATCAGCCAAAATCTGCCAGCGGTCCAAGCTTTTTCCAGTTACACTATAAACACTTTCCACTGTACTTGGGCATTTTGTAACATAGATTCCTACACCAATTACTATAAACTTGCTTCTATCCCCTTCTGAAAATCGCTCTTCCAGAATTCCTCCAATTTTTCTATTATTTATTAGTATATCATTTCCCAAAAAGTCGATATCAATATGGTTGTTATTGAAGGCATCCTTAACAGCATATTTAAATATATTGACCATTTTGTTTAAATCTGAAAGAAATAATCTGAAGGGAGAAAAGCCGGCTGAAAAATATATTCCTCCTTCTGGTGATAGCCAGTCAGAATCTTCATGCCCCCTTCCGCTGGTTTGTCTATCGGCAAATACAAGGATATTCCCTTTTTCATTGAAAAGATGTTTAATAACTTCCTGCTGCGTAGAATTAGTCACTTTATGGTAGATTATTTTGTCATAGCACAAAGATTTGTTATTTAAAATTTTTACTACAGGATGCATTTCACTCAGTTTGACCAATTTATAACCCTTTTTTCTCGTGGAATCTATCCCATAACCCAGGTTCTCAAGCTTTTTGATATATTTCCATACAGCTGTTCTGGAAATTTTTAAATGTTCCGCTAAAATCTCCCCAGAAACCCAGTCTTCCTTCTCTAATGTGTATAAAACGCTAAGTTCATTTTCATTAAGCATATAGAATTATACACTTAAAAAATTTTCTTTCAAAATGTTTAATTGTTAACCTTACTTTAAAAATGGTTGACAAATATTCTGAGTATGGTAATTGCTAAAATATGGAATTTAATACCCAACTAAAAAATGACAAAAAGCTATTGCAACATCCTTATGACTCGTCAATCAAACCTATGGATACCTTTTTGATTAAAGAAGCCGAAAGGGAATTCCTGTATTTATATGACAACACATCGCTTATCGACGGAATGTCATCATGGTGGTCTGTAATTCATGGTTATAATAATACATTTATAAATAATGCTTTAAAAAAGCAGATTGATAAAATGTCTCATGTTATGTTCGGAGGTCTCACCCATGAGCCAGCAATTAATCTGGGTGTAAATCTTAATAACATTCTCTCGGGGCATTTTGATAGATTCTTTTATTGCGATTCCGGCTCTGTTGCCGTTGAAGTAGCAGCTAAAATGGCGTTTCAGTATTATATGGGGAAAGGAATTAATAATAAAAACAAAATACTTTCTTTCGAAAGTGCATACCACGGAGATACCTTTATGGCAATGTCTCTCTGCGATCCTGTGAACAGTATGCATAAAGATTTTGGAGATATCCTGCACACCAATATTTTTTCACCAAAACCAAAATCGGGCTTTTTTGAGGGTTATAGGGACGATCATTTTGACACAGCTTGTCTTCTGGAAAAATATGCTAAAAACATTGCGGCTGTAATAATTGAGCCTATCGTACAGGGTGCAGGCGGTATGTGGTTTTATCATCCTGAATTTTTAAATAAACTCAAAAATATGTGTGCTTATTACGATATTCTCCTGATATTTGATGAAATTGCTACCGGTTTTGGAAGGACAGGTAAAATGTTTGCATTTGAGTATTCGGATATTACCCCGGACATCATATGCCTCGGAAAAGCTATAACAGGAGGTTACATGAGCTTCGCTGCGGTAGGGACTACCAGAAATATAATGGATATAATATGCAATTCTAACGGTGTGGGTGCATTTATGCATGGACCCACATTTATGGCTAATCCATTGGCCTGTGAATGTGCCAATGCCTCTATTAATCTGCTTAAAAAAACTGATCTTACTAAGACATTGCTCGGTATTCAAAAGATCATTTCAGATTATTTTGCGGAGGCTGCAGAATTTCCTTTTGTAAAAGATGTGCGTGTTTTAGGCGGAATCGGAGTAATTGAAACCTTTAACAATGTAAATGTAAAATCATTAACAAAAAAATTTGTTCAAAAAGGGGTCTGGATTCGGCCGTTTAAAAACCTTATATATATTATGCCTCCCTATATTATTTCAGAAGAATCGCTAAAAAAGCTTTGTAAGGCGGTTTTGGAAGGATTATGGGAAGAATTTTCGAAAAAATAATAAATTCTTCAAACGGTTTTTTTATAACAGGTACAGGAACAGATGTAGGCAAAACCTATTTTTCTGCAATACTTTTGAAATATACTAAGGGATTATATTTCAAACCGATACAAACTGGAACAAGTGACATTACATCAGTAAAAGAGATGACAAAATTAAACGAAAATCATTTTTCAAATGCGTTATACCATTTTAAATATCCTGTATCACCAAACATAGCTGCAGAAAGGGAAAGCAGGGGAATAGAAATCGATAAAATTAATTTGCCGGATTCAAGAGAACATAGGCTTTTAATAGTAGAAGGAGCTGGTGGTGTATATACGCCGCTATCCAATAAACATTTTATGATCGATCTTATACAAAAGTTTTCATTGCCTGTGGTGATAGTGACAGAAGACGTTCTTGGAACATTGAACCATACCCTCCTCACATATAAAGCTCTAGTTGAAAAAGGGTGTAAAATTGCCTTCATCGCACTCAATAAATATAAACCAGCAGGATACAATTTCAGATGTCTTAATGAAATCATAAATAAACCTATTCTAAGGCTTCCTTATTACAACAATTTTCCAAGTGCAGATGGAATAAAGGGGGTAATAAATGAATCAATTTGAAATATTGGCTGATAATATATTAAATGACAGAAGGCCTGATGAAAAAGAGTTTTTATCAATTTTAAGAACCGAGAACTTAGAGGATTTATTGAAAGCTTCTTTTGAACTAAGGAAACATTTTTTTGATAATACAGTGCATCTTTGCAGTATTTTAAATACGAAATCCGGTATGTGCGGTGAAGATTGCAAATTTTGTGCGCAATCCGAATATTACAATGCTGGTATTGATAAATACCCTTTTGTCCAGGAAACGAAAATCAAGGACTTTATTAAAAACAACGAGAATAATGATCTACACAGACTATGTTTTGTTACATCTGGCAAAAAACTAGTGAATAGGGAAATAAAAAAACTTGCAGAATTGGTAAACAATAGTTTTACCAGCAAAAATTTATGTGGTTCCTTAGGTATTCTCAATGAAGAGGAACTGAAAACTTTAAAGGATGCAGGTATTTCACGATATCATCATAATTTGGAAACTTCCAGAAATTTCTATGATAAGATTTGCACAACACATAATTATGATGAACAAGTAAAAACAGTCAGGAAAGCCAAAAAAATAGGTTTCAGCGTTTGCTGTGGTGGAATTTTCGGGATGGGAGAGTCTGATGAAGATATTCTGGATCTCGCATATGAACTTAGAATGCTTGATGTTGATTCAATCCCTGTTAATTTTCTCAACCCCATTAAAGGCACACCTTTCGAAAACTATAATTTACTCAGTCCTGAAAAATGCTTAAAAATTATAGCCTTTTTTAGATTTTATTTTCCAGATAAAGATATACTTGTATGTGCAGGAAGAATTGAAAATATGAGACATTTGCACGAAAACGTTTTTGATGCTGGTGCAAGTGGGATTATGACCGGAGATTATCTTACAAGAAAAGGAAGGATGTATGTTGAAGATATCCAAATGATAAAAAAAAGAGGTTATAGGGTATTATGATAGCCTCTATAAAAGATAATTTGGAAGATATAAAATCAAAAGGGCTCTATAGAAACATACCACCCATTGCAAAATCACACGCTAAATATATCATCTTTAATGGTGAAGAAAAACTAAATTGTGCCAGTAATGATTATCTGGGATTCTCACACAACATCCAAGTAAAAGAAGCTGCAGCAGAAGCTCTGAGAATGTATGGTAATTCTTCCGGAAGTTCGAGAATAGTAGCTGGCAACTATGACTTATACAATAAACTGGAATATGAGACAGCAAAGTTTAAAAATTATGAATCATGTCTGACTGTTAATACCGGATACACCGCCAATTTACTTATAATAAGTACTCTTGCGGACCCCCGCAGTATTGTTTTTACAGATAAATTAAATCATGCCAGCATATATGACGGGATTAAATTATGCGGTGCCAAAATGGTAAGGTACAAACATAACGATATGAATCATTTGGAAATGCTGCTCAAAAAGTACGATAAATATCCGAATAAGATATTAATAACTGACACAATATTCAGTATGGACGGAGATAAAGCAAGACTTAATGAGATAAGAGAATTAAAATACAAATATAATTTTTTATTTGTAATCGATGAAGCTCATGCTACAGGAATTTTCGGTGAAGGGCGGGGAATAGCTCATGAGGAAGGTGTTGAAAAGGATGTCGATATGAATATGGGAACGTTCAGCAAGGCATTGGGAGGATTTGGCGCTTATATATGTGCAGATAAAAATATCGTTAAATATCTTATAAATAAAGGCAGAAGTTTTATTTTTACCACATCGCTACCACCTTCTGTAATCGGTGGAAATGTAAAATCTGTGGAAATTGTAAGTCAGGAGCATGAAAAATATGGGGGAAGATTGTTAGATAACTGCAGAATCTTTACAAATCTTCTGGCAACGCTGAATATTGATCATGAGAAAAGTAACAGTCAGATATTCCCTTTCTTTTTTGAAGACAATAATTCAGCGTTGGAAGCACAAAAGAGACTGTTGGATTCAGGCGTATACGCACTTCTCGCCAGGAGACCTTCAGTGACCACTCCACGATTGAGAATCAGTTTAAGAGCAGATTTTACAAATGAGGATATTGTTAAAATAGTAAAATGTCTGAAGAAAATAATTTAAATAATATTTTTATTTCCGGCTGGGGTGGTTATAAAGAACTTTTCCCTCTTATTACTGAAAAAACTGATTTTTATGTTCCTTTCCTTGCCCCTATGGATGTAATAAAACGTAGTATAAAAAAGGGGGGAAAGACAGCGATGGGGTGGTCAACAGGCGCCCATATTCTTTTAAAATATGCACCTAAATATATCGATAAATGGGATAAAATTATTGCGATAGCACCTTTTTCGGATTTCACCAAGTCCTTTGGCTCAAAAATACTGGATGCAATGATTAGGGGGATTGATCAAAATTTTTATAATACTATGGACAACTTTTACAAAAGATGCGGAATAAAAGAGAACGTTAAGGTAGACCATAAAGATGCTGAAAAGCTAAAATCCGGACTTATTTTTTTAAAAAAGTCAAAATTAGTCAAAGGTATCTATTCTGATAAAATTACAGTCATATATGGAACCAATGACGGAATAGTAAAAAAAAGTGAAATTATCCAGATACTCAAAATGTTTAGCAATTCCTGTTATATTGAAGTGCAACAACAGCATCTTGTGAAAGAGAGGGTTTTGTCACAATTTTTATGATTACGTTAAGAAATAATTTTGATAAAAGTGCGAAATTTTATAATAACAATGCCCATGTCCAGAAGATTGCAGCTAAAAGAATGATCGAAATACTGAAAGGTGCCGGGGAAACAAATTTACAAAATATACTGGAGTTAGGCGCCGGCAACGGTATTTTTTCCAATCTTATAAAAAATAATTTTGATTATGAAAATATCTTTTGTACCGATCTGGCGTATAATTTTCTTAAATTCAACGGTGAGCCGATCAAAGTTCAGTGTAATATATTAAAGCTGCCGTTTAAAAATCAATCATTTGATAATGTGATTTCATCATCGACTCTCCAGTGGATAGATGATTTGGATAAGCTTTTAAAAGAGATTGAATATGTTAGTAAGAAAAGTTTTAAAGGGGCTTTCAGTATCTTTCTGAAAGGAACTTTTCATGAAATGGATAAAGTAAGTAAGTTGACAGGATTCGGTAACATTTTAGAAATGAAAGAAAGCAGATATTATTTGGAAAATTTTTATAACAACGGCTTCAATGTGGACTTCTGCCACGAAGAAAAACACACCATCTTTTTTGATTCTGTCAGACAATTTTTAAACAGTCACAAGATGACAGGTGCCACAGTAAAAGCAAATAAATTTATAAGCAAAAATAATTATAATTCATTTTTAAAATATTATAAAAAACTTTTTTCTATAAAAAACAAGATTCCGGTTTCTTATAATATTGGCTATTATATAATCACTAAGCAGACGGGCAAATAATTGGGGCATTGACTTCCATTACAGGTTTCTTTTCTCTCCGTCAAAAATATATCAACTATATACCAAGATGCAGCCATAAAATAAAAAACAAAAAGAGAATAAGCATACTCTCATATTTATTTGCTATACTGTTTCTTATGGTAGAGATCTCTCGAGCACCAAGCACATAAATTCTTATGTGCTCGGTGCTCGATTTCCTGTGTTATTGAAAATCTTCAAATATTACTCAAACAAATGCAACATGGTATAAATATGTAATTAAGCTTAATATACTTATGTTCCTATTAGTCAATTAAACATCATAAATATCATGTTTTTTGTTGACAATATATTTATTCTGTGTAATATACAGCTATAAAGACGGATGTTGCTTTATGTTTTTAATCATGTATCTTTAAAATAAGTATGCATTTTGGGGCAATATCTTAAATAATCCACTTTTTGGGAGGCAGAAATGAAAAATATTGAAAGTTTACTTTTGCATCACGGGTATGAGCCCGATTCCACAGGGGCAAGGGCGGTGCCTATCTATCAGACCACATCTTATTTGTTTAAGTCTGTTGAGCATGCCGCTAATCTTTTTGATTTAAAAGAGTTCGGGAATATTTATTCTCGTATTATGAACCCGACTCAGGATGTATTGGAGAAAAGGCTTGCTGCGTTACATGGGGGTACAGGGGCTTTGGCGGTTTCTTCCGGTCAGGCAGCGATCACCTACAGTGTTTTGAACATAGCTTCGGCTGGTGACAATATTGTCAGTTCAACTTACCTCTATGGAGGTACTACTACACTTTATAAATACACACTTAAGAAAATGGGAATTGAAGTGAGGTTTGTAGACCCTTCCGATCCGGATAATTTTATAAATGCAGCCGATGAGAATACGAAAGCATTCTATACGGAGTCCATAGGCAATCCCGGTAACAATGTTGACGATATTCCCAAAATTGCCGAACATGCACATAATCTTGGAGTCCCGCTGATTATCGACAACACTGTAACTCCGTATATTTTTAATCCATTTGATTATGGAGCGGATATTGTTGTTTATTCTCTTACCAAGTACGCTTCCGGCAACGGAACGAGTGTGGGCGGCGCTGTTGTGGAAAAAGGCGATTTTAACTGGGATAACGGTAAGTTTTCCGGTCTGACAGAGCCCGATCCTTCTTATCATGGTGTTAAATACTGGGAAACTTTCGGAAACCATGATAATGCCGTTGTGAGGGGAATTGCATTTATTATTAAAATGAGACTTCAACTGCTGAGGGATATGGGAGCGTGTATATCTCCTTTTAATGCGTTTATGATTATCGAGGGGCTGGAAACACTTCCTCTCAGAATTAAACAGCACTGTGAAAATGCTCAGAGGATTGCAGAATTTCTTGAGAAACATCCGAAGGTTAATTGGGTGAACTATCCCGGCCTTGAGTCCCACAGGAACCATGAAACGGCTAAAAAACTGCTGAAAGGTAATTACGGCGGTATAATAGGTTTCGGAGTAAAGGGCGGCTTTGAAGCCGGTGCTAAGTTTATAGAATCAGTCAAGATGATATCTCATCTGGCAAATATAGGTGATGCGAGAACGCTTGTGATTCACCCTGCAAGTACCACTCATCAGCAGCTCAGCTCTGAAGAGCGGGGAAAATCCGGAGTAAGTGATGATTTTATAAGACTTTCCGTTGGTATAGAGCATGTTGATGATATAATACACGATCTTGATCAGGCTTTAAATAATATCTGACAGCCGGGAGGCGTATTATGAGAAACTATTTTAAAAATTATTACAACAGTATAGGCGCAACTCCAATAGTTGAACTGTCCCATTTTAACAAAGATCTCAAAGGCAGATTGTTTGCCAAAATGGAAAGCAGAAATCCGGCATTTTCCGTTAAAGACAGGATAGCTTACTCCATGCTTAAAGATGCAGTGGAGCGGGGCGTGTTAAAGGAAGGGATGACAATTATCGAGCCCACAAGCGGCAATACGGGGATTGCTCTGGCAATGGTGGGAGCTTCCATGGGATTTAAGGTTTCCCTTGCGATGCCGGAATCTATGAGTATTGAGAGAAGGTCGATGATGCAGATGCTTGGTGCAGAGCTTGTGCTTACCCCTGCAGAAAAGGGAATGAAAGGTGCAATTGACAAGGTGAATGAGATGGCAAACGAGAATCCGGATAAATTTTTTATCCCGGGGCAGTTTGACAATCCTGCCAATCCTAAAATTCATGAAGGGACAACAGGACCGGAAATTTACCGTGATTTAAATGGTGATGTTGATGTTTTTGTTGCTGGTGTTGGCACAGGGGGTACTATTACTGGGGTGTCCAGGTTTTTAAAAAGAGTATTGCCCCATCCCCTTATCGCTGTGGCTGTTGAACCGTCTGAAAGTCCTGCCATAACAAAACATCTTAATAATGAAAGTTTCACGCCTGCACCCCATAAAATTCAGGGAATCGGAGCCGGATTTATCCCTAAAAACCTCGATTTATCGGTAGTTGACAGAGTGGAAACAATTGAAAATGAAGAGGCTATCGATTTTTCAAAGGAAATGTTTAAAAGGGAAGGGATTATTTCCGGCATTTCCAGCGGTGCAAATTTTGCAGCCGCATACAGGCTTGCGCAACTTGATGAATTCAGGGATAAAAATATTGTGTTTATCATCTGTGATACCGGAGAAAGATATCTGAGTACAGACCTTTTTAAATAATTATTTGAAAGAATGACGGTAATTTGCCGCCATTCTTTCTTGTTAAACGATGATTTTTATTCCTGAAAGCTTTTAATGAATTTTCTATCGATATAGTCTTTAATCAAAAAGGCAGGTTTTCCGCTGAAAGTGATCATACCTTTTTGGAATACGCCGATTTTGCCGCCGAGATTGAAAATCATAAGATAACTCTCCTGAGGAGTGAAACTTCGGAATTTTCCTCCGTTGAGGGCAACTTCTATGTTATGAAAGAGTACCGGATTTTCCCGTACTGCATAGACTCCGACTTTGTCTAAAGGGTGCGCTGAAAAATAGATACAGTCTCCTCCCCCGAATATTTCCGGATATTTTTCCGACTGCAGATACCGGTTTACTAACATGCCTCCCTCGGGACCTGTGGGAATGCCCGCTTTTTGTATCATATCAGGCGCCCTGACTCCGGTTGCCAGAAAAATTACCTCCGCCTTGGTTGATCTGCCGGAATCCAAAACAACCCTATTATCTTTTATAGAATCCACATAACCTGATGAGTCAATTTCCACACCTTTTCTTTGAAGAATTTTTACAACCCTTTTTTGAATGCTCTGAGGAAACGTTTTCATGAAATTCTTCCCGGTAAATACAGTCACTTCAACAGGGTTCTTACAAAATTTTCGGCTGAGACTGGTTACATTGCCTGAAATTTCCGCAGCAGATGCTCCGCCTCCCACAACTGCCACTTGAACCGGCTTTTTCAATGCAAGCTTTTCAATGATCAGTCCCGCCTGATGAAGATTTTCAATGGGTTTTACTGTAAAAAGGTTTTTATTATTTCCTATTACGATTTCAGTATCCACCTGACTGCCGACATTCAAAGAGAGTACGTCATAAGACACTTTTTCGCCACTTTCCAAAATAACATGTTTCGATTCATGATTAATATCTGAAGCCTTGTTTTGAATAAATGTGCAACCCCTCGATTCCACCGTTTTACGGGTGTCGAACCGGACATCTTCCGGCCTATACTCCCTGCCCAGCAGGCCGGGCCCCATACCCGAGTAATAGTGGTATCGGGATTGAGCGATTACCGTGACTTCATGTCCTTTTTCTGTAAGTTTTTGCAGATTTTGCAGTGTCAGCATATGAGCATGACCACCGCCCACGAGTATCAGTTTTTTCTTCATAGTTTCGACTCTTTTTGTTTAAGATTATTTTATCAAAATTCATCTAGTTTATCACTATAAGTTATTTTGGAAAAATCTTACAATAAATTTAGGATGTGTTTAAAAAAAAATTTAAGCATAATTTTAAAAGGTCAAACTTTTGAGCCTTTGAATAAATATCTCTTTTCTAGCCAAGTAACATTGGAAGTGCCTGATTTTTAACCTCTGTCTCTTGCTGCTAGAGGAGGCACTGGATTGTTTCAGCCCGCCCATGCCGTATAAGTTAGCTTTTGTGTCCGCTTCATTTGGGATTTTTGATTTTTGTATAAAAACTTGTTAGTGAAAAAGAGCTGATATATTAGAAAATCAAACCTTCATTTTGTTAGTTAATAAATATTACAGTATAATAAAGCGACCGGGAAAACCAGCCGCTTTATTGTATAACTTAAAGTTTATTTGTGGTTTCCACTATTACCGCCGCCGCTGTTACCACCAGATCCACCAGAGCTACTGCCTCCCATTCCACTACTGCTTCCCGCGCCATTGCCGGATTTTCCACCAGTAGTGCTGCCGTCAAAACCTTGTGCAGCATCAGCTCCTCTTTTACCGGAAGTAATATTATTTGAAACCATATTTGTATATCTGTTTGCGTGCATATGTGAAAAGTTATTCATGAATGCTTGCTTCATCTGCCTTATTTCTTGATGTGTAAAATTATTGTTTATCGCTTTTCCTATTAAATCAGCGGTTGCAGCAGATTTAACTCCAAGTTTGCTCATGATTCTGGCTGTCTCAGTTACTTCCAAGGATAGTTGCTCTCTGTCTTTGACTTGGTCTTTGTCCTGGTCTTGATATCTATCTCTATCCTGGTCAATGTCTTTATCTCTTGTTTGATCTCTGACTCGATCCTGATCCATAGCCCTTGCTAATTCCTGAAGGTGATCTTGCTGCATGCCGGCTGTCATTGCAGCTTTCACATTTTCCTCAATTTGGTGTCTTGCCTGAGTCCTGTTGCTAAATTGGGCAGCGAATCTGGAAGCAAATTCCTGTCTTTTATGTACCTTGTTTAAAGTGTTTGAAATTTGCTGGCCGTTTGCACGATTTGATATACCTTCATTTACACTGTTTGTAAGATCACTAACAGGATAGCCCTGCTTCTGATACTGCTCAACCTTGTTCAGGAAATTACCAACAGTTTCTTTGCTGTAATTGTGCTGATACATATTTTGCAGTGTTGCAGCTACTTCATTTGAGACAGTTGCTGTGTTTCTCACCTGATTTTTTAGCTCCACCGGTGTCTGATCTAAGAGTTCCTGAATATCGACTTGCTGGGCTGTAACGCCTGTTGCGAATATCATTAAGAGAATAAAAAGTGATGTTACGATTTTCTGAGTCATTGTTTTCCTCCTCAAACCTTATTTATATATAAAATGAATAAATATAGATAAGGTTACATTAAATTTTCATGATATTGAGTTTCTCAGCTAAGCAAGCATTTATTTTTTCAACTTTCTGCGCAACTAGTTTTTTTGGGTTCCATCCGGGTATAACGTTGTCGAAAAGATTTTCTTTTCGACAACGCTCCCCGAGGCTTATTGATTTACTTCAGACACAGGCTCCAGCGGATAAGCCGGAAGTTCGTAATTATGGATATAATCAATAATGGTCAATGCATCATCGGCAGCTCTCACAAAGTTGATGATCGGAGTATTGGCGTCCACATCATCATAGGGGTAATAAGAGTTGGTTCCAATCAAACACTCTCCTTGCGGCCAATTATAGCCAAAGCGCTTGTCAAAAATAGTTACGCCATGTACTATTTGAAACATATTCGGGTAGTTTCCACCGTTATATAATGGCTGCAACAAATCTGCAGTAGTGGACGCATGTTCGGCGCAGCGGTCGTAAATAAAGTTTTGAAAATCATAATAGAAGATATCGATGATTTCCTGTTTGTTTTCTGCCCAAATGACTTGATTTATTTCCAAAAGGTTGTTTAGGTAAACCAATAAATCAAGGGTTATACGACCAGTTTTGTCACCTGCACCAGCCAAGAATGACGCTGCCCTCTGCATATCTTCACCAGTTAAGGATGCATCAGTGCCGCAGGACAGATAAGCAAGGTCAGAGGTTTCTAAAAGCAATTTTGCACCATCATTAAGAGTTACATTTTCCGTATCTGTCAGACAACCTTCCAACATAATATTTTGATAAAGAGCCAGGTTCTGCAGAGGAGAGTCGATGGTTTTTGATGTGTTATCAATTATTTCTCCGTATTCGTCGACAACAGGAATTTCCAACAACAAACGACCGGCTGGGTCGAGACTGATATCTGATGCACTATTGATGGTAACAAGCGCCTCCTCGTAGGAAGCATCAAGCACATCCTGTGGGGATCTCGAAAGGTTGAAACGGCCAGCATCTGCTTCCATGACCAATTCGCCCCATAACTCTTCAAGAGTTGCAGGGATTTTGCATTCCGGATCCAGTGGAATTAAATAGGTCGGGCTCTTTATACGACCGTAACTGTCGTAATAGGGAACTCCAAGTGTATTTACCTCAAATTGGACTGATAAACCTGGAACCTCTTCAAAAGAGACCGGCTGCACGCAGCCAGGTTCATTAGTGACAGCAACTTCGATATTGTAACTGGATAAATTATCAGGGTTAGGTTCGAAATCTCCTTCGCTGTTATAGGCTTCATTTGGCCATGTCCAAGTAATGTAGACGGGTTTTCCGTCTCCCTCTGCACTGACATCACGAACAATTATCCACTGATCTCCATAGATAAGGCCCAAAAGCGTACCTTGGTCTTCGCTGTCTTTCTTTCGACCGTGGTCACCCGATCCTTCACCTTCTGGCGGACCGCTGCCTTCACCATGGGCTGCCAGCGCTTCACTGCCAAAACTAAGCAGCAGTACTGTAATAAAAACAACCAAGGTTCTTACTCGTTTCAGTAACACTTTCATGATAACCTCCCTTCGGTGTATGCACCGTATTTTTTTGACAGCGCTCGGTATCAAAACAAACGAAGCACTGTCTTTCGAACAAAGCTCTTAGTGAAATAAAAAAGGCCGAGCTTACCCCCAGGTATTGACCTGTTGGCAGCTCGGCCATCTTTGCGCACCTCTAAAGATCCGCCGCTTTCTGTCCTTATCTCACGATAAGTTTAGCTTTGTCCGATCTTAAAATAAATTTATATACAAAAATATAATTCTGTATCAGAAAAAAACAAGATCTTTTTTCTATA
>Ga0208664_100239_pt1 | contig 18886 bp, 18 predicted proteins | sample Wag42014_10_20_FD_187332 | JGI IMG/M metagenome (GOLD analysis project Ga0208664, IMG submission 187332) | Deep subsurface shale carbon reservoir microbial communities from Ohio, USA - Utica-2 Time Series 2014_10_20 (SPAdes) (version 2) ... | reverse complement strand
GTTTGGCCGATGAAGCAGAACTAAGCAGAGTTACACTCAGTAAACTGGAAAGAGGACACATTACAGAGGTATCCGTAGCAGCTTTAATAAAGATACTAAACGCCCTCGGTCAGGAAATCGATATTATCCCTGAGGACAAGCTACCTACACTCGATGATTTAAGGGATGAAATATAAAAAGATCAATTCAAATCGATCTTTGATGGGCTGCCTTCGGCAGCATTTAACCGGGGCAAACCCATACTACACACTACCTACACTTCGTAAATGTAGGTAAATGGCGCTATAAAACGTCATTACGAGGAGCAATGGGCGACGAAGTAATCTCAAATACGAGATTGCTTCCCCGAGCAAAAAAGAATTTATGTGCTCGGTGCTCTGTCGCAATGACGGGAAAAAGTGTAAGTGCATACTTGAATAAGTTAGTAAGTTCTGTAGACGAATTCTATAATAGCTTTATCATTGGTTTTATTATTCTCCGCTTCAACCCTTATAGAATATATTGTATAATCAACTCCACTTAAAGTAACTTTCTTAGGATCAGAAAGCATCTTAGCGTTTACATTATGGTCAGGCGGAGCTATATCTATGTCTATACTCTCTCCTGAATCGCAGCTGGATCCACTGCACTTAAGATCATCGCTCAAAATCTTTTCCACAACATAATCAGACACGCCTTTTGCTGTCTCCAAAGCCATCGAATACCGTTTTGTTGCTCCGGAACCGCTGGTGGATGTATTTAACAAATATAAAATAGCGGCAATAAAACCAAGAGCCACAAAACTTAAAACCAAGGTTACTAAAAGTGCCATTCCTTTCTCGTTTGATTTAATCATCATTTACTAACCCCATAGGCTTTACTTTCATTACAATAGGGTTCCATTTGTAATGTTCATAACCTGCAGGTAAATTAAGACATATATCATCTCCAGCATCACAATTACCATCCTGGTCTTTTTCTTTTATAACATATTTTCCGCTATCAACTTTATTTGTAAAATTGAGATTTCTGTCATATTTACCCTCTTGCACAAGTAAATATACATTGACAGTATAAATTCTGTCAGGATCCGGAACAGACTTGGTAAGATCATATTCATCTACATCCAATGTACCACCGCCGTCGTCGTCATAATCAAAAGTTACCTGCAAGTCTGCCACACAATCAATAATATGGGAGCCTTTGTTATTATTTTTGCCGGAATTTCCACCTACTCCACGAAGTAAATTATAGGTACCGTCATTGCATATTTTTAATGCCCCTGTATAACCGGAAGTACCGTTAGTATCATCACTTAATTTAATGGCAATATCATTTCTTGACGGATATGCAGTATAAACAGAATTGCCGGGACAAGCCCCCCAGGTATTACTTCCATTATCTTCTGCTAATGTAAAAACATCTATAAAAGTAAGGCCGCTCGAATTATCACTTAAATTACCTGACATCTTCGACCAAGTCCCATTGTCACAATCTATAAGCGCCCATTTTAGAGAAGTCTGATCAGTGCTGTTTATTGACGATACAATTTTAAGGTGTTTAGCTGAATTATCCCACTCAATGGGATTTATAGAAGAATTATCCGGCACTCCCATACCGGCATGCTCAATATCGAGTCTGACAATATTCTGTCCTAATAAATTCTCCATTTCACTTTCCACGTTAACGGTCTGGTGTTTGTAATCACTGTACAAACTAATATATGTATAATAAACACCGGCTATCAAAATAGAAAAAATAGCCATTGATACCAAAAGTTCTATCAGAGTAAATCCTTTTCTCACCCATAGCTCCTTAATTTTTTACGTAGGTTACGGCATTATGTTCTTTAATATCGCCAAAAAAATCCCAGCAAACATTCACTTCTACTTTCTTCAAATCTGAGCCGGTTACTTCAACTATCTTGCCAAACTTAACATCACCGTTTCTAATATATCTTGTTACTGTACAGTTATCACTGCCGGCCGGATCACATCCACTACCACAATCTCCAGTATTATCAAGCGAATTCACATCATGAACATTTCTTGCATTCTCAAATGTGTCAGTAGCAATACGAACAGCCTCATTTCTGAGGATATTATTCAAGCTAATTTTTTTCACCTGAATAGCTCCGGAGACCAAGCCCAGCATCGCAACAGCAAAGATTAGCATCGCCACCATCAGCTCTATTATTGTAAAACCTTTATTCATGCTCACAGCTCCCGTTCCATTTACCTATAGCAATTCGCGTGTCATCAACAGAAACACAGTCCACCTGCGATATTGTAGAACCTGAAACCGGCTTGATACTTGATCCTGAATAAGTGCCTCTGGTATCAATGCTAACATCACTTCCAACAAATTCAAATTCATTTTGCAAATTAACACTTGCAGAAGTATTATCATAAGAAGCAGTTAAAACATCATTTGCACCATTAAATGAAAAATCAACACTCATTTTTTCCGTAAAAGCTTTCGTTCTCAACTCACTTAATAATCCGTACATTTTATGTACATCATTTTCTATGCTGTTCTTCTCCCGCCATTCGTTATAATTAGGTACTGCAATGACCATCAGAATTCCCAAAATGGCAATTGCTACCATAAGTTCTATCAGAGTAACTCCTTTTCTGGTCATTACTTCTCTATCCAAAGCAATATATCTCCTTTCAGTCCCGAATACGGTGGCGGAATGATCGGCGGTGTTTCAGGGGTTACACCTGTATACCACTCCGTCTGACCTGCATTGACATCATTAATTGATGCATCACCACCTGTACTGTTTCCTTGCCCCATCGCATTACTTACATTTCTATCACCCTCTTGCTTTGTGAAACTTTCCGCACACAATTGATTAATTGCAGTAGTTGATGTCTGCAAATATCCGCAGGTAACAGAACTATTGTCAACTGTAAATCCAGGACAAGAATCATCCCATATACTTTTACCAGTTGCACAGTTTAAGCCCCACCCTCTGGATCTGCCGCCGTAAGAACATGGATTGGTACTAGGCTGCATAGAGGTAAAAAGAATTGTATTAGCCCATTCCATTTTACCTGCATCTGATATGATTCGTTCTTTGCCAAAAGTGATGTTATCAATAGTTTGTTCAGTATTTAAGCCAACTTCCCAAATAGGTGTTTTATTTTTTTGAGGACTAGTTAAAAGATCACAAGCTTGTTTAGATTGGCTGTTTGCAACCATACTGCTGTAATTTTGGCAATTTGCAGTTTTATCACTAAGCTTGCTTATCTCGATTCCATAGAGTTTATTAGTTCTACCCGCTGAATCATCCTGTTTATAAAACCATCTCCCAGTGCCAAAATAAATATAATCCTTATTAAAACAAGGCATGTAAGTAATACTTGCAGTAACAGCACCATGTAAAGAATTTGCTAACGGGCATATACTGTCAATAGATGTTGGAAAACCATTATAGTCATCGGTTCTAAGTGCATAGATATTTGAGGTCCAAACGCCATCGCCAGTTTGTGGATAACTTATAGCAAAGAAAACTATGTCAGTATAACCATCATTATCCATGTCTACACCGTTTGTAAATAAACGATTACCATAAACGGGCAACTTTTTCAGATTGCTATCTATATCTGCAACACTGTGTTTATAGACTGTGGGTTCAGATAAAAAATCAGAATCAGCATTAGCTATCTTTAAAAAGTAAACTTGTGCTTCAGTTCCCACATATGCTAATTCACCCTTATAATCTTTAACCCCGCTTAAAAACATAACATAAAGACCATCCGATCTTTTTATAACTGCAGGCCCGGAATATGCAAACCCGAGAAACTCGTCAGTAAAATTCCACAAATATTTAGGATTTGTCGGGTCAGTTATGTCAAGTGCATAGTAAGATGAAAAACCTCCTGACACAGATAAATTATCAACAGTATCTGATGGGGGGCTTATACAGTCAGTATTTCCATTATTACAATTAACTCCACCACCCATTCTCATGCCGCCTATAAGAATTTTCTTATTACCGTAATCAAAAATATAGGGTGTCAGATCGTTTATATAAAGGTGCTCAAAACCAGGTTGGGCTCTATATCTCAGATAAGGCTGGGCATTTTTCGGTATAAATGCCCATTCTTCTTTTCCGATTTTATCTGTAGAGTTATCATTTTTGGCATTTTGCAACTGGACGGCAATATAATCACTTGATTCATACTTCACTGTCTCACCTGCCCTGAAAGCGTGCAGCATGCCGTCATTAGCTGCTACATATATCATGCTCATATTATCATAGTTGGCAATTCGCGGAGTGGAATATATAATATCACCTAAAATTCTTTTAGTGCCGTCATCGTCTGTTCTGTCAACACAGCCGGGTATACTTTTTCCGTATACAAAATCAGTTAAATTGTCAAAATTCCCCAGACAACCATAATCACTCCCAAAATCTGAAGCAGTACTATAGTTTTTTAATTCCGTAAGATTTTGTGCATTTAAACAGTTACCACTATCACATGTTGTATAGATTGTTCTGTCATCAATACTTGAGAGATAATCCTCATAAATTTTTGTCGATGCCTCAAAAAGTGAATTAATATCTTCAAGTTGATCATAAGGTGTTTTATACGAAGTATTATCATATCTATATCCGCTGCAATCACTTCTGTATTGGCTGACTTGAAGTGTACTGGTTAAATCATCGTAACCAAAACCTAATATTCTGTCTCCACCGGGCGTACCGTTATCATTGCATATATTAAGCTTATAAGGATCATATGTATCCTCTCTGATATTCTGTACAGCATTCCCCTGAGGGTCTTTAAAATTCAAGAACCAATATCCGAAAAGTTTCCCTATCCATGGAACACCTTGGTAATCCGGGTAAAAGACAGCCTGAGTCATAATGGAACCTTCTTTTCTTTTATCAGTGAGAACCGCCACGGAAGTACCGGAACTTACCTCTTTTAATATCTCTTCAAACACTTTATTCAAAGAAGTCCTGAATTTATCCGGATTTTCACCCGAAAAGAAATTATCAGGCAATCCGTCAGAGTTAGCATCCCATTCATCACATGAAGAAGCAGGGAAACTTGTGGTTAAAGAAGTATCAAGATATTCGGAAGTATAATTACAAGGTGCTCCCTCCCCTTTATAACCACCAAAGACCCCAAAATGTTTCATAGCATTAAAACCATTTGATGTATTATCCAAAAACATTGCCATAGAAAAGGTTTGAACATTCTGATCCCCGGTTATGGAAGTTTTTAAATCAGCGTTTCCGCCTTTCCACATATCATAAATTAAAGGTTGTGGATCATAATCAGAAGGGCTGTTATTGGTGGATCCATCATTCCATGCACCGTCAGACATTAACAGTGTAAAATTTTTAGTACAACTAACTTGAGTCGTATTATTGTCAATGTTAAAGGAATAGGCATTATCACTTCCAAAATAATTTTTAGCGGCCTTAACTCCACTGTAGGTATTAGTATAACCTGTTGCTATAGTATCATTGATAGCTGAAATAATTTTACCATAATTATACGTAGGTGTTATATCGTACGACAAATCTGAGCTATAAATAACCAAACCCAATCTAGGTTTTACACTTCTTGCATTGATTTCCTGTAAAATACCATTTGCTGTTTTTGTCGCAGGATCATAATTTGAAGTATCCTCATATTTAATTCGTTCCCCATACTCAGTCATAATACTTTTTTCAGAAGTCCAAGTACACAAAGCATTTGCATTACATGATACTGAATCTGTGTACTCATAAGAGCAAGAATTTTTATTAGCACAAACCATACCATACCAACGCACTTCCACACCGCAAAGATTGTTATTTTGACATCCACTTATTGTATTGTATGAACCACATGTATCAATACTCTGGCATTGTGATACCTTGCCTCCAGTCAAAACATATCTAAGCAAATCTATCCTTGCCATATTATAAAAATTCAATTTATTACCGGAGTAACTGCCTGAAGAATCCTTCTGCCACTGTCCGTCGCAGTGAATATATTCAAGATATCTACTATTATATGTAAAATAGGCATTTCCTGTACACGAATAATCAGCACTACGATCATAATAACCGTAATATTCTTCAGATGAATTATAGCTATTCCAGCTTTCATAGGCAGGAGAAGCCATACTTCCACTATAATCTAAAACCAGATATAAATTTGAATAAGTGCTTTTTTGTAAAAAAGGAGGAATTGAATAATATTTATCACCCATAGCAGAGAAACACATATTTTGCGCAAAAAATAAAAAAAAGAAGCTTATAACAATTATCTTTTTCATAAAATCCCCCGATATTTATCTAACATTACTTTTGGCATAGGGGAAAATGTATCTTTTCCCTACATCCTGTTCAACTGTCACTTCAAGTCTGAACGTTTTACCATAAAGAAAACGACCTTTTACTTTTACAATGGTAGAATCATCATCTTTACATAAAACTTCTGTATGCAATAAAGTAGGCTCTTTGTTCTGAGTGCTATTGAGCGAAATAGTTTTTAGCTCTTTGTATTGCTCCTCACATGTTAAATCTTCGGCAAAAACAAAACCAGCAAACAAAAACAATAGTAATATAAAAGTACAAATTCTTACACTCATAACTTCCTCCATATTACACTAACTTTAATTTAAGTATAATTATTATAACATAAAAAAATCGTGAAAATCAGAAAATAATTTTAGAGGTAAAATATCTGCCGGCATTCCAGCTCAATTTCATGCCGTTTTTCCTGCAAAGCTGTTCTGCAACAGACAGCCCAACTCCCAGGCCGCTTTCAGCAGGATTCCCGAAGTCATTGGCAATAAACAAATATTTCTTTCTTTTACAAACTCCTGCTCTTATATAAATAAAACTCTCGGAATATTTATACGCATTGTCCATTAATAAAAAAAGAATAAATTTCATATCATCATAATTTACAACTACCCTTTTCAAATTAATTTTTTTCTTAATTTTTTTCGAACCATAGGCAATATCTTCATAACTGATTTGTGTATCATGATATTCTTTATCAACCTCATCAACTATTTCTGATAAATGAAGATTTTGTTTTAAGAAACCTTTGGCTGAATTTTTTTCATCTTTTGTGTCATTTTGAATTCCAAATTTTTTCACAAAAGAAAAAATATTTTCCAGCTCGACCGTAAGCATCCTGTTCCCGGTTTTAATTCTGTTAACGGCATTCTGGATATGCTTATAATTCAAGTTTCGCATTTGCAACTTCTGCAAGTCTTTGCTCGCCCTTGAGGCGGAGACGAAGCAATCTCCTTGCTTATCATCTTTTGAGATTGCCACAACCGAGCACTTAGATTCTTTAGTGCTCGGTTTCGCAATGACAGAACTATCAGTATCCCTGTCAATAATTTCAGCATTCACCCTTTGACCGGCAAGATAATTTTTTAGTTTATGTCCCAATACCAGAAGGATAATTTCAAATGATTTCGAATAATTCTCACGATTCTTAATAAGCCTGTAAGCGGTAAAATAGTACAACACCGACACAGAAAAAATTATCACCGCATCCCAGTAAAACATCAGCAGCAATTTATTACGGACTTCCCGTTCAAGATAACTTTTATCCACATAATATTTATACCGGCCTCTGATATCATACAACTCGAAGCCGGGAATAATAATATTTTTTTCAGAAACCTTAAGATAGACAGGATTGTCCGGGCTGGTGTACTGACTAAGCTCGTGATGCCTTTCAATTTCCAGCGATATCCTTTTTTGTATCTCCGTCTTGAATGAATAGAGAAAGATGGCATTAAGCATCGAAAGCCCGATAATCAGCGTAATAATAATAAAAAGAAAGATTTTCAGCTCAAAACTGACATTAAAAAATTTTTTCATGTAAAAAAGCCAACCACCCTCTCTATTTTCCGCTTCTCTACTTCCCAATCTCTCTGCCTCTGCCTCTGCCTCTGCCTTTACCTTTACCTTTACTTTTGCCTATTCACTGACAAGCATATACCCCCTGCCCTTATACGTTTTAATAGCATTTTCCGGAAGATACTGACGTAAATGCCTTATATAAGTGCGAACCGATTCCGTTCCCACCGGTTTATCTCCCCATACGTAATTTATCATTTTCTCAAAACTGACAACATTACCACGATTTATCAGCAATATATACAATATATCCCATTCCCTTTTAGTAAGCTTAACCTCAACCCCGTTTTTTAAAATAGTTTCACCGGAAACATCTATGCACAAGTCCCCAACCGTCATCCTATCCGCCGGGCAGCCGTATCTTTTACCTACAGATCTGACACGGAGAAGTAATTCTCTCGGGTCAAAAGGTTTTACGATATAATCATCCGCTCCCTTTTTAAAACACTCCTCCTTGGATTCAATTCCCCCTTTTGCCGTAATTATCAGGACAGGAATTTCAGAATTATTTTTTTTCAGCTGTGAAAGTATAGACTCCCCTTTTCTTATCTTCAGCATAAGATCCAGAAGAACAATATCGTAATGTCCGAAGTTAAAGAATCTGTCAATTTTCCTGTCATCTGTAACAAGGAACACATCCTCACCTTCGGACATTAGATAATCCCGCACAGATGAACCCAAAACCAAATCATCTTCAATAATCAAAATTCTCATATTTTATTATATCATCTTGTTAGTATGAAGTAAATCATGTAAAAATAAGAACTGATCAAAGTTGTTGAGATTATTTGACATATAAAACAAACACTTACCCCATCCTGACCTTCCCCTATCTTATGGGAAGGAACCGATTTCTTCTCCTCCTGGCTTAGGGGGAGATGGAGAGGGGGTAGTTTCATTGCCAAACAACAGTTTTGTCACCTCGACCGAAGTGGAGAGGTCTCTATCGTCAAATTACAGTAGAGATCTCTCTCGTCAAACAGTAATTTCATACCCCATCCTAACCTTCCCCTACCTTAGGGGAAGGAACCTGTATCTCCCCCTGGTTTAGGGGGAGATACAGAGGGGGTACGCTCTATAAAATTATATTGAATAAAATATGCATATTTGATAAAAGCAAATCAAGACATTTGAATAATACAGCAAGCACGATAGAAAGTGCCGGGATGAGCAGCATGTGATACGTTATAGGAGTGAGATGGGTTCAGTGTTCAAAGTTCAACGTTCAATGTTGAGACAAAAAGATGCTACTTCATTAGCTCACAATTTCACTACTCACGTTTCAATTCGGAGGTTTAGATGATAAAAGCTTATTATGCAGATTATATATATTATGATGGCAAACTGCATGAAAACAAATATCTCCTTGTGGAAGATGAAAAAATTATCGGTCTAAAAGACAAAATAGACAACCCTAATGAAATAGAAATAATCTCATATTCAAACTCAGCAATTTTCCCCGGCCTGATAAATACACACACCCACCTGCCAATGGTCTATTTCAGAGGGTTGGCCGACGATTTGCCTTTAATGGACTGGTTGCAGAAATATATATGGCCTGCCGAAGGTAAATGGTTATCCGAAGAATTCGTATACGATGCCACAATCCACGCTGTGGCTGAAATGATCAAATCGGGAACTGTTTGCGCCAACGATATGTATTTCTATTCAAAAAGTATAGCAAAAGCCATAGAAAATGCTCATTTCAAAGGTGTTGTGGGACTCGGTGTGCTGGACTTCCCGACGAAATTTGCACAAAATGCCGATGAATATATAAGTAAAGCAGGGGATTTTCTTGACGAGTTCGAAGACAGCAAACTTATCACAACTGCATTGTGCCCTCACGCTCCCTACACGGTTAATCCTGAAAATTATAGAAAATGTATCGATTTTGCCGAACGAAACGGCATAACAATCCACACTCACCTGGCAGAAACAGAATGGGAAATCCAGGAGATTAAATCCAAATACGGCAAGCCTCCGGTACAGCTTTTTGATGAGATTGGAATGTTTGACACCGATGCTGTTTTCGCTCACTGCACACATTTAACAGAAGAAGAAATTGAACTGCTGGGAAGAAAAAAAGTAAACATATCCCACTGCCCGGAAAGCAACCTGAAGCTGGCAAGCGGTTTTGCCCCAATGAGTCAATTGTGTGATGCAGGAGCACATATCACAATAGGTACTGACGGAGCAGCAAGTAATAATGATCTGAATATGCTGAGCGAAATGTCTACAATGGCCAAAATTCACAAAGCACTGAGTAGAGACGCAACTGTTTTTGATGCGGAATCGGTACTGAATATGGCCACCGGAAATGCTGCAAAAAGTTTAAAACTCGAAAACATGGGAGAGCTGAAAGAGGGTAATTGTGCCGATTTCTTTGTAATGAATCTGGATGACATCAACACTCTGCCCGTTTACAACCCCGTTTCCCACATCATATATTCAGCCAACCCTGAAAACATTACAGATCTTTTCATAAACGGCCGCCAGCTTATGAAAAACAGAAAACTCACGATGCTGGATGAAGAAGCAATAAAAGATAAGGCAAGGTATTGGCAAAAGAAAGTTAATAAGTATTAAGTGCTAAGTGTTAAGTACTAAGGAGAGAAAGCTGTGAAGTGTGAAAATCTTGATGTTTGGAAAAGGAGCTGTCGATTATCAGTCAGTATCTATCAATATTTTCAGGATTCCAAAGATTATGGATTTAAAGACCAGATTACAAGAAGCAGCTTGTCCATAGCTTCCAATATAGCCGAAGGAATGGAAAAGGCTTCAAAAAAAGATAGTATAAAATTTTTGGATATCGCAAAGGGTTCGTGTGCTGAGCTTATCACTCAGATACATATAGGAAATGAAATTGGCTATATAGACAAGGAAACTGGAAATACATGGATTAATGAATCGGATGAAATTTTAAAAATGCTAAGCGGACTAATAAACAATTTAAAACTTAATACTTAGCACTTAATACTTAAAACTTATAAAACAGGAGCAATCTATGGACAATTTAAAAAAATACTCAAACCCTTTGGGTGAAAGATATGCAAGCGAAGAAATGCAGTATATTTTTTCCCCTCACAAAAAATTTACCACGTGGAGAAAGCTGTGGACAGCACTGGCTGAAGCGGAAAAAGAACTGGGACTCAATATTACTGATGAGCAAATTGATGAAATGAAAAAAAACATCGAAAATATCGATTTCGATTATGCAAAAGAAAAAGAAAAAGAATTCCGTCATGATGTAATGGCGCATGTTCATACATTCGGTAAAACCTGTCCCAAAGCTATGCCCATTATACACCTGGGAGCTACAAGCGCATTTGTGGGGGACAACACAGATCTTATAGTGATGAAAGAAGCTGCAGAGCTCACTCTGAAAAAATTAATAAACGTAATAAACAATCTTAAGGAATTCGCATTAAAGTATAAAAATATTCCAACACTCGGCTTTACACACTTTCAGCCGGCACAATTGACAACTGTCGGCAAACGTACATGTCTGTGGATTCAGGATTTAATGCTTGACGCAGGCGATTTGATATTTCAAATTGAAGAACTCAGATTCAGAGGTGTAAAGGGGACAACGGGCACTCAGGCTTCATTCCTGAAGCTTTTTGAAAACGATCATGAAAAAGTAAAAAAACTTGATCAGCTGGTTTCCCAAAAACTGGGATTTGATAAAGTCTTAAAAATCACCGGCCAAACCTATACAAGAAAGCAGGATTCCAGAATTTTAAAAACATTAGCCGGAGTAGCTGAATCAGCTCATAAAATGGCAACAGATATCCGTCTTTTGCAGAATATGAAAGAAATTGAGGAGCCTTTTGAAAAAAATCAAATCGGTTCCAGCGCTATGGCATACAAACGAAATCCGATGAGAACTGAGCGCATATGCTCCCTTTCCCGTCATATAATCTCACTATCCACCAATCCTTATATGACTCATGCAGTACAGTGGTTTGAAAGAACTCTTGACGATTCTGCAGGCAGGAGAATCAGTATTCCCGAATCTTTTCTTACCGCAGATGCAATACTCGATCTCATGTACAATGTCACCGACGGATTGGTTGTGTATGAAAAAATGATACAAAAACATGTAATGGAAGAACTACCTTTCATGGCAACGGAAAACATTATTATGGAAGCTGTAAAAAAAGGTGCCAGCAGACAGGATATGCACGAAGTCATCAGGGAAAATTCTATGAAAGCGGCCTCACAAGTAAAAAATGAAGGGCTCGAAAATGACTTGTTAAAAATGCTTGCTGAAGACAGCAGGATTCCATTAAATGCAAGTGATATAAACAATCTTCTAAATCCATCCGATTTCACCGGCAGAGCAGAGTCGCAGGTGGAAGATTTCATAGATAACGAGGTGAATCCGCTGATAAGTGAGTATAAAAATATTATTGGAATGGATGTGGATATAAAAGTGTAGTGTTAAGTGCTGAGTGTTAAGCGTTAAGTGTTAAGTGTTAAGTGTTAAGTTTATACTTTTTGCTATAAAATTTTTCAACTAAAAAGTGAGACCTTTGAATCATTGCCATACTGTCACCCTGTAGCATCTTCGCTAAGCGAAGATAAATTTGTGTAAACAACCACTCGTTTCAGGGTCTCGTAACTTGCTAATGATAATAGATCCCGAAACAAGTCCGGGATGACCTTTTGTAGTTATTCAAAGGTCTCTGAAAACAAATTTGAATTGTTAATTCTTGACTTAGCACTTAGCGCTTAGTACTTAAAACTGACGTAAAGTTCTTGACGTATGCTGTTATATTAATTATAAAGTTAAAATAAAACAATCAGGGAATATTTTAATGAATAAAACGGAAAATACCTTAGGGATAGCCTCCGATCACGGCGGTTTTAATTTAAAGTTAAAAATTACAGACTTCCTTAAAGAAGAAAATTATCAGGTAATTGATTACGGAACAAATAACGGCGATTCGGTTGATTATCCTGATTATGCTTACAAAGTTGTGATGGGGATTTTGAACAACGAAGTCGACAGAGGGATAATAATGTGCGGCACGGGCATAGGCATTTCAATCACGGCCAATCGTTTTCCCGGGATCAGAGCCGCCCTCTGTTGGGACGAATATTCAGCAAAAATGAGTAAAGAGCATAATAATGCAAATATCATAGCTTTTGGCGGCAGGACTACGGATTTTGAAACGGCCAAAAAAATTGTCTCAACCTGGCTTAATACCCGGTTTGAAAGTGGCAGGCATTTAAGAAGAATTAAAAAAATAGATGATTTGGCTGTAGATTTCTGGAGCAAATATCTTAAAAACAATGAGGGTGTTTAATGAATATTTACGAAACTGTTAAAAATTTTGACCCCGAGGTTTATCAAGCACTGGAACAAGAAGTGAACAGGCAGGAAACGCATTTGGAGCTTATAGCCAGTGAAAATTTTGTAAGCAAAGCCGTCCTGGAGGCACAGGGTTCTGTTTTGACAAATAAATACGCAGAAGGCTATCCCGGTAAAAGATATTACGGCGGATGCGAATTTGTGGATATTGCCGAAAATATCGCCATTGAACGCGCCAAAAAGATTTTCGGTGCAGAGCACGCAAATGTACAGCCGCATTCAGGAAGTCAGGCGAACATTGCTGCATATTTTGCTGTCCTGGAAGTGGGAGACACCATACTCGGTATGGATCTAACACACGGCGGACATCTGACACACGGCAGCCCGGTAAACTTTTCCGGCAGATTTTTTAATGTAGTATCTTACGGTGTTGATAAAGAAACAGAGCAGATAGATTACGAAAATGTCAGGAAATTAGCACTTGAGCATAAACCCAAAATGATAGTGGTTGGTGCCAGTGCATATCCGAGAATAATAGATTTCAAAAGATTTAAAGAGATAGCCGATGAAGTGGGCGCATATGTAATGGTTGATATGGCTCATATCGCAGGGCTTGTTGCAACTGGTGAGCACCCTAACCCCGTTCCATATGCCGATATAGTCACCACAACAACCCACAAAACGTTAAGAGGCCCCAGAGGCGGTATGATTCTTTCCACCGCCGAGTTGGCAAAAAAAATCAATTCACGGGTATTTCCCGGAATGCAGGGCGGCCCTTTAATGCATATCATAGCTGCAAAAGCGGTAGCATTCAAAGAAGCGATGACGGATGAATTTAAACAGTATCAAACTCAAATAGTAAAAAATTCCAAAAAACTTGCAAAAACTTTGAACAAGCGAGGCTACAAGCTTGTTTCAGGTGGAACGGACAATCACCTTATGTTGTTAGATCTCACTGACAAAAACCTAACCGGTAAAGATGCTGAGGCGGCACTTGGTAAAGCCAATATCACAGTCAATAAAAATACCGTCCCTTTTGAAACCCAGAGCCCTTTTGTAACAAGTGGAATCAGGATAGGTACACCTGCGGTTACCACAAGAAAAATGAAAGAACCGGAGATGGAAAAGATAGGGAATATGATTGCCAATGTATTGGATAACATTGATTCGGATAAAACTATAAAAAATGTGAAAAAAAGCGTAGTTGAGTTATGTGAGAAATTCCCCCTTTATAAAGGTGAATTATATTGAGACCGGACTGGGACTTATACTTCCTTGAAATAACAAATGTGGTCAAAAAACGCTCCACCTGCCTGAGAAGACAGGTGGGAGCTTTAATTGTTAAAGATAACCATATTTTGGCTACCGGATATAACGGTGTCCCGTCAAAAATTACCCACTGCTCTGAAACAGGCTGTTTAAGAGAGCAACTCAATGTGCCTTCAGGAGAAAGGCATGAACTATGCCGCGGGTTGCATGCTGAGCAAAATGCGATAATTCAGGCTGCTCACCACGGGACAAGTATTAAGGATTCGACATTATATACAAACACAAAGCCTTGCTCAATATGCACTAAAATGATTGTCAATGCAGGGATAAAGCGCATTGTTTACGAAGAATATTATAAAGACAAGCTTGCTGATGATATCTTAAATGAAACGGATATCATCCTTTTTAATATTAATTCTGACAAATAAGGGGACATCGCACAATGACAAACGGATTTGTCGGCGGCATCCATCCGGACTATAAAAAAACACTGACAGCGGATAAACCGATAGAAAAGTTATCTTACGAAAAAGATGAAATTGTTTCAATACCGCTGAGCCAGCATATTGGTGCACCGGCACAGGAATTAGTCAAAAAGAAAGTGCAGGTTTTAAACGGACAGAAAATAGGTGCCGGCAAAGGCTTCATAAGTACCAACATACACAGTTCTGTGACGGGGGAAGTCGTCTCCATTGGAAATCTGAACAGTCCATTGACCGGAAAAGTCAAAGGCATTAACATAAAAATAACCAACCCCGAGGATTCCCCAAAACAAATAGATACCGGTAAAAAATTTCAGGATATTATACTGGAAGCCGGAATAGTGGGGATGGGCGGAGCTACTTTTCCTACCCATGTGAAGCTTTCTCCGCCGAAGAAGATAGATACCCTGATAATCAACGGTGCCGAATGTGAACCGTTTCTCACCTGTGACTACAGACTTATGATTGAAAGCACTGAAGAAATTATAAAGGGCGCAAAGATTATTCAGGATGAGTTAAAGATAGAAAAACTGATTGTTGCTGTGGAAAACAATAAACCCGAGGCAATAAAAGCTTTCAATAAATACAGCCGCGGATTCGGTTTTGAAGTCAAATCACTTCCCACGGTTTATCCCCAGGGTGGAGAAAAACAGCTGATTCTCTCAGTGTTAAAAAGGGTTGTCCCCGAGGGAAAGCTCCCGTTGGAAGTGGGTGTCATAGTTCACAATGTGGCAACCTGCAAAGCCGTATATGATGCTGTCGAAAACGGTCTTCCCCTGACGGAAAGGGTTGTCACGGTAACAGGAGCCGTTAATGAGCCCAAAAATCTGCTTGTAAAGATAGGAACACCGATATCAAAACTTATCGACATCTGCGGCGGATATGTAGGTGAGCCTGAGAAAATTGTTATCGGCGGGCCTATGATGGGTTTTTCCACAAGTACGACTGACACGCCTGTATCAAAAGCCACAAGCGGTGTTATTGTTTTCAGGAAAGAAGATCTCCCGAGTCTTAAAATAACAAATTGTATACGTTGCGGCAGATGCGTAACAGCCTGTCCTATGGGACTTGTGCCGGCTATTATGGAACAGTTTGCAATAAGCGAACTTTACGAAAGGCTGCTGGACTGGCACGTTTTAAACTGTATAGAATGCGGCTGCTGCAGTTATGTATGCCCTGCCCGCAGACCACTTGTGGGATATTTTAAAACAGGGAAACGACAGGTAATGAATATCGTTAAAGAAAGGGAAAATAAATGAGTGAAAATAAACTTCTGGTAACCTTTTCCCCGCATATCAGAGACAGTGTACAGACTGATAAAATAATGCTCAATGTAATATACGCACTCATCCCTGCTATTGCAGTATCCATCTACTATTTCGGTTTTTTCGCTCTGAAAACATACATTTTAACCATTATTTTTACTCTCGCCTTTGAAGCTTTGTTTTTAAAAATAAGAGGCAGAAGAATTACACTGGATGACAACAGTGCACTTGTAACCGCAATTCTCCTTGCAATGAATCTTCCCCCTGCTTCGCCGTGGTGGCTGATACTGATAGGAAGTTTTATTGCAATAGTAGTGGGAAAGCAGGTATTTGGAGGTCTCGGACAAAATCCGTTCAACCCGGCACTTGTGGCACGGGTTTTTCTGCTGATTTCCTGGCCTGCACAAATGACATCATGGATAAAACCGACCCCAATAATAGAGAACTTCAACTTTGACAGCGTAAGTGCTGCAACTCCTCTAAGCCAGGCTAAAACAGAGCTCATTTCAAACGGAAAAATTCTAACCGACTTTTCAGACACCTCAGGATACTTTTTGGGAAATATTGGCGGCTCTTTGGGTGAAATTTCCGCCATTGCCCTTATCCTCGGCGGGTTATATCTGATTTATAAAAAAATTATCTCATGGCATATACCTGTAAGTTATTTAGCGTCATTCCTGTTTATCGTTATACCTTACTGGTTATTCTTTCCCGATGAATCGCTGACTCCTTTTATCCACCTTTTTACCGGCGGATTAATGCTGGGTGTTTTTTTTATGGCAACGGATATGGTGACCTCCCCCATCACAAAAAAAGGACAGATTATTTTCGGAATAGGCTGCGGTATCTTAACAGCGGTAATAAGACTTTTCGGTGGATATCCGGAGGGTGTATCTTTTGCAATACTTTTAATGAATGCCTTTGTTCCGCTGATAGATTATTATATAAGACCTGAAAGTCTGGGAGAGGCTGAAAAAGTATGAAAGACAGCAATTTCAAAATGGTTCTGATACTTTGTGCTGTTGCCGCTGTGGCAGCTTTTGTCCTTTCACTGGTAAACATGGCAACTAAAGAAAAAATTGCCGAAGCTTACCGCCAGGAATTTTTAAGAGGCTTGACAGCTGTCCTGCCGGAATATGATAACGAACCGGACAAAACGATTTTAGAGGTAAAAGGTAAAAAAGTTTATGTGGCAAAAAATGATAACAAGACCGTTGCTTATGCTATAAAATCAACATCTCCCAAAGGATATGGAGGAGATGTTGTTGTTTTAATAGGAATAAAACCCGACGGCCGGATAAACGGAATAGAAATACTAAGACATTCGGAAACTCCCGGTCTGGGGAATAATATTACAAAAGAATCGTGGCAGAAATCATTTGATAATCTGACAGTTAAAGACGATATTGCAGTAAAGAAAGATGGTGGTATAATAGATCAATTCAGCGGAGCAACCATAAGTCCGAGAGCTGTTTGTGAAGCCGTTGATAAAGGGCTCACATTTGTAACAAAAAATGTACTGGAGCGGAAAAATTGATAGGCAAAATATTTACAGAAGGCTTCTGGAAAAATAATGCTGTATTTAAACAGGTGCTCGGTCTGTGCCCTGCCCTGGCAGTAACAACCTCTGCAATAAACGGTATAGCTATGGGGCTGGCATCCGCAGCAGTTCTTTTATGTTCTAACTTTGTTGTCTCTCTGATTAAAGACATAATTCCGTCAAAGGTTCGTATCCCATCATATATTGTTATAATAGCAGGTTTTGTAACTATGGTCGATTTATTGATGAATGCTTATGTTCATGATCTTCATAAAGTTCTGGGGCTGTTTATCCCCCTTATCGTTGTAAACTGTATGATTCTGGGCAGAGCTGAAAGTTTTGCTTCCAGCAACACCCCTTTCAAATCTGTAGTAGACGGTCTCGGCGTAGGACTCGGCTTTACATTTGCCCTGTTCATTCTGGGCGGGGTAAGAGAGATACTCGGAAGCGGCAGCATTCTTAATTTTACGATTTTTCCGGAAAGTTTTTCTCCGGCAATAGCGATGATACTGCCGCCGGGAGCTTTCATAGCATTGGGATTTATTTTGTTTGGCTATAATTATATTGAAGATAAAAGAAGCGGCGGGCAGGAAAGTCAAACTAAGGAACATTGTGCAGTTGACTAAACAAGAGAACACACAGAAATATTTGATGTATAAAAATAGAGATTCCTCGGTTCCTCTTCGTTCCACTTGGAATGACAAAATCTGTCATCTCGAGCGAAACGGAGTGAAGTCGAGAGATCTCAACCGTTGTTTAACAAAATATACCCCCTCTTGCTCTCCCCTTAAACCAGGGGGAGAAACCAGTCCCTTCCCCTAAGATATGGGAAGGATAGGATGGGGTATAAAAACAAAGTAATTTGACAAGGATGTATTATGGCTGAACTGGTTTTACTTTTTATCAGCGCTGTTTTAGTAAACAATTTCGTCCTCAGCAGATTTCTGGGACTCTGTCCCTTTTTCGGAGTTTCGAGAAAACTGGATACTGCAATAGGAATGAGTTTTGCAGTCACATTCGTCATGACTGTTGCGGGCATTATTACCTGGATTATTCAATACAGCGTTCTTAATCCTTTCGGGCTGGGTTATCTGCAGACAATTGTTTTTATTCTGGTTATCGCTTCACTCGTCCAGT
>Ga0208664_100236_pt1 | contig 19127 bp, 16 predicted proteins | sample Wag42014_10_20_FD_187332 | JGI IMG/M metagenome (GOLD analysis project Ga0208664, IMG submission 187332) | Deep subsurface shale carbon reservoir microbial communities from Ohio, USA - Utica-2 Time Series 2014_10_20 (SPAdes) (version 2) ... | reverse complement strand
AACATAAATAACACCATCCTGATTTAGTATTTAGGGTAAAAATATGTCCCTATATTTAATTATGGATGGCCGGAAAAATGACAAAAATGAAAAAGTCAAGTCTCAAAATAGCGGTTTAAAGACACTGGAGTTGTCTGGAGTTAATATATCTAAATAAGAGTATATTAATCGCAGTTTTTATTCCGTTTAAGATGCTTAATGATAAAGGAAAATATTGGTTTCAGGTTGGGGTGAAAAATTTTGAAAGGTGCTATTAAGCCTTATGAATAAAGGGCTTATTTAGCCGAAAATCTTAATTGGATAAAATGAGGTGTATTTTATGAATGAATTAATTAATTTTTCTGCACATGATGTTGAACAATGGCTGGTGTTAAATAATATTGCTAATAAAGAACTTTATTTAATTGCTTCATTTTTATTATTTGCATTTTTAGTAGTTTTACTAGCCAAAAAATATAGAATTCCAATCGTGGTTGGTTATGTATTTTTAGGTATCTTATTGAGTCCGGACATCATTTCTGTTTTTCCCATAATAAATTCAGAAATGTCTAAAATGTATACTTTTGTTCTGGCTAATTTAGATTATGTTACAAATATTGCTCTGGCCTTCATTGCTTTCACAATTGGTAGTGAACTTTCAATAAAAACAATAAAGCGGCTGGGAAAAAGTATATTTTCAATTGCAATTATGGAATCTGTTTCAGCTTTTATAGTTGTTGCGGCAGCAGTCTATATGATTGGTCGGCCGCTTTATATGGCTCTTTTATTTGGTGCAATTGCATCTGCTACTGCACCTGCTGCAACAGTAATGGTTTTAAAAGAATATAACGCTGAAGGTCCCTTAACCTCGACAATTATGGCTGTTGTAGGTCTTGATGATGCATTTGCTTTAATAATCTTTTCATTAATTAACCCAATAGCTTATTCACAGTATAAGGGAGAAGCATCAATTAAGTTAACAGAGATTATTGTTTTACCATTAATTGAAATCTTTGGCGCTATAATTTTAGGTCTATTTTTTGGTTATGTTACTCAATATTTATTAACTAAATTCACTGAAAAAACTCGCAAAATATTAACTATAGTTACTTCGATTACCTTAAGTTCTGCTGTGTCAATTTTCTTTGGTTTATCAGCATTGATAGCCAATATGTCTGTTGGTTTTGCAGTTCGAAACTTTGCCAAGAAGAATTTGGAAATTTCTGATGAGATGGACACATTGACAGTACCTCTTTACGCACTATTTTTTATAATTGCCGGTACAGAAATTCGATTTTCAGAGATGGGTTCCCTTAGTTTTCTGATGATAGCTTTTACTTATTTAATTGCTCGTATCATCGGTAAGGTGGGGGGGTCAACCATGGCGGCAAAAATTTCTGGAGCTCCTGAAGCAGTGCAAAAGTTTATAGGTTTTGGACTTCTGCCTCAAAGTGGAGTGGCGATCGCTTTAGCCTATTCAGTACAGAAACAATATGTACAGGACACCAAGGTTGGACTTTTAATATTCAATACTTTACTTCTTACAGCAGCAATGACTGAGGTTTTTGGTCCATTATTAACAAAATATGCAGTTATTAAATCAGGAGAAGGTACAATAGAGTAGGTATTTTGAGTTTAATGCAATAATTACGTTATTTTAATTTTATTTTAAGATTAATGGTCTATAATAAGGTATAAGACTGGAAAAATATATATTGTGCAATTTTTGAAATCCTTGCTTTTTCAGTGCATAAACAGTTTACTGTTGTTTCGGATATTTCTTGATGACTTTTAATATTGTTATCAAATCAAAAGAAGCGGCAGAATAATAACTAGGGAAGGAGTAATCTATTGAGTTTTCTAAATAAATTTAGCAAAAAAATAGCAATTGATCTTGGAACAGCAACAGTAATTATTTATGAAAGCGGTAAAGGAATTGTTCTGCAGGAACCTTCCTTTGTAGCTCTTGATTCCAAGTCAAATAAAGTAATTGCTGTAGGAGAAGAGGCCCGCAGAATGTTAGGTCGAACTCCTGCAAATATAAAAGTAGTACGCCCTCTAAAAGATGGGGTCATTGCAGACTTTGAAGTAGCAGAAATGATGCTTAAAAGTTTTCTGAAAAAAGTTGGTGTTAAAAGTAGATTCATCAAACCACAGATAATGGTTTGTATACCTGTCGGTGTTACCGGCGTAGAAAGTAGAGCTGTTTTAGAAGCAGCAGTTCAGGTTGGAGCCCGTAAGGCTTATTTAATTGAAGAACCTGTAGCAGCAGCAATTGGAGCCGGCCTTCAAATTGAAAAAGCTGAAGGAAATATGGTGATTGACATTGGTGGTGGAACCACTGAAATTGCTGTTCTTTCTTTAGGAGGAATTGTTGTTGGCGAATCAATTAGAGTTGGTGGCGATAAGTTTGATGAAGCTTTAGTGCGTTATGTTCGAGAAAACTATAATCTAGTTATTGGTGAATCAACTGCCGAAGAGATAAAAATAAACATTGGTAGTGCGGGCCCCGGATATTCAGCTACATATGAAGTGAAGGGTAGAGATTTAATGACCGGTTTACCAAGGCATATAGAATTATCAGCTGAAGAAACAACTAAAGCTTTTAAGGAGCTTCTTGATAATATTGCCCAGGCGGCCAGAAGAGTGCTTGAGCAAACTCCACCAGAACTTTCGGCTGATATAGTTGAAAAGGGAATTATCTTAACCGGTGGTGGTTCCTTACTCAAAGGAATTGAGAATTTCATCAGCAGTCACACAGAAGTTGGAGTTTTTGTCAGTGATGATCCTTTAACCTGTGTAGCTGAAGGAACAGGACAGGCTTTGAGCGAATTAGATAAAATTTCAAATGTTTTAAGTACAGGTAATCAAGGCATTTTTTCCTAAAAGTTACTGGAGAGTGATTAAATTTGAATAAAAGCAGAAGAATCATCTTATACATTTTGATAGTATTAGTTTTTCTCAATATCCCAGTACTTGCTGCAGAAGACATTATGCCTTTAGATGAAGTAAAAGCAGGAATGACAGGTTATGGGAAGACTGTTTTTTCCGGCAATGAAATAGAAAAATTTGAAGTTAAAATTATTGATGTATTGGATAACCGCAGTTTGGATGAGGATTTAATTTTAATTAAATTAACAGGTGATAAAGTAGAAGAATTTGGTGGTATTGCTGCTGGAATGAGCGGCAGTCCCATTTATATCGAAGATCGGTTAATTGGAGCAATTGGTTATGGTTGGAATAACAGCAGTCATCGTTATGGTCTGGTAACTCCAATCGAAAGAATGCTTAAGCTCTTTGAAAAAAGTGATAAAAAAGCAGAAAATGATAGCCTTAGTGACTCAGAAATTGATATTGATGAATTTACTCCAAATCAAAATTTGATTAGAAGCTCAAGTCCAATAATGGTTAGTGGAATCAGAGGTCGTGCTCTGGAGAGGTTAGAAAAAAATTTATCTGAACTTAATTTAAAAGTGGTTCCATCTTCAGGAATTAAAGAGGCGGATAAAAGTTATAAAGAGCCCAGACCGGGTGAGGCAATTGCTGTACAGCTGGTTCGAGGTGATATAAGTGTGGCTTCTATTGGTACCCTTACTTATGTTGATCAGGGAAAATTTTTAGCCTTTGGACATCCCTTTACAAATAGGGGGAATGTCAATTATCTTTTAAGTAGAGCCAACATTAGTGCTGTAATACCTAGTTCAGAACAGCCCTTTAAATTAGGCTCACCCTATCATAGACTATTGGGCTCAGTAACTCAGGATAGAGGAGCGGGAATTGCAGGGAGACTGAATAGTTATCCGCGCATTACCCCACTTTATATCTCTATTTCAGAAAATGGAGAACTGCTGAAAGAAGTTAGCTTACAGATCATTAATGATGAATATTTATTTTCATCACTTTCTAACAGTGCTGCCTTACAGGCGGTTGACTCCGCTCTAGATAGAATTGGCCCTGGTTCAGCTGAATCAAGAGTCAAAATTATGGGGAGAGGCCTGCCGCAGCTGCAGATAGAATCAAAGAATATGTACTACAGTCAAAAAGATATCGGCAGTATGGCACTCAATGATTTCTCACAAATTTTGGATTTAATATTAACAAATCCATTCAAAGAAATTAATTTAATAGATATCCGTTTAGAATTAGATTTTCAGAAAAAAGACAGTGTTGCTTTGATTCAGGAGGCAAAGGTTTTAAATGAGGAAATTTACCCCGGAGATGAACTAAAAGTCGAGGTAACTTTACACCGCTATCGAAATGGGACTGAAACCAAAACATTGACTATGAAAGTTCCAGAAGATGTGGAACCAGGAATAGCAACTCTCTTTATTGACGGTGGTTATACTGGAGAAACAATGCGGCCTGAAGATACTGTTGCCATGCAGAGTCAGGGTGGACTAAATGAAGCTGAAATATCCGGGCATAAAAGTTTTGAGTCAATTTTAAATTCTTATCTCGAGTCACCGGATAATAATGATTTAATTTTACAGCTATATCCTTCTTATGCAGCCCCCGTTTACCAGGAAAGCAGTGAAGAAGCACCTGTTAAAAATTCAGAGGAAAAGGAGCAGGGAGAAGAATTAAAGGAGCAGGATTCTGATAATAAAGTCAATCAGAATTTGCCAGAGGCTGGAGAAGAAATCAAAGAAACTTTTGCAACAGATTATGTTTTAGAAGGAAGCTTGAACCTTGATTTAGAAATTCTCAGTTCAGCTGAAACCGAAACTGCTGCAGGCTCAGAATCAGAGTCTTCTAAACCCGACTCGACTGAATCTGAAGCTCAGACAGAAGAGCATTAATTAAAATCAGGGCTTTGTGGAGGTTTTTAAATGAATAAGCAAATAAAATATCTTTTGGGGGTTTTGATTTTACTGCTGATTGCAGCTTATTTTTTAAGTCTTTTTAGCGGTTTGCCTCAATATTTTAAAGATGATATTATTGCTTTTCTGGAAGAAAGGTATTCAGGTGAGATTTCTTTCAGCTCTGTCTCTTTATGGCCTCTAAACCGGCTCAGACTTGAATCATTTTCTTTTTCAGATGAAAATGGGAATTTTGTAAAAATACAACAGCTTAATCTTGATTATAATTTTGATTTTAGTGATTTTGACAGCTTAATAAAAATCTCTTTTTTAGAAGCTGAAAATGCAGAAATCATTCTTTCTGAAAATTTTTTAGCTGCTGAGGCTGGGAGCCAGGCAGTTATTGTAAATGATCAAAATTCGAAGGCTGGAAACTTCAAGCTTTCAAATTTTGATTTACCTAAATTTTTGGGAGATATTCATATAAATATTGTTGATTCAAAATTAACTATAAAAAACCAAAAGTATGATTTAAAGTTTTCCAATTTAAATCTTGGAATTGCTGCTCAGAGCTCTAAAAATTATGTTTTAAATTTATCAACTTCTGTTTCGGCAGATCAGTTAAGTTATAATAATTATAAATTAAATGATTTTAAGGCAGAAAAAATTGAACTGCAGCTTCAGCGTGAAAGTGAAAGTGCTGATCTATATTTTAAAACTAATAAGCTTGCTGTAACACCTCTAGTCAATTTATTAGAACAGAGACAATATAATTTTGAAGGTTTTAATATTGATTTAAATACTTTAGCCGGATTTTTTTCTGCTAAAGGGGAAATCAAATTTGGTCAAAATAAGATTTTAGATTATAAATCAGAGATTGACTTTTCCGAATTAGAAATGACCGTTCTTTATCAGCGTCAAAACCAAAGTGAAAAATTTAATTTAAATTCTAATGATTTAAACCTTGTCTTATCAGGACCAGAATTTAATTTGGCAGCAGTAGACAACCGCTTTTCTCTGGATGATAATCTGGTAGAGTTTTCTTTTAAATTAGACCAGAATTATGACTATCAGTTAGAATTAGCAGCCGATAACTTTAATTACAACTATGATTTATTAAAACCGGAGCTGAGCTCAGGAAATATAAGTTTTGATCTAAAAGTTGAAGGAAATCAGCAGCAGTTAAAACGAGCCAGGGCAAATATTGCAGCTGAAAATGTAGCAAATAAATATGCTGAGATTCAAAACTCACATTTAATTGTAAAATTAATTGATGAAGAAATATTTGTTGAAAAAGCTGAATTTGAGCTGGCAAACAATTCAAAACTTAATCTTCAGGCAAGCTATAACCTGCAGGATGGCAATTATCTTTTAAGTGCGGAAGCCGCAGAAATGAAAATTTCTAATAACCTGATTTCTCTACTTGAAGAATACAATTTGGCTGCTGATTATTTAAATCAACTGCGAAAAATTGAAGATGACAGTCTTGATTTTATTTTAGATATTGCCGGTTATTATAACCATGAAAGTGGGATTTCTGCTGCAGGTGATCTTGACTTCGACTTCAGCTTTGTCGAAGAAGAGAGCGAAATTCAGCTGGAAAGTAAGTTTTGGTATACTGATCAGAAATTATTCTTTGATTCCTTAAAATTGATTAGTGATTTTGCATATTTGGATTTGTTAGGAGAAATAGATTTTGCAGCAGAAAACTTTGATCTTCGTTATGCTGCTAAAAATATTGAGCCTGCTTTTTTGAATCAGCTTTTTGACTTAAATCTTAATTATTTAACTGAGATTAATCCAACAATTAATTATATAGAAGGCCATCTGGCTGATAGTTTCAGCAACCCGACTTTTAGTTTAGATTTGGAGATGGACGAACTTCGCTATCAAAACTATGTTCTAAAAGATATTAAAATGAGGGCTGATTATGCCGATGATAAACTGGAATTAGCTGAAGCAAAAGCTTCCGTTAGTCAGGCGCTGCTGCGGGCAAAGGGTAAAATTACTGATCTCACAGGAACAGCAGCAGTAGACTTTAATATTAGAAGTGAAAACTTATATTTTCAAGATATAGCGGCTGCGGCAGGAACTGAGATCCCTTTAACAGGACAGCTGCAGTTAAATGCTGATTTAAGCGGTCCTCTTAGAGATTATGATTTAGATTTTAGTATCAACACTTCAAATCCTGCATTTACCTTTGGTGATCGGGAATTTGAACTCTCAAATTTAAGCAGTAATATTAAAAAGGAAAATGGAAATTTTAAGATTGAAAATTTTTCTTTTAAATATCAAAATTTAAATTTTAAAGCTGATGGAATTTATAATCCGGCAGCAGGTTTTGATTTGAACTATCAATTAACAGGTTTGGAAATTCAGAGTTATTTAAATAGTTATCCCAACCTGGCTGAAAAAATTACAGGAAGCTTAAATTTAAATGGAAGCTTAAATGGTCCTTTAGAAGCATTAAGTCTCAATTTCAAGCTTGGATCTGAAGCTTTATATTTTGATGGTTTTGAATTAGATATTCAAGAAAACAATTTTGAATATAGTTTTCAGGCTGATCAGCTTGATATTAATCAATTTAACTTTAGTTTTGCTTCAGGCAGCTATCAAATAACAGGTCAGGCCTTTGATTTTAATACAGTACCTCAATCAAAGCTTAACTTTAAACTGCTTGAGGTACCAACTGAAGAATTTTTTCAAAAATATTTAACCTTTTATCCTTTTGCCCAGGAAGTAATTTTAAAGGGAGAAAGCGAGATTGAAACAAACGGCAGTGAATATAATATTTTCTTAGATATTGCAGCTTATTTGGGACAATCAGCTCAAAGTAGTTTTGCTATAAATGGTGAAATAGGAAAAGAGATAGCTTTAAATTTCAGCGGCTCAGAATTACCACTTGCAGTTGCAGTTGATCAGTATGGTTTTAATTTAGATTTACAATCAGATCTTGATCTTAGTGGTAATATAAGTGGTGGTTTAATGACACCAGTTTTAAACTTGAGCCATACTCTGACCAATATTGAAATCAATGAAACTATTATAGAATCAATAACAGGTGATATTTTAGTTGAAAACCGCAGAAGATTTTCTGCCTCCGAAACTGTTAACTTTAGTGAAGGTGGGAATCTAACTCTAGATGGTAGTTATTCTTTAAATGACAAGCAGCTGAGTTTGACTTCCGATCTGCAGTCACTACCTCTGGCCTTTATTTTATCTTTCTTTGGCGAAGAGATTTCCAGTGATGGCCATCTAAATGGTAACTTAAGGGCTGAAGGAAACATTGATGATCTGCAGTTTAGCGGAGAATTAGCAGCACGGGGAGAGACTCTGGAAGTTGGAATCTGGTCCCCAATAAAGAATTTTGAGGCTGAGATTAATTTCCAGAATGAAAAAGCTCTGCTGCAAAATGTAAACGGTCAATTTGGAGAGGGAAGATTTGAAATCGGAGGTGCTTTTAATCTCTTAGATTCAGATAATTTTTGGGATCTAACTCTAACCGGTCAGGATTTATACTTCGACTATGGATCTTTAACTGGAAACTTTGACAGTCAGTTAAATTTTAGTGGTTCTCTTCAGGATCCACTCTTGGCAGGAGAACTGCAGATATTTGATTTTATAATTGGCATTCCTTTTAAATGGCCTGCTGGGGGAGGAAAAACTGGAGCTGAAGCTGATGGAGCTGGAGGCAATACGTTCATCCCGCGTATTGATTTAAAACTTGTTCCGGGAAACAATGTAAGGGTAAAAAATAATAACATGGATATTTTAGTTCAAAATGGTGATTTGCACCTTGACTTTAACCACCGCCGTGAAAATCGGTTGATGATGGAAGGCAGACTTAGAAGTAGTGAAGGTAGATTTACTTACTATAATTCTCGCTTTACTTTAAATAGTGCAGAAATCACATTTACACCGGTTGATGAGGGAGATATTCCTAACCTACTGGTTAATGCGACAACTTATGCTGGTGGTAGAGAAATTAATATAATCCTTAATGGACCGGCAAACAATATGCGGATTAGTTTTAGTTCGAATCCCGAAATGACAGAAGAAGAAATTTTAAACCTTCTTTCAAGTAGAGGCGCTCTGGGTTCGGCAATAATTGGCGGTGAAAACATTGGAATCCAGCAGATAATCTTACAGGAACTAATTAGAATTGCTAGTGGATTTCTGCAGGAAAATTTAATTTCCGGTATTGAATCCGACTTTAAAACAGTTTTATCATTAGATAGAATAGAAATTGATACCCTGCAGTATGGTACAGAAAGAGAAGTTGCAATTTATCTCGGTAAAAATCTCAGTCAGCGCTTTTATCTTGAGTATGCAGCATTTTTTGGTGAGGAAGAAAGAAATAACGAGATATCTTTTCAATATAGATTAAATGAGATTACGACCTTAAAAGGAAGTTATTTAGGTGAAGATGAATATCAGATAACTTTAGAAAATGAAATTGAATTTTAGGAGGAAAAAAATGCGGAAGAAGTTGTTTTTGGGTGCAATAATTGTTTTAGCTGCTCTGTTATTTTTTACAGGAATAACTGCAGCGCAAAATATTCCTATTGATGAGGTGACTAAAATTACAGTTGATGGGAATCAATATGTCAGTGATTTTGAAATTTTGACTGCTGTTACAACAGAGGTTGGAGATCAAACTGACCAAGAATCTTTAAGAGCAGATATGCAGTCTATCTTTGAGCTTGGTTATTTTTCAGATGTGAATATTGTTTTTGAAAATTACCAGGGAGGACTTAATGTTATTTTTGAAGTTGTAGAAAACCCGGTTTTAGAAGAAATAGAGATATCGGGTAATGAGCCTATTTACAGTCGAGATAAAATTATCGAGATTTTGGATCTGGAATTAGGTGCTGTTTTAAATGTAAAAAAAATGAATAAAAATCTTAAATCCCTGCAGGAAAAAATGCAGAATGACGGCTATATATTAGCACGGTTTAAGGATGTCAATATTTCTGAAGAAGGAGTATTAACAATAGATATTAGCCCAGGTTATTTAGCCGATGTAAAAATTAAGGGTAACACTAAAACTGACGATAAGGTTATCTTAAGAGAAATTCCGATTACAGCCGGTGATGTTGTTAATATCAACAAGATTCAAAAAGGTTTTCAGAACTTAAGCCGTTTGGGTTATTTTGTTAACCTTAATCCAACTTTAGAGCGAGTAGGTACAGAAGGAAACACAGTAAATTTAGTTATTAATTTAGAAGAAGGGAAAACAGGTAACTTAAAGTTTGGTGGAGGTTATAGCTCCAGTGATGGCTTGATAGGTTTTGTAGATGTCAGCGAAAAGAACCTTTTTGGTAATGGTCAAAATATAGGGGTTAAATGGCAGTTTGGTGATACTACAACTTATTCACTTAATTTTTATGAACCTTATCTCTGGGACAGTGATTTTTCCTTTGGTTTCAGCATCTATGATCGAGAAACAGATAGAACAACTTTTGAAGACTTAGATTACATTAAAAAAAGTAAAGGTGGCAGTATTAGTTTAGGCCATCCACTGCCTAATGATTGGAGAACTTCTTTAAGATATAGAATTGAAGACACAGAAGAGACTTGGGACGAAACAAATCTCAATTATAATGATGTTGTAGAGGGAAATACTTTTTCTGATAATAAACTGCGCTCGATAACTCTTTCTTTTAATCGCGATACTTCAAATAATAGATTTCACCCGACCTCAGGTTCGATAAATAATGTTAGCTTCGAAAATGCTGGCGACTTTTTGGGTGGAAATATGGATTTCACTAAAATTCAATGGGATACCAGAAGATACTTCCCTGGTTTTAGCGATCATGCCTGGGCTCTGAGAATGAAAGTGGGTTTAAGTGACCCACGTACTGATTCCGGAGGTCTGGAAAACGAAGAATATGACCTTGGTGGATCAGATACCCTCAGAGGTTATGACCGAAGTGACTTTGACTTTGAAGACCGTTATAATAACGATCTCTTATTATTTAATGTAGAATATAGAATACCATTTAATGATAGTTTTACTGGAGTTTTATTTACAGATGCTGGTAATGTCTGGGAAGAAAGAGACAGTATCTCTCTAAATGATTTATACTATGGTTATGGATTAGGAGTTCGGATGAATACACCTGTCGGTCAGCTGAGACTTGATTATGGTTGGAATGAAGATTCTGATGGTCAGCTGCATTTCAGTATCGGAAATACATTTTAGGTAGATTATAATTTAACTAAATAAACTTGGCAGTAATCAATCCAGCAGAGTAATAAAATAATTTTTGGAGGCAGATAGTAATGGAATGGAGTGATCGCAAGTTTCAGTTAGCAGTAATTTTACTGCTGCTTGCTATCTTAACATCAATCTTTTTTTTGGACTTTTTAAAGCAGGATGAAAGCGTTGATAGTGTAGCTTATGTAAATTTAAAAAGGGTTTTTGCTGAGCATCCTGCCAAAACAGCAGCTGAAAAAAAGCTGAATCAAAAGGCGGCAGAATACCAACAGCAGCTTGAGCAGAAAGGTGAAGAACTAACTGGAGCAGAACAGAAAGAGCTCCTGCAGTCATACCAAAAAGAGCTCGAGAATTTAGAAGCTAAATTGCTGGCTTCAGTTTTAAACGAAGTAGAAACAATCATTATCGAAACAGCCGCAGCAAAAAGGGTTAAGTTTGTACTAGAAGAAGAAGACGTGCTTTATGGCGGCTATAATTTAACTGATGATGTACTGGCTGAACTAAAAGCCAATTGGTAAAAAGCAAACTTAGAAATTTAAAGGAGGGGGCTTAATGCTGGATGCAAAAGATTATCATCTAATTTCACTTAAATTTTTATATGCCATTTTGCTGGCCCTGTTTTTTGCCTTCCTCTTTGTTTTTGTTTTTATACCAGAGACCAAAGATAGTTATCCGATTTACAGTTTTGAGCGGGAAAACATAGCTGACTCGAAGAAAATTGAGGTTTTTTCAGAGAATAAAAATGGCAGTTTGCTTTTAGATCTTTCTAAGCAGGAGAACTTTGAGACAGAACTTAAAAATCGGAGTTTTCAAATTATGGAAGCAGCTAAAGGAGCAGTTCTAATCGTTTTAACAAGTAATCATTTAGACAGAATCAATGGTTTACAGGAAAAGGAAGAGCTGCTTTTAACCGAACTAAAAATGCGTTTGAATAATGAAAGTGAAGAACTGCTGCAGCAGAAAAGGCAGGAGCTAGAAGCCAAGCTCTCAGATAAACTACAGACTGTTAGAAGAAATATTCGAGAAAAATATTCTGATTACAGTCAGCAGAAAATTAGAGATAATTATTTAAAAATAATTAATTTAAGGATTGCAGTTGAGGTTCTAGCCAGTAATGAAAGTGAAAAAGAAAAATATCAGTCAGAGCTGAAGCAGGTGCAGCAGCAGCAGAATCAGCTGTTGGCAGAAAAAAATAGTGTTTTAAATGAAGATATTTCTGCTGAAACTAGAACTTTAATTATGGATTTCAACCGTGAATATGCTGAATACAGACAGCAGCTTGAAAACAGACATCAGGAATTAATTGCGGCAAGAGAGGCTGAAATTGAAGAAAAAGTAGCAGCCTACAGACAGGAAATCAAGGCAGAACTCAGCACTAAAAGAGAAGCAAAAGTGGCAGCAATGGATCAGCTGATTGCTAAAAGCAGAAAATATTATTAAGAATAAAAAATAGGGGTTAAAGCAAATGGAATATTATCGAAAAGCAGCAGCAATTTTTATTGTAATTATTACACTAACACTTCCCTTTTATTTGGAAGTTGAATCAGAGGTAGCGGTGGTTGAAATTGAAGCTTTGATTGCAGAAAGTAAATACCTCAGTCAACTTGCAGCTCAGGATATAAAAAAAGAGGCTGTTGAAGCTGAGATAATGTCAGTAATTAAAGAATCTGCAGCAGAATATGCGGCCGCAAATAATTACAGCAGTGTGGTTACAAAACATCTTATTTATAAGGGTGGTAAAAATATAAGCAGCCAATTGGCTCAAAAAATTGATGCTGAAAATTAATTTTATCTAAAAATGGGGAGGACATATTACATTGATAGCAGAAAACGTGAAAGAAAATAAATATAAAATATCTAAATTAGCAGAGATGACAAACTCTGAGGTTAAAGGTGATCAGGAAATTGTTGTAGATAATGCATGTGGGGTTGCTGAAAGTATAAACAGCTCTGTCACTTTTGCTGATCAAAAAGAGTATTTAAGTGAAGCTTTAAAATCTAAAGCTGCAGTGATTGTCAGCAGTTATAAAATTTGCGAAGAGATGGAATCTGATTTAAAAGCTAAAAAAACATTTTTATTAACAGATCATCCACGTCGAGTTTATGCTAAGATTGCTGACATTTTAACATCTCGTCCTTATGAAAATGGAAAAATTTCTAAAAGAGCAGTAATTGATCCAAGCTGTCAATTGGGTAAGGGACTTTCTATTCACCCGGGAGTTGTGATTGCAGAAAATGTTAAAATCGGTGATAACAGTATTATTGCCCCAGGAGTAATTATAGGACCGGATGTTGAAATTGACGAAAATTGTCTGCTTCATCCAGGAGTAATAATAGAAAGAGATACTATTATTAAAGATCATGTTATTATCCAATCCGGTGCTGTAATTGGTTCTGACGGCTTTGGCTTTGCTACAGATAAGAGTGGACATCATAAGATTCCCCAGCAGGGTAATGTAATCATTGAATCAGAAGTAGAAATTGGAGCCAATGTAACTATTGATAGAGGTGCAAGCGGCCCCACAATTATTAAAAAGGGAACAAAACTTGATAATTTAATTCAAATCGGTCATAATGTTGAAGTAGGAGAGGAATCTTTACTTGTGGCTCAATCTGGAATTGCAGGCAGCACGAAATTAGGCCGCAGAGTTACCTTAGGTGGTCAGGCAGGAGTTGTTGGTCATATTAATCTGGCTGATAATACTATTGCTGCCGCTAGAGCAATGGTCACTTCCAGAACTAATGAGGGTGATTTCATTTCTGGCGCTCCAGCTCAACTTCACCGTGATGCGCTTAAGGAACAGGCTTATTTAAGGCGTTTGCCCAAATATATTGAGCGAATTAAAGAACTGGAAAAAAGACTTTCTGAATTAGAAAAATAAATAATTCTTGAATTCTACTGTCAGGAAATATATAATAGACTATTGAAAGGCATTAGAAAGAAAGGATGACGGATTTGTATATAGAAAATGAAGTACAGCAGACGCTAAAAAAAGAAATTGTTGTTCAGGGAATTTCCCTGCATTCTGGTAAGGATGCAGAAATTAGACTGATACCTGCAGCTGAAAATACTGGTATAGTATTTTACCGTGCAGATTTAGATAAAAAAATAAAGATATCAGCTGAACCAGCTTCAGTTGTTAACTTAATCAGAAATACTACAATTGGAAGTAAAGAAATAAAAGAAGCTAAAATAAGCACGATAGAACATCTTATGGCGGCAATCTGGGGTAGTGGGATTGATAATTTAGAAATTGAGGTATCTGGTCCGGAAATACCGGTAATTGATGGCAGTGCTTTTCCATATTATCAGGAAATGATCAAAAGTGGTTTAAAAAAACAGCAGGCTAAAAGAAAAGTCTACCAAATAGAGGAAACAATTTTTGCTAGAGAAGAAGATTCATATATAGCTATTCTCCCTTATGATGGTTTTAAAATTTCATATACTTTAGATTATGATCATCCTGTAATTGGCAGCAGCTACTTTGAATTTGATGCTGCAAAAATGAATTTTGCTGAGGAAATTTCTAAGGCTAGAACATTTGGTTTTGCTTTTGAGATAGAAAAACTGCACGAACAGGGATTAGCCCTGGGTGGAAGTCTTGATAATGCAATTTTAATAGAAGAAACGAAAACAGTTAATTCACTTAGATTTGAAAATGAATTTGTAAGGCATAAGATTTTGGATGTTGTTGGAGACATGTTTTTAAATGGTAGGATCAGGGGTCACATTATGGCCGTTAAATCAGGCCACAGGCTCCATGTAAAATTAGCAGAAAAAATCAGAGAAAAAATGCTTGAGGAGGAAAATTAATTTGAATGAGGTAAACGAAATAATTGATATCAGTGTAATAAGATCGATACTCCCACATCGTTATCCTTTATTATTAGTTGATAAAATTGAGGAAATAAAGAAGAAAGAATCTATTGTAGGAATCAAAAATGTTACTATTAATGAGGAGTTTTTTCTGGGACACTATCCAGAACATCCAATTATGCCGGGAGTTCTAATTGTAGAGGCTATGGCCCAGGTTTCGGGCATTTTAATCTATTATAGCTCTGAAGAAATGGAAGGGAAACTTCCAATCTTTACCAGCATAGATAAGGCAAAATTTAGAACACCTGTTAAGCCAGGTGATCAACTAAGAATAAAGGTTGAAATAGTAAGATTACGCAAAAAGATTGCCAAAGTTCGTGGTGAAGCTTATGTGGGCGATGATCTTGCTGCAGAAGCCGAAATGATGTTTACTTTTGAAAAAATATAGTTCGGAGACCTAGGAAGGGGAATGATAGTCTTGGCAGCAGAAAAAAAGGGGAAAGTGCTCCACATGAGCAATATTCATAAAACAGCAATTGTTGCTCCTGGAGCTAAAATTGGGAAAAATGTAGAAATTGGTCCTTATGCTATTATTGAGGAAAATGTTGAAATAGGAGAAGGAACAGTAGTTGGTCCTCACGTTGTAATCAAAGGTTGGACCACTATTGGCAAGAATAACGAAATATTTCATGGAGCATCTATAGGTTTTGAACCTCAGGACTTAAAGTTTGACGGAGAAAAGAGTTATCTCTTTATTGGAGATAATAATACAATAAGAGAAAATGTAACTATTCACCGGGGGACTGCTGATGGTGGTGGGGAGACAAGAATTGGTAATGATAATTTAATTATGGCCTACTGTCATGTAGCACATGACTGTCAATTGGGCAGTCATATTGTAATGTCTAATGCGACAAACTTAGCAGGTCATGTAGTAATTGAAGATCATACAGTTATTGCAGGTATGGTTGGAGTCCACCAATTTGTCCGCATCGGTAAGATGAGCATGGTTGGTGCCCATTCTAAGGTTGTAAAAGATGTACCTCCTTATATTTTAGTAGACGGTCATCCAGCTGGAGTCAATGGAATTAATGTAGTTGGCTTGAGAAGAAATGGCGTGACCCCTGAAAAAAGAAGAGAAATTAAAAGAGCTTATAAAACTCTTTATAGATCTAAATTAAATATTGATGAAGCAATAGAAAAAATGGACCAGGAATTAGATGCCAGTGAAGAAATTGAGCATTTCCTGCGTTTTTTACGCAATGCCAGCCGCGGAATTTGCCGGTAGGTGAAAATAAATGACTAAAAAAGCTTTAATTGCAGGCTGGGGTGATTTACCAGATCTCTGGGCCGCAAGGGCTCAGGCGGTAGGAGAAGATTTTATAATTTTAAAAATAGCAGAAGAAATTACAGCCGATTTTTCTGAGCTGTCTGTGGAAGAGTATACTGTTAATTTAACTCAATTTGCAGAAATCATAAAAATTATAGAAGAAAATAAGATTGAGGAGATTATCTGGCTGGGTAAAGTGCAGAAGGCTCATTTGTTTGATAATTTTAATCCTGATCAGGTTCTACAGCAGATATTGACTGAGCTGCCTGATTATAACGATGATACAATTTTATTAGCTCTGGCCGAAGAATTTATAAAACGAGATATTAAACTTTTGCCTCAAACTTATTTACTGGAAGATCACTTAGCTGAAGCAGGTATTTTAGCAGGTGAACCTGATTCCCAAATAAAAAAAGAAATGAAATTTGCCTTTGAGGTTGCTTATAATTTAGGCCGTTTTGATATTGGTCAAACTGCTCTGGTTAAAGAGGGGGCAGTAATGGCTTTAGAGGCAATAGAAGGAACTGATGCAGCGATCAAAAGAGCTGCCAAATATGGTGGACCGGGTGTTGTGATGGCTAAATGTAGTAAGAAAGAGCAGGATATTCGTTTTGACCTGCCAACTGTTGGCTTAAAAACTCTGGATAATCTGATCGAAGCTCAGGCTAAAGCTCTAATTATTGAAGCAAATAAAACATTTATTTTAAATAAAGAAGAGTTCTGTCAAAAAGCAGCTGCTAATGATTTAATTGTGGCGGCAGCAGAATTTAATAAAGGAGAATTGATTCTACCTTGCTGAAAATAATGGTTTCTGCAGGAGAAATATCTGGTGATATGCATGCTGCTGCAGTGCTGAAAAAAGTAAAAGGAAAATATCCGGAAGTTGAAATTTTTGGGATGGGATCTACTGCCTTAAAAGAAATGGGAGCGGAAATTTTAATTGACCCAACTGAAATTAGTACGATTGGCTATATTGAGGCTCTCAAAAATCTAAGGCAGCATTTTAAGCATTTATCTAAGATGAAAGAACTGCTTCGAGAAAGAAAGCCGGATCTAGTTTTTTTGGTAGATTATTCTGCTTTTAATATGAAATTAGCTAAAGCCTGCAGTCAGGCTGGGGTTAAAGCGGTTAATTATTTTCCTCCATCTGCCTGGGTTTATAATAAAAAAAGAGCAGCTAAGATGGCTTCTTATGGGACTAAAATTGCGGCTGTTTTTCCGATGGAAAGGGAAGTCTACGCAGAAGCGGGTGCAGATGTGAGCTTTGTCGGTCACCCACTTTTAGATATGGTTTCAGTTGAGGCTGAACCCGAAGAACTGAGAAAAGAATTTAAACTTTCTGATTCAGAACGGTTGATTGGTCTTTTCCCCGGCAGCCGCCGCGGAGAAATAGAATCATTATTACCTGAGATGCTGAAAGCAGCTTCTGAACTAAAGAAAGAAAAGGACGATCTCAAATTCTTAGTTTCAGCTGCTGATGGAATTAAAGAGGAATATCTACAGTCTTTTGTTGATCAGAGTCAAATTAAAGCTCAGATAATAGGTGAAAGTAATTATAAGATTATGAAGGCAGCGGAATTTATAATTACAGCTTCCGGGACTACTGCACTTGAATCTGCAATTTTAAATACACCGCAGATTATCTGTTATCAGGCAGCCTGGACCTCTTATTTTCTGGCTAAGTATGTTTTTAAGATTGAATTTGTTGGTCTGCCAAATATTATTTACGGCAGTCAGATTGTTCCAGAATTACTGCAGAATGATTTTGAAGCAGCAAAGATTGTAGAAATTGCTTTAGAGTGGTTAAACGATCAAAACCAATTAAATAAAATAAAAAATAAACTGCAGATCGTCCGAGAAAAACTTGGCGGTGGTGGTGCAGTAAATAAAACAGCAGAATTACTGCTAAAAGAAGGAGGGCTAAAAAATAGTGGATAAAAAAAGTATTTTTTTAGTGCTCTTTATTTTTATCATTATAGCCTTGGCTTTTTATTTCAGCCTGGATGAAGTTGGTGTTGTTCCCGAAGCAGCTCCACCAGCAGATAATTCTGCCGAAGAAAAATTAAAAGGTGTTAACTTTACAGTTTATAATGACCAAAAAAATCAGCGGTTAAAGCTGATCAGTGAAGAGGTAGATAATTTTAAGAGTGAAAGCCGGATGGAATTAAAACCTATTAAAGGCGAGGTTTATTCTACTGAAAGTGGAAAACTGCTTTATACCTTAGATGGTGATTTTGGTACTTACTACACTGAACTCAAGTATTTAGAAATTAGAGATAATGTTGTTTTAGCTAGTGAAGAATATCATATTCTGGCAGATGAGCTGGATTATGATATGCAGCAAAACTACCTGGAAGGTAGAGGCTCGGTTAAAATTACGGGCAGTGAATTCAAATCATTTGCTGAGGCTTTTAATTCTAATCTTAATTTAAATGACCTTGAGTTATCCAAAAAAAGCAGCCCGGAAAGAGCAAAAATAATTTTTGATGAGCTGCCGGAGGATTCTAAAACAGAGGAGCCTAATAATGAATAAAAAAATTTTTCTTATTTTATTAATAATATTTTTAATTGTACCTGCTGGAGCAGATGCAGCCAGAGAACTGAATGGTGACCAGCTGGACCTGCAGCAGACTGAAGCCGGTCAGGTAATAATTGCCAAAAATAATGTGGAGCTGATCTACGATGAACTTCGGATTACAGCAGAAGATGAGGCTATTTACCGCCGCTATAATGGTGAAATTGAATTCAGAAATAATGTGGAGTTCTTTTACCGCCAGTATGAAGGACAGTCAGTTGAACTAACAGGTAACTTAGAGCAGGAAATTATTCACTTAATCGGTGAAGCTCAAATCACAGGCCCTACTTCTTATATAGAAGCTGATAAAATCGATTTTTATCAGGCTGAAAATAGAATAGAAGTGCAGGGTAATGTTTATCTAGAATATCAAGATTTTTGGGCTGAGGCTGATCAGCTGACATATT